>Ga0214542_1000993_pt1 | contig 56425 bp, 25 predicted proteins | sample CNSS1metaG_FD_160096 | JGI IMG/M metagenome (GOLD analysis project Ga0214542, IMG submission 160096) | Root nodule microbial communities from cowpea collected in UCLA plant growth center, Los Angeles, California, USA - CNSS1 | ecosystem: Host-associated > Plants > Roots > Nodule | place: USA...
ATATTAAAAAAAAAAATTTATATTATATATATATATATATATATATATATATATATATATATATATATATATATATGCATTCAAAATAAACAAAGAGTAATGATACTTTAACCTGGTAAAAGTTACCCATTTTTAACTCAGTGAGGTGGCAGCTGAAGTGTAATTTCATTTTTTCATTTATAATTATATTGGAATGATGTGGTGGAAAATTAAATGAGGGGAAATGAAAGGACAGGGTGCAGGGCGCGTGATATGAAGAGAAAACTAGGTTTTGGCTTCTGCTGCTCGCTCATGTCAATGAAAGTGTGATTTCTTCTGCCATTCATTTCTTGTTTTGCTTGTCCCACTCCATGCGAAACTCAATCCCTAATTTTTCTGTTGCCATTCACAAGGTTCTTTTCGAACCTTTTTAGCCCCTTAGGACCTGGGTCTCTTTGTTTGTCTCTCGTTTTTTGTAGCCAGCAAAACTGCGGCTGTTTCTGATAAGATTCCAGCCACCGCTAACGGCACAAAAACGTTTGAGAGAGCAACATGTGCAGCGACAATGAGGGTTTCCTTCCAGCGGCGAAAAATGCTTCCTTCCTCTAGCGACGAGAGCTTCCTTCCATCGACGATAAGGGTTTTCTAATCGTGGCGACGAGGCTTTCCTTCAACGATGGACAAGGACTTGTCCAGGTGGGGTTCATAGCGGAGTTGTTCGCAAAGTGTAGTTGTAGATTGAAGCCCACAACCCATTTTCCCATAGTAACAAACATTTAAACTTTCAAGATGTAATTTTTAGCCTGCGAAACTAGTGTGTAAAAAAATTATTACCTTTTGCTAATTATATTTTGTGTATTTTGGAACAGGTTGTGGTGAGAATTAAGCTTGAAAATATCAACGGTAAAGAGAGGATTGGGAAATTACAAAGGTTTCTTCTGATGCCCTGTGTACTGGGGACATAAAGTTCATGTTTGATGAAGTTTTTTTATGCCAACTCCAATCAGGTAGGAACTTAATTTCATTGTTTGATTGGGATTGATGTTTTCAATCTTAAAGTATCTCTCTTGATTTAAGAAAAAAATAGTAATTTGAAATTATATCAGTTTGTTGTAATAATGAGGAAAAGGAGAGTTGTTTTATTCAATGTTTTTGCTGTTTGGTTTTCTTTTAAGAGAACATCAATCTTGAATTTGATTTATGAGCTGTTCTATGTTCAGAAAGATGTTTTTCAGTCAGTGGGTGTTCCCTTGGCTAGAAACATCTTAGTTGGACATATATAATTATGCCACGCATAAGTGTGGTAATCAAATATTAATGGACATCATAGTTAAACATGGTTTATCTATTCATTAACTTTTGTTTTAAGTATTTTTATGGCAAATGAAATCATACAGGTCACCATGATAGAAAGTATTGAACATTATGGAAATTGCACCGAAACCAATTTAATATATATATATATATATATATATATATATATATATATATATTAAATTTTGAATGATTGAGTTTGGATTACAACATAGGGGAGACTTGTTTTTTATGAGCAACAATTCAACTATCAATATTGTTCATTTTTTGAGTTAAATCAGAACTTAAGTTTCCTTTATAAAGCTTCTCAAAACAGTAATGAGTTGGTCGATTAATGTTGGTAATGTGTTTCTTCCTTTTATTTGGTTGTGCTCAAAAACAAATATACAACAAACGAATTGGCGAATTACTCAATTCTATCCAACAGAACCTTGAGGTAGGCATATGCTTCCGTTATTTTGGTACAAGTTTTCATGAATTTATTGTTTCTCGTTTATGCTCTACATACTTGTTACCTTTATCAAAAGTATTGCAGATGAAGGATGATTCAAGAAATGCTTCTTATATTGAAAATCTAATTGAGAAATACGTCACTAATTATGATTATGTGGCACAAATTTTGATTAAGGTAGGGAATCATGAAAGGCTACATTGTTGAAATGTATATGTAATTTATGAGAAGCTAAAAGCTTTGGTTTTGTTAGTTGATAGTTTTGGATTAACTATTGTATGCATTTTCCCATTAATGACAGCGATCTTTATTGGTTGTATGCTGCAGTACCTTTCAAGAGGTAAAAGGGAGTTGTTTGGTCTCAAAAAAATGACTTTGGCAAACCTTGTAGGAACACTGGTTTTCTCTAGTCTCATTGTCGGCACCAAAACATGACAACACTATGCCTTCTTGCATAGGGCTATGTACGGTTATAGTGTTAAGAAATAGAATTGTTTATGCCAACCTTAGGTGGTTGGTTCATAGTGAACCATATAAGTCTTTTGTTATAAATTATGAATTTGAAAAAACTTGATGTACTTAAATCTATATTTATTCCTAAACATGTCCTGTGCACAAAATCAGGTAACATACTTTGGAAGTGTTCATAATACTTCAGTTGAACAAAGAAAATCATTTTCAACTAACAACCTTTAGTTTATTTTTCTATATTTATTTTTAGTGTTAGGTAGGTACATTGTTACTTCTACTTTGTTTAAAAGAAAACATAACAAGGTTCTTATTTTCATTGTTCTAATTGTGAGTGTCAAAATATACAATTTAATATCATTTTTTATATGCATAAATAAATATCCACAAAGCATACATACGAGCTGATGAAAAAAATGTAATTAAATTGTAATTAAAATATCTTATATAGAAAAAGAAACACTATCAAAATCAATTGTCTTTATGTGTATAATTATGTGTCTTTATTAGTGTAAAATTTTGTAAAAGTAACATCTCATTGAATTTTTGAGGAAACCATTGGCTGAAATTAGAAAAACATTAAAAACTTAGGTAAGAAAGGAAGACATTTAAAAATAAATTGTCTTAATGTGTACAAATATATGTCTTTCACCCAATGGGTATAAACATTGTCATTAAAAAAATAAATAATTGCACAAGAAATTGTCTTTACATGTACAATGTCATGGTATGTGTTCCCACAACATTAAATGGTTACTTCCAATACGCTATTAATTTTGATTAGTTGCATGAAGAACTCAAGTAACAAACGTAAGTGTCTTTTTGTGGATAAACATCTGTCTTTTTTTTATAAGATTTTGTACACATTGGCTGTACTAATTCAATTAAGTATTAGTTGGCTGACAATTAAGTATTAGTTGGCGGACAAACTCAACGTCCACTGATACTACAAAAGCACATTTGAAAGGCTACCTCCATACCACATTATCTCTATACTACAATATCAGTAACAAACGTAGGTGTCTTTCTATGTACAAACATCTGTCTTTTTTTTTATAAGATTTTGTACACATGGTCGTTCTCATTCAATTGAGTATTTCCAATAGCACTAATTTTGGTTACTCCCAATATACTATTAATTTTTATCAGTTGCTTGACCAACTCAACGTCCACTGATACCACAAAAGCACATTTGAAAGGCTGCCTCTATACCATAGTAAGTGTCTTTCTGTGTACAAACATAGGTCTTTTTCTTTGTAATATTTTGTACACATGGTTGTGCTCATTCAATTAAGTATTTCCAAAAACACTAATTAGTTACTCCCAATATGCTATTAATTTTTGTTAGTTGTTTGACCTATTCAACGTCCACAGATACCGCAAAAGCAAATTTGAAAGGCTACCTCAATACCATACCATAGTATCAGTAACAAACGTAAGTGTTTTTATGTGTATAAGCATCTGTCTTCTTTTTAGTAAGATTTTGTACACATGATTGTACTTATTCAATTAATTATTTCCAATCACACTAATTGGTTACTTTCAATTTGTTATTAATTTTTATTTGTTGCTTCGCCAACTCATCCGTTCAGTGCCATCACATAAGCACATTATAAAGACTTACTCAATATCATAGTACTAGTGAAAGACTAAGTGTTTTTCTGTGAACAATTATTTTTTTCGTAAAATTATGTCTGTGTGATCGTGCTTATTCATAGTTCTCATAACAGTAAATAGTCAACTCCAAGCATGCAATCAAACAAAAGCAAATGATTTTAAATAATGTTATATATTGAAAATGGTTATTAAAAATTAAAAATCAAAATATAAAATCATACTAGTGGTTGACTATTCAAACATATATAATAAAATTCAAATAAAATTTTTCTCTTAAACCAGGTAGAAGTAACATTGTACCCAAGCTAACACTAATAAACATAGAAAAACACTTAATTGAATAAGAACGACAATATGTACAAAATTTTATTTAGAAAAAGACATATAATTATACACAGAAAAAAAAAACTTAATTGAATAAGAACAAAACACTTAATTGAATAAGAACGATCATATGTAAAAAATTGTATTTTAAAAAAGACATATAATTGTACATAGAAAAACACTTAATTAAATAAGAACTATTAACACTTAATTAAATAAGAACTAAAATGTGTACAAACTTTTATTTAGAAAAAAGACATATAGTTGCACACAAAAAAACACTTACGTCTTTCACTAGTGTTGACTAAAGCTTTAAAATGTGCTTTTATGGTGACAATGAACGGTTGAGTTAGTGAAACAACTCATGAAAATTAATAGTGTATTGAGAATAATCAATCAGTGTTATTAGAGTTATTTCATTGAATAAGCACGACCATATGTACAAAATGTCACCAAGAAAAAAATAGTTACGTGTACACAGAAAGACAATTATGTTTGTCACTGCTACCATTTACTATTTTGGAGCCTACTTAATTTTGGTAGTTTCCACACACGTAATTCTCACACACAAAATGGTCTAACAGTAACAAACTTAAATGTCTTTATCTGTACAACTATTATACTTAAATTTGTACAAGTATACTTAAATGTCTTTCTCTGTACAAGTATATGTCTTTTTATGTGTACGACTTTGCACACCAGTTAAATTATGAAAAAAAATTATAAAACTCTAAAAAAATATATAGTAGTATACAAATAAAAATGAACAAAAAAAAATTAATTGACTGGGGAACAATTTTAAAGTGCTAAAAAGTTTAAAGATCCAAAAAATAGAAAATATTAAAAGTCATTCTGAAATCGTAATACAATTTCATATTTAAACCTAATTCTAATTTGTTTACTTCCACCACTTGATAGTGAGATGGTGCACCACTTTACATATATGCATATTCAATGAATAAAGAACATAAATAATTGAAATTCAAATAAATTAAGATTAATTTATGTTAATATGTATAAATTTAAACTATAAAAATATGCAAATGTACAATTAAAATTATGTGTAGGGACTAAAAGATAAAATTGGTACAATTATAAAAATCAAATAAATAATTCAATATAATAAGAAAGCAAATGGATTACTATAATCATCCTGCAATTTTATTTAATGATTGGTGTTGGTTAGTAAATGGAGTCCAACCAATCAATCTTATGCCTCGTAGTATCTTTGGATGATAATCATAAATAATTAAATTTTTTAGTATTTTAATATTTACCATATCATTAAGATTAAATATATCTTTACCTCTTTTAGGAAAAAGTAAAGACATACTTTGGAATCATTTACTACTTAAGAAATGGATTTAGTAATATGTTTTCCAATCAACAGTTAAGATTTGTTATCATAGTATTAAATATTTTCTTACATATATCATGATATCAATTAAAATATATTTAGAAATAAGAAATCACAACTCTGTTTATTACCTCTTCCTATAGAAGGCCAGACATGCACTTAAGCATATACTTCTAAGCAATCTTTATGTACACAATTTTCTCTTCATGAGTAAATTACATAATTACACAGATTATATCTATCAAAATAAACTTCCAATTATTTGCACATTAATTTTTACCAAAACACCAGGAGGTCCAATGTCAACTATATATGTGTCTAATCAAGTCCACTATACACAACGATAGAGGCAAGCATGCAGCAAATGCACAAGAAAGTAAACACCTCTATCAAGAATATAAATTAATAGAACATTTTATGGGTTGCCAACTATATAAATAAATTTCAATCAAAGTACAAATTGTTTATAATAGCATTGAAGATGATTTGCATGTCTCTGAAGGGTACTAGTGAAAGCATAAACAGAAACAAATAGATAAGCTACTAAGGTTATTGGTGATATGCTAAGCAAAGCATAAACAGAAACAGATAGATAAGCTACTGAGATTATTGGTGATATGCTAAGCAAAGAGCCATGATTTATGTGTAACTCACCCTTTGTCTAGCATTGGAATGATTTGGTGTGGTGGGTCTGCTCGGATTCCCATCTCCTTCGCGACAATGAAAAAGTGGATGCCGAAGCCATTGAACTTGACCACAATAGCTTCCTTGATAAGGCACAAGCAGTAGTTGCGGCAGTCGTGGACGAGGTTGACGACGGTGAGGCCGTTCTCACGCCGGTGAGGGCGCGCTCACCGGACAGCAAATTGTAGTGCATCCCCATAAACACATAACCACCACATCACACGTATAAAACAGAGAACAATCGAAAATGAAAAAACCCTAAAATCCAATACTTGCAGAATCGAACAACAACATTCGGTCAACAATAACTTTAACAAAAAGAAAATTAAAATATGCTTACAAACAAAGAAAGCAACTCAAACCCAACCACACACCAAGCAACAAACTTTCGACTGCTATTCGGAAGGAAAAAAATAGGGTTCGAAACGACTCCGCCAAGGCACCAGAACCAGACGACACACTGGGATGGTTATCAGGGGCTAGGGTTTTCAATAGTTTATGTGGTTCACGAGTTACCGAAGAAGAAACAGGAAAAAGAATGCAAACACCAAAAGGAATATCGACAAACATTTCTTCTTTCGAAGAATAACTTGTTAGAATTAATTGACGAATTAATTCTATTAGTGACTCATTTGAAATATTATGATGGGCCCAATTGTGATTTAATAAAAATATAAAGACTTATTGGTTATTATTATGGGAAGTGATAATAAAATAAAATAAAGATAAAGATAAAATAAAAACCAACTTGATGGACGTTGGTTTATAAAAGGAATTGGGATTCTGTCTCTGGCCATAAGGTTCTTTTCACAGTAACCCATCAAGAACGGTGTGAGAAGATAAAGAAAGGCAAAGAGATATGTTCCTACAGAGAACAAATAAGATGAGTTAGGCACAAGTGTCACCTTACCATGTAGTCCGCTATCTCTTCAGTTGGTCTCTCCTCGGTTGATACATGTCAGCTTGAACCCATGAGTGGTTACCTGCAGAAGAGTCTCCGAAGCTCAAGTAAGTCAAAGCTCTCAGAAAGTCAAATTAGTGATTAATGAATGCGTACATTTAATTACTGGGGTCCATGCGCATTTATAGAGCATTAATGATGTCTGATTATCCAATGGGTCGGGCCTTGGCTTGGGCCCTAGCTTGGGCTATGAGTGGGCCTGGGTGCTAATCCAGGCTCTTAAGGCCTATTGAACGCGGGGGCTTCCATTTTACCAAGTCTTCAAGAGCGGTCTGATTCGTTTACTTCTTGACTTGTCAGATGTTGTCCTTGGCCGCATACTATCCGTGTTGGCCACTTTGTAGCCTTTATTCAGTTAAGTTCGGGACCATAGTGGCCTAGGTCGTGTACTTGGGTTATCTCTGGCATGTTCGTGAGGGTTATCATTTATATGGTTAAATTGACCAGGTCCGGTACAAGTTAGACTGACTCGGCCTAGGTTGAATACTTGGCTGCCTTGATGCATTGTTTACTTATTTGTTTGAGTTTGGTTAGGTGTGGTACACCAGTTCCCCAGCCTTGTCCGATATGAGTTGTCGGTCAAGGGTGATATGTGTTGGTATGCTAGCGGGACCGGCTAGGTGTGATACAAGATAGATTGGGAAACGGTGATTGAAGAGCATACAAGATTACAAATTTGAAGAACGCATATTCACAGGATCTCTCATGGATCAAGGTTAGTGCTCTATTATGATTTATCGTGTGAGAATTATAAATCTTAAAGATCCTTAATTAGTTTTACATAACCCACTAGGACAATTGGTGAAGGTTGTGCCACCTATCGAAGACTTCAATGATGACGAAGGTTTGAGCAACGACGACGAAGGTTTGAGCGACAATAAAGGAAGAACCAAAACCCTTTTTTGATGCGGACCACTTCATTCCAAAATTTCTTTCGGCAATTTCTTTTTAAGAACTATACTCCATCACCCAATCTCACAAATGCACACACGCCCTCACATTTCATCGATTGCCATATCACACGACTCAAAAATTAATTAAAATTTAAAATTGAAATGCCACTGCGAATGACACCTTAATAAGTTAAAAAAGGTTAAAAAAGGGTAAGATTTAACGGTTAAAGTATTATTACTCATAAACAAAATGATTAAATAAGACGTGCGTACTTTGCGTACCCGTCTATCTATCGTCTAAGTAAATAAATGTTGCTATTTTTATTGAGATGGATTTATTTTATATTTATAAATAATAATCCATCTATATTAATAATAATCCATTTCTTTATACCTATAACTCCTTTCTCAAAAGTCCCATATTGGAGTATACGTACGTGAAATATGGAAATGCAAAAACAAATACATAATAAGTAATTTCTTACTGCATTTCCATAATTTTAACCAACACCTCCATAAATACATAAACTTTTGCATTCCGTATAGAAAATAACTTTCTGTATTTAAAATTATATATTCTGAAATACAAAATAAAAAGTTTATTATAAGTTACTAGTACGTGTGTACGCATTTTCTAAATATGTGTGATATTAATAGGTGATGATAATATAATATTATTAAATTAATATATAAAATAAAATTATATTTATTAAAAATAAAGTGTAATATATAAGAAAAGATGAAAGAACAATTGTTGATAAATAGAGAAAAACAATTTGTAAAAGTAACGGTCAATTTTCAAAAATTTAATAAATAATTAAATTTTAAAGAGTAAAATTAGTATTTTAAAATGTGGACACAAAAGAGGAAATCCTCTTTATATATTATATATTATTGTAGATTATTATAAATGCATGCGTTATCACATGTATGTCTCCACGTTTTTTAATATATATTTTATTATAAGTTAATAATATATATAAATTACTACAAAAGAGAAAAATAATAAAAATAATAAAAAATACATTAATGTTAACATTATAAACAACAAATATAAGAAAAAAATAAAAAGAAAAAAGAAGAAAAATTATGCACTTTTATATAAAATATTTTAAAATAACACTTATTTCTAAAAAATCAAGTGTACAGTTATTTAAAAAAAATAATTAACAATTTCATCATAAAGGATAAAATGAGAATAAAAATTGTGTACACAAAAAATAGATATCCTTTATATATAATAGGCTTAAATATACATTTGGTCCCTATTTTTGTCAAAATTATTCAATTTGGTTCCTATTTTTGTTGTTTGTTTAATTTGGTCCTCATTTTTGTAAAATCGCATTCAATCGAGTCCTTTTGGCAAACGGTGTTAAAATTGTTAACGGAACAGTGACACGGTGAAACTGTTTGGGTTACGTGTTAAATTTTTGGCAGTGACGTTGGCACAGTAAAATTTTACGGCCGTTGTAGGTTTAAAAGTTAGTGAAATTAATTTGGGAAAGAAATTAGGGTTTGAGAGGTTTCAAGCAAAGTTGTGCCCAGCAAGAAACTTGTGCACAATCCAGTTGGTGATTCGGAATTCGTGTTTGAGAGGTATGTCTCGTCACCATTTGTCTTCCTCCTCTTGCTGTAATAGTTGGGGGCAACCAAGTTGCGGTGGGTCTCATATTCGTGGTTCCAAGCGCAATCTCGAAGCTTCAATCGCAAATCACTCTCCAAGCGCAAATTCCCCTCTTCGCGAACCCTAATTGATGAACAAGAAACTCCACCACCCAAGAACCCTAATTTTCCCCTTCCTCACCAACCCTAATTTTTCCCTATCTCTCGACCTCTCGAATGCCCAATTTCAATTTTTAACTCAACGAACTCTCTAACTCTCGAATGCCCAATTTCCTCTCGAACTCTTGCTGCAGTAAACCCTCAATTCAAACTTTTTAATTTTTTTCACTTTACCATGTTTTATCTTTTTACGTAATTCAAACTTTTTTTCTCTAATTTCTTTTTAACTGTACCAACATGTGCCATCATATATTCCAAAATTTGACACGTAACCCAAACAGGTTACACCGTGTCACTGTGTCGTTAACAATTTTAACACCGTTTGTCAAAAGGACTCGATTGAATACGCTCTTACAAAAATGATGACCAAATTGAACAAACAACGAAAATAAGGACTAAATTGAATAATTTTGACAAGAATAAGGACCAAATGTATATTTCAGCCTATATAATAACGATAACATGGGCGATGTAGAAGATGTGTGTTTGGATTTTTTAATTTTTATATAAATTTAAATTAAGATCAATGAAAAATATATAATTAATTTTTAAAATAATTATTAATTGTAAAATTTGAAAAATAAAATATTTTTACAAAAGAAATTTTTAAAATAACTATTAAAAATAAAAGATAATTTTAAAATAACAGATGAAGGTAAATTATTTATAGAAATTAATTTTTTAAATAATAATTAAAAATAAAATTGAAATAACAAAATATAGACATAAAAGAAAGTATTTCTTTATATATATATATATATATATATATATATATATATATATATATATATATATAATTCAAATGTATTTATATTTCCAATTATTAATTTTATATAATTTAAAATATAAAAAAATTATTATAAGAGTGCAAGTTGAAATCCATTTAAATACTAAGAAAACAAATTACTAGAAAATTTTCCCAAATACTTCAATTTAGTATTTTGACAATTGTCCATTGAGGTTTTTATGTCTTCCTGCTTTTATTCTTCATATTACTATTTACCCTTCATTACTTTTTGAATCAAAACATGCGAATAAAAAGTTGCTTTTTGAATCAAAAGCTGTCCATTATTATTTTTGCGTCTCCCGCCTCTGCACTCATCCATTCAACTCTTCCATCTCTATAATTCTTCACCCATCAACATCCCATTCAAAAAAGAAATCATCACAATCCTTTTCCAATCTTCTCCATTTTCAACCCGAAAATTCTCAATCCGAAAAAACACTTCTTTATATCAACATTTTTGTTCCAAAACGATTTTCATAACTCTCTTCTCGCAATTTTTTTTGTTTTCTTTTAATTAACCTTGAAGAAAGGTAACTTTCGAGTATATTTTGGTTTGTTCTTCTTTTTTGCATATGTATTGTTACCCATGTTGTTGTTTGAAGGTATATTTTGTTGTTTCAGGTTCATTTTCATAAATCATTTTAGGTTTCTCAAGTGTTTCGTAAACCTATTCTTGAGATGAAGAAAATGTAATAATGTTTGATTTTGTATATCTTTGTTTTTTGGGGTTTTAGGGATTTTTTTTACAGAAATTATATTTACAATTTTTTGTTTTGCAGTGTGTGGTTCTATTCATCAAACATAAATAACAGGTACTCTGAAAAGGTAAGTTTGTAGTGTTTGATATTTTGTTTGGTTAATTTATTTTATGGTATATTATTCAGCTCCATCCAGTAACCAAGATCATCTAATTCGTCTTTCAGAAAAAAAATTGATGCATCCTACGTTACTTTATTACTAGTAAGATCATCGATCTTCAATAATTTTACAGATGTAATAATTTTTTTTTTGCCTTTATTTGAAGTAACTGGTGAGATTTTAAATCTTCAATAATTGTACTAATATAATAATATTTTCTGCCTTTATTTGAATTGTTGCAGTGGTAGCAAGAAAAAAAGAATGAAAAAAAATGTATTTTGATGCTTTGGAAACTTTTGCAGGTTTGTTAGTTAATTTCTCCAAAGTGATTAGGCATGAAATTTTTTGTCTTATATACTAATTAGTCTTTTGTTTGATGTTTTAATGCTTTAGAAAATTTTGCAGGTTAATTAGTTAATTTTTTCAAATTGACGAGGCATAAATTTTTTTGTCTTTCTTATATACTAATTGGCCTTTTGTTCAAGGTTGTATGCAAATAATATATATCAAGATTTTATATGTTTTTGCTTGTGATTGCTGCTCTATGAAGACCTGAAGTGATTCTTTGTGCCAATTATATTTGACTTTAAAAATAAAGCAATTTTATTGTGTTTTAAATAATGGTTTGAATATCACATCAATGTCGTACAAATCAATTTAGTTTATTAGATGCAAGACTTTTTTGTTGTAATTTTCTTACTTGATAATGTTATCTTCTACATGAAGTGGGCCTTGGGTTTGCAATTTAAATGTTGACTACTGGTAGCTTTAATATTGAATAAAAATAAATTGTAAAGAATATTGTGTCAACACGTGTAATTATTCTTAGTTTTTAGCTTAATTTGTCTGGTATACAACTGTATCATCTTTGGTTTATTAGCTTTCTGATTAATTATTTAATTTTATCCATTCATTGAATTGTAACCATTATTGTAGGCAATAGACCATATTATTAATTTTGCTACAAATTCCAATTAATTACGTGTCTGTTGGGCAAATATTTGTCCCTATTCTTTTTAGAGGACCCAATGGTGTTATAGTTGAAGTTGGTGCCCAACAGTCTCAAGTATCGTTCTCAAAATTGCTTTCTTTTATGTTCAAACTTTATTTCATTGTTTCGTTAAATTCTTCGTTGAATTTACTCTACTTTGCTTTTATGCAGTGTTATGCATCTTGGTATGCTTCATGCCCTGGGTTGAAAGTGCTCTTTGTCAACGTATTCATCTGAAGATGCTTGTGGTTTCTTAAAGCTACTATAAGGTACCCATTGTTTTTCTTGAAAATGAGTTGTTGTAAGTTCTTCTGCTTGATTCTCACCTGAGTTGTTTTTCTTGAAAATGGTTTCTTCTGCTTGTGGTTTCTTGAAGAACCAATAAGGCAATCTAATAAAAATGTGAGATTTTTCTTTCTATTTCTTGAATGTTGGTTCCTTCTTCGTGCTAGATTTTCTCTAATTTTAATGCTTGAAATCTTCTACAACAAAGAAGAGGTTTTGAGCCCAGAAAAAAATATATTGTGAAACAAAAGTTACCCAGAAATATGTAAGCTTCTATTCTCAATCTTTGCCCCTTGCCCCCTGGTCCTGAATTTATTTTTGCTTCCCTTACTTTGTTGGTTAAATTTGTGGTTTGAATATGTTTTTGTTTAGTCCAAGTCTTTCTTCGACACTATACCATAATAATGGCAATGCTTCAGCTTTCTATGTTACCTTTCTAATTCTTTATTTTCTTTCTCATCTTCTTTTCTTTGGTGGGTCCTATAAAACAACACGGTATAAATTAAGATCGAAAGGGGCAATTTTTGGTTTAGGGTAGATACTTCCCTATTAGGATCAAGAGGTAAAGCTAGAAGAATATATAGATACTAGCAAGGAAAAACAAACATCTATGAACAGGTGTATCGTTTGATATCTTCGGTTGGTTAACCATCTTTTCACAGCATTTTTCATCCTGAAAGCAATAGTTTACAAATACATTATATTTTTTGGTATTTTCTAATGGTTGATTCAGTTCCATTCCCAAGTTAAAGATTATACTAATATTCAAGTAACTATCAATTTACTGAAGCTATCAATTTACCCCTTTTTCCAGTTAGCCAGACAAATAGATTAGAATATATATATATATATATATATATATCCTGGTGCATTGAGAATAGTTATGATGATGTGTTAGTAATGTAACAAACACATATATTGAGTATTTGTAGTGGAATGTGCAGTTCACATATGTTAGCTACAAGGTAGTGCATATATGATTGGCTGACTTAGCTCTAGTTGTTATTGTCTAACTTAGCCCTAAATTACATATATGCATTATTTTATAATTGGACTCTATAATTGGAATCTATTTTCTAATAATGCCATTTAGTTATGATAATGATTCTAGAATAAGACATTTTTTCTAATGTTTGTGTATAGTATCCTTATGCAGACTGAGTTATACGTTTGGGGAAAAAGCACATGATGATCTCCATTCAAGGGAATTGACCGATGAATTGAGAGCTTAAATATGATCATTGTGTTTCAAGGCTTAAGAAAAGAGAACAAGTTTTTATTCATTTCCATTTGCTTATTAACAATTTTTATTGTGGTAAATGAGTTACTCAATACGCGGTAGGAAACAAAATGGTCAATTTTGTACTTTGAAGATGTATTATTCTTTTGGGTTGTGTTTTTATTTGATTGGTTATATGTATTATGTTTGATTGGTTATGTTTGATTATGTTCTCCTTCCTTGGTCTTAATCACGGATGTTATAGTTGATTGATGTCATTTTGTTCTCAAGCGCAAACTTCTATTGAACTTTTATTAGGTAAGATTTTAGTGTTTGATTGGATTTTAGTGTTAAACCCTTTAAATGCTGGCTATAACCTCATAATATTTTAGATAATCATCTGTTTCATATTAGTTCAAATTAAAAGTTTGGGTATGTATTACTAATTTTTTTGAAGAAATTGCACTTCGTTGTGCATTATTAGCATTATTTGCAAGTTATTTTTATCTTTATTTAGCATTTTAGTTATTGTTATATTTTTATTCATCTTATTTGGTTTTTGTTTATGTTTGCATAGCCTGTTTGGTATTGAAGGAAATGATGTTTGAGGCTTTTGAAGTACTTTTTGGGGGGTGTGATGATTATGGACATTGGTAAAACATCTCATTTTTTGTTTTTGAGATTTAGTTGGAGTTGATGGTCTGTTAGTTTATTTAGAGTTTGGGGATTATTTTGAAGTTCTTGATTATTATATTCTATCATGTTTGTTTGGATTTTGGTTGTTTTCAGAAAGTTATGTCCATTATATTTTTTTGTTTGTTTGAGGAAAAAGATGTTTGCACATCTAGCTCTAAGAACAAATTCTAGACATTTTGTTTATCAGGTTCTTTTATGGTTACCCATTTGTTTTATTATTTTCAAAAACATATTTTTTGTTCTCAGTCTTTCATTCCAAATGGTTGTAGTATACTAAAAGGCGTACTTTTTGTATTTTGTTATTTTTGCATTTTCTATTTTCTATTCATTTCTAATAATTTCTATTTATTTGTTCAGTTTACCTGTGAGCATTATGTGATGAGATTTGTTTCCAAGCTTTAGGAATTGGAAACTATGGTGTCAGCATTGGCCTATTTTTGTTTTCATTAATCATTTATGCTTTGTATTTGTAATTGGTGTTGTTCATTGAATAAACTAATAAACTTTTACATGTCGAATTCTATTTTGAAACCAAATTTGGAATTGATAAAAATGACCGGAAACGAATTTTCGACATGATCATTGAATTGCCATCAATATTTGAAGTTGTTATTGGGGTAGCAAAGAAGTCAGTTAAGAAGAAGTCTTCTGTTTCAAACCATAGTGGCAGCAAGTCTAAGTCCAGCTCCAAGGCACAACGAGCTCCAGATTTTTCATACTCTCTATATATATATATATATATATATATATATATATATATTAATATTTTTTGCAACTAGCTCCATCTTTTTTGGGATTATGCATTGTCCTTGATATATACTTTTTAGATCACTCATCACCTTTGATTTATAGTTTTTAGCTAAGTTATTTATTGATGTTCAACCACTGCTAAATGTTATTGTTTCTTCTCTCAATAAAATGTTGTGATATGTTGTAATTTGTTCCATGGATGCAATGTTTTTATTATAGTTGTGGAATGAAAGTAGCATTTTTTTTTTTGCATAACACTTTGGTGAGTACAATTTTATAAATCATGTTTTCTTAATTTTATTTTTATCTCCTAGGTGTTCATTAATCCAGACAAGCAATTTACATTTGCAAAGAATGGCTACTGGGAAATCTCTTTGTGGGTTACTAGGAGATCTGTCTGTTTCTCAGTTTGCTTCTATCTCTTTGTGGTATATGCTTCCATTTCTTAGTTAGCCAACAATAATGATTAACCCGTCAAGTTGAGTATTTAAAATTGATGAGCACAAAAATTCTGTTAATATTAATGTTTCTATTAACATTATTGTTTTGTTTCACATATACTATTGGTATGGTTTAATCATAGTTTTTTTATGAACAGTTTGGGGAGTCTTCCATAACTTATCTTTGGTTTGTCTTCCTGATTTTTCAGGCTACCTATGAGATTATATTTGTATTCACTCAAAGTTCTAGAAATTGATGACTTAAAGATATGATAATATTTAAATTTCTTTGTATTCATTACATGTCTCTAGATCCTTTAATATTTTTCATTTAAATTTATATGCACTTTAGTTTATTTATTTAAAATTTTGTACGCATTTAATTTTTTGGGAGGTATTTGGATTCTAAAATTGTTTTATTTGTAGTTAGTTTTTGTTTTTTATTTTTTTATTTTTTTATTTTATATTTGACATGAAATCTGGGTAAAGATAGCGTAGAATGTTGGCCTACAAATTATTTGCTCTAGCCAAACATGTCTTACTTTCTTCAAAGTTGAATGTTGTAGAAGTTTTTTTCTAGAAATGGTTTTCAGTTTGCTTATATCTCTGTGTGGTATATGCTTCCATTTCTTAGTTAGCTAAAAATAATGATTAACCTGTCAAGTTGAGTAGTTAAAATTGATGAGAAAATTTTTTTTGTTAATATTAATGTTTCTATTAATATTATTGTTCTGTTTCACATATACTATTGGTATGGTTTAATCATAGTTTTTTTATGAACAATTTGGGGAGTCTTCCATAACTTATCTTTGGTTTATCTTCTTGATTTTTTAGGCTACCTATAAGATTATATTTGTGTTCACTCAAAAGCTCTAGGCATTGATAACTTAAAGATATGGTAATATTTAAATTTCTTTGCATTAATTACCTATCTTTAGATCCTTTAATATTTTTCATTTAAATTTTTACGCACTTAATTTATTTATTTAAAATTCTGTACGCATTTAAATTTTTGGGAGCTATTTGAATTCTAAAATTGTTTTATTTGTAGTTAGTTTTTGATCATTTTTTTTTTTTTTAGTTTTTCATTTTATATTTGACATGAAATCTAGGTAAAGATGGCGTGGAATGTTGGCCTACAAATTACTTGTTCTATCCAAATATGTCTTATTTTCTTCAAAGTTGAATGTTGTAGAAGTTTTTTTTTCTAGAAATGGTTTCTTGTGATATTTTTATGTTATGAAACCGTGTTTTTAAAATTCTATACCACGTTTTATTATAATATCATTCTTTGTTATTGTTTTTTTTTTCTCTATGGAAATGTTTTCTACTAACAAAAATTTAAAATTGGGTTACCTGTTAACTCAATGAATACACTATCTTTATTTCAAAAAGTGGACAAAAGGTAATTTTTATTTAGCATCTCAATTAGTATATATATTTCAACGAGCTCCATCTTTTTTTTAGTTTAAACATTATCTTTGATATATACTTTCAAGATTTCTTATCACTTTTGATTTTATGTTTGCAGTTGAGTTATTTAGTGATATTTAACCATTGGTAGAATGTTATTGTTTTTTCTCTCAAAAGATGTATTATTTCTTGACAAGTCAATAAGAAATGTGAAAAATGTGGTCATAATGAGTAAAATTTTATCTTTTGTTTCTATACAAACTTTGCTTAGCTTAAAAATGCAACAATTAACATTATTTGCTGGAGACATATGAGTATTATGTCGAGGAAGGTCATTCTTTGAAGATGAAAGTGCTTCTATTGTTGAATTTCCAAGAGTTTTTTTACTCTATTTTTTGTTTTTCTCCTATTTCTTTGTTCAATGGTTCAATGAGCTGATAACTTGTAGAATGTAGACGTTGTTACAAGTTGCAATTGGAAATTAAGTTGATCTATTTAACAAGTTATTGGTAACATATTTTCATAGCAAATTCTAGGTGCTAACTGGTTGTAGTTGTATTGTTGATTTTTTTTTTTGTAGATTACTAAGTTAAATTATATTAAATCAATTGGAGACTACCTGATGTTGGTAACTGGTGAAGGTTTATGTTGCAAATTAATAAGTATGTTAGGGTTCGAACATTGGTTGTCAAGGTAATAATAATAGCAGTAAATCATAAATTTATCATGATTAAGAATGAAAGTACAAACACATTCTTAACTTCTTTTATGTGTATTTTATCAAATATTGGTGGCTAGCTGAGGAGCTTTAGTTATTTTTTTCTTGCAGTTCTTGATGCAGGACAAAGCTGACCATCATTAGCAGTTTTCAATAGATGTCAACAGAAAACATGTTTATCACAAATTCTTTTGGAAGGGTTGTTAGGTTCGAGTCGTTATAGTAAATCATAAGTTTTATTAGAGTTTTTAATTGTGGTTTTATTATTTAGTTTTGATTTCAACTCACTCTAGATCAATTATTAACTTCGTCGACAATGTCATTGTGATACAATTTTCTTTGCCTCAAATTTTCTCTTAATTATTTATGTTCACCATGTTTCTGCAATAGGGCTTTGAAATTCTACTACTCAGAATTGTGATATATCTTAATTTTGACTACATCTCCGGTTGTATTCAAATGTTAAAATGTTTAATTTTTTCTAGAAACAACATTTCCATGATGTTAGTAATTGATGAAGGTTTGTGTTGGAGATTGTTGGACAAACAACATTAATGGTTCTGAATTATTTATAAATAGTTACCTTTAGATATATTGGACAAATAGAAAAAATACATTCTTTAAAATTAGTTTGTATTGGATTGTTGAACCTAAACATGTGTCAAGAATAAAGCCTATTAGTCACTATCTTTGACTTAAGTTTTTTTCATTTAGATCATCACATACCATTCTTCTTTAAGTTTTGCTATCGACTAAAAAATACACATGAATTCAATGAATGGAAGTTGATCGCTTGACATGCATTAAAATGAAAAAAAGACAACCATCAACAATTATGCTATGGTAGTGTTTGAATATGTTGTTAACTAAATAACAAGCAAAAACATGTTACATCTCACTAAGTACTTGGTCAACTATTTAGGTTTTACGTGTCACTGATGGTCAATAGTTTCTAGTTTCTATATTGAAAAGAACAATTGATCACTTACTATAGGACAGATGCCTGATCACAATGAAAGTTTTTTTTTTTAGTTTTCTTTCCCACAATTAAATACATATTATTATATTGACATATTTATTGGCGGTCATAACTTTTATTATAACAATCATAATAATTAATATCCATAACTTTTATAAAAATGTAACTTTGTTAAAAATTTCTTGAATATTTTTTACAAATTTTATATTAATGATATCATAACAAATATGTATAAACAGTTACACATGTTTAATATAATTTATAATTCAAAAATATAATAATAAATTTTAATTTTATTTAATATATTATATAAAAAGTATTCATAATTAATTACTTATCTTTTTCTCATATCATTAAAATTTTTATATAAAAATTACTCATAATTATGTATTTAAATATAAGAATATCACATTAATATTTTAATATAAATTAAAATAAAATAAAAAATAATTTTTTTGAAATACAATAAAAGTATTCCCACTATGTGTTTTTTGTTTTCAAGAAGTGTGGAATGAAATAAAGTATTGAAAGATTTTGTCAGTAGGAAAAGTTTTTCCACTGTGTTCTTTTGTTTCCTAGATATAAAGTTGGGTGAGTAATCGAAAGACTTGAAATATAGCAAACGGATAGAGTTTTGGAACAGGTTTTTGAAGTTGTATCTACTCGAAGATGACATCTTTTCTCAGACCCACACAGCATACCAAAGAAGAAAAAACACACTGAAACTCAGAGTGAAAACAAAAAGTCTAATGCACTTTCAAATACATAAAAATGAATATAAAAGTGTGTACCTGAAAAATCTAAGAATATATTAATTACCTACTTAATTCTGTATTAAAATATTTACCAACAATAACAAAAAGAAGGAAAAAAAAACAGCGTCCCTATATTACTTTTATTTAATTTTAATAGTAAGTTATGCAAAATTATACTCTAAAATAAAATATCATTATTTATAATTATATTAACTTTCTGAATATAATTTTAAAAAATAATAATAACCCTGACCATATGATATGTTTCAATATTAGCACTACTTATTATTATTAGTTGTAATTCATTACTATTATTATTAACATTATTATAAAAGAAATATTATTATTATTATTTTTCCGAAATAAATATTACTAAGAGTACTTGTACGAGATATTTAATTATTTTTATACGGTTATTATTATTGTTCTTCTGATCCAACACATTTTCATATTATATACAAACAAACTTATTTTTTTTAGGATTAAATTAAGGTAACAAATTTTGGTATTCTTTAGTGCACAATCTTCTTGATATAGTCATGAAGTTCTCTTATACCTAGGGTGAAACTCACTACAAGAAAACTGTTTATTATCGACGGATAAATTTCGACGGATATAAATCCGTCGGTAACTTATTTTTTCCGACGGATTTATCGACGGATATTCTTTGCGAACATTATCAACAGATTGATCCGTCGGTAACATGTTTTTGAAAATTTTTTATTTATTTACCGACAGATTGATCCGTCGGTAAGTTTCTCTGATACTGTGCACTAATTTACCGACGAAACTTAATCCTTTACCGACGGATTATTTCCTTCGGTAATTTCCTCGCTGAAATTAAAACCGAATTTCGCTCTTCCCCCAATTCAGTTTCCCTAAAAACACGAAAACGAAGGTGTAGAGGGAGGAAGGTGCAGACCAGCGTGGTGGCGCGAGCGGTTTCGTCCAAGGCTTTTCCGATTCAAGGTTCTTCCCCGTGCCGATGCGACGTTGCGACAGTGAGTGTGCCCTGGCCTTGCCGTGACGTTCGTGGGTGCGGTGCAATCAACGGCAGGGAGCTTCGTCTGCGTTCTTCGTCGAGGTCATCGGCGCAGTGGAGTGGTGTGGTGCAGAGCAACCCCTTTTCCGATTGGACTTTACCGGTGCGACGCTGCCACCGTGAGCATGCCCTGAGCCATCCGTGACTTCGTGGGTGCGGTGAAATTGAATTCACGATCTCCGTCAAAGTGACCGGCGTAGTGGTAATTGACACTCTTCCTTTGATTTCTTTATCTCTCTGCATATTCTCATTGTCGTTTTGTAATTGGTAAGGATTTTTTGGGGGACCACCGTGGTTGAAGCTTTGGATTGGGGGAGGCAGCAGCTATCAAATTTTTGGGTGCTTAAGCGCGAGTGTGAGCCATTGCAGGTATGAGCTTTTTCTCTTTCTGAAGCGATAATTGATTGATGTTATTTTTTGTTTGTATGTTAATTTGATTATGTGTTTGAGCTGGTAGGCAGAGATGTGGTGGGGAGTCGAGTGTAAAGTGTGTGTTGATTGATTGAAATGGATAATTAAAGTGAAAGGTTAAATGTGCGTTTGGATTTTGAAATTTGGTTTAGAGTGCCCCCTCAAATTGTTTTTGTTTTGCAACATCTTGCAAGTAGGCTTTGGCCTCATGAGTGTAGTATATTTGGTGCTGCTTCACTAAAAATTTCCCTTCATCACTTGATGCTGGTTTTGTTACTGATTTATTATGTTGGTTTGCTCTTGATTACACTTCAATCATTCCCTCGCCTTTCCTTTACTTGAAAGGCATGAAGTCAAAAACGTATTAAATAATACATTAAATTTTAAGTGCATATCTATACAAACAGTTGTAATCATAGTTTGACTAGGTTCTTTCGATTACGACAATGATGAGTTTCATAACTCTTCAAATATCTTACCCAATAAGTGAGATATATATTCCCACAATATGATACTTTTGGGAACATCTCACTGTTTTACATGGCCTTCCATGTTGGACTTAAGTAATAATAGGTTTATTACTTAATTCCCATGTTCTTTCACTATCACAAATGTAACACTATCTATCTTTGCCTTGTCACAGAACATGGGCGAAGTTCCCAGCCACCGTCGTTGGGTTTATGACCGTTGTTACAGTGGTAGGAGAGGCTTGAAGGAATCTTTTGTGATAGGAGTTGAAGATTTTATCCAGACGGCTCGTCAATATAAATATTATGCTCTTGAGGGAGGGATTCGATGTCCATGCATCAAGTGCGAATGTACTTGTATTTTGAAAGACGAAGAAGTTAAAGTTCATCTATACAAAAAAGGATTCATGCCAGATTACTGGATTTGGACATTTCACGGAGCTAGGACGAGCTGCTCATATTGATGAGGTATTTTAGCAAACTCATATGCGCAAAGGAACTGACCAGTTTGTTGATGAAAGATCTCGGAGGACATATGTAAGCAAACACTTTAAATTTATTATAAGAAAACTTCAATTTTATCTTATTTAACTAATTTCTCATTATTTTATTTAATATAGGAACAATTTGAGAATAGACTTTCACAGGTCAGATCTGAACAAGGCTCATGTGCTGGTGGATCACAAGATATCATTGATGATCCTGCTGCAGATGATACGATTAGGACAAAGTGTTGGGTTGAGGTTGTCGGGGGTAAGAATAAAGGAAGAATATATGGGACAGGACAACTTGCAGGTGGAAGCAGTGGCATAAAGCCCCAATCTACTGCATCCACCTCCAATGCTGAAGAAGTTACCTTCCTCAAACAACGACTGCAAGAAACTGATGAAAAACTAAAAGCAACTGATCAACGATTGCAAGAAAACGATCAGGCTTATGCAGAATTGAAAGGTCAATTTCAGTCGTTACCGTACATACTCTTGACACTTCTGCCTCCTGACCAACAAGTCCTTCGACAGGCTGTATCCAACCTAACACAGTCTCAGCAACAGCCTGCACCTGCCCAGCCTACAACAGTCCAACCAAGCACTGAGTAGCCCAACCAAGTGCAGCCCAACCCAAGTCCAGACCCTGCAGACCCTGCTGATTGTGATGATGACTATGTAGATTATTAGAGTTTATGACTTATGACATTTATGTTTAAACTTAGTGTACATTTGACATTGTCTTTGCACCACAACTTATGTTTGATTGTTCATATTGAATTTGGAAGTTCCTTATTAGATATCATGTATGAATTTATGTAGTCTATATGAGTTGATTGTAAATATGCAGGTCTGTACTGAATTGGCAGGTTTGCTTGTGTTGAATTGGCAGGTCTGCTTGTGTTGAATTGGTGTGGTAAATTATATATTACAAGTGATTCTGTAGTCTTGGCGAATTTTATCGAAGGATTTACCGACAGATATATCCGTTGGTAATGTGCACAAGACAACTTTTTTATGATATCATTTTCGAAGGATTTACCGACGGAATCTTCCTTCGATAACCTTTACCGACGGATACTGGTCGTCAGAAATTACCGACGGATACTGACCGTCGGTAATTATCGACGAATAATTCTGTCGGTAATTTCCGACGACTAGTATCCGTTGGTAAATATTACAGACTGGCCTTTTACCGACAGAATTTTGCCCGTCGCATTTCCGTCAGTAAAAATAAATTACCCACAGATTTTTGGTATTACGAACGAAATATGACCGTCGGTAATTACAGTTTTTTTTAGTGACTTTCTCTTAGAACGCAAATAAATTTACCAAATAGTTTCTTTCCTCTTTAAACATCATTTCCCATCTATTACTTTCAATATTTGTAATTCTACACCCGAAATATTAAAAAAGAACAATTCCTCACATTTGTAACTATATTTAAACTTTTAATTAATATATCCGTCCAAATATTATAATAACCGATAACCATGTAACATTTTAATATATAAATAGCATAATCAAAATAACCATAAGAATATTTGTAATCAATTTATTTATTAGTAAGCAATTAAAAAACATAATATTTTGTTATTCAACTAAAAAGATATTTATAAAAAGATATTTATGATTATTTCTAAGAAATTTTAAAGCAATCCATTAAAAAATACAATATAAATTTATTTGAGTTATAAAAATATCTAAATTTGTATGTAACCAAATTTAAATTACTCCATTAAAAAATATAACTACAAAAGTTAAAGTAATATTGATCTATACTAATTCTAATAATATCTAACTACAATATTTATTATTATTATCATTATTATTATTATCATTATTATTATTATTATTATTATTATTATTATTATTATTATTATTATTATTATTATTATTATTATTATTATTATTATTATTATTATTATTATTGGTATCGGTATGAACAATAATATTGTATAATGATATATATGAAAAAATATTAATTACAGAAGATAATTAATATTTTTTCATTTTATAAATATAAAATTAAAAGAAAAAAAAAAACACACCACCGTGCGTACGCACGGGTATAATACTGGTATGGGAATGAAAAAAAAGACTTGGCATTCACTCTAGAATTTGTAACAAGTCCATATCTCATGTTGGGTCATTATCGTCTCCATAAGTTACAGCCGCCCAAAGACCTAAACCATTTTTAAAATTCCAGTACTAAATTTTTATGAATTAGTCAGCACAATTTGAAACATTTTTTTATTAAGATTAACTTTTTATGAATAAAAAGTAAAGTCATTTCAACAAGATTTTATTTGTGTTGTGGGTGTAGTGACATTTTATAAATACAGAAGTTGTCACAACATTCTACAATCGTAATACACTTCATAATAAAATTAGGATGACAACGGGGTGGGACGGGACAGATTTCGTTATCTCATACTCATTTATGTAAAAAAAGTCAATTCCTATCCTCATATCTAAATCCAACGGGTATCAAAATTTTATCTCATTCTTATCCCCGTCGGATAACGGGTATAATCTCGTACTCATACCCGCACCCGTTTCTTTACTATTTTAATATAAATTTTAATTAATTTTTATAAAATAATAAAAAATTACGTTAAAGGAAACATAATATTATTAAATATTCAATAATAGGATGGTGATTGTTTCTTCGATATCAAATACTTTGAAATAAATTATAATTGTTTACATTTTAGATTAAAATACCAAACAATTTTTCATGAGAACTAAAACATTTATTAAATTTGCAAACTGCAAATATTAATGAAACCTAGTTGATAAAATTAAAAAATATTTTTAAACAAATTTAAAGGAAAAAAATATTTAAATTAAAATATATTTAAATGTTTGTTTACTTCAATTTTTTAAATTCTCATGAATCTCTTCTTTTATACACTAACAAAAATGATAATACATCACTTAATCAAAATGACGCAAATAATAAATAATAAACATAATAATAAAATTTTAACATGGATATTGTATCTTTTGAACTCCAAAATATGTTGGATGGTGATCAAAAAAATTCATGGCAATTATATTAAATTTTGATATTGTAGTAAATAAAAGTTATTTATATAATTATAGTGAAAAATTACAGTATAATTGATATAATGAGTTAGAAAATAAAAAATAATTAAATAAAATATACTGAAATAGTATTCTACATGATGAAAATAAACAACAAATAAAAATATTAAAAGATTAACAAATATATGTCTTAGAAACAATTTGAGAAATTATTAAAAGAAATCGCATAAAGAAAAACAAATGTATAATTAAGGGTATGATAAGATGAAAAATACCTTAAACATCTAAGAACACTTTTCAAATATCAACATATATAATCAATGGTTGAGAAATAATTGTTTTAGCAAAACAAAAAAGTTTTTCAAATGAAACAAAAATTAATAAAAATAAGTAATTTTTTTTTATATTACCTAGTAAATTAAAGGTTTATGTTATTAAACACTTAAATTGGGAGTATTAAACATACTCATGTGAAAAGAAAATATACAATAAATAAAAATATTAAAAAATAATAGAAATATTCAAATATGAGACATAAAAAAGTTTTAATTGACATACATAATTTTAACATAATTACGTAAATGTTATGATAAGATAAAAAATATATTGGAGATGTGAATGAATTTCATGACAAACCAAATAACTAGAAGAAATAAAAAATTTAATATATATATATATATATATGGTTACTTAATTAATTGTGAATATTTTAATAATTTAAATGATGACGGAGATATGACGGGGACAGATATGATGGCCAGGATATGTACATCTTCATAATCATCCCCATACACAATTGAAAAAGTCGAAGATTCCACATACCCATACCCATACCCAATCAATGCAGAGATTTTCCATCAAAACGGAAACAAATTTGAACAATACCCACGAAAATAAATTTATTTTATTTGTCATCTCTAAATATAACTGAATCGTGGTACGATTTTACTTAATTAGTCGAAATCGTCAAACTTTGACCATTTTAACTTTTTTAGAAAAACAAAACAGTGTGGGGTCGTTTAGTTCACATCAAGTTTTAAGTCATTCCAATAAACATAAAAAATTCATAGCTTCATACCATTTAATTTAAATATAACAGCGAAGACAGATATACTCCAGTTGAAATCAACTAGGTTGTACAAGTTACTTATCTTTTATTTCAAATATTATATTCACACTATTTTCATTCTTATGAATAATTTATTCTTTATTACTGAATCAATGAATTACAAATAAATATGTATTGGTTGTTTCTTGCCTACAACACGCACACTAAAAATTCAATAACTATAATTTATTTATTTTTTCAAAATACAAAAACGATAATCATAGATATTTGTTTTTTCTTAACAATTACCCAGAGGTGAGTCAATAAGAAAATTAATATAAATTCAAATTAATTTAGTTTAATTCAGTTTTAGAAAAGCCATCTTAAAAAAATACTTTTCATTTTCCATATTTTTTATGCATTCAACACATAAGATTGAATTTGAACTCTAACTTCTACAAGGGAAGAAAAAGAACAATTCACCTATGTTCTCCGATGTGAAGAGCTTTCTGAAGGGAGCAATATGACCATCTGCTAAGTCCATCACATGGATATAGTCCCGGATCTTATTTTGAATAAGGAGAAGGAATGGAGGATTAGCATTTTGCAGGGGTAGAAAAATATGTTTATAATGTTATTTACTTTGTCCAACTTGCACACTTTTTTCCCTAATGTCTTGTTCTATAGGTGTATATGATGTACAAAAAATAAATAAACTGGTGTAATTTCTTCAAGGAAAAGCTTCAATGAATTAAAGTGAGGGCAAACAGAGTTAAAATCAGTTTTTGAAAATGCCTGCTCATTCCAAAAATACAGTTTAATTCATCTTATCTTTTTTATTTCCTTTTCCATTAAATAACTCGTTATTGATAACTTAGAAACCACAAGCTGCCAACAAAGTTACCTTGGTCCGTCCATAGGGATTCATAGCTTGCAACTTGAAATCCTCCTCGCACGGTATCTTTTCAGGTTGGCCATAAATCTACACAGAAACATGATCATGTCATGTAATATTCTACACCATCACAAAAGAAAAAAAAAAAAAAAAAAAAAAGAAAAAGGCAAGAATCTGATACTGTTTCCTTCTTTGGAACACATAACGTAAAGCATAGAAAACCCTCCCATGAATGACATGAAAGTTAAAGACAATGATGGACCAAGCCCTTACCAAATAAATAAATAAATAAAAAGAAAACAAAATAAGTTTCTACAAAAAGTAAAATTAGTTTACAGATAAATAATACTCTAGAATCTACCTTAGGAAGAAACTTATCTAACTTTTTCGTTTATTTTTGCCCAAACCTGTATAGACTATAAATATAAATATAAATTAAATTCAATCTAACATGTCATTTTCATAATAAATTGTGACAGCAGCCATAAAAATAGGAAAAAAAAAAGGAGGGTGAGGTGGAAACCTTTTTACAGTTATACTTGGCCATAACTTCGTAGAGATTGACGGTGCCGATCAAATTGAAATCAAAACAATGACGTGGCTTGGCCACGCTTTTCGCAACCGCTTTGAGGCCAGCAAAGTGGATCACGGCATCGAATCTGTTTCAGTATATTATCACATTATCTGAAAACGAAACAAAGCGTAAAAAAGAGCAGAATGGGAAAATTAGAAGACGCAATATCGAGCGTACGTGTTTCTGGAGAAAAGTTTCTCCAAGTCATCCCTGTTCCTGAGATCGCCCTGCCGAGAAGAAGAGGCGAATTTGCAATATGGAAAGTTAGAGAGTGAAGTGAAACAGGAAGAGAGTGCAGACCTGGGTGGATTCGAGATTCTGAGAAAGATGAGGACCCACCACTTGGCGTACCGGTCGACCGCCTCCATGACGGAGTTGTCAAAATTGTCTATTATTGAAACAGTGAAGCCTCCTTTGAGGAGCTGCACGACGGTGTGGGTGCCTATGAAACTGGCACCACGGTGACCAGAATCTTTTGGGAGGATGAGACCATTTTGGATTTGTTACTTTCGCGCGCCCATTCCTTTTTTAATTAACTCGTTAATTAATTAATTAGTTAATTATTATCTAATAATCATTATTATTGGTATTATGTTGTTGTGTAGTGTTTCCCTTTGTTTTGCGCGTGGGTCGCACGCGGGTTTGGATTGGCTCATCATGCAACTTACTTCATGCGCGTGGCATTATCACCCAATCATTCCAAGTGGATATACTTGTCTCATCCTAATCTCCTCACTCTTCTATTCAGGTAAGATCATGGTGGTTGTTGTGTTTACTGTGTATCTCATACTTTATTACTCAATAATTTATTTATAAGATTAGTGATTAGTTGTGTCTTATAAATGTGTTTATTACTTAACAAATAAAATCTTAATATGTATTTTTTCAAAATTCATTATTAATTTTAGTCAGAAATATATATTGGTTTTTATTAGCCTACATTAAAATAGCCATTGTTATTATTTTCATTATTAATTTGTTCAAGATAATTGATTAAGTAGTTCTACTAAAAAATAATTGGTTATTAATTTTGGTACACTATAATTAATTAAACTGTTATAAATTTTTTTATCTAACAAACATTATAATAAAAATGCAATATATGAAAATATGATATGCATTATGATTGATAGTGTGAGTTGGTAATCAATTTGACTGTTATTGATATTCAGTTAGTTCAGTGTTACATGTGGTTGTGTTGTGTTCTCTGTACGTAAGTATGGGTTCTACGTGCCCACGGTTCCTTATTTCAGGTTTTTTTATTAAAAAATCCATTAATATAAAAATTAAATTTGCATTTGTTTTCGTTCACTAATTAATTTAGATAAGCTTTTACTGTATTCATTTTTGTAAAAATATAAAACATTTTATAGTAAAAATTGGTTGGAAACAAAGATTTATTAATATTTGATATTTCAGGTTAAAAAGGCATTTCGGAAAAGACTTAGAAAATGAATTAGTTTGAATTTCTACGTCTTATAATATAGTCTTATAATTAATATAATATTTAGAATTATATTGATGTCATATTGTGTAGACATAATATTTAAGATCGGAAGTCCAAAATATTTTGCTTCAATTTTCTTTAATGGAAACACGATGAATAACTCTTATTCTGAGTTTATTCAAGTTTCTCTCAGTTTATCATTTATTAATAAGTTTAAGAAAGATTATGACCAAAGTGCACACCTGAAAGCATGCATAATGATTAGGAACATCATTGGTTGTCATCATAAGTGCATGGACAGCTCAGAGATGCAAGTGCATAATCTGATTAAGCACATAAGTAATGCAGCAAAATTTGACTGTGACAGATGTGTGTGCATTGTAACCTATGGAAAGAAATTCACTAACACCTAACAGCAGCTGAAAACCTGGGAATATCCAGCCAGATGCAATGCAATGTGGTAATGACTGCTTATACAACTACAAATAAGAATGGCTCCAGTATTCAGCAAAATTGCAGAGGCAAATGAAAAGTGCAAGGAGAGATCACATGTTGGAACGGCACTTATTCAAACAAACCACCAACACTTTAAATGCAGAATAACTATAAATGGGAACACAAATGCTTGATTATAATGCAAAAGTGATCTATGACAACAGTGATTCCAACACAATACAGCAGCAGAACTTGTTCTATGACAGCAGAATCAGCTTAAATTGAGGCATAGTAGTGAAAGGTGGATGCATGGATGCTCTTGAAACTAATATGCAGTAGAAACCTAGTCTAGAATAAGAAGTTGAACTGAGAATGTGGCAGTAATGAACTCAATCTGCAAAGTGTATAAAACCTGCCACTTGAATCCAAAATTCAGAGATGAATAAGGACTTAGCTGCAAGCACACTTGTCACAATGCACTAAACCAGAACACCAGTAGCGAGGCAACATGTGACAGACAGCAACAAAATGCTCAATCATATTCACTTTTAATGGATTCAATGCAGAACTTTAAAATCAGCACATGTTGTAGTGGAGTATGAATGGAAAGATGTTCTACATTGGGTTAAAACAAAGATGAATGAATGGATATGAGATGGTGATGAAGGAATTCAGATGCAAGTATAATGCCAATCTGGAATGAAATATGCACTGCATGAGTTAAGATCTCTAGAATTTTTGACAGTGGAGTTTGATATGTGACAGCAGCAGCACACTCAGACTGTTTTCACTCAAATGCAATGCAGATGCACTAGGTAGATGATATGCATGAAAACTAGTAATATAAAGTACTACGCAACCACGAGAAATTGAATCATAAATGCCATGGGGATGCAAAATGTGAAACTAATTAGAAGCAAAGAAATTATAGCTTGCAGCAATAAAATGAGTATTTCAGGTACCACACAGATGCAGAATTTTGGTTCAAAATTTTAATGCAGGTGCTGATGCAAAAATTCAAAGCAATGTGTGCATAGCAGATGCAAACACACATGAAAACACTTTTTTACCAGGACATTAATCTGTGACAGCATGGTCAATACATGACCATGGCAGCAGAGCAGTACTAATGCAGATTCAATTGGCTTCCTAGTATAATGAGCGTGCACATGCATATATAACATGCAGAAAAAAAAAAAACTGCTAAAGAAAATACTAAGACTGATGCAAAATTGTTATATGCACTATGAATGCCTCTCAGATGAGCTAAGCAATGCAAAATTAAACAAGAATGCATGAATCCTAAAATACTAACTGCAGGAAATTAAAATTCAGAGCTGAGAAGTGAATTGGTGCATAATCTTAAAACAAGAGAAAACAATCTTAAAATTGAAATCCATTGCGGTGATTAAATTGCAACAAATGAAAGTCACATAATCTTAACATCATCAATAGTAAATTGATAGCAAGAAATTGTAACGACAGTGGGAAATCGAACGTCCGGGGTTCAATAAGGAAAGCACGAGAGTTCTCCTCAGAGTTGGACTGCAGCGTGCGATGAGACAATTCGTTTCTGCTCTACACCCAAAACCGCTTCAGCCCCAATCCTAGCAAACAAAATTATTAAAAAGGAAAATTTTAAAAAGACAAACTAAATGCAATAAAAGAAAACTCTTAAAATCAACCTTTTTTCACATTTATTTGAAAACTCTATTTTTCTAAACACTCAACACAAACTAATTAACCAAAGACTAACACACATCTATTTAAACTAAAAGAAAACTTTTAGAAAGGTAAAACACTGCAAAATAGGGTGCTAACAGTGTCATTTTATATCCATGTTACAATTTTAAGTATGTGATTTTGATATTTCAAAAAAATGTATAAATATGATTCAAACAAAGTTGTAGAATTAACTATGCAAAATAGTTTTAAAATGTATTATTTATATTAGTTCATGACGAGCAATAACATAGATCTAAGCAATCACATATGTTGGTGTAATAGAGTGTCTCTCAATCGAGGGTTAAATATGTTTTTGGTCTCTTAACTTTCAGTGAATTTTGGAATTAGTCCATTTCGAAACTTTAGACCAATTTAGTCATTCATCTTTTCGAAATATGTGAATTTAGTCCTTTTAATCAAATTTTGTTAGGTTTATTTGATGTGTCATACGTATTTCATGATTGTATATGAGTTGTTTATATTGTTTGACACATTTTTGCTTTAATGTTAAATCAAATACTATCATAAAACGTGCTTGAAATGTCAAATAAACATAACAAAATTTGATTAAAAGGACTAAATCCACGTATTTTGAAAGATGAAGGACTAAATTGGTTCAAAATTTCGAGATAGACTAATTCCAAAATTCACTAAAAGTTAAGGGACCAAAAACATATTTAACCCCCCAATCTAATACATCAATAATTATGAAATTTCAAAAGATTTGGGCAAATTCATGCTTTTAAAATGCATTTTATTTTAGAGAAATTGACTTTATAGATAAAAAAATGAATTATAAATGTATTTGAATGAATTTGTTTGGGGATCGTAATAACCAATTTGATATTTTGGTTTGGTAGATGTGTTCATAACCAATTTGATCGTAGTTTTTCATTCTATAAAAATAGTTAAAGATGTGTTCATCACCTCCATTTCCACAAGGGCCTCTATTAGTATTGAGTGTAGGGATTTGGGTGCTTTTTAAAGCTCATTAAATCCACTTATTTGTCTTTAAAATTAGTTAAGGACCACACTAACTTAATTTGATGGTTTTAAAATCAATGACTATTGTTGACGTGTATATTAATAATGTTTGGTTTTAATTTTTTTTTTTTAGAAGTTTAAGGTTACAAGATAAGAGGAGTTTAACATCAAAATAAGTTTGATTTGCTAGTGTAGTTGGTTCATCATCTCACTTACATCATCCAATATTGTGACTATTAATCTATTTAAGTTGTTTGTCTCACTTTAAATATTATATTGAATTACTAGTTTAATATTTTTATAATTTTTAATTAGTCTTTTTGGTGTAATTATGGCCATCTTTGAAGTCATTTGTTAAAAATAAATGCTAACGTTGAATTTGATTTTTTTTTTTTAAGATATCTTCATTACATTTTTTGAAGACATGATATGGTTATCATATGATAGCTTAGAAGGTAAATTAGGAAACAAAAATTGTTGTACATTATTCCTTTAAGATCTAATGTGTCTATTAATCTATCATTTTCATACAATAAATTAGACTTCAAACTTTTATTATACAACTTCTTATATTATTATTATTATTAGACTCAATACTTTTTGTTTAGATATTACAATAGACAATACAATTAGAATAAGTTTTTCCTTAGATTCTTTCTTAGCAATGTGATCATAGGTTTTGTTTATTAATTTGGTACATTTCTTCAAAGTGGTTTTTCTGATTCAAATACTAAACTTTGAAAGTATATAAACTCTAGTAGAGCACACATGTATTGTGATGTTTGTTCATTGGTAGGACCAATTCCTTTTATCTTGTTTCTTGGACAAAATTGTGAAGGTTAGTTTCACAAAATTTATTTATGTATGTATTGATAATTTGTAAGTTCTACAATTTTTAGTTGATTTATTCTGATATGGTAAACTATGGAAAGTGAAAACTTGGAAGTGACGTATACTCATAATGAAGAACATTTATGTATTATATTATTAATGTTTTCTTTAGGTACATGATTTTATTATGCTATGATGTTTGAAATGTTATTTCTTATAATAGTATGAAATCATGGTTATTAAACTTGTGAGTTAACTTTTTAACTCTACGAGTTTATGTTTCTACTCATAGCTTTTGAGTTGACTCGGAAGTAAACTCATTTTTGTTGTATTTACTTATACTATTTTTCAAATTAAAGAGGTTGTATGAATGGTAGGGAATAAATCTAATAAGCATGTGAGTAACTTTGTTTCTGTTCTTTTAGTACTGAAAATTTTCAATATTCGTACTCGGGAGAACAAAGCAGTTTCGTTTAAGGAAATTATCTGACAAGTCCCGTATGCTTACTGACTTAACGTGAATATTGATGGTGCAACTCAAGATTGTTCTAGTTTGGCTACGTGTGCTTTAATTTTTTTAGGACACAGAGGAGACATGTTTATAATTTTTCAATGTTTTAAGGTAAAACTTCACTTTATATTGAGTTTTTGGAGGTTATTTATGCTTTGAAGCATGCATGAAGGGAGGGCTTTCGGTTGGAGAATAATTCTACTTTGGTTTATCAAGGTTTTGTGGATCAATGAGTGGTACATTAGGCTCATAAAGGGAGATAGTGTAGATGCTTGTTCATTTATTCAACATATAAAGATTAAGGTTTCTTATGTTTTTCAAGGTAATCATTATGTTAATAAGTTAGTTAATTTGATTTTTACATTTTAAGAGCAATATAAATGATTTGATGTATTAGCACCATATACTTATTTAGAGTTTTTTTTCCAAAATAAGTACATGTTTATGTTTTGTGAAGTATAATTTCTTATCATAGACTTTTTGTGGTCTCTTATGTATTTTGTATTCTTTTATTTTTAATTTATTTTAACTAATTTTCATGTAATGGACAAATAATAGATGAACTTTAAAGTATCAGCATAATTGAGATATCAAAGTTCATAATAATATTTAACATTACCTTATTGGAAATTAAGTTATTCAAAGATTTTTGAGTTCAGAGATCTTTCTTCAACTTGAGTTTAGAGATCTTTCTTCGATTTGAATTTGTTCTTCTGCTTCCTAATTTCGCTTTTGCTCTTTATGATACCAAACTAGTTAAGTTCCGCATTTGGGTAAGCACAAACCGATTTCAAACAAGACAGAAGCTTACCAAGGGGTTAGAAATCCAGAATTTAATGTTGATGTCACGCCTCTCTCAACAAGAACTTCACGAATACGTGCAAAATGCTGAGCAGCTGATATACAGATATCTGCGTAAGCTGAACTTAATCTCACCTTCACGCAACATAAGCACCAATCAGAGATTTTCTAATCAGTTACAGGGAAGCATATACACAAATCTAGAAGATAAAATTGAACAAGAGCATTCTCAAAATATACACGAGATAATAAAAATAATTCCATGAAATTGACATAAAATGAAAATGAATTATTACCATAGGAACATAGTGAAAGGAGATAGCACAATACTTTTTTATTGTTGTATCATTTCAGTTCTCGGAGGACAAGAAAATTTTCAATTTCTAATTCCATGAAATTGACATAAAATGAAAATGAATTATTAACCATAGGAACATGGTGAAAAAGAAGATAGCGTAACACTCTGTAATTGTTGTATCATTTCAGTTCTCGAAGGACAAGAAATATTCAACTTCCTAAACAAATAAAATTAGTGTTTCAACTCCTCCCAATGGCATTTTGTAAGAATCTTTAAGCTGAAGAAATCATAACCTCTGATAGAAACCGGTATCTGACTACAAATCTTAATGAGTTTATGCTTAATCAATCTCACAAAACTAGCCTGTAAAAAAAGAATTGCATTGCACTTATACATTATAATTTGAACTTATTCCTTCCTAGTGCATATGGGACTTCCAACAAGAAAGAATATAGGATTTCTCCCTCAATACACTGTCTAACCTGCAGAACTTCAAGGCCCTCCCATCCCAGAGGCCTAAGTTTTCTGAGTTGACATGACATCCCTCTATTTATATACAGCTGGTCTACCAACAAAAACCCACCTTCAATTGGACCTAATGAATTGCAGTCCCATTAAATAACCCGTTACATTTCTTAGACTAAAATAGCTAACTATCGAAGAATGACATGATGCCATGATTTAGAACAGAAAAAGGAACAGTTATCGAAGAAAATTGTAACATTTAAGTAATGAAGACAGAACCTAATAACCAAGGTTCTTCACTTACATTCTAAATCTTGAATACAGTTTCTTTCTAAAGCCAAATCAAATAAACTTCCCAAGACAAAAGCAAGTTGGTCACAAGCAGTGTCAAGAAGAGGAGATAGCCATGATTTAGCAGCCGCTCGAGCAATCTCTGCAGCAGCCTCTGTTCTTGCTCTTCCCCCACCTCGACCAGCGTGGGCGAGTAATATAATTGCAACCTGTTATAAAAGATACCTAAGAATTCGAAGTTGAAAATTGAATGATAAAGGAATATATTCCTCACACGTTTATGAAAAGTAAATCACCTTCTCCCTCGACACTGAGGGGCATTCTATGGAATATGCTGCACAGCGAAATTCATGCATCACCCTCTCAAATGCAGCTCCTCCATAAAGACGAAGAGTAGCATTGGGAGGATTTACAGAGGCAATGACACCAGGCCAAACCCCAATGCCACGTTCATCATTGCAAATTTCCTGAGATGGGAAACATCTGAGGTGGCCTGTATTTTCGAATCCATTCTAGCAAGTTCAGAAGTCACTTCACTGCAGCGTTGCTCTAGTAAAGCCAATATAAGATTTGAATTTTTCTTCATCGAAACCTCCCTTTACACCCTCACGCAGATGACGAAGAACCTCTGAATCCACCTGAGAAATCTGCTTCCGGAACTCATCATTTGAAACATTACCCCTATCCTCTGGAAGTGCCACAAAAAAGGGGTGAGTGCTATCCCCAAGGTAACCACTAGCACTCAAATAGCGATCCACTTCCCACCGGTCACCAAATTCCTGCAAGCATTGGAAAGCTGATCATTAAAACCAGTCTCTAAAAATACAGCGTACTATGTAACCATTATATACATCAAACTATGGTGTGATGAAGGATGAAACATCTCAGTGGCTGCCACTACTACTACAACCACATCAAGTGGCCGTTACGGCTGACTGCATTCCACAATGCAACCACAACTGCAATCACAATTTAAATCCATGCTTATGCAGCCTAATGGCAATATCATCAACCTCAAGATATACATCGATTGTTGATTACATACTAACAGTTTATTTTCCTTTCCTGTCATAACTTGATGAGTAGTGTGATTCATTAACTCCTTAACCAAAGAAATACCACCACAAAAGTCTTATCACATTGCGTGAAATCGACTACATGGATCACATTAAAATATATACTAAATTCTCAGTGAAAGAGAGAGAATGAAATACTAAGAAAGAAGGAAGTGGTGGAGAGAGAAGGAATTACTGCAAAGGAAGAAGCATTGCAGCCCTCTCTATGGGTAACAGGAGACAACGGCCACCTGAAGTGCTCCCCGACAACCATTTGATAGTCTACAGGGAGGCCACTTCCACTATTCTCATTCAATAACATTCATCGAGACCGCTGCATTGTGACTTCGCTGTGATTTTCCAGCGGTCTGTGTGGGTTTGCGGAGACTACGGTGATTTTCTAGAGTTGTGGCTCTTTGGAATATATGAAGAAAGCACATTTGGGGATATCCGTATTTGGGTTCTTGTAGTAGTCTCAATTAATTTGACCAGAGTGTGATATTTTGGTAAAGTTATTTGTTTTGTTGAGTAAAAACATATGGTAGATCCCCTGATTTTTTGTAATTGGTGCACACATGAAGGACATAGGTGTTGTTGAAGTTTTGCTAAATATTAATTTGGAACTCTGTTGTTCATTTATATGTTGACAGTTTTTATAAATCTGCAACTGTAGTGTAGAAATTGCAACAATACTCCCCACATTTTAATGCTTGAGTCCTCACTTATTTAAGCTTTGACGTAATTTATAATTTTGAAGGACCAAAAGCACCCACGTTAGTCAATATACATGTTCAGGTTATGAAAATTGTATGATGTAAAATGTGTGTAAGTGAATGCATTGTGTGATCAAAAAATCATATTGAATTTTTTTTAAAAGATGCAATTGCAGTCTAGAATTTACAACACTAGTCCCCACATAATAATTCTTAACTCCCACTTGCTGATGAGTTGAGGATTTTGACAATTTTCAAGCAACATAAGTACAGACTATGGTGGATATGCAGTATTTCGATTATTGAAATTGTATGAAGGACAATGCAATGTGTGTTACAATATTTTAATTTTTTAACCACCTGCAAGAGCAATTAGGAATTTGCAACACTGCTCCCCACATATTAATGGTTGACTCCCTACTTATGGGTTGAGTTGATAATTTTGAAAATTGTCAAGTAAGACAAGCATCAATGTTAGTAAATGGAAATTAGATGATGAAAAATTTGTTAAAGTGAGTTAATTGTGTGATCCCAATACCATATTAAAATATATTTTTAAGATGCAAGTGTAGTCCAGAATTTACAACAACACTCTCTATATATTGAAGCTTGACTCCCCAATTACGGAAGAGTTCAACATTTTGGCAACAGTCAAGTAAGACAAGCACCACGTCAATGAATGGAAATTGGATGATAAAAAATTTCTTAAAGTGGGTGAATTGTGTGATCCCAATACAATATTTAACTTACTTTAAAAAAATCTGTAACCTCAAAACATAATGTCCAATTTAACTTCCCACATATTTATTCTTGATTCCCCACTTAAGTATGACTTGAGTATTTTGGAAATTGTCAAGTAAAAAACATCCACGTCAGTGAATGAAAATTTGTTTAAGTCGGTGAATTGTGTGATCTCAATATGATATTTAAATTAGTTTTATAAAAATCTGCAACCTCGAAACATAATGTTCAACTTAACTCCCCACATATTAATGCTTGACTCTCCACTTACGTATGACTTGAGTATTTTGTCAATTGTGAAGTAAGAAAACACCTACGTCAGTGAATGGAAATTGGATGATAGAAAATTTGTTTAAGTCGGTGAATTATGTGATCCCAATACGATATTTAAATTAGTTTTATAAAAATCTGCAACCTCGAAACATAATGTTCAACTTAACTCCCCACATATTAAAGTTTGACTCCCCACTTACGTATGACTTGAGTATTTTGTCAATTGTGAAGTAAGAAAGCATCCACGTCAGTGAATGGAAATTGGATGATGGAAAATTTGTTTAAGTTGATGAATTGTGTGATCTGAATACGATATTTAAATTAGTTTTATAAAAATCCGCAACCTTGAAACATAATGTTCAACTTAATTCCCCACATATTAATTTTTGACTCCCCACTTACATATGACTTGAATATTTAGTCAATTGTGAAGTAAGAAAGCACCTACGTCAGTGAATGGAAATTGGATGATGAAAAATTTACTTAAGTCGGTGAATTGTGTGATCCTAATATGATATTTAAATTAGTTTTATAAAAATCTGCAACCTTGAAACATAATGTTCAACTTAACTCCCCACATATTAATTTCTGACTCCCCACTTACGTAGGACCTCAATATTTTGTCAATTGTGAAGTAAGAAAGCACCCACGTTAGTGAATGAAAATTGGATGACGGAAAATTTGTTTAAGTCGGTGATTTGTGTGATCCCAATATGATATTTAAATTAGTTTTATTAAAATCTGCAACCTCGAAACTTAATGTTCAACTTAACTCCCCACATATTAAAGTTTGACTCCCCACTTAAGTATGACTTGAGTATTTTGTCAATTGTGAAGTAAGAAAGCACCAACGTCAGTGAATGGAGATTGGATGATAGAAATTTTTTTTAAGCGGATGAATTGTGTGACTCCAATATGATATTTAAATTAGTTTTCAAAAAATCTGCAACCTGTCCTACTTAACTCTCCAAATATTAATGCTTGACTCCTCACTTACATATGATATGGGTATTTTAGCAATTGTCAAGTATGAAAGCACCCACGTCAGTCAATTGAGATTGAAAGATGGAAAATTTGTTTAAGTGAGTGAATAGTGTGAACCCAATACCATATTTTAAAAAAATCTGCAACCTCGAAACATAATATCCAACTTCAATCCCCACATATTAATGCTTGACTCCCCACTTACGGATGACATGTGGATTTTGATAATTTTAAAAAACCACAATTATCAACCATGGTCAATATTCAGTGTTTTTGTGATTGCATGGTATGATCAAATTACCGCAATTATATTTCTTTACAACCTGCAAGTGCAGTCCACATTTTCCACCAGTACTCCCTACACGTTAACGCTTTAGTCCTCAAATTGGAAGATTTGATGAATTGAACAATTTGAAAGAGCCACAAACACCCACAACAGTGAATATTCAGTGTTTATTAAATGGACCTTGTATGGTGCAAAATTTGTGTAAGTGACTGCATTCTGTTATCACAAAATCATATTTCAATTCTTGTAAAATCTGCAACTTCGCTCCACAATTTGTAACTTGACTCCTCACACATGTAGTCCTTGCTCCCCACTTATGGATGACATGACAAATATAACAATTTGAAACTGCCACAAACACCTAATTTACTCAACAACCTATTCAAATATGAAATGACATACAAAAGCAATAAACAAACTTTTGCATGTTCAAATTTTGGGTCCTCTGTTCCGAAAAATAAAACAGGCAAAATAAGGGTTTTTTAGGAACACCTTTCGACGAATACGCAGGGGGAAATATGTGTAATGGACTCACAACAACGATTCAATGCTACGATGAGGACGATGAGATGGTTGTCGTCAAGGACTTCCAGTAGCCGCTATCTTCGCTAACCCACACACACGGTGCAATGCTTCACACTTTCCAGCACTTCCTCTCTTTGTATGTCTGCAATGTTTCACTTCTCTCTCTCTGCAATGGTTCTTCCTTTCCACCACTTCCTTCTTTCTTTGTATTTCATTCTCTCTCTCTTTCACTTTGCCTAAGAAATGTTCCCGCACGTGTAAGGGTTTGTCTCATTAATGCATTTGCAATAAAAAAATTAAAATCCCTTGCCACGTCAATATTGTAAAAAATGAGTCAAAAAGTTTTGTTGAAATATCATTTTCTTAAATACAATTCAGCGAGCATAAATGTCAAACCTTCACTTCTCACAGGCCAAGAATTTCAAGAACTCACCTTAAGAGCAAACCCAGGTGTGTCAATAATAGTAAGGTTAGCACAATGTGCATACTCGGCTCTCATTACAATTGCCTTTGGAGAAACTGCTGCCTTTGTTTTCTTCAAAAGTGCCTCAGTTCTGGACTTTATAACGTCAACAATCGCAGATGCCAAAACTATGGGACTTCCATACTCTTCTGAATCCTCCTCCTGTGTTTCCAATACTCGAGAATAAAACATATTGGCAAAACAAAAAGAAATGTAAATTCAAAACCAATGTTGCCAAATGGTCAAACTATGAACCAAACACCTAACTAATTTTAATTTAATCTCAACCAAATTAAGTTAGGCCTTTTCAAAGAGTCAAAGCTTAAACCAATCAACCCGAACCTAGCTTGGCGGCATATAAACAATACAAAATAGAAGAACCCATTTTAATTTTTTTCTTTTTAGTTTTCTACTTTTAATGAAATTAAAATCTTATCACTTTTAACAATACACCACACATTATACAAAACTCTTGATATATTTCATTCTATTTTTTTCACCAAAACCTACCTTTGTGAGTGTTTAGCAGACAAATAGATTGAAATGCAACATGCTGCAATGCTTTTTTTTTTTTAGTTTTATTGACTAAAATGACTGATAATTGTTGAAGTTAGGAATCAAATTGGTTAACTTAGATTATGCTTGGATTGATAGAATGAGAAAGAATAAAATGGAATGCATTATTAAAATTAAAATGCGGTGAAACAAACATCTCCCTTACATTTGTTGGATGTTACCATTGAACGACACAAAACTTTAATTCCATTTACTCCTTAAGATGAAGGAGATAAACATGAAATAGGATTCACTAGTTTCTAGTATATGTTTTATTAGGTTTAATTATGTCTTTAGTTCTCATTTTAGAGGCAAAATCTCAAAATGATACCCAAATTTTTAAAAGTTTTAAATTGATCCCTTTTTTGTTGAAACGTCTCAAGTTTGCCCTTTTTGTTAAGTCAAGATTGACGTCATTAGAGAGAGTGTTACATGTCAGTTCCTCAAATTTTTGATTTTTTTTTAATTTTTTTATGATTTTTTTTTATTTTTGAATTTTTTTAAAAAAATCATAAATTGCCACGTGTCAAGCTGTCATCGTGCCACGTGACAGTGACAGAGTGATGTGACAATGGCAATGACACGTGTCAGTATTATGTCAGGTGGTCTCAATTTGGTCCCTTTATTTTAATTTTTGTCTCAATTTAGTCCCAATTTTTGTAAAAAGTAACAATTTTGTCCCTCTCCAAATTGAAATCAAATTTAATTTCTATATAAATCTACACAAATATTTCCATCAAAATTGATATTTCAAGTAAATATTTTTAACCAAATTAAGTTCATTTAATTAATATTTTACATTGAACTTTATTTAAAATTGTTTTAAAGTTGTTAATAGAAAATAATGTTAATAGAAAAAAAAATTCATAAATTAACTAGTTCATGTAACAATAAAAGCCATATAAATTTAAAATTTGAAAACAATTTTAATTAAAGTTGAATGTGAAACACAATTTTAAATAAACTTAGCTATGTTAAAAATATATAATAAAAATATCAATTTGAATAAAAATATCAAATTTAATAAAAATATTTGTATAACATTTATATAAACTTAATTTTTGTTTTAATTTGGAGAGAGACGAAATTGAATTATTTTTACAAAAATAGGGACTAAATTGAGACAAAAATTAGAATACCGAGACCAAATTGAGACTAAGGAAATGACACCTGGCATAATACTGACAGGTGTCACTATCACTGCCACATCACTCTGTCACTACCACGTGGCACGACGACAGCTTGACACGTGGCAAATTTTTTATTTTCAAAAAAAATTCAAAAAAAATTAAAAATAAAAATAAAAATCGAAGAACTGACACGTGGCACCCCATTTAACAGCGTCAACCTTGACTTAACAAAAAGGGCAAACTTGAGACGTTTTAACAAAAAAGGGACCAATTTGAGATTTTTAAAGATTTGGGTACCATTTTGAGATTTTGACTCCAAAATGGAGACCAAAGACATAATTAAACCGTTTTATTATGTCTTTAGTTCGTGAAATTTGGAGTAAATCAGATTTTAATCTCCTAAATTTAACAAAAAAGAAACTTTAGTTCATCAAATCTGAAAAGATGTTCATAGTAAAGAAGTATTTTATTCAAATTTGAGGAACTAAATTTATTTTATCTTAAATTTGAGAGATATTCAACCCCAATTTTAGAGAAACTAAAAGCATAGGTCTTTCCATTGTATGTCATCCGCAATTTACCCATTCATATGACAAAAACACATTTGCCTCCATCGGTTCTACACCTTAATTAATGGACCATGACAACAGTATATTCCATTCCTCTCAACAAATTGTTCGAATTTCCAATTTCGGGCAAGAAAGTTTCCTTTCTAAACCAAATCCACCAATAGATAGAATTTCGAGAACTTAGTACATATTTGGATGAAAATTACAAAAGTATTCTTTGAAATTCCAATAGAAATATGCTCGTTTCAAACCGTGAATCGAGAAGAAAATATATGTTGCTTCTAGAGTAAAAATACTTTAACCTCTCCCAACTTTAATACAAATAAGTATAAGTATATTGCTATAATACACCCAATGTCATGCAGCAAATACAAGCCCAATGAGGAAAGAAACATTCAAAATTCAGAAACCCAACGGAACCAAACAATATCTCTACCAAACTTGGATTCCTGAAAGAAGATCCACTCTGCGACATTCAATTCACTAAAAGAGAACGGGAAAATTGAAAACCTGGAAGCCGCATCGAGGTGTAATAAAGCCATTGAAGAAGGGTGAGAATACAGTTGGAGAAACGGTTAGTCAAGGCCATGCGGCAAGTGGGGGCAGAAGGCTGGAAAGGGAGCAAGGGCACAAGATCCAAAATACCGAATAAAAAGCTACCAAAATATGTGTGGGGAAATACTAGTATATAGTTACGAATAATAATGTGGGGGTATGGATGGATTATAGAAAATTCTCTCTTATGTTTTTTCTTCTGTACATGAACATTTGGGAATTCTGTTTTTGTTGTTGTTGCGTTGTTTCTGTATTGGAACTTCTTGTGTTTTTGAATACCAATACTAAACGAGGTGTTGCTGGATTATACTAATTTTGCTACTATTGATTTTTTATCTTTCAATTGGTGCTTTCATTGAGTCATGGCGGAGAATACTCGTCTAAAAGAACTCACAGTGGAGGTTTCTCGCCTCAAGGACCTCTCTATTGATGTGAAAACCCTTAATGATGTGGTAGCTGCTACCAATCGGTACATTAAACGATTGCTGGAGACAATGACCAATCAACGAAGTGATGATAATACTCGATTCGAAACGGTGGAAACTATATTGGACTCAGTACTCCAATCCTTTGCAAATCTGCAATCTGGGTCTAAAATTCGTCGCGCCCTTCCTTTCAGGTTCGCAATGTTAAATTGGACTTTCCTAGATTTGATGGTTCTGATGTGCTTCACTAGATTTTTCTAGCGAAGCAATTCTTTAATTACTATAATACGTCAGATGAGCAACGTTTAACAATAGCTACAGTGCATATGGAAAAAGATGTTGTGCCATGGTTCCAAATGATGTCTACATCCAACTTTTTCCCAACCTGGGTTGCGTTTACTCGAGCCTTAGAACGGGAATTTGGACCTTCTCCTTATGAATGCCCGAGATCTAATTTGTTTAAGCTTACTCAGGAAAGTTCAGTCCAAGACTATTATGTCAAATTCACATCTCTAGATAACCAGGTGCAAGGGGTTACAACTGAAGCTCTTCTGGATTGTTTCGTTGGTGGATTAAAAGTGGAAATTCGTAGGGATGTGTTGGCTCAAGAACCTACCACCTTGATGCGTTATGTTTTCCTTTGTTAAATTAATCAAGGAGAAATATTCCTCTGTTCCTAAACCCAAACAGTACCAGTACAACTATTACCCTAAAACACAAGCCACAAACATGACTCAACCCAGTCCCTTAAGTCATCATCTCTACCTCCATTACTTCCTAGACCCCTGACTATGTCATCCACCAATACTTCCCGCAATTTCAATGTTAAGAAAATGTCTCTAGTTGAAATGCAACTTAGAAGAGATAAAGGATTATGTTTCACCTGCGATGATAAATTCATCCCTTCACATCGATGCCCTAACAAACAACATTTGTTATTGCAAATGGATGATGATAAAGATCTCATTAACCCTCCCCAGGATAATGAAATTGATAAGGGCTTGAATAGTCAAGATGACCCTCATCTATCTTTTAATGATTTGAAAGGATCTGCCGGTTTGGGTACCATGAGGTTCCAAGGGTCGACCCAGGGCATGCGGATTCAAATCTTGATCGACAGTGGCAATTCCGACAATTTTTTACAGCCTCGGTTAGCCCACTACCTTAAATTACCCATTGAACCTATTCAGAAATTTAAGGTTGTGGTTGGAAATGGTAGTGCTTTAATGGTGGAAGGTGTTATCACGGATCTGGAAGTCAAAGTCCAAGGCCATTCAATTCTTTTGCCTGTGTTTTTATTTCCTGTTTCAGGAGCAAATTTGGTGTTGGGGGCAGCTTGGCTTGCCACTCTCAAAGCACATATTTCTGACTATAGCACATTAACATTGAAGTTCTTGTTAGGCAACAAATTATCACACTACAGGGCGACTCTAACAAACTTCCTAGTCCAGTTCAATTTCATCACATGAGAAGATTACAGCACACTCATGCTATTGCAAAATTATACTCCTTACAATTTAACACTGTTCCCTGTTATCAAGATTATTGGCTGGACTTGCCTACAAATATTGAACCAGAGATTGATCTTTTGCTTCAGACATATCAAGATGTGTTTTCTGTACCATCGGGGTTACCACCCACCAGATCTCACAATCATTCCATTCCTCTGCTACATGGCGCAGATCCCATTAAGGTCAAGCCCTACCGCTATCCTTTGAGTCAGAAACAACAAATCGAAATATGGTTCAAGATATGTTGCACGAGGGCATTATTGTGCCTAGTTCAAGTTCTTTTTCTTGTCCCATCATCTTGGTAAAAAAGAAAGATAGAACCTAGCGTTTTTGTACTGATTATAGAGCCCTGAATGCCATAACGGTAAAGGATAGTTTCCCTATTCCAACGGTTGATGAACTTATTGATGAGTTACATGGAGCATTATATATTTCCAAATTGGATTTACGGTCCGACTATCATCAAATCCTGGTGAAGGAAAATGATAGACACAAAACAACCTTTAGAACGCACAAAGGGCATTATGAATGGCTTGTTATGCCATTTGGGCTCACTAACGCCCCAGCCACCTTCCAAAGCTTAATGAATACGGTGTTCCAAAGCATGTTACGAAAATCTATTTTGGTTTTTTTTATGACATTCTGGTTTATAGCTCCTCATGGAAGGCTCATCTGCACCACCTTGAAGTTGTTCTCAAGTTGCTTAAGCACCATCAATTGTATGCTAAGCTTAGCAAATGCTCCTTTAGTCAACAACAAATTGAATATCTTGGTCACACAGTGTCTGGAGCAGGGATTCAAATGGATGCTAATAAGGTTCAAGTTGTCATAGATTGGCCCACTCCCACTAATTTGAAGCAATTGAGGGGTTTTTTGGGACTAACTGGTTACTATAGACGGTTTATAAAGTGCTATGCTACATTAGCAAGTCCTTTGACTGATTTGCTTAAAAAGGACAATTTTTCTTGGAGAGACAGAGCCACAATTGCATTCAACCAGTTAAAAAATGCTATCACAACTGCTCCTGTGTTGTCTCTACCAGATTTTTCTCAACCTTTTACGTTAGAGACAGATGCATCAGGAATTGGTGTGGGTGCAGTGTTGGGACAGAACCAACATCCAATTGCGTTGTTTTCAAAGAAAATGACTATACACATGCAGAAACAATCTGCTTACTCTAGGGAATTTTATGCTATTACAGAGGCCATAGCTAAATTCCGACATTATTTGTTGGGCCATAGATTTATAATTAGAACATACCAGAAAAGTTTGAGAAGTTTGACAAATCAAACCCTTCAGACCCCGGAACAACAATAATGGCTTCATAAGTTGCTAGGGTATGACTTCACAATTGAATACAAGCCGGGGAACGAAAACTTAGCAGTCGATTCCCTATCTCAATCATTTTATATGGCTTGGTCTCAACCAATTCCTCACTTACTTTCTGCTATTCAAGAGGCCCAACGGACTGATCCTGAATTGTATGTTGTACTATTGTCCTGTAAAGACAATCAACCTGTCAAGCCTCATTACAATGTTCAAGGTGAATTGTTATTCTGGAAATAAAGGCTAGTATTGCTTGCAAAGCATGCCTTAATCCAGCAAATTCTTCAAGAGTTTTATAAAACTCTTATAGGCGGTCATGCTGGTTACACAAGGACCTTAGTTCGAATTGCAACACAGTTTTCTTGGCCAAGCATGCATGGTGATGTTAGAAAATTCGTGCAACAATGCTTAATATGTCAACAGGCTAAAGCAGCCACCACCTTACCAGCTGGTCTATTGCAGCCTCTCCTTATTCCAAGCCAAATCTGGGAGGATTTAGCTATGGATTTCATTACAGGTTTACCCTCTTCCCAAGGATACATAATGATTTATGTAGTTGTGGATAGGCTATCAAAATATGCACATTTTACCCCTCTAAAAGCATATTATTCCAGTATACAAATGGCAGAAGCATTTATGAAAATGGTGGTCACATTACATGGAATTCCAAAATTCATAGTCTCCGATCGAGACAAAGTTTTCATTAGTCAATTTTGGCGACATCTCTGGAAGATCAGTGATACTACATTGAATATGTCCACAACTTACCATCCTCAAAGTGATGGACAATTTGAGGTACTCAATAAATGTGTTGAGATGTATTTGTGATGTTTTACGTTTGATGCCCTGAAAGATTGGTCAAAATTACTACCGTGGGCGGAATATTGGTACAACATCGCTTATCATACAAGTGTTGGAATGAAACCTTTCAAGATAGTGTGTGGGAGAGATCCACCATCTATTGTTAAATACACTGCTGATATGACATATCCCATTTCTGTTAGGGACCAACTATTGACTCGGGATGCAATCCTAGAGAAATTGAAGAGGAATTTGCATAGAGCTCAACAAATACAAAGTAAGTACGCTGATCAAAAGCCACGTAAATTGGAATTCCAGATAGGTGATTCTTTTTTGGTGAAGCTACAACCATACAGACAACACTCTTTGGCTCTAAGGAAAAATCAAAAGTTGGGCTTAAGGTACTTTGGGCCATTTAATATTACTGAAAGAATTGGCAAGGTTGCTTATAAACTTCAATTGCCATCTACTACTCGCATCCATCCCATATTTCATACATCCCAATTGAAACTCTGTCACGGAGATCATACTGCACCCTACGTGCCTTTACCAATATCTGACAAAGAGTTCTCTCCTATCATTCCACCCTGCGCAATTTTAAAGTCTAGAGTTATTATAAGGGGGCATCAGCAGGTTCCACAACTCTTGGTTCAGTGGGAAGGTCTTCCAAAAGAGGAGGCTACATGGGAAGATCAATCTGTGTTTGTGGAGGCTTTTCCGACTTTCAACCTTAAGGGCAAGGTTGACTTTAATGGAAGAGAAATTGTAATAAAGTCAATGAAGAAAGGTGAGAATACAGCTGGAGAAACACTTAGTCAAGGCTACATGGCAAGTGAGACATAGGGCTGGAAAGGGAGCAGGGACACAAGATCCAAAATACCAAACAAAAGACTAACAAAATATGTGTGGGGAAATACTAGTATATAATTACGGATAATAACGTAGGGCATATGGATGGATTATAGAAAATTCTCTCTTATGTTTTTTGGTCTGTTTATGAATATTTGGGAATTTTTTTTTGTTGCTATTGCATTATTTCTGTACTGAAACTTCTTGTGTTTTTGAATACCAATACTAAACCAGGTGTTGCTGGATTATACTATTTTTTCTGCTATTGATTTTTTATCTTTCACAAGGTTCGAGAGCGGAGGCGTCGTGAACCATCTGGAGTATGAGGGGTCTGCGCGTGCCCATCACGACCTCACGCACGTTGAACCGAAACCCGAGGAGCGCCTCCAAGAGCGAGCTCTTCCCGTCGGACTGTCCTCCGACCGCCACGATCTCCGGGATCGACATCGTCTCGCTGAATGCCACAGCCGCGGCCTGTAGCCGGTTGTACGCCTCGAACCCCGACTTCGACTATGCCTGGCTCTGCCGACTCTTCACCTTCGACGACGGCGTTTTCGACGGTGTTGAGGTGAGTGAGGGGGGAGTGTCGGAATCGGCGACGGTGAAGAACGACATAATGGAGACGGCGACTGTGGTGTGGAGGTGATGGAGTGGAGTTGAATGGAAAGAGCGAGGGAAAGACTTGAGTTTGAATTTGAATTTTGTGATTGGATTAATGCATATTTCTTTAAACGGGCTTTGAGATGCAGAAGACCCAAAAGAAACGACCCTTTTGCCTTCTGAGTGCGATTACTCTTTTTGATAAGTAAGAAAATAATACGTGCACAAATAGGCTTTTCTTTTTCTTCCTCTTCACCTTTTTTTTATTAAATTTTTTTATTAAACTATAAAATGTTTATATTTTTCTGAAATAAGAATATTCATAAATTATAAAATAATTGTTATAAAAATAATCATAAAAAAATAATTTTTATATATATTTTTATTTTATAAATAGTTTTTTATTATGACTAATCATTTGAATTTAAAATAATAGTTACTTGAAAAATAAATTTTTTGAGTAATTATTTAAATTTAAAAAAGTAGTTATTAGAAATATAAATTAGAAAAAAAAATTATTTTAGCCATGTGTTGTTTGAATTCCTTGTTACTCTTCTTCTCTTTTTGTGAACATGTTCTTCATTATCTTGATTCACATAAATTATTCTCTTTCTACACCCCATGTTCTATTGTGACAAGTGTCCTCTTATTATTCCCTCTCTATATAACTTTTTGTAATTTTCCTAATAATAATAATTATTGTGTTTCCACAAGTTTTATATGTATTATGCTATTTTCTCTGCATTTTGTATATATTTCAATGATTTTTTTTAATCAAGCATAAGTCACAAAACAATTATCATATGAAAAAAGACGCATCAATCCCTTTGATCCATCAGACCAAAATGGATACGATAAATATAATACTTCAGCATTCATTAGCCAACCAAAAAGTGTTATTTAATATTTGTTATACAATTGCAAAATGACATATATATGCATTAATTGGTTACCATTTGACCACATATTAAGATATTATTAACAATTTTATACTGATATGTGATTAGATATGTTAGTGCACACAAATTCAAGTTCCGATAATGAACAAATACTAGTAAAGTTATATTTAATCCTTACTAAATACATATTTTATATATTTAAACATTACGAAGATATAGGTGACCCTATTTAAATGTGAGCATTACAAAATTAATATGTGGTATCATGAAAGGATAAGGAAACAATCTATTAATCTAAAGTTTCAATAATGTAGTAGTAATGAGAAAGTTGAACTATCATTATTAAAAGAACCTCCTTCTGTTCTGAACCAACTTCTTACTGATATTAATTCAGTATAAGTAAGAACTACTAGTAAAATATTAGAAAATATAACATGGTGTTAGCATTTTTCTCCCATGGAGAAAAGATAGATAAGTCTATTAATAATGGACGAGGTCCACCAAATATAAAAAATATATGGTCAATCATAGCATAGAATTAGAAGTCATTTACCACTAGTTAGTGTAATGTCAAAGTTTGTACAACTATACATTTATGATATTGAGAATGAATTGCATAATAGAATCTAATATGAGGTTAGTTTCTACATATAATAAATTATATGTAAATGAATTACATAACAAAATCCAATCTTCGAGGTTAGACACCAATAACACAAATTAAAAATTTTAGATTGGAAAGTCAAACTTGGAGATGGTAAATTGTGTGAACCAAATGATGGTTTAGTAGAAATTGAAATTCCATCAAAAAAAGTTATATTAGACTTTAATGATCATATTCAAGCAATAGTCAAAAGCAAATACCCACGCTACTGAAAAAATTACTCAAATCGTAACTTCTTGCAGTCTGAAGCAATTTTGGCTAGTAGAATTGAAACTATGAATGAATTAAGTTGTTTTCTTATACTAGTTTGTTTGTAAATAGAAAATTACATCCAATTCTTCATCAAATGATAAATGATTAGGTTTTGATGATAACAAAATCTATAATGTAGTGAAAATATATATTAAAGTGATTTGATAACTTAAAACATAACGTATTTAAGTCACAAATGAATAAAAAATGTTTTACACAAACTAGACAAAGAAAAAATAACCAATGCTAGACAATAAGAAACCCATCAAACGAATGTGTTGATTATAGTTATTGAGAAGATAATCGTTAGAATTTTGCTGGATTTGATTCTCTATTAACTTTTGTTGGTGTCTTATCATATAACTCTTCATATGGAAAGTCTTAGATAATCTCTTCAAAATGATCTTTAGATCTTTATTTAAAGTTTCAAATATCTTTGTTGACCCTTTAATCTTTTCCTTTCATTCTTTGAGCCAACAAGAACTTGATTTGAAAACTTTGATTTTTATCTCCTTTTCAATTTTTAGAAAATATCTGTTAAAGGAAACTTGTGCAAGAAATTATGTAATATCTAATTAGCAATAGTATCAAATTAAGATCAAAGTAATATAATTCACATATCAAAATATATAAAATATTTCTATATATAAAAATAAAAATGGCTTAACATTTAAGGAAATTTTTTATTTGAAGGATAATTAATTTAAAACGTCTTTTCAATAATTAATGTTAAATTATCTAGAAATAATTTGAGCATCGCAACTTGATGAATTATGACCAATTTAGTAATTTAAAAATGTGTACTTATTAATTCTTTGGTCAAATAATTGTAGTTTTGATGACTAAATCTTTATAGTATCATCTAATTAGTTGAAGATTTAATTATCTAGCCAACATGAGTATGATCTTCAACATGTATCATCTTATCGATTCAAGATTTAATAGTCTTGTTAGATGTAACGAGTTTCAATTTCAATTGCAATAGCAAACGTAAAACTATTCAAAGTATTTATGTTGAATCAATAAACTATGATAAACCATTGTATCGTCTGATTAATGTTTTGATATTGTTTCCCAACATAATATTGTTTGATCAGTGTATCGAACTCATCGTTTGATTAGTGAGCTTGCAACATATATTCTTTGAATGACTATACTCATGTTATATGAAAAATAACATTTGTTATCATTAAAATTGCTTCATCTAATAGAGTTTATTTTCATTTGGTTCTAATATGTTTTACATTCAAGATTGGAATGGATGATGTTTGTAAGAACCGAGAAAATTAATTAATTAAATAAATAATTAATTAATAAATGCAGGTAGAGGAGCCTTTATGACATTAAATAATGATTGGTGTAATGTGAAAAAAGTACTAGCTTAATTGGTTGAGAGTACTTTATATGTGTGAGAGGACTTGGGTTGAGTCCTATGTAAGTCATTTTGTATTGTTTGATTATTATTAATTTTAATGATAAGTATAATCTTGTTGAGAGATAACATGATTATAGAATTAGGTGAATTATCACAAAAGATAAATTTGTTTGAGTGGTTGTGCCTTGAGTTGATAATGAGCATGGATGGGTTCAAACCATAGTGAACCCAAATTTGACTCTTTTTTTGTTAATAAATGGTGTGGCTTGAATATGAAAAGGTGGAGAAGACCCTAGCAGAAGGGGTAGGGGGCTGAAAAACCATCAAGTAATGGGCCTTGAATAGAAATAAAAACTAGTTTTCGTTTTTTTTTATTAAACCACATTAAAGCATCATATAAAAGGTCAACTTGGAGTGAAATTGACGGTTTTTGGCAAGCTAGAATTTTTCCCAGAAAGAGAGCACGAGTTATAGTGATTTGGCGAGGTTGAGTGTGAGGTTTTGGGACTGAATTGAGGGATAAGCAAAGAAGGGTGGTCATTGGTGTTTTTGGAAGCTTTCAAGTAATCCACTACTAAGCAAAAGGATCCAGGTTAGGGGAGTTGAACCCGTAATTGTATACTTTTGTCATATTGCATCATTGTGATACTGTTTTGCCATGAATTTCATGTTCCACATGAAGGGAATTTGGGGTTTGGGTATTTGAGCACCGTTCTATTGGCATTCTTACCTAAATGTGTGATTATGATGGAATTATGTACTGAGTATGTGACTTTTGTGCACATGTGGGTGTTGGGGGTCTGAAATGTATCTAAATTATGTTCATATGGTTGATGAAATTGATGTGAACTGCTTTGGTATGAATTAAGGTGTTGAATTGGTCATGGTTTCTGGTGTGCGTGCGTAAATAGATTTGGGGTCTGTATTTCTCGCTCAGGCGAGGTTACAAAGACGCAAATCATGTTGTTACACGAGCATCTCGCTCAAGTGAGGGAATCTGGTTCTAAGCGACAGGCCATCTCGCCTAGGCGAGTGTGCCTCGCTCAGGCGAGAATTCAAGTATGTTGTAGGGTGTTTTTGGGAGGCATCTCTATCAGGCAAGAGTCCCTCGCCTAAGCGAGAGTTAGAGGGATGGTTTCGTTGTTTAGTTGAACTCGTCGCCTAGACGACGCATTTTAATCATGGGCAAGTGAGGGTCTCGCCCAAGCGAGAAGGAGCTCGCTTAAACGAGACTTCGTGGGCTGTAGAGGTTCTAGAGACTCGCTCAAGCTAGTGGGTCTAGCTTAAGCGAGATAAGCTGGAGTGGTTGAACGAAGGCTTTTAACTTAAGGGAGCGAGGGTACTATTGTGCGTTCAAGGCAAGTGTCACTACTGTATTAAAGGGGTGAGATGGAAATTGTGAGGCGTGGTCTACAAGGCTTCTAAGATACCTCATTGGTGGGCTTGCTGGTGTTCCATGGGTTGTGGCCTGGAATGTATCCTTGAGTTGTGGCTTAGGATAGGGGTTAAGCACGTGGCATTCTATGGGTTGTGGCCCGAAATGACTTCCTTTGAGTTATGGCGCGGGATAGCGGATGAACACGAGGAACTCTTGAGTTGTGGCTCGGGTTGGCGAGTGTTGCCGGTGTGATTGTGCTGGTTGTGGCCAGTATGGATGGGTCCAGATGGATTGCCCTCCTCAGTGAATTGTTGACGAGTTTGGTAGTCTTGGGACGTTACGGACTATGTTCGTATTTGGGAACTCCACCTGGCATTACGGTGTGTGATCCATAGCATGGTCCCCGCACGTGCTCTATTGGTTGTGGCCGATAGGTGTGGCAGCAAGGCGCCTTGAGGTACTCAATAGAAGATGTAGGATACTGCTAGCATGGTAGTGGCCATGTGAAAGGAATGGAACGTGTTTCCTTGATGTGCATTTGTATTACATGGTTGTGGCCATGTGGTAGGAAGGGAACAAGTTTCTCTGATGTGTAAGGATATTACATGGTGGTGGCCATGTGAATGAGGAAGAGGAGGTTTCTTTGTAGTGAAATGATATGATACATGGTCGTGGCCATGCGGGATAGAAGAAAGGGTTTCCTTTTGATGAATTTTCTATATATATATATATATGATTAATTTATATATTCATTTTGTCATCTTTTTAACTCACCCTATCTGCTTGTGTTTGACGATGATCGTGTACGCGGTACATGTGAGCATATGATGTTGTAGGTGGAGCTGGTGAGGCTTAGCCGCGGAGTGGGGAAAAAGCCTGGGAGTTTTATATTATTTTGTTTTGAAATATTTTGTAAACTGTGATGAGAGGCTTTATTATTACGTTTAGTTTCATCCACTATGTATTATTTCTTTTATTGCACGTTAATAAAAGATTTAGTTTCTCGCGTTTTTGGGAAATGAGGTACTATTAAATGCAGTGTAATTATTTATTTCTTCTTTATTTTATTAAAATTCGTAATATCCTGACGGGATGTTACATTTGGTATCAGAGCAATGGTTTTCAAAAGATTTTTGGGGTCTATGGGGAGTGAGCTTACCGTGTGGTTTTTATGAGATCATTTTGTTTGTTGTTTGTTAACTAATTTTTGGTATAAGTCTTATCCAAAGTTGTTTGATGTGAACAGTGATATGTGGCGTGCTCAGGCTATGGCAAATAGGCGGAAGAGGAATAATGCTGGGGCTGATGATATTGCGCAGGCAATACATCGGATGATGGATGCGATGCAACCCATTGTAGCGTTAATAAAAGATTTAATTTCCCGCATTTTCGGGAAATGAGGTACTATTAAATGCAGTGTAATTATTTATTTTTTCTTTATTTTATTAAAATTCGTAATATCCTGACGGGATGTTACAATGTTCATGTAGAACTTGAGAAAATAAAGGCTATCCAAGAATGATCCACCTCTAAATATGTATAACTCTAAAGTTTTCATGGGTTAACTAACTTTTATAAAACATTTGTGAAGGGATTCTCTATTCTCGTTGCTCCTTTTAATGAACTTATTAAGAAGGACGCACAACTTTCATACATTAGTGAACAACCTTTCATATGACAAAAAGGGGTTATGGCCCCTCAATTTTTTTATATCTATATTATTTAATATGTAATTTTAAATATATATATATATATATGTATATATATATATATATTTTTTTTAAAAAATTTAATATTTTTAATATATTTTATATAATGTATATATAAGGATTTTTTTTACACATTTACTTTTCAATTTTACCTTTTAAACATTTTTTAAAATAAAAATAATTATTTTATTCATATTATCTTTTAAATAATCATTTGTTCAATTTAACCATTGTTTGGATTTGACTGTTTTTTAAAACTTAATCATTATAAATGAAAATAATTATAATTTTATTATTTTTTATTATCATAATAAAAGTAAATACAATGTTTTACTAGTTTATATAAAAATTTTGGAATTACTTTTTTTATTAATATTTTTGTTCAAAAATATCAAGTTGGTCATCCAGTCTTTTTTAATCTCAATTTGGTCACGAATTTTAAAAAAATGTTGCAATTTGGTTCTTTTTTCGTTAAATTTCTTGAATTAGATGAAGATTTTTTTCATCATCAAAATTAAAGATGGTTTGTTTTGTTGGTGTAATTGACATAATCCTAATGTGAATTTTGATAAGAACCAATTACATCAATTTTTTAAAAAAATGGACTAAGTTGAGACTAAAAAAAACTAGAGAACCAACTTGACATCTTAAAAAAAAATGGACCAAAAGAGTAATTCAACTAACATTTTGACACCCAAAATATTGGTTGAAGATCCGTCAGTCCTTTCATACGAGGAGAAAAACAAGAAAAAAAGTTTACATAATTTAAGGATAAGTTAATCTATGTATTATTTTAACTTTTCCAAACTTTTGAGCAATAATGTGTTGAATTTAGGGTAGACATGGATTGTCTGTTGGACTTGAATAACAATATGAAGTCTTAAATGAAGTTGTTTTCATGATAATGTTGATGTTGAATGTATATTAAGTGTTTTATGTTTCATTACATATGTTAGAGTTGTTTTGATTGATAATGTTTGAAGATGTTGATGTTGAATATATATATTAAGTGTTTTAGGTTTCATTGCATATATTAAAGTTTTTTTTGCTAATAATGGTTGATGATATATTGATGTTGAATATATATTAAGTGTTTTAAATTTTATTACATATGTGTGTTTAATACAAACCATTCACAAGGTTATCGTTCATCTCACAACTTATATTAAATTTAATAAAAAAAATTGTTTTGAAAAGTTAAAAACAAGTAAAAAAAGTTTTATGATTACGTAAATCAATTAAGTAATATATATATATATATATATATATATATATATATATATATATATATATACATAAATATAG
>Ga0214542_1000994_pt1 | contig 56421 bp, 33 predicted proteins | sample CNSS1metaG_FD_160096 | JGI IMG/M metagenome (GOLD analysis project Ga0214542, IMG submission 160096) | Root nodule microbial communities from cowpea collected in UCLA plant growth center, Los Angeles, California, USA - CNSS1 | ecosystem: Host-associated > Plants > Roots > Nodule | place: USA...
ATTCTACTGGGCCCAAAATACAAAGCCCAAAATAAAATCCTAATCTAGTATTTACAAGCAAAGTGTCCTAGGCTAGGTCTTCACATCTTCCTTGGCCCATGTGAAGTTCATCTTGGGTCTTGCATGCACATTTAAGGCTCATACCTCTTGTATTCTCCTAGCCATAAAAAGAATTAAGACAATTAAAGATAGCACAAAAGAATGGCCCAATAAAAGGATAAGGCCCAAAATTATTATTTATTTAATGACAAAGAAAAACTAAATTGGTCAGGCCATTGGCCCAAGCTGAAAAGCCCTGTAGGGTGATATTCATCAAAAAGGTTGGCTACAGTAGTATTAATTTTCAACTAAATCAACCGATTAATTTGGAAATCAACCTGTTGAATTTCGTAACAGTTTGGCTATAAGAGCTGTGATTTTCGAAAGAGAGCAATTCTGATCATTTTTTAGCACGAAATTGTTCTGGAAACTTTCTCTTTCGTGATCATTCAAACTGCAACTATTGAAGATTGATATTGGATAATTTCTTGGAGCTTTTGGCTTGGTTTGAAGCTTGGAGAAAGTGGTTTGTGGTAGGCTGGGTTATGCTACCACTGAGGTTTGATCTTTCTCAAGCTTTGTGTGTGTGCCTGGTGGTTTTCCAGGTCTTAAGAGGGTTCTTGCTGTGCTGGTGTGACTCTTGTGTGATTCAAGAGTCTTTTGTATGGTTTTTGCATATTTTGAAAGTGTAAGGGTGGATACTTTGTAAATCTTTTGAAATAGTGCAAAGTCAAGCTCAGTTGTCTTGACAAACTGGATGTAGCTCAAGTTTGAGTGAACTAGTATAAAAATCTCATGATCTCTTCTCTAACCTTTCTCTCTTGCATATTCATTTTAAAGTTTAAAGAACTTGTGTTTTAATCATTTTTTTCATGTGCTTGCATGATTTAATGACATATGTTCCTAGTTTAAAAACTCGAATCTGCATTTCTGCATTTTTCCCAGTATTTCAGTCGACTATTTTTCTGTTTCAATCGGTTGATTATACCATAATAGAATATGTTTAGTAAAATCAATCGGTTAACTCTGTTTTTTACCGATTGAAAGTATACAATTCAGTAACTTTTGCATCCTAACTTGGTGACCTAATTGATGCAATTAAAGGTGGTATTTAGCTTTCAAAGATAGCCTAAATTTTTTAACTAGCCAATTCAACCCCTCTTCTTAGAATTTCAACCATTTCAAAACTAACAATTTGTATCTAGAGCTAGGTACTTGAAATTTGCTCAAGTAAGGTCCTAAATCTGTTTTTAAACTACTTGAAATGGTTGAAAACAAGTTACCCTTTGCTGAAGGTGCCTTAATTCATAGCCCTCCTATGTTTAGTGATTCTATATTTAGAATGAAGAATTGTTGTGGAATTTCAACCATGCTTTCACCATTTTCATTTAAATCCATCTCTCCATCTCTAGTTTTCAAGATGCAATCATCAAATTCTTTTATCTCCTCTATTGTTTGCCTATTTTGGGTGGTATTTAATCTCATATTTTTTGTTAGCTTTAACACTTTACAATACTATCATAAGTCAAAATAGTGTATTGAAGATTTAATGATATCATACTTGGATGTTTTCTTTATGACAGGTGGAATTTGCCTATATTTACCTCCCAAACCACTTTACCACCAAATGGTTTGACATTGTTGCACTCATTAACATTTTTCATTAAATCTCTCAAAGTTCTATCAAATGCTTCAAACCACATTATGTTCATTATAGGTGCTTGATATTATATAATCAAACTTGTTGCCATTAAAAGCTTAGCACGTAGACTACCTTAAGCTATGTTGCAAGTTGATTCCTCATTAATTAGTAATGGGATGCAAAAATTCGAATGTGCTATTTTGCCACCAAGAAGTAATAAGGAAGCAATTCCACTTGATGCTACATTTAAAACAATCATCCCCTTGCTTCTTATTGCAACTGACAAAGTCTTCCACATAAATGTTTTTCCGGTACCACCATAACCATACAAAAAGAAAAATCCTTCATGTTTTGAAAATGTTGCATTCATTATATCATCATATACATGAACTTGTTCATTCGTGAGTGACTTGAAGAGCATTGCATGTTCTTTAGCCATGTCTTCTTTATTATATTGCAGCTCATCAATAATAAATTTGTTTTCAAATGGAAATGAATATGAAATATCTAGTTGAGGTAAGGAAGGATAATCTTTTAAAGAGATTCCATTTGAGATCAACATCTTTTCGATTTCAAGAAGACAAACTTTTTGTAATTTAGTTTCTTTTATTTGAAGTTCTGCACCAACGCTAAATGATATCAAGAAATTCTATTCAACAACTTATTGATTAAAGTATTTAAACAAAAAATACTGTAAATGTTTAAAAATTTTCATAAATATTTGAATAGCTGTATTTTAATTATTTACTTAATACAAGACAAAGTTATGAATGAAATTGCATTGAAAGACAAACCACAACAACAATTAAATAAACAGAGAACAAAGTAACAAAAGAATTAATTGTAAAAATTACAATGTACAATACCTGGCAAGTTCAAGTCCTTTCTTTTTTGGCATAAAATTTTATCACATAACACACTTCATCTAGAATTCCAAACTACATTAGGTTTGGATATTGTATTCATGCCCAACAATGTAACAAATAATCTTTTAAGTTGATATCCAAAAGCAATTTCACTAACTTCCTTTATTGCATCAATAATTTTTTTGTCATCAGCCAATAATTGTAAAGTATAGCAAGCTTCTTGGAATGTTTCAAACATTTATCCATCAATTGTCCTTATGCTCTCATAATCAACACACCCTTTTTGAATAGTCAATAATATTCTCATATAATAGAGTTCTCTAGAGCTAGGAAGAATATAAGCCTACCAATGTTGTAACCTTTCTTCCTTGGTTTCCATTCTTTTTCCTTTGTCATCAAAACAAATTTTCTTGAGAATTCCTCGTAAGTCAAATCTTTTACTTTTGTATAATTACAATTAGCCTCAAACCAACCTAGAAACATGGTGTTACTGTTTTGGCATCTGTTGAAGACAACATTAATATCATCATTATTATCTTTAAACAAAGTTGATTGCGCGCCCGAAAGATGAAATGTTTATCTTTGAACAGCAGGCCACTTGTGATGATTATCAAAAACAAATGTTCTCCAAACTACTTCACATGGTGATAGGTATCTATAATCACAATGCCTCTTTATTTCATCAATAATTGTTTCTTTGTTCAAATCTGCAACAACGTTAGTTATTTTAACTGTAGTTTTGTTCAGACCTTTGTTGACATACTTGAACAAATACTTGATTGCATTTGTCTTGTTACAATACTTTGTATTGACATGAGCTTGATACCTCATTAAAAGAGATGGATTGTAAGGAACCACACTGGAATTTTCCAGTTGAATTCCATTTTTTTCAACAAAACTACCATCATCCCATCTTCTATATGACGAATATCCTTCTTCATCAATAGTAATACAACTTGTAAAATTCTTTGGATAATATTTTGAAAATCTTCCTTCTTTCATGCAAGGAGAATTAAATCATGCATCCACACGACCCATGTATCATGTAACTGGAAACAACTTTATGCAATTTTGGGTACAAATCTTGATTCGGCAATTCAGCTGAAATTACCTTATCAATATTTATTGGAGTCTTCAGTTTACTTTTTCCATCTAACCACAAAGTATGTGAGCGCGCGATAATCCTTTTTGTTTTTGAAATTCCATATGTACATACTAGATTGTATAAAAAGAATAAATACAGTGACAATTTTTTTAATTTAATAACTAAATATATAATATATGATTGCATACAAAACATACATGTAGTAGTCTTTCCGAAAAAATCATTTTTTAAAATCAGTCATCATTTGATCAAGTTTCATTTTGAAGACTCTACAAACAATGTCAGGTTTGTCTGATGCAGATAAACTTCTTGGAGAAACAAAATCACGTATTTCACTCCAATTTACATTGCATGTTATAGTTATGACCAAATCAAGATATTCAAATTTCTTACAAATTGCCATAACATCTTGACAATTGTTAAACATATATCTTGTACCACTAGTGAATGAAGCAGGAAAGACCGTACGTCTTCCAATTGAAGATGGATTTGTCTCTCCTCTTTTAAGAATATCATAACGTATTAACTTCTGATTTGGTCTAGTGAAAGACAAATATTGTGCTTCAATCATTGTGTAGTAGTCGACCAAGAATTGTTGGAAAAATTGACATGCATTGACAATGTTACCAAACTCCGAAGACCTTTGTTGGATTCTAAAGGCTATAAATTCTCTCAAGAAAATACGAACTCTTACCCTTGCTTTACTTTTTAAATAAGTTTCTCTAATTGAAATATCTTCTTGATAACCATCTTCCTCCAAAGGGAAACATTAGAGGATATTGCAATGAAATAAAGGTAGTGTGAGTTTCATGCAATCTGATCAATTCACCAAAACATTTATTCACAATGATATCTCTTCCAACATCAAAATTACCAAAATAACCAACTATTAGTGCAACTATCTCATCACATGAAGGTGTGTTATAGAGTCTTGAATCTTTTGATCTGCCTATAAATAATCTTAGTGTGAAGTCACATTTTGAATTGTCTACTGACAAATCTCTAACTCTTCTAAATGATTTTTCAAGAACATTGTGATCATCAATCATTTTCATCAAGTCAGTAACCAATGATTGATCTACAAAAGATTAATCTGAATTTGACCTAAAACACAATTAAACAAACTTAAGTTAATAAACAATTTGGAAGACCTTTTATAAAAGCATAAAACATATGTTAGCTAACCTGAAATGTTTCATTCTGTTGCTAATTTCATTTTCAGTATCGTAAATGTAAAGTTGTGCAAACTTTGGTTTCTATCCATCTTGTGGCAACAAACTTCCAATGTGGTGGTAGTTTTTTCCATTAACAATTAATTGAGGTGGTGCAGAACCATTATTCATCGAAGTATCTATCTTACCTCCAAGTGAATGAGAACATACTGTTGTATATTCTTATATTTTGTAAAAAAATTCTACTTCTATCATTAGAACCATTTAGCAAATTTTGAAGCAGAGAAGGTGGTTGTTGTAAGAGTGGAAGTTGAATTTCCCTTTTGGCAACACAATGAGAAATCAACTTTTTTTAATGTTTTAGTTTTTTCTGCTCTTTCTTCATACCATACTTCAGCTTGACAATATTCGCACTCCAAACAAGGTTGTCCAAAGTGGACTATTTATGAACCAAATAAATGGTATTAGATAAATTAGAACAAATCCATGTATGAAAATATAGAGCTATATACTTACCCTAGATCTCTACTTTAGAATAAATTTCCATTTTAAATGGACAATCTGTTAATAGTGACATAAAAATAATTAAATTCATGGTTCTAATTTTGGACCAATTCCACATCAAATGGTCTAAGTGAGTTTCAAATTACCATCATTCGATTATGTTCCTCTCGATTGATTTATTATTTCTAAACTTCTTCGGTTTGTTCTTCTTCGATCATCATAATTGAATTTCTTTTGAAGTGATTGAATCACTTTAAAAGGATATTTAACAGACTTCTACTTAGGGACAACAAAATATAAATTTAAACATTCAGAACTTCCACCTTGTAAAACAATAATAGATATATAATAATTATAAAACAATAAATAATATATGTTTTTTCAACTTGACTAACTTGCAGCATATGTTATTATTCTGTTAGTTTCATTACGCTTATCATTGTCATTAGAACTTGAATTAATTTGTAATATAGTACTTTGGACAACTGTATTTCAGAACACAAAATGTTAGTAATTGAAAATAAGTTAACTTTCATAAATTAGAACATATATAAATAAATATACAACTGGTTGGCATATTTGATGGATTAAAAATTGAACTTTGTGAGTAGTTGCATTAATTGTTAATGTCAAAAATATTAACATTGTTAGTGATAATACTTCCACAGCTTTGTATATGATTTTCAATAACTGCATTTTCATTCAAGTCAACTGGTCTTTTTATAAATCAAATTTGATGTGTATTCGTGAAGAAAGAAAAAACACTTACAATCACTTATTCAACATATTGCATTTATTTACAATCACTTATCCACATCTACAAATTATTTTCCATAATTTATGACAATAAATAAAACAACTTCATTTACATAACCAAAAATGTTTAAGAAAAACAATAACTTACTCAAATCCAACTTAGTTAATGGCTTCCTATGTAGAATCTTATTCATGAATTGGTGGTTTTGAATGGTTTCTTCTGCCAAAAAAGATATAACCTATATTAATATGAATATTCAGGTTCACTCTTCTGGTTTAGTGAAATTGAAATAACAATGTATACATATATCAAACCTGATCTATTGCTACATTGACCATCATTATCTGTATATTTCCTATTTTCTTATAGTGTTTTCTTGTTGGTTGTCTGAAAGCAAACATTTTCGCATTTGAGAAATTAAAAAATGAAAACTTCATAGTTGAACTATTATAAAAAACTATGTACGTTAATAAAGAATGCAAATCTGAAGTAATCTTACCTGAATGTTTGTCGTTCATTGCATTCAAACTTACGTCTAATAGCATCTTCATTGGACTTTGTCTTTTGGTTTCCTCCATTCCAGCCTTTCCTTACGATTATGTTTATCTTAGTGCTCCAAAATATTAGTCGTTGACTACTGTGAAGTGTTTACCGATTATTGCTATATCTATGAATGTATTTGTTTACCTTGTTGTATTATCATGTAGATATCTTGGGATTACTGGTAGGTGTTGGCATTGAAAGAGAATTATAAGTGGATGGAAAGACAACAAAGTTAACTGTCATTGCCATAGAATTTGATGGGTACTTTAGTTCTAAAGTTTAGTACATACATTTTTTGTTGCTATATGAAAATAATAATTTCGCATAACATTTATTGAATTTTTAGGTTTCGAATAGAATGTACTTTGTTTGGTATTTATGTGGATGAACTGAATGTCTTTCTTTCAAGTGGAGAAGTACAAAATGCTGCAATGAGTATAGAGTTTGCTAAAGTTAAAACTTTTCAAGGTAAACTGTGTTTATTAGTTTTATACATTTCTTATTACACTATTATCAGTGTTAGTTTCAAATACACTATTTTTTCAATTTAGATAAGGTTCAAGTTCAAAATTGTAGGTTCTGCACTAGGATTAAGTACAATGTTGATTTCAAGGAGGCATCTGAACTAAAATCAAGGTAATAGTGTATTTCTTCTTCATTTTGGTGTTAACTTTGTGTATATGTTGTGTTAACTTTTTTTTTTACTTGACAGAATGTGTGAGAACACTGAATCTCCATCACAAGGATTAACTCAACTTTCCCAAAGTTCCAAACACACTGTTGAAGATAACTTTTTAACGCTTACACCTAGGACAAACATACAAGGTCTCAAAGATTGTAAAGAGGTAAAAATATATCACTAGTTCCAATTTTGTTGTTCACATGACTGTTGTGACTAATTTTTTTTATATTGAAAGGAAATTACTTACATATTGTTTGAAACCATTAAGCATATTTTGGCTGAGGATGATTGGTGGTATACTGCTTGTGTTTGCAACAAAGCTATTTATGCAGATTGTAAGATGTTTTTTTGAGAGAAGTGTAATAAGCATGTTATGAAAGTATTTCTAAGGTAAACTTATTGTGTATTACATTTAATGTCAATTGAAATATCTGATTATACTTTCCACTTTTTATGATGAATAACTTATATTCCTTTTATAGATATAGGATCAAAATTCTAGTCATTAACTCATTAGATTCAACCACATTTGTGTTGTTTGATAGGGATGCAACCATCCTTTTTATCGTAGATTAATGCTTCTGGCAATTTGCTAAAGGAGTTTGCTCAATTAGTGGATAAAAGTCTATTGTTTAAAGTCGAAAGAAGGAATGATCAGAGTTTCAAACTTGAATAGTCTTTCAGAGTTAATAAAGTACGTGTTGATGATGATATATTTCAAAAGTTCAATGATTCTTCCATGAAATCAGTGGTAAGATATATTTTTAAATTTAGTTTTGTAGATTAAAAATGGTAATTATGTTTCAGTATTGACTCATATATTTGTCAATACCTTATTGGAGGATGTATATGCTGGGAATGGAGAGTTCAATAGGGAAAAACAACGTGTGCTCAATGAGTCCACTATTGATATTATAGAGGTATAGAAAAGATCTTAATCTATTTTTTTCATGTTGTATTCTTTTATTGATCTTATGTGGTTTTAATATTTATTATAGGATTTATTAGCAAAATTTACCAACGAAATAATTGAGTGTGTATCCTAGTCCCTTAAGCTAATAAAAAATAATGCAACCAATGATGATGCAAACAATTCATTCAAGAGAGAATCTGCAAAGAAGACTATATCACTTGACTCCATCGAAGAAGACAATGTTCCATTGAAGCTTCTAAAGAGAAATATTAAAAAGGAAAAATGAGTGATTTCAGAGATAATTTTACTTTCTGTATTTGAAGACAATTTATTTGATAGCATTTTGTGATTGTAATATCTCTAGGCATTCGTTTGTCTTTAATTTGAAATGAACTAAAACATTTTTGTTAATGATTTTATGCACTTATATTTGATTCATTATTTTTTAATTATATTTTTTTATCCGCTGGTTTACAAATAATTGTTGACATTTTTCAAGTTGTGTCAACAAAAATAACTGCCAGCTACATACAGTTTCTAAAAATATTAATACTACAAAGACTTATAAATTTTGAACTATTTGTTAACATGAATTTCTACATTTTCGAATGAAATTGTTTTTCTGAAGAACGAATTTATAAATTTTCATTAGTTATTTATTTTCATTTTGATAAATAAGATATATTGGCTAACCAAATAACTGTTGACAATTTTTAAGTTATCTTAACAGAATTGGCTGCCATTTACAATTTTGAATCATTTTGCTTTGTGTACTCACTTTAACATTAATAAATGTTAAACATATAAATATAAATATGAATATAAATATAAATATAAATATAAATATATATATATATATATATATATATATTTCTTAATTTAAATTTATATTAATTATCATATTTTATGAACTACTTGAATTATAAATTAAATTTAAAGTATTTGATAATTTGTCAATTTAAAGTATTTAATTGAATTATATTCATTTAAATTTATCATTTTATTTTATTTTGTAATTCGTCTTGATCTTAAATTTTAATGAAAATAATTTATTTTATATATTATTTTTTATTATACCAGTTGTATATTTTTATTGATATCTTTTTTTCAATCATATAATATATAGGTAGATCCATGGCCCACATGCATCTCAAGCCCAAATCCCACCAAGAGGTCCAATAACAAGGAGCATTCTAAAGAAGATCCAAATGGGCTTGCCTCAAAATGGACAAACTTCTCATAGGCTTCAATTACTCTTTTCATGGGCCAAAGAAGATGTGAATGTATGAAGAGATTGCATGGTTGAGCATTAGAATAGCCTTTTAAATTGGGCCCATTGTTTATGTCTTGCTTTCATAAATAGTAGGCTAAATAAACTTATTCCTTAGATTTCAATTGGGCTAATCCAAACCCAATAGAGAGCATTGGCCAAGACATTGTCCTTGCCACATGAAAGGAGTGGCTTCTAGCTTGCAAAGGAGTACCATGCCACTTGTCACGCATCCAACCCATCATGCGCATCCAAGGGCCAAGAAAGAGACTTCTTCTCCAAGCTTGCATATCATTTCAAATGTAATTTTATGTGCATGTGCATTAGTGACCTTCTCTTCTATAAAAGAGAGTCTTAAAGCTCTTTGTAGAGTTTACTCTTGAAATTGCTAATAGAATATTTGTGTTGAGATCACTCCACTCTTTTGTTATTTTGAGAGCACATTAACCACTTGTTTCCATTCCCAATTTCGCTGCCTATGGAGTCTTAGCCAACCACCACACTTTGGAGCTCAATCAAATTGGTATCAAGAGCCACTCATTATTGGATTCTCAAGTTTGAGTAAGGTTCTCGGTCTTTTCCTCTTTGTTCTTGTAATTTTTGTGTTGTTCATCCAATTTTCATTATGTTCTTTCATTTTTTGTGTTGTTCTTCCATTTTCTTTGAGTTTTCTTCAAGTTTCTATCAAATCAACCGAACATCTATGAGTCTACATGAATTATATGGATTCAAATGATAGATCTCCATGATATTTGGTTCACATTTGTTCTTAAGTTCCATTTATTTTTCCAGCAGCATTTTCTTTGCTTTCTAGTATGTGTTCTTCATTTTCATTCGGTGGTTTCCATTTATTTCTAGTTTATTATCTTGTGTTTTGTCTTAAGTCATTTTTAAGTGCTTTGTTTCATCTCCATTTTCGTTTCATTTACTATTTTTTGCATTTGCTTGATGAGAACCAAGTCCTACATCACACAAAAGAGCAATGAACATCAAAGTGATGCTTGTGGATGGGTAAGGCATGTTCTCATTGTTTTTTATCCATTTCTCCGATTGGATTCTTGCTTTTATGTGTTCTAGATGTTCTTCTATGTTTCATGCTTGATTCTAGATCATAATCAAGTTCATTCTACTTGAATTTCATACAACATCTTCCCAATTTTCGTGAGCAACTCTACTCTACTCTCTGTTTTCAATTTTCACTGCACGCACACCTATTATTTGTGCTTTATCCTGAACACATGGTTTGACCAAAGGTTTTTTTATTTTTTCCTCTTATATTTAAGAGATAGACAAAAGTAAAAAAAATCACTAAAAAATGTTGAGTACAAAAAATATGAAAAATCTGTGAAGCTGAGGCATCAATCAACGTTTTCTGGACTGCTAGTTTATGGAAAGTTCATTTTCAATGTTTTTTTGTGTGCATTTTGTTGTGTTTTAAGTGCTCTTTGTTGATATATAAGCTTCATGTTTGATCACTTCTTTTTCAAATTTTCTCTTCAATTCTTATGCTATTCTAGGTTCCTTTTTCTTGTGCTAGCCTTTCATTCTTGCTTTAATTTCTTGCTTGTCATTTCTTCTTTACTCTTTCAAGTCATGTGTCATCTATATTCACTTTGGTTTAGCATTTATACTTAGATTTTCTTGTTCTATTCTTGCTTCTTTTCAAGTACATTGGCTATCGGGTTTGGGATTTGATTTGGTGTTTGGTATGAATTTTAGCTTGGTTGCAATTCTAGTGGTAGCATCTTAGGTGGTGGATGTGAAGTAAACTTTTAGCTTTGTTCTTTCATTATAATTTCTTCCTCTTCCTCACCTTTGAGAACCTTGATCCTATAACCTTTAAGAGTGTGTGTGATGCTAACCATTTTAGTTTGCATAGTTTCTTGTTGTTTTTCTTCATTGTTGTACAATTGTAGGTTGTTGTTTTGGTGATCTTTGAATGTCCAAATAATTTTGTGTGGTGCCTCCAAGTTGCCACAATTGGTGCTATAAGTTTTTGCCATCAACTAAGGCTTTACACCTTCCATTAAGCTCTCAAACATTAGTGTTTTGGTAGCACCATTCAGCCATTATTTTTCTTTGTTTCCATTGTATTTGTGTGCTTTATTTTCTCTTCATCTTTTGGTCAGTCATTTGGTGCAAATTGAAGTGTCTTTGTGTACAAAATTTTTTGGTAAAATGGCCTAAAAAATTGTGTGTTTCTAAACTTATTTTTCGCCATTCTTTTGGCATCCATTGTGCTTGTGGGATACTTCATTTTATCATCTACTTTGTGTTCCAAATTTTAGTTTTTTTTCCTCATTGTAATTGTGGCCTACTTTGGTGTCTTGGGGAACCACAAGGTGTTCAATCCCATCTCCTAATTAGAACCTTTCTCACCTATAACGAAACATTTTTAATGATAAGAGTGTTGAAAGTTCTAAGTGCTTTCTCACCTTGCCTTAGGTCGCATAGTTTAGATTAATGTTTTCACGTAGCATAGTGGGTTGATTTGTGAGAACAAAGTCTTTAAAATTTTGACAATTAGGGATCTATTTTTAGTGTTAAATTTTCTTTTTTTTGTTTGTTTGTGTGCTTTGTCTCAAGTGATTCTATCTTCTTATTACTTGAACATTTGTGTGAACTTTGAGTACTTTTGCAAGTGTAACCTTTGCAAGGATTAGCCTTGGTACTTAAGAAGTCCTTGAGACTCACCTTGCTTACCTGGAGGTACACTTCTACTAGTCCTCTTCTTTCACCCTTTTATTCAAGTGCATAAGTTCATTCAATCACCATGAGTACATATTTTACATATAGTCCTAGGTTGCATAAGCATGGTAGACATGAGTTGCATCATACATTTCTTAGTGACATTCCATTCTTTGGGGAGGATATAGGTCCACTATCATTCATAGATTGGATGTGGGATACAAAGAAGTTGGTACAACCATTCTTTAATAGATATAGTCAGTTTGATATTCTATTGCATGTTATTTCTAGGTTTGTAGGATATGCATATGAGTGGTGGCAAAAGAGACAACTTAGGATGGAAAAGAGAAGAGAATCATGCATTAATACATTTTATGAATTGAAAGCATGCATGTGGAAACATTTTGTTCCCTCTTCATTTAGGATCACTAGAGAGAATCAGTTTAGGCTAGAAATCTTCATTGATATAGGAGATGCATTCATTCAAAATCTAAAGAAGTTTTCTCGTTAAGAAAAAGATTTCAAAGATCAACTTGACTTGCTCTTGAGTAAGAAAAGAGAAAAAGAAAAGCTTGAAAATCTTAAGAGCATTTGAAATGCAAAAGGCATTTGAAAAGCAAAGAGAAATTGAAAAGCAAAAAGCAATTAAAAATCAAAGAGAGCACGGAAAAAGAGAAAAGAGAAAAATTTAAGAATTGAGAAAAGAAGATGAACGAAAGATAGAGGAGAAGTTAAGCATTGAGAAGGAGGAAAAAAAGAGAAAAAAGTATGAAGAAAAAGAGAGAGTAAGACAAGAGGAAGAATTAAAAATAAAATAGAGAGTTAAAAAGAAATGAGGAAGAGTTTAAGAGGAAAGAAGCAAAGGAACTATTGTTTAGGGCAATAGAGATACGACATCCTTGTATAGACCTCAAGATTAAGCTTCCAAAGGGAGTGATTCCATATTTACACTCTATGTTATCTTCCATTAATTCTTTTGTCTTAGTTCTTCCTAAAAATGTTTTTCCACCTTCACCCATTATTTCAAACTCCTCCAAAGATTTTCCAAAACCAACATTTGAATTGGAGTTACCTTTTAGGTTTCAATTAAGTCAAAGTGAAAATCAAAATTTTTGTGAAGTGGGCTGCATATCACATTTTTCCAAACTTAAAAGCCCATCTTCACACATTTTGCGTCAATATCGACTGCATGGTCTCTATGATTTTAAAAAAATAATTTTGATGACTATTGTAGATATATTTTTGATCCCGGTGGATGATGTGATCCCAACAAGGCTTATAGCTTGGGCCAACGCCTAGGCCCAAATCATGCTCAAGGCCCAATCCATGGCCCATATGCATCTCAAGCCCAAAGCCCACCAAAAGGCTCAATAACAAGGAGCATTCTAAAGAAGATCCAAATGGGCTTGCCTCAAAATGGACAAACTTCTCATGGGCTTCAATGACTCTTTTCATGGGCCAAAGAAGATGTGAATGTATGAAGAGATTGCATGATTGAGCATTAGAATAGCCTTTTAAATTGGGCCTATTGTTTAGGTCTTGCTTTCATAAATAATAGGCTAAATAAACTTGTTCCTTAGATTTTAATTAGGCTAATCCAAGCCCAATAGAGAGCATTGGCCAAGACACTCTCCTTGCCACATGAAAGGAGTGGCTTTTAGCTTGCAAAGGAGTGTCATGCCACTTGTCACACATCCAACCCATCGCATCCAAGTGCCAAGAAAGAGACTTCTTCTCCAAGCATGCATCTCATTTGGAATGCAATTTCATGTGCATTTGCATTAGTGACCTTCTCTTCTATAAAAGAGAGTCCTAGAGCACTTTGTAGAGTTTACTCTTGAAATTGCTAATAGAATGCTTGTGTTTAGATAACTCCCCTCTTATATTATTTTGAGAGCACCTAAAGGTTTCCAACATTTTTCTAGCCACCTTTCACTAGTCTAGTTTCTAGTCTAGTCTCCTTTTACCACTCCAAATTCCATTGCTACAAGAACCTTAAACACGTGTTTCCATTCCCAATTTCGCTGCGTATGGAGTCTTAACCAGCCACCACACCTTGGAGCTCCATCATATTGTTTACTAAAAAGGTAGAGGATGGTTGTTGTACTGTTGTATAGAATAATTGTGTTTTTATTTTTGACCAAATTTGTTTCATTCATATAGTATCAAGAAAGCCATTTGAATTGAACTTCTTTTAATCCAAATATTAAAATTCCTCTATGATTTATGTTGTGGTAGTCTGCCATCATATTTAACATACTTATGTATCATATCTATTGAAGTATGATGTTTTAGGATGTGCATATATTGATAATATGTACTGATATTGACAATTAATCAAATTAAAATTGTTGAATGTTTGACCACAAAACTTTTGACCAAGTTTCTATTAACTTGTCCTCTTGGTTATACTATATATAGTACTTGCATAAAAAAGACATGTGTTGTTGTACTTACATAAAAAAGAAATGTGTTGTTAGCTGCAAAAATAAAACAACTATGAAACAATTCCTATTTATATAATTTTTCTTATCTATTAACAGTCTACACTGCATGTTCTTTCTATTTCTAATATTTATATATTGATAAAAACTTTTTGTACTCTTAAACACTTCATAATCTCTTGCTTCTACTGTAACATACAACATTACTTTCGGTATATTCCTACATTCATCCTAATTTTTTATATACCTATTGTAGTTCCATGAAGATGAAGATTTTTAAATTTCAATGAATTTATTTATTTAGTGAATACAATTGTTCACAATAATAGATAGAGAACTAATGGACAAAATAATGACAATGGCAGTGCAGGTAAGTAGATTTTTATTAATATGTACCAATGTTCATAAATTAAATCTTCATAAGGTAAGTTGTTATAATAAACTTTTTCCGTAGGTGGAACATCTGAAGTGGTAAATGACTCTTATTCTGTTTCTAAGAATAAGGTTGTCAAAATATCCTTTTCAAGTCATACAATTACTTCAAAAGAGATTCAGTCTTGATGATGAAACAACAACACAACAAAATGGTTCAACAACAACAAATCATTCTTTAACAACAATAACAAGGTAATTCATAAATTTAATGCCAAATTGAGTAATGTCATGAATTTCATTTGACTACAATTGAAGCAAATACTACAAGTACAAACGAATTGTATTCCAAAGCGGAGTTGCAAGGTAAACGAACACCAATTTTACATAAGTTGACATGAAATATATGCATTTCATGTTAATGCTTTTTAATTATGTTTAGAACTTCTCAATATTGACACCCTTGCTTGGAATGTCAATACTATCAAGCTCAACTTTGGTATGAAGAAAGAGCAGAAAAATATAACACCTCAAAGCAAGTTCAATTCTCATTGTGTTGCCAAAAGAGAAAAGTGGAACTTCCACTATTAAAAACCCGCTTCATCTGCTTCAAGCTTTGTTAAATGGTGAAGATCATAGAAGCAAACTATTTTTACAGAATATAAGATATATGCTTCAATGAACACTGGTTCTGCTCCACCACAATTCATTCTTAATGGACAAAACTATCACCGTATTGGCAGTTTATTGCCAGAAGATGGATCAAAGCTAAAGTTTGCACAACTGTACATATATGATACCGAAAATGAAATGAGTAACAAAACGAAGCATTTCAGGTTAGTTAACATGTGTTTTATGTTGCTTAAATGAAATATTTAAATACATTTGTTGACATCTATTCTATTAACTATGTTTTAGGTCAAACTATAAGGAATTTGTGCTAGAGGAATCATTGGTTGATGATTTGATTAAAATGGTTGACAATCACAATGTTCTTGCTAAATCTTTTGGAAGAGTTATAGATTTATCATTGGAAAATATCAAATCAGATTTCACCCTAAGGTTATTTATAGGTAGAAACAAAGACCCTAGAGTCTACAACACACCTTCATATGATGAAATAGCTGCACTAATAGTTGGTGATTTTGCTAATATGGATGTAGGAAGAGATATAATTGTAAAAAAATGTTCTAGTGAATTGACAAGATAGCATGAAACTCACATTTCATTCATTCCGTTCCAATATCCTCTCATGTTTCCATATGGAGAAGATGGTTATCAAGAAGATATTCCAATAAGATAATCTCATTCCAGAAGTAAATCAAGGGTGAAAGTTCGTATTTCTTTAAGAGAATTTATTGCATTTAGAATACAACACAGATCTATAGAATCTGGTAATATTGTCAATGCATGTCGATTTTTGTAACAATTTTTAGTTGATTGCTACACAATGGTTGAAGCACAATGATTGTCTTTCATTAGAGCAAATCAGAAGCTAATTTGTTGTGATATTCTTAATGGATTATAAGAGGTTGTTAATAGAGGAGAGACAAATCCTTCTTTAATAGGAGCATGTATTGTCTTGCCTGCTTCATTTACTGGTGGTACAAGATACATGTTCAACAATTGTCAAGATGCTATGGCAATTTGTAAAAAATTTGGATATCCTTATTTGTTCATTACTATAACATGCAATGTGAATTGCAGTGAATTACGTTTGTTCTGGCCAGAGGGTTATCTGCTTCAGACAGGCATGACATTGTCTGTAGAGTCTTCAAAATGAAACTTGATGAAATGATGATTGATTTAAAAAAAAAAGATTTCTTTGGAAAAACTACTACAGGTATGTTCTGTATATAATAATATACATTATATACATATGAATCAAATTATATACGTACAACTAATTTCATTTTTTTTTCATATAAGCAAAAATGTACACAGTAGAATTTCAAAAAAGAGGATTACCTCATGCCTGTATACATTTGTGGTTGGATGGAGAAAGCAAATTGAAGAATCCAACTGATATTGATAAAGTAATATCAGTTGAATTGCCTAATGCGGATTTGTACCCAAAATTGGAAAAAGTTATTTCAAGTTACATGATTCATGGGCCATGCAGACCTGCAAGATATAATTCACCATGCATGAAGGAAGATAAATGTTCTAAATTTTATCCAAAGAAATTCACATCTTCAACTTCAATTGGTGAAGAAGGATATCCATGCTATAAAAGACTTGATAATGGTAGATTTGTTAAGGAGAATGGAATTAAACTTGACAATAGAAGTGTTGTTCCTTATAATCCACCTCTTTTAATAAGGTATCAAGCTCACGTGAATACATAGTATTGCAACAAGACCAATTCAATAAAGTATTTGTTCAAATATGTGAACAAAGGTCCTGAAAAATCAAGCATGATTAATGAGATCAAGAGGTATTATGATTGTAGGTATCTATAACCATGTGAAGTAGTTTAGAGAACATTTGCTTTTGACATCGATCATAAATGGCCTCCTGTTCAAAGATTGACATTCCATTTTCTTGACCAACAATCAACTTTGTTTAAAGATGATGATGATATTAATGTGGTCTTCAACAAATATGAAAATGCTAGCACAATGTTTCTAGCTTGGTTGAAGCTAACAAAATTTATACCGAAGGAAAAGATTTGACTTATTCTGAATTTTCAATCAAATTTGTGTGGTTAGCTAAAGAAAAAGAATGGAAACCAATGAAGAAAGGCTACAATATTGGTAGACTTATTTATATTCCTCCTGGCTCTAGAGATCTCTATTATTTGAGGATATTACTGACCATTCAAAAATGTTGTATTGATTATGACAACATCAAGACCATTAATGAAATTTTTTTTGAAACCTACCCAGAAGCTTGCTATGCTTTGGGATTGTTGGCTGATGATAAAGAATATATTGATGCAATGAAAGAAGTAAGTGAATTTGCTTCTGGCTATCAACTTAGAAGATTATTTGTTACTTTATTGGCCATGAATACAATTTCAAACCTAATGTAGTTTGGAATTCTACTTGGAGTGTCTTATGTGATTGAATTTTGTACCAAAAAAGAAAAGAGTTAAACTTACCAGGTATTGTATATTGTCATTTCTTTAAATGAATAGAAATATAATTTCTGATTACATTAACTTCTTGCTGCAGGTCTTCAAATTGAAGATGCTGAATTATAGAAGATTTGTCTGGTTCAAATTCAAGAAATGCTAATGTCAAATGGTAGATGTTTGAAAGATTATCCTTCATTACCTCAACTTGATATTTCAGATTCACATACATTCCAGAATAGATTTATTGTTGATGAGCTGTAGTATAATAAAGAAGATATGGCTAAAGAACATGCAATTTTGTTAAAATCACTCATAATTGAAGAAGTTCATGTATATGAGGATATCATGACAACAATACTTTCACGTAAGGGAGGATTTTTCTTTTTATATGGCTATGGTGGTACAGGAAAAATGTTTATGTGAAACACATTGCCAACTGCTTTAAGAAGCAATGGTATGCTTGTTTTAAATGTAACATCAAGTGGAATTGCTTCTTTGCTACTTCCTGGTGGAAAAATAACACACTGTACCTTTCGCATCCCACTCTTAATGAATGATGAATCAACTTGTAACATACCTCAAGGTAGTCTTCATGCTAAACTTTTAATAGCAAATAATTTGATTATCTGGGATGAAGCACCAATGATGAATAAGATGTGTTTTGAGGCATTTGATAGAACATTGAGAGATATTATGAAAAATGTTGATGATGCTAACAATGTCAAACCATTTGGTGGTAAAGTTGTTGTTTTGGAAGGTGAATTTAGGCAAATTTTACCTATTATCAAGAAAGGATCTAGGTATGATATCATCAAATCATCAATAAACTATGCAGAGTTATGAAAGTGTTGTCAAGTGCTAAAACTCTCAAAGAACATGAGATTAAGTACTACAACAATTACTTAAACAACAAATGATATAAAAGAATTTGCTGATTGGATACTAAAGATTGGAGACAGAGACATGGATTTAAATGACAATGGCGAGTGCATTATTGAAATCTCAAAACAGTTGTTGATTGTAAATACCGAGTTACCTTTACTCTCATTGGTTGAATTTATGTATCCTCAATTTGTGGTTAACATGATGGAGCAATCTTGTGCCCAACAAATGATTTTGTAGAGGAAGTTAATAAATTCATGTTGTATTTATTAAGTGGTGAAAAGGTAATTTATTTAAGTTTAGATACACCTTGCCAATCTGATGAATAAGAAGAAATTCAATATGAATGTTTTACATCTAAATTCTTAAATGATATCAAATGTTCAGGGATACCAAATCATAAACTAAAGTTGAAAACATGTCTACCAATTATGCTTTTAAGAAATATTGATCAAGCGAAAAGTCTTTGCAATGACACAAGATTGCAAGTTAATCATTTAGGGAAGAATGTCATTTTTGCCATTGTAATTACTGGAAAAAACATTGGTGACAAAATATTTATACCAAGAATGGATTTAGTTCCTTTTGATTCAGGCTTGCCTTTCAAATTTCAAAGAAGACAGTTTCTAATATCATTATGCTTTGTAATGACGATCAACAAAAGTTAAAGTCAAACGCTTTCTGGAGTTGGACTTTATCTTCCACGTCCTGTATTCACACTTGGTCAGCTATATGTTTCTATTTCTAGAGTGAAAACTAAAAGAGGACTAAAAATACTTATACTGGATGAAGATAGAAATGTCACCAAAATAAACTAAAAACGTTGCGTACAAAGAAATTTTTGAAACTCTTTAAGAAATAAGAGATTATAGGTATGTAATTGATTATTTTTTATTCTAATTTTAACTATTTTTTTTGTATAAACATTTATGAACTTATTTATCTTTTTGCTTCTTCTTCAATTGTTATCTTTCAAAGTATTGCATGTTGTGTTCTGGACTGGAGCAAAATCATTGTCAAAATGCAAGGCTTAGAAGGAAGATGGTGCTACAAGAAAGGTTGCATGCAAGAAGTAATAAACATTAATATAAGTTTGTAACATGTCATTGTACAAATGTAGTTTGAAAACAGCTTGAACAAAGAGGTGTAATTTGGTAACACTTCGTTATAAAGTGTTCATTTGTATCAGACATTTTTTTTTTTGTAGATAAAAAAGAAGACAATAGAAGAAAAAAATTAAACACAACAACAATTCTTCTGAAAGTAGAAACATATAAGGTTTTATTGGACTAAACTAAGTTGAAATTTATATTTTTTGCTATGGATATGTTTTTGACTGGATTTTCACAATGAACATACATAATGAAATATATTTTGTTTAGTTATGAGAGACAAAAGAAATCAATCTGATAAATTATTGCAAAATGTTATACAGAGGAAGCTATTAACTGAGTTTAAGTTTAGTAAGTCTTATGTTTATAAACTAATTCTTCTTATATCAAAGATTTATTTATATTTTGTTTATATGTTGCACTTTTGAAGTCATACAATCATTTCAAAATAGGTTCCAACACAACTAAAAACGTTTTATACAAAGAAATTTTTGAAACTCTTTAACAAAAAAGAGATTATAGGTATGTAATTGATTATTTTTTATTCTTATTTTAACTTATTCATTTGTATAAACATAGATGAACTTATTTATATTTTTGCTTCTTCTTCAATTGTTATCTTTCAAAGTATTCTAAGTTGTGTTCTGGACTGGAGAAAAATGATTGTCAAAATGCAAGGCTTAAAAGGAAGATTGTGCTACAAGAAAGGTTACATGAAAGAAGTAATAAACATTATGATAAGTTTATAACATCTCATTGTACAAATGTAGTTTGAAAACAGCTTAAACAAAGAGGTGTAATTTGGTAACACTTCGTTATAAAGTGCTCATTTGTATCAGTCATTTTTTGTTGTTGCAGATAAAGAAGACAACAGAAGAAAAAAAATGAAATAGAGCAACAATGCTTTTAAAAGTAGCAACAATATGATTTTTTTAGGTTCTTAATTGATTACATAACATGGATGACATTTTCTTTTATGTATCATACATTTGACAAATTTTTAAAGACATCATATTTTCATCATATATATTATTGGATAGCACACATTGTTCATTGCCATTTAATGTGGGTAGTGGGAGCCTTTATGACATTTAATGTGAATTTTTATGACGTAGAAAAGTATTAGCTTAAGTGGTTGAGAGTACTTGGTTAAATTCAGAGGACTTGGGTTTGAGTCCTATGTATGCCAATTGTATGTTATTTTAATAAGTTTATTATTTCTAATAAGTTTATTATTTTTAATGTTATGTTTGATCATGAGGAGTGATTGTAAATTCCTAGATATATAAGAATTATCATGAAACAGGAATTGGTTGAATGGTTGTGCATTTGCTTTGAAATTGTGTGGTTGTGTGTTCAAACCTTGGCTTACGTGAAATATGGCTTCTTTTTACCAAATTTCTTTTTGGCATGAATGAGAAGGGTAGGAAAGGAAATTTGTGAGAACCAATAGAGAGGCTAAGTGCAGTGAAAAGAACTAATTTCATGCACCTAAAGAAGGGAGAGTTGAGGACTAGAAACCATTGTTGGAGTGAAAGAAAGGGCTAGGGAAGTTTTGGATTAATGACACACTAAACTCGAATTTTGAGCAAGGAATCCAGGTAAGGAAAGCTGCTTTGGTATGTTTTATTCGTGTATAATATATTGTGCCTTGTTGTGACAAAAATTGCATGAAATCCCTTTTGTTTACGCTATTTTCGTAAGTTTCTGGATTTTTGCCCAGAAATCGCCTAGCGGTCACGAGTGTGCCACCAGGCCACACATCAAATTTTGCCTAGTTTTCTAGGTTCTGATATGAATCGCTTGGCGGCGAGGAACTACCGTCAGGTGGCGCGACGATACCAACAATTGTTTTGGTGTGTTGTTTTGTGCAACAATCGTTGCGACTTCTGAATATGATTCTGTGAACTATGTGGTGTGACAAAAAATATAAATTTTGAAATTGGGGTTATGATGTTGCTTGGGGGAAATTACGTATGAGTAATCATAAGTAGAGGTTGGGTTTTTGGAAGGTAAAATCTGTAATTTGGTTTTTCAAAGCTCAATGGTTGTATGACTCGTAAAGAATTGGGTGTTGGGTTGATAAATTATATGTGAATTGGTGAGTTTTGGTGCCATTGGTCGTTGGATCAATTTCTAGAAAAAAAACAATTTGAGGTACTCATAGGTACAAAAACATGAGGTTTTGCCCAAGTACTGAGGTACCGCTTGGCAGCACCTGGTTTGCCGCCTGGCGATGATGGGTGCAGTGTGTCCTTTTTGTGAATTTAATTGGTTGGTCGTTAGAGTGATTTATAGACATGCATTGTAATAGAAATTAAGTCGCTATAAACTAGAAGTAATAGTGCACATGGATAGATTGTGTTTTAGGCAATGTAAGAAGTAGGATGGTGTACCATGTTAGGAGTCATTTGGTACTTAATAGTGAATTTGCATTGGTGGTCTACTTAGTTGAAAATAAGAAGGAAAAGATGTAGAGTAACTTATTAGGAAGTGTTGATAATTTAGGTGCTCCACTGAAGGAGTTTGTGATTTTGGATATATAAGTTGAGAATGGGTAGAAATGATAAAAAATGGAGGTAAGTATATGATGGTATAAATGAACTAAACTTGCAGGTAGGAATTCAAATAGGAATTGGTTCAGTTGGGTGTGGTTTGTGGTAATAATTTGGTGATGTTCCATTTGCAATATTGAACTAGAATTAAGTGGATAAACTTGTGTGTGTAGACATATATAAGATTGAAGTATATGAGATGTGACTGTGGGTCTAGAGTTAAGCAATAATCTAGTGATATGGGTTGTTTTAATTAGATGAATTGGGTTAATTTAAGGTTTGTTTTGGGTGCTAAAAATAGTAGCAAGTACGTTATTGATATGGTGCCTGGCGACACACCAGTGTTCGCCAAGCGATAGGACTAGAAGGGGAGTCCCTGCAATGCGTGGCACCTGGCGGTGAGGTGTGAACCGCCAAGCAATAGACCCTGAGATAGTGGGTCTGAATGTAGCATGGCAATAACGCTGTTGGTAATGACTTTCCTTACTTGCATTTTGTGTGTTGTGATGTGAGACTTGGACAAGGAGATGCTGATTGTGTCATGAGCGGGTAGGTCCATGGTTGGTGGTGAACACATGATGATATAAGCAGGGAGGTTCATATCCTGATGCCCTCCTGTGGGGATACGAGCGAGGAGGTTCGTATGTTCCATGCTGACACTTGAGAGTTGCTGCGAGTGGGGAGGTTCGTAGCTAGTGAATCATGTGTGTTAGACTACGGGCGGGGAGGTCCATAGAGTTGGACTACGAGCAGGGAGGATCGTAGAGGAAGGACCATGAGCGGGCAAGTTAATGGAAGCATCATATATCCTGGGTTCGTGGTCAATTATTTGTGTGACTTGCAGGTTGAAAAACCTTAGGGTAATAAGGTATTGGCCAAGAGCTATCTAGTATAAAATAGTTGGGTGTATCTTGATTTTATTAACTTATATCTTAATTATTATGCCTTTTTTGTTTGTGTTTGGTGATGATCGTATGATTGTCACATAGGAGTAGATGATATTCCAGGTGATGCTGTTGATGGATAACGTTGGAGAGAGGGCTAACATGGGATTGCATTATGTTCATTTACTGTTTTAGTTACAGTCAGATATTTTGAGAACTTGTAAACGAATATGGTTTTTTATGGATTTTGCTAATTTGAATTTTAATCGCATTGGATAAGTTTTCAAATTTTCCCGTGTTTGGGAATAATAAAATTATGATATTTGAGTTTCAATTATTAATTATTTATTTTATTTAAGTAATTTCCAGTAGGGACATTACAGTGAGGTTCGGTGTATTCCACCATTTGGAGAAACACTGAAATTTTGGATTCCATAAACCTTGCCTTCAGATATCTCTTTCTGGAATTTGTAAATCAGAGTACGTCGAATGGAAGCATGTATTTTTTTTCTCCCTGCAAAATATCAATCAAAATCAAATATTAAAAATATAGTGAAGTATTTATTGAACATGTTACAAAATAATAAGTTAATATTACCTATTTGTCTTGAATAACTAACTCCACAAAGAAAGGACACATTTGTTTACTAAAAAATCTGGAACAAACCATGATCGTATGACCTTGACAATAATGTTCCAATTCTCTTTTGTTGGAGTAACTTCACTTATGTTGTGACTTTGCTTTTGAACTTCAGAGAGAGACATATTGAACTCACAAGCGCGGTATGTGAAATGAAATAGTGAAAAATGAGTTCAGATCAGTATTAAATTGAATATAAATAAAAGACAAAATATATAGAACATAAATTTTAAATATAAATAAATATAAAATATACAACATATAGAATATATAGACTATAAAAAATATAAAATAATAAAATATAGTAAATTGAAAATAAATAAAGTTGACGTTCAACTACATACGTACGACAAACAAGGATTTGAAAACTGGAAAAAAGAAGAGAAAAAAAGCTTTTGTTACAGTATAAAGTTTACAACTTCATTAATACTACTAACATAAATTTGGCAACTAAAATGCAATTACAGAAAAAAGCCTTAATGGGAAGATTGGAATTTAATAAGCACCACCTATTAGGAAGTCACACGCATAAACTATTAAGAGAAATTATTAGTTTTGACCTAAAGCTAAAAAATAGATATTATCATGCTTCTATGAATATTGCAAATATGAACTATAGATGTGGAAAGTATCTGATGTTTTTTCCAAAAAGAAGAAAACATAAATATCTCTAAATATGCAAAAGAACATTTGGTAAAACTGATTGAAATACTATTTGGGAAAAAAATGCACATCTACAAATACTGAATTGAAAGACAAAAATGGAAGACAAACACATTAATGATAAAGCAATGTAACTTAGCTGGAAAAAGCAACGTTTTTCTTAATGTGAACCATTAGATGAAAGAAAGCAAGAAACCTTTTTTATAAAATAGCAATAGATGTAAGGAATACCTTAAGAAATGTTTGGAACATGACATTCATCTGTTGAAAAGTATTGCCAAAAAAAATATAATAGTCACAAAAACTTGTTAACGAAGCAAAGCAAAATATATTTGAAAAGTAAGCAGATAGGGAATGACATGATATTAATTACCTGCAAAAGTCTTGGCAGATGAAACAAATTTCTTAAGTAGTGTAAAACATGATTATGGGTGCCAAGGAAAAAGGGATTAAGGAAATTGATCAATTATGAATTTTAGGGTTTGAGAATTGGGGTTTTTGATGTTTGATCAAATTAAGTAGAGAATGTTAATAGAATTTCGTGTATTGAAAGCTTTATGAATGAACTACGAACTTAATTGCATGAGTGCAGTCTATTAAGTTAAAATTTGGCAGAATCTAGAAATCTGGGTATGGGTAAGGTTCGCAGATGCCAGGGGGAAAGTTTTTGGGCTCCAGGACAACATGAACTGCCTAGCGGCTCCCAAATTTCGGCCAAGCGCTATACCATAGCAGTGGCCATTGTGTGGTTGGCGTACAATGCAGGCTGGGGAGTTTAGTTTGGTTATTTGGAGTACAAAAAAAAGGGATTTTGGATATGCTAGACATGGAATTTAAAGGATAAATATTGCATGAGGTAGGAGTATATGGGCATGTCAAGTCATAACTTATAAATTGGTTTTAACAGGTTTGGATGTCATGATAGTACATTACAGGTTAACTAAACCAGAGTTTTATTGATAGCAAGGCAGAATATAATTTTGAGAGTGGAAATGTTAAGTGGATTCATCTAAATTGAAAATGCAGTGTAGATATAGGTTACGGTGTATTTGTTATGTTAAGTGAAATTGAATGGAGAATGAGGAAATCTTTGGGGTCAATGATAAGGTGTAAGTGGTAAGAAGCGGACAGTGGATTAATGTGCACCAATTAGAGGGATCTTCCAACAAATCCATTGGTTAGCATTTTGGGTTTGGTGAAACCATATGGAATGGAACTATTAGTAACAAATTAAGAAGCATGGAAATCAAGACTATAGGATATGATATTTGTAACTTGGTGAAAGTTACAGTATGTTCTATGCCAGGATTGGAGTAGTACTCCATAATGTGGTACTGAAAACTAGTAAATTCACATTGTTGGTGTAGCACTTGGAGGTGAGGACGATCCGCCCTGCAATAGTCACTCTTGTAGTGGCCATGAGAGCACGTGGCGCCTGGCGGTGAGGGTTGTCCCGCTAGGCGATACCTGTAGACAGTGGCAATAAAGGCGCTTGGTGCCTGGCGGCACGTGTCCTCCGCTAGGCGGTCTGGAAGCGTATTTTGCCTGGCGGTTAAGGAGCAGCGACAGGCGATAATCAGACGCAGGGCTTGTGAATTGTTTGTTTTGGATGTGCGTGATCTATACTACTTTGGTGATACCTTAAAGGTCGGCTTGTTGGATCTTCCTTGCTTTGTGACTCGGAACGTATCCCTTGAGTTGTGGCTTGGGATAGGGGTTAAGCATGTGGCATTCCTTGAGTTGTGGCTTGGAATGGCATCTCTTGAGTTCTGGCTCGAGATTGCGAATGAACACGACGAACTTTAGAGTTGTGGCTTGGGTTGGCGAGTGTTACCAGTGTGAGTGTGCGAGTTGTGGCTCGTATAAATGGTCTAGATAGATTGCCCTCCTAGTATGTGGCTGACAAGTTTGGGAGTATTAGAACGTTACGAACTATATTCATATTGGGAACTCCACATGGGATTACAGAGTATGGTCTGGTGCTGGTTTCCCGCATGTGTTCTACAAGTTGTGGCAGTAAGACATCTTTAGGTATTCAGCTAAAGATGTAGATCATGGTTAACATGGAGGTGGCCATGTTGTGTGGAATCAAAGGATAAGATTTCCTTTTATGTGTGTGAATAATTCATGCATTGTTTAAGTATGTTTTATATACTATTAGCTCACTCTATCTGTTTGTGTTTGGCGATGATCGTGTACACGGTACACGGGAGCAAATGATGTTTTAGGAGCGTGGGCATATCTGGTAAATTTTCTACAGAGTTATTATTTTGATGAAATTTACAAACTTGTAATCTTTGGATTATTGAACATGGCTTTTATAATTGAGTTTATAAATTTAGGTTTGAGATACTTTATAATGTAATAAAGTTTTTAAGTTCCTGCGTTTTGAGGAATTACAGTTATATTTATTGAGGTATTAATTTTATTTCTATTTTATTTTATTGAAAATTCGTAATATCCAGATCGGATGTCATAGTACTTCTTGAGAAAAATACCATGTATTTCAAGGGTTTTATATATTATAGTTTGAAAACATTAAAAAGGTTTTATACATATAAATTATACTTTTGGCATAAATTACAACCTCATAATTTTAATCTTCATCACCGTCCCATTTTCTCTTTTGAGCTTTACAATTCTTGTGTTTTGAAACTTTTTGTCTAGAATCAACACTCTCTAGCGGTTACCATAACATGTGCCTTTTTCGATGCATTATATATTTCATTCACCTGGACACTCATGTCGGTTGCTCCTTTCACGTGAATAGATTCCTTAACCATCATCTCATTCCTTGGACACAACATCGTAAAAAATATCTGTTGGGTAAACTTAAATGTGGGTAGTTGGAAGTTGTTATATTAATTGTCTAGGAGAGTGGAAAAGGTTGAGAGTGGATCTAGCATTGATTAAGCATGCAATATAGTTCCTTAATTGTGCGTTAGGTAATGGTTATATTTAATGAATGTAGTTGAAGGGTCATGTCCAAAGGCCTATAAAAGGACCATATAGTGATTCATTGTAAAACACAATAAATCTGAATTTAGAGATTGTTTATCTAGAGAGACTTGTTTGTCAACAAATTGGCATCAAAGCTTGAGAGCCTGAGTGTTTGAGTGAATTAGAGAGTTTGATCGAGATGGCCAGCTTAGCTAACAACATGTTGCTGCCTAAGTTATCAAAAGACGCTAGTTATGATAACTGGATCCTGCAAATGAAGGCTCTCCTTGGTTCCCGTGAAGTGTGGGAAGTGATCAAAAATGGGCACCAAGAACCACAGGATGTTGGAGAAGTGATGATAGCCCAACTTGCTACGTTAAAAATAACACGGGCAAAGGACAAAACGACTTTGTACGTGGTGTACAATGCTCTCGGTGGAAGAACTTGTTGGGTCGCTTGAAGCGCATGAACAACAGATAAGGAAGAAGAAGGAGGAGTCCCTTGATCAAGAAATCCAAGCAAAGGCAACCATTAGGGAGAAGAAGGTTCCTTATACTCAGAACACTCAAAGCCGATGTGGTAAAGGTATAGGAGAATGTGAAAGAGGTCAAGAACAGGTCAGCCAACAAAACTAGCATAGCCAAGGACAAGGTAGAGGTCATGGTGGTAGAGGCCGAGGAGGTTACTCAAGCAACTCAGGAGTTGACTGCTTCAAATGTGGGAAGTACGGTGATTTTGCCAAAGACTGCTACTTAGGAGTTAAATATTACAATTGTGGGAAGGTTAGACATTTTGTGAAGGATTGCCGATCTGAAAGCAATAAGGAAACGAACTTCCTTTCTGAGGACTCTAGGAAGAAGAAGTTTTAATGATGTCTAGGAGATCAGGTGTTGAGCTAAGTCCAAGCTGTTTAGACAACTCAGTTTGGTACTTTGATATAGGAGCAAACAACCACATGTGCAAGGACGAGAATCTTTTTAAGGAGCTCACAAAAGTTGAGGTCGGACACATATCATTTGGAGATGCATCAATAGTGGTAGTATAAGGCTGGGGTACAATCTGGTACCTGTAGAAGAATAGCCGAGTTGGAGAAATCAGAGACGTGTACTATGTACCCAATCTCAAGAGCAACATATTGAGCATGGGCCAGTTGATGGAGAAAGGCTACTCGGTTCTGATGAAAGACCGAGTACTATACTTGAAGGACAAATCAGATCGATTGATTACCCGAGTAGAGATAAAGAAGAATAGGATGTACAAGCTAGACTTGAAAATAGTCCAAGAGAGGTGCTTGAAACTTGAAGTGAAGGATGAAGTTATGATGTGGCACTTCTGGTTTGGCCACTTACATTTTGCTAGGCTGGTCGACCTGGTGAAAAAGGAGATGGTTCAAGGACTCTCGACTGTGAATTTTGAAAAGAAATTTTGTGAAGAGTGCGTACTCGGGAAGCATCCAAGGACCTTATTTTTGATGACTCCTGAGTATCGGGCAAAGGAAATACTTAGATTAATTCACACAGACATTTGTGGACCGATTACCCCTTAATCACAAGGTATTTCATTTCTTTCATAGACGATTTTTCAAGAAAAACATGGGTGTATTTTTTAAAGGATAAATCTGAGGTGTTCGAAGTGTTTAAAAGGTTCAAAGCAATGGTTGAAAAGGAGACTGACATGCGTATCAAATCTGTTAGGTTTGACCAAGGAGGCAAGTTCATCTGATCTGAGCTCATGAAGTATTGTGAAGAGCAAGGAATAAGGTGATGGAGCTCCGAGGTGTGGTGGCTGGTTGAGACTCCATAGGCAGCGGAATTAGGAATGGAAACAAGTGTTTAAGGCTCTTGTAATAATGGAATTTGGAGTGGTTAAAGGAGACTAGACTAGAAACTAAACTAGTGGAAGGTGGCTAGAGGAAATATTGGAAACCTCTAGATTAGGTGCTCTCAAAATAATAGAAGAGTGGAGTGATCTCAACACAAACATTTTATTAGTAATTTCAAGAGTAACCTTACAAAGAGTGTCGAGTCTCTCATTTATAGTAGAGAGCATCTCCTAAAATAAAAACCACATGTGTCTAGATCTAGACCTAGATCTAAGATCTACAAAAAATGGATCACATGCCATGTGGCATGTCACACTTTCCTCATTTAACACATATGCTAAATATGGAACTCATGGCTAAGGCTAGGTGCAAACTTGGTCTAGACTTTTGTAATTGGGCTTGAATGAACCCAATTGCAAAAGCTAGATCAATTATAACCCAAAACTACTTCTATTAATTTTACAATTTATTTTTAAACCATGGCCTAAATAATGGCCCCAAAAATAAAGTCTAAGCTTATGTCTTGACTCTCTTGTTATTTGATTGGACTTGGGCATTGAGGTGCATGTGGGCCATGGAATGGGCCTTGAGCATGATTTAGGCCTAGGTGTTGGCCCAAGCTATAAGCCTGGTTGGGATCACATCATCCCCTCCCTTTGGAAGAGGATTTGACCTCAGATCAAAAGGATTCTTTAAGGCTCACAGCAATTGAAGCTGGGTTCCACCAGGATCAAAAATATATTTGCAATAGTCATCAAACATTGTTTCAGTAAAATCATAGAGACCATTCAATAGATATTGATATGAAAGGTGTGAAGATGGGCCTTTAAATTTGTGAAAATGTGATATGTGGCCCATTTCACAAGAGGAGTGTCTCACACTTTGACATAAATGAGTTTTGAAAAGAATTTTAATGTCAAAGTGTGTTGTGGCAAAATATGTAGAAGACTGTAAAAAATGGAATAAGATGGATTATAAAATGTTTGAGAGGGAAACAAGACCAATGAATTTATGGAAAAGGAGGAAGAGTTTAAAGATAGGATTACTCCCTTTGGAAATTCGGTCTTCATGGAAAGGAGTGTAGAAGGATGGAAAACTACTTCCCTAACAATGATTTCCCTTTGTGCTTCTGAATTTCTCTTAAACTCTACCATCTGAGATTTTCGTTCAAACTCTCTCTCATGTCTTAATTTTTATCTTTCTTCAAATTCTTTTTTGTCATTCTCTTCTTTGGCTTTTCTTACATTCTGCTCTTTTGCCTTTTATTCTTCATCTCTTTTCTTCTTAATATTTTTCTCATAATCCTCTCGCTCTCTTATCTTTTCCAAAGCTCGAAGCTTCTCAAGTTTGGCTATTTCTCTTTGCTTTTGTTATGCTCTCTTGTATTTTTCTATACTTGCAATCATATTATCAACACATCTTTGAATTTCTTTTTCTCTTTTCTTACTCAAGAGCAAGTCAAGTTGATCTTTAAAATCTCTTTCTTGACGAGAAAACTTCTTTAGTTTTTGAATGAATGCATCACCTATGTCAATGAAGTTTTCTATCCTAGACTGTTGCTCTCGAGTTATCCTAAATGAAGAGGGAATAAACTTTTTCCACATGCATGCTTTCAACTCATAAAACATATTAATGCAGGATTATCTTCCCTTCTCCACTCTAGATTGCCTTTGATGCCACCACTCACATGCACGTCCTACAAATCTAGAAATAACATGCCTAAGAATATCAGATTGACTATATTTACGAAACAAAGGTTGCACCAACTTCTCTGTATCCCACATCCAATCTCTGAATGATATTGGTCCTATATCCTCCCTAAAGAATGGAATGTCACTATGAATGGTATGAAGCAACTCATTACTACTATGCCTATGAAACCTATGACTATATGTAGAATATGTACTCATGATAATTGAATGAACTTAAGAACTTGGATAAAAGGGTGAAAGAAGAGGACTAGCATAAGTGTACCTCCAGGTAAGCGAGGTGAGTCTCACAGACTTCTTAAGTACCAAGGCTAGTCCTTGCCAAGGTTACACTTGCAAAAGTACTCAAAGTTCACACAAATGTTCAAGTAATAAGTAGATAGAATCACTTGAGACAAAGCACACAAACAAACAAACAAAACAAAGAAAATTTAACACTAAAAATGGACCCCTAATTGGCAAAATTTTAGAGACTTTGGTCTCATAAATCAAGCCACTATGCAACGTAAAAACATGAATCTAAACTATGCGACCTAAGGCAAGGTGAGAAAGCACTTAGAACTTTCAACACACTCACCATTAAAAACGTTTCACTATAGGTGAGAAAGGTTCTATTTAGGAGATGAGATTGAACACCTTGTGGTTCCCCAAGACACCTAAGTAGGCCACAATTACAATGAGAAAAAAATACCAAACTTTGGAACAAAAAGTAGGTGCTAAAATGAAGTATATCGCAAGCACAATGGATGCCAAAAGAATGGCCAAAAACAAGTTTAGAAACTCACAATTTTTTAGGCCATTTTACCAAAAAAATTTGCACACAAAGATACTTCAATTTGTACCAAATGAGTGACCAAAAGATGAAGAGAAAATAAAGCACAAAACTACAATAGAAACAAAGCAAAATAAAGGCTGAATGGTGCTGCCAAAACACTAATGTCCAAGAGCTTGATGGAAGGTTTAAGGCCTTAGTTGATGGCCAAAACTTATAGCACCAATTGTCGCAACTTAGAGGCACCACACACAATTATTTGTGACATTTAAAGATCACCAAAACAGCACCCAACAACTGCAAAACAAAGAAGAAAATAGCAAGAAAACTATGCAAAAATAAAATGGTTAGCACACACACTCTCAAAGGTTGTAGGATCAAAACTCTCAAAGGTGAGGAAGAGGAAGAAATCATAATGAAAGCATAAAGCTAAAAGTTTACTTCACATCCACCATCTAAGATGCTACCACTAGAATAGCAAACCAAACACCAAATCAAATCTCAAACCTGAGAGCCAATTTACTTGAAAAGCAGCAAAGAATAAAGCAAGAAAAGCTAATTAGAAGTGCTAAACCAAAGTGAATGAACATGTAACATGACTGAAAGAGTAATGAAGGAATGACAAGAAAGAAATTAGAGTAAGAATGAAAGGCTAACACAAGAAAAAATAACCTAGAATAACACTAGAATTGAAGAGAAAATTTGAAAAAGAAGTGCTCAAACATGAAGCTTATAGTACTTATTGCAAAGTGCCAAATGAAGGGAAGAATCCACTTGAAATTAAGGCAACTCAAGGAAATATAGAGCACACACCTAAGCCAAGAATTATATCAACAAAGAGCACTTAAAACATAGGAAAACGCACATAAAAAAACATTGAAGCAAATGCAAGACTAAATGAAATGCAAATGCAAGGGGGCCATGTGAAGCACATATGTCTAGATCTAGATCTAGATCTAAGATCCACAAAAAATAGATCACATGTCATGTGGCATGTCACACTTTCCTCATTTAACACATATGCTAAATATGGAACTCATAGCTAAGGCTAGGTGCAAACTTGGTCTAGACTTTTGTAATTGGGCTTGAATGAACCCAATTGCAAAAGCTAGATCAATTATGACCCAAAAATAGTTCTAGTAATTTTACAATTTATTTTTAAAACATGGCCTAAACAATGGGCCTAAAAATAAAGTCTAATCTTATGTCTTGACATGTCTAATTGGGCATTTGATTGGACTTGGGAATTGAGGTGCATGTGGGCCATGGAATGGGCCCTGAGCATGATTTGGGCCAAGGTGTTGGCCCAAGCTATAAGCCTTGTTGGGATCACATTAGAAGGAGATTTTTTATAGCACCATACTCACCCCAACAAAACGGAATACCTGAGAGGAAAAATCGAACCATACTTGACAAGGTTCAAACAATGTTGGAAAGCAAGAATGTGTCTAAAGAGTTCTGGGTGGAAGCAATGCAATGTGCCATCTATGTGAAAAATAGATGTTCACATGCTAAGCTAAACAAGAAGACACTACAAGAAGTTTGGAGTGGAAGAAAGTCGAGTGTGTCTCACCTCAAAGTGTTCGACATCATTGCTTATGGTCATGTTCCAGCTCAACAAAGGACCAAACTTAAAGATTGAAGCAAGAAGTACGTGTTTATTGGGTACGATGAAAAAACCAAGGCATATAGGTTGTTCAACCCAATAACAAAGAAGGTGATTATGAGCCGACACATTCAAATTAATGAAGGGAGCAAGTGGAAGTGGAACAACTCAAAGAAGGAGTCTAGGAGCTCAAAAATATATACACCACCTATTGTGAGAGATCATGAGACTTCTGATAAAGAAGATGAACCTCTACAACCTAGAGTGCCAAGCTTGCAAGACATGTTGTATATTTCTTAACAAATTCAGAAGACATGAGTTTTGAACAGGTCGTGTAGGAGGAGAAGTGGCAAAGGTGATGAATGAGGAGATTGGATCAATCGATTGCCAAAACATGTGGGAGCTAATTGATCTGCCTAAAGGAGCTCGGCTTATTAACATAAAGTGGGGTGTACAAGAAGAAAACAAATGTTGAAGGTGAAGTTGAGCGATATAAAGCTCGTCTCGTAGTGAAGGGGTACAAACAAAAGGAAGAAATAAACTATGATGAAGTATTCACCCCAGTGATGAGGATGGAAACAATCAAGCTGATGATTTCCTTAGCAGCTTAACTAAGATGGACAATCTTGTAGATCGATGTGAAGACCACATTTCTAAATGGAGTCTTGGGAGAGGAAGTATATGTTGAACAACCACTGAGATACATGCGAAGAGGCGAAGAGAAGAAACTGTTGAGATTGAAGAAGACACTTTATGGCCTAAAGCAAGCTCCATGAGCATTGAATGAAAGAATAGACACCTACTTCAAGAAGAATAGGTATGAGCAGTGCCCTTATGAACATGCTCTGTACATAAAAATGAAAGGAGAAGATGTGATGTTCATTGCCCTCTATGTTAATGACCTTATCTTCATGGGAAACAATGCCAAGCTAATTGAAGCATTTAAAGAGGTGATGAAGAAGGAGTTCAATATGACCAACTTAGGTTTTATTAAGTATTTCCTTGGTTTCGAAGTCGTTTAAGGGAAGGACAACATTTTTGTGTTGCAGGAAAAGTATGTTGAGGAGGTCTTTAAGAAGTTTAAGATGACGAGTTGGAACGTAATTTCCACCCCTATCGAATCGAGCACAAAACTTTATAAGTATGCATATGGAGACCGAGTTGATGCGAGAAAATATCGAAGTCTGATTAGAAGTTTTAAGTATCTTACAAATACCAGATAGGATTTAATGCTGAGTGTTAGAATAGCAAGTCAGTATATGGAGGAACCGAGGTATACTCATTGGAAGGCCCTAAAGAGAATTCTAAGGTACGTGAGAGGAATAGTGTCACTTGGCCTGTTGTATACTAGGACGAATGATTATCAACTAGTCAACTACTCGGACAATGGATAGTGTGGATATGTCAATGACCAGAAAAGCATATCACGATATGTATTCTTCATGGGGAGCACGACGTTCACATGGCTTTTGAATAAACAACCCATTGTAACACTGTCAACATGTGAAGCTGAGTACGTTGCAGCATCCTAGAGTGTCTGTAAGACCCGTAGAATTTAATTAAATAAATAAATAATTAATTAATAAATGTGGGTAGAGAAAGCCTTTATGCATTAAACTCTAATTTGTATGATGTAGAAAAGTACTAGCTCAAGTGGTTGAGAGTACTTTTATTGAGTGACAGGACTTTGGTTCAAGTCCTAGGTATGACATTTGTGTGTATTAATTAGTTATTGTTTTAAATATATGTTAATCATGTAGTGGAATAATATAATACTTGAATTATATTAGTTAGCAAGAAACACAAATTGGCTTGATGGTTTAGCATTGATTTTACTTTGGCATGGTTGTGGGTTCGAGCCTTGGGGAACCCAAATTAAATTTCATTTGTGCTATTTTTTGGCTTTGGCTTGAACTTGAAGGGTTAAAGGAAAACCCTAATGGACATGGCAGCCAAGGGTGGCTGAAAAACATAATTGAATTAGGACATTGAATGGTAATTAACTTAGGATTAATGCCATTTTCGTTTTTTTTTTCATTAAACCCACATTAAGACCATTTAAAAGGCCATTTTGAGGTAAGAGAGCACGAATTTTGGTTGGGCTGTCATTGTGGTTGCAGAAGAGAGCACGAATTTTTGAAATTTTGGTGAGTTTTGAGTGAGGTTTTGAGGACTGAGTTGAGAGAAAAACAAAGGAGGACATTGGTGATCAAGGGAGAGCTTGCAAGAGTCAAAGCTAAGCTAAGGAAACCAGGTTAGGGGAGCTTTACGCGTTAATTTTATTTTAAATTTGAATGGCATGCTAAATAGGGTAATTTCATGCATTGATTAATTTAATTCTGATTGGTATGCTGAATTTGGTATGATCATGATTGATATTTTATTCCTTTTAATTTATTATTTCTGGGAATTTCCAGAAACAGTCTGGTTGGCGATGAACTGCCACTAGACGATCCTTTCCTTTTTAGGCCATTTAGGATTCCTGTAGAGGAACCAACCAAATTTAGTGTAAAATAGTCTGTTTGACCCACGTTGACCGCCCTTGCCTAGAGTTGACTAGTTGACTAATGTTGACTCGTTGACTGTCCAATGAGAGACTGCCACGTGTTTGAGTAGTCTCTTTCTCAATTCAGAATTCTCCTTCCGCAATTAGGGTTTGGCTGCCGTGAGGGTTATTACAACGTGCGTTTCCCAAATGCCGATTGGGGCCACTAGTTCTTCGATGGAGAACCCGTTCGGCGTCGCATTTGCTACTGTTGCGGTGCTGACAACGCGAGGCATGCATTGTAGTGGCAATAGTGGTGCTCATGGCTGCAGATCAAAGTTCTGGAAATAATGGAGGTGATAGGTCCGCGGCTATTGCGGAAAAATGGTGACAGGTCCACGTTTGTGAGTTTAATTGATGGTTGCGAGAAGGTTTTGTTGCTGCAAGTCGACGGTGGCGCGACCATTAAAGGTATCAAGCACGATGGTTTCGTGTTTCTCACTGCCGTGAGTGTTGCTATGATGAAGAAGACACATATCTGATTCCGACTAGAAGACGCAGTTGCTGGTTCAATGGTTTCCATGGCTGACGTCGCGAGGAAGAAGGTGATTCGCGCGTAGGTGCAGGGATGGAGGCGCTGCGTTGCGTCACAACTCTCGGTTTCTCTCACAATGAAGAAGAAAATGGAGGATTCACGGTGGTTTCCGAGTTCACGGTGAACGTGGATGGGGTTGATGGTCCAAGGAGGTTCGAGGTGTGTGCAATGGTGGTGGTAGCGTGATGGAGGGTGACAGCGCGACGTAGAAGATGGTGGCATAGAGGTGTTGTCTGAGGTTTGCGTGTCGACAATGTTGTGCGAGAAGGTGGTGGCTGACGTGGAGGAGGATGGTCGACGGAGGTGTAGTGATAGCCAGTGTCAGGGGCGGCAGCTGCGACTGCGGCATGGAGATTGTGGGAGAGAGGGAAGAAAATTAGGGTTAGGGTTTGTGTTGGGAAGGTGATGATGACATGGCAAACATTGATTGGTGATTGGAGTTAGTGGATGATTGATGATGTGGCAAACTATCATTGGTTAATTTAGTAAGTGGAGGCTTGTCACATGGCGAAATCTGGTGGACTAGAGTTTAAGTGACATTAGGGGTGCAACTTAGTAAAAAAAAGAGGGGTGCAGAACAGAAATTGAAGTCCAATTACAGAAGGGGGTGTCAACCTGAAAACAAGGGGTGCAGTTAGCTCCAGAAATATGTTTTTTTTAGAAATAGATAATCCAATTAAAAAAGGGGGGTGTAGCATGAGAATTGAGGGTGTATTTAGTACCTGAACTACTCCTCTCCAAATTATGATTTTGGGACTTAAATTATGAATTAAAAGATTCACTATTTACACTTTTAAGGACCTAAATTAAATTACAATTGAATTATAATGCTCAAGGAGGTCCAATAATATACTATGCAACTAAATACACTTTTTAAGCGAAAAAAAATAATAATAATATTAAATTCCCAAAATTTAATTATTTAATGAGAACAAAGGTTCGACCCATCACACCTTTCAGGCGGTCTGGAAGCACGCAGCACCTGGCGGTATGTGTCCCCCGCTAGGCGATTTTACTGCAACAGTATTGGTGTTCTTGACTCTATGGGCGTGATCTACAAGGCTTATGGTGAGGCTTCAAAGGTGGGATTGCTGATGTCCCTTGAGTTGTGGCTCGGAACGTATCCCTTGAGTTGTGGCTCGGGTTGGCGAGTGTTGCTGGTGTGAGTGTGCTGGTTGTGGCCAGTACGGATGGGTCCAGATAGATTGGCCTCCTCAGTAGTTGATTGACGAGTTTGGTAGTCTTAGGACGTTGCAAACTATGTTCGTATTTGGGAACTCCACCTGGCATTACGGTGTATGATCCGTAACATGGTTTCCCGCACGTGCTCTATCGGTTGTGGTTGATAGGTATGGCAGCAAGTCACCTCGAAGTAATCACTAGAAGATGTAGAACACGAATAACCTGGTTCTGGCCAGGTGGTAGGAATTAAAAGGGATGGAATTCATTTAAGATGGATGTGTTTCCTATATATAAATGTGTTATATATGTGTATGCAATTTTATATGCTTTATTTTTTAAGCTGACCTTATCTCCTTGTGATTGGCGATGATCGTGTATGCGGTACACGTGAGCAAATGATGTTGATGCAGGTGGTCCTAGTGAGACTTAGCTATGGAGCGGGGATAGCATGAGAGCTATAGATATATTTTATGTTTGGAAATAAATTGTAAACTCTTATGAGAGGTTTTTATATCATTTTCAGTTATATAGAATATGGATTTTGGAATTTTATTTTGAAGTAATAAAGTTTTAAATTTCCTGCGCTTTATGGGAAATGAAGTATTATTAATTGCGATGTAATTATTGTTTTATCTATTTTATTTAATTAAATCCGTAATATCCTGACGGGATGTTACAATGTCTACCATGCAGTTTGGCTTAGAAACCTTCTAAGCAAACTGGAATTGAAGCAATAAAAGGGGATTATGATCCGAGTTGATAACAAATCAGCCATTGAATTGGCAAAGAACCCAGTCAATCATGAGAGAAACAAGCACATTGATGTTCATTTTCACTTCATCCAAGAACAAGTGAAAGAGGAAAATGTGGAGTTCGAGCATGTCGAAAGTCGAGCACAAGCTGCAGATATGTTTACAAAGTTGCTACTATCCTCTCTATTCAAGAACAACAAGATGATACTCAAAATGAAGGACAAGAAGAACATTTAAGTTTACTGAGGGATTTTTTAGGTAAACTTAAATGTGGATAGTTGGAAGTTGTTATATTAATTGTCTAGGAGAATGCAAAAGGTTGAGAGTGGGTCTAGCATTGATTAAGCATGCAATAGAGTTCATTAGTTGTGGGTTAGGTAGTGGTTATATTTAATGAATTTAGTTGAAAGGTTATGTCCAAAGGCCTATAAAAGGACCATGTCAATACAAAAATAATTGTTTCTAACGGAGGTTATTTTTTCCGTTTCTGGAGGTTTTAACCCCCACTAATTGCTTTACTCGGGGTTCCCTCTTTCCTTAGGAAAACTATCACAGCTAAGAGATTAATGGGGTTTTTAGCAACCCCTGGTATTTAGCAAACCCTAAAAGCCCTGGTAATGTTGGAGTTTATAAAACCCCTGGTAATGGCTAGGGTTCAAAAAACCCCTGGTAATGGTTGGGGTTCTCAAAACCCCTGGTAATGGCTTGGGTTTAAAAGCCCCAATATTGCTAGAACCACATGAACTAGCTTTTAATATTTTTTCATTGAGTTTTAAACCCACCTTATATATGTTCCAGTTTTTTGTATTTTTAATTTTCCTATAACATTCATAAAAAGATTCAAAAATAAACAAAATCTACAATGTTAGCCATTCATAAATTCAAAGCATAAAGTATACATCTCTTATAGTTCATTTACTTACTTCTCTTCTCTCTCCGTGCAATACTAAATTTTCTTATACATCAGAAGTCAATAATAATAACCCTAATAATCAACTAACACAATACAAGGAGCTCTCGAAGAACATCAACTTAGAAAATTAAATAAGACTCGTAACATACTATTAAAAACTCTATATCACCACCTTCAAAACTATTGTGAGGAGAATGGATAATGATATAGTGGATAGTCGCTAGAAAAGGCTAATCTTAAATTTGATATATAAAGAGTCCCAATCACAGATCCAGTGAATGTTGATAAGTAGCAAGCAAAGAACTTTATAAGCTTCTGTCCTAGGAAAACTCTAAATGATTGTTTAAATAATGCATCAGACCCTCCTAGTGTAAGCACCTTTGTTCCTTGAATAATTCTAGCCAATGTTGCATCCACAACACTAGAACCTATTATGACTGTAGTATATACATTTAAATTCTAACTTCAATTCTACAGATAGAAATACCTTACCTGCATGATTTTTAATTCTTGCATGATTGGTGGGAAAATTTGAGAATTCAGCTTCCATGCCAAGATAGGAAATTTAGAAATTTTGTCCATTTATTACTTGATAGTCTAATGCCATCACCGAGTGCAAATTTAGCTCATTTTCTTGAAATAAATTGAATAGAAATAGGCTATAAAGTTCAAAACTTTAATTTAACCTTTTCTAAAAAAAAAAGCATACATTTCTATTAGTTAAGAATTTATATTGGGTGGGAAGTTTCATATTAAACAATATATATATATATAGGGTGGGTTATATTTTTTCATATGTTTTTTTCATATATGTTTTCTGGTTATAGTCATTGCGAGATTGTGATTCTATATATATAGGACATTAGTCTTACACATATAATGTATTTGACACCAATTTTACACCAAAACCTTAACGCAATGGTGTTATGGATCTTTATTCTTATATAGTGTTTAACTTTGTCTATTCTATCCAATGTGAGACTTTTGACTTTTTAACTCACACTTGGACTATTTCCAACAATCTCCCCTCAAGGGTGAGTCCCTTTTTCTCCTTTTTATTTTTCATATGGTATGTATTTCCCTTCAGGTGTCTGGTGACCCCTTTGTTATGGTTATGCGGTCAGTGACCCGAACAATCGGCTCTAATACCACTAATGGGTTATATATATTTTTTTCATATATATAGGTTATAAGCATAGTTATTTGAGAGATTGTAGTTCTATATAGTTATAACATTATTCTTACACATATATATGGTATTTGACGCTAGTTTTACACCAAAACCTTAAGGCAATGGTGTTATGGGTCTTTATTCTTATATAGTGTTTAACTTTGTCTATTTTATCCAATGTGAAACTTTTGACTTTTTGACTCACATTGGACTATTCCCAACAATATATACATACATATATATATATATATATATATATATATATATATATATATATATATATATATATATATATATATATATATATATATATATATATATAATAAAAGAAATTATAAACCCAAAATCTTATAGTTTTATGCTGGAAGTGATATTTTAATTTCTTTTTCATAAATTTGTTGACATTTATCACTGAGATAAATTATTGGCTTCAAATCTTAGATTAGAGATACTATCTTCAAATCTTGTATACATTTCCTAGTGTCTCCCTTTAAATAATTCAGATTATGATTAGGGAAAAGAAAAAGAATAAATGAAAATGAAAGTTGAGGGAAACACAATGTGACTTCAGAGATTATCTACCATTATCTCAGCTCTTGTAGTTGCATCTCCAACCTTCCTACTACAGTGGTTTAATGCACAAATACTATATCCATTGGGTTTGGACCTGAAAACGTAAACTACCATTAATCAAACAAAAAGGGAATTAGTGATAGAGCACACTCTCTTGGAACATTAACCACTCACAGTTGGTTTAAAGAGGGGAAATATTAATATAAGGGTTGGTGTTGTTACTGCCATTGTTGGACATTATTGTTTAGACTAACTTTAGCAGAGATTCTTCTGTGTTCTTTTTGCTACACCTAAAGTGGACATAATTTAAGAATATACTCAGTCAATTTTCAAAGCAAAAACAAATTACCAATCTATTCATGTAATGAGTAATACCTCACTTAATCCTTTTGGAGTTTCAAATATTGTTGATGGAAAAAGATGTATTTAAAATGATAGAATCTAATATATAAAAGGAACAATTTAAAAGAAAATAACCAAGAATGTACAATTTAAAAGAAACAATTTGAATCTATTTGTAACTAGAGAAGAAAGAGTGCATATATTTAGTTGGGGGTAAACTTTTTGAATCAATTTTTGTCCATCAGTTGAAATAGAGAAGAAAAGAAACATTTACATAAAAGCATACCAGAAATCATTCCAGCAACGACAAAAGGTTTGGTTGGTGCAACCCCTAATGTAACTAGCTCCACCGTATCAAAGGCAGTTTTTAAGCAACACGAACTATCGAAGCTGCAACGCACAAACCAGAACCACGGAACGCAACGCAGGACAAATTTCGATTAAAGAGGGAAAGTAAGAAATTGACATCAAAGTGAAAAAAAATCGAAAATTGAGAGATTTAGAAAGAGAAATGCCGAGAAATTGGAAGCTACGATTGAGAGAGGGAAACTCAACTTGTTACTAAGATTGAGAGATTGCAAAAGAAATTTTTTATCTAAGATTGAAAAATGAAGTAGTAAGAAAAGATGATGGTGTTAGGTCGTGCGAAGAGAATAGAACTTAAAAGTGAGAAAATATGAATTATGAAAAAGCAAAGAGAAATCAAATTTCTTAGGGTTCATTTAAAAAAAAAAAAAACCAACACTACATAGGGGGTTTAAAAAACCTCACCCTATAAACAAATTACTTGAGGTCATTTTAACCTCTCAATAAATCCCAGTTATAAATCAGAATAGTTGTAATGTGTAGTGTTTCATGGTAAAATACAACAAATTTAAATTTAGAGAGTATTTATCCAGATAGACTTGTTTGTCAACAATATTATACTTTATTTCACTTTTTTTTACGGCAAATCCTTACTTTAACCGATTATAACATATTTTGTGGAAAATAATATCCAATATATCTAGTAACTTTCCTCTAAGATGGATGAACTTAGATTTTCGTCTAGTGTTAGATATTTCTTCTACATACCATTTGTTACTTTCTCAACTAACTATAAATAGATAGGAGTAACGCCCATTTGTCACGATTTGGGTTTTTCTTCATGTTGCTCATTCTCCTTGCTTCTTGTAAGCTTTCTATACTTAACCAACAATGGACAAGGCACGATTTCATGAATGTAACCTCTTTCTTGCATTTCATCTGTCCCCATGAATCTACAACTTTCTCTATTCTCTATTCTTCCTTCCATCATTTGTCATTTATTACTTTTTCATGAAAACAACTGTTAAAGGTTAGGGTGTTTTATCCACACAGAACTTATGACAACTCACCGAATTAATTATTTTGACCAATATTTCAAGCAATGAGATTCAAACATGTGATGAGCTCAAAGACTTTGGTCTGTTGTCTTTCTTATTAGGATGCTTTTTCTTGAAATCAGTTTAGATACTCATCCTTGAATATCCTTCTATGCATTAAAATTGAAAAAATCTTTGCTAAAGGTGATCTAGACTTTTTCTAAACATACTTAGTTTGATTTGCTTTATTTTTTCATTTTTTAATTCAGTACCAGAAAAAGACTAATGAGAATCTGGAACTCCCTTTACCTCCATATATCTCATTAGTTGTGGCTGAAAGTATCACCAGAGACAGTGGTGGCCGTCATTGTCGCATAACCAAGAAGGAAAAAGAAGAATGATGAGAAGAAAAAGAAGGATAAAAGGGTTCAAACTAACTAACATTATAGAGAAAGTTACCAAAAAATTTGGATTTCACTGAAAGAAATAAGACTTGTATAGAATTTGTTTTCATAGACACTGAAAATATTGAATTCAACCACAACTAGACAAAATGCCACAGGAACCAAGTCAAGCATATAAACTGAAGACCAAATACCCTGTAGGAAGAAGAAAATACAATGCTAACTTTATTATATTTTAAAGGTATAATTACTTATTTGGTACCCCAATTTTTTTTGTTATGTTTAATTTGGTCCTCATACTTTTGGTTTATTCAATTTAGTACTCCAATTATCTAAAAAGATTAAATTTAGTCTTCTCCGTTAAATTGAAGTTAACATCGTGTCCGTACAGGACACGGGTCAAGCCATGAAGTTTTTAATTTTTTTTTTAAATTTTAATTTTTTTCAAAAAATTTAAAAACTATCATGTGTCAGCTTACCATCGTGTCACATGGCAGCTTACAATCATAACATGTGGTAGTGGTAATAGTTGTTTTCAATTTAGTCCTCTATTTAAAGTTTTTGTTCAATTTAGTACCCCAATTTTTTAAAATGATCCAATTTCGTCCTTTTCAATTTGAGACCAAATTAGTAACTAATTTAATTCTAAATTATATAAACATGTTAAAATAATTGTTTTGAATTTACACCTAAATATTCAAATTATTTTATTTTTTACAAGTGTAAAAAATTTTATGTGTAAAAAATTACATAGGTAAAAGTTAAAATAATGTTAAGTATTTAGGTAAAATGATTTTATGTATATATTAGAAAACGTTATTGTAACATGTATATATAAGTTGTAATTAAGCTTATTTACTAATTTGGTCTCAAATTGGAAAGGACGAAATTGTATCATTTTAAAAAATTGGGGTACTAAATTAAACAAAAAATTTAAATAGAGGACTAAATTAAAAACAAGTATTACCACTGTCATGTGTCATGATTGTAAGCTGCCACGTGGCACGATGGTAAACTGACACGTGACAGTTTTAAAATTTTTTGAAAAAAAATTAAAAAATTTTTAAAAAATTAAAATAATAAAAATTACAGGGTTTCACACGTGTCCTGTACATACACGGTCTTAACTCCAACTTAACGGAAATGACCAAATTGAATCTTTTTAGATAATTGGGATACTAACTTGAACAAACCAAAAGTATAAAGACCAAATTGAACTTAACCAACAAATTGATGTACTAAATCAGTAATTATACCTATTTTAAAATTCATTGAAACCTACTTATGATCGAAGAAATTGAAAATAGAGAGAGGTATAAAACAAAACTCCTTTTGATAAATGGAGTTTAATATTAAGTTTTTACAGTTTTTAGAAGCTCTAACTTAATTCATAAATTCATAAATACAGATATAAGTTAGTTTTTTTTTTTACTATTATGACGCTTTCTTAACTATTTATCGTTTTCGTGTAAATAATAGACGTTTTCTTAATCATACTTCATTGTCAAATACATTGATTGAAACCAAGAAGTTCATGAATTTTATTCAAGACGCAGTGCATAAATGGCACACTGTTTTTTTAGGAAATACATTTAGGGGCTTCTCTCTACACCTCCAACCGTTTCTCCTGTACCCCAAAAACATATATAATTCCATCTTTGTCCACAGTAAAAAGTAAATAAAGCGAAAAGGTAATCCTCTCTCTCTTCATGCACCAGACCCCTGCACCCCCAATACACTCTTTGCACACCCCATTGCCAACACTGCTAACACACACACTCTGCCAAAATCCGTTTCAAGGCAACAACAAATTCGGAAACGAAGAAGAAAGAACTCTCGTCTTGGTGCAGCATTCTCTGCTGGGTCACTAAATTTTAGGTCTTTAATTTTCAGTTTAAGCTTCCACCACTATCTATCGAAGCTCTGGTGCATTCTCCAATGGCTCTCTACGCAACATTTATTCCTTCCTCATCTCCAAAATTTAACCTTTACGCCAAAATTGAGTCACCCTTTTACCCTCACTCTGTCAAAACCCCACAGTGAAATTACATTCCAAACTTTAATATCAAAGAAAACAAGAGCAACAATTATTTGCATAAGACAAACCCAATACAAGAAAAAAAATCTTGGAATCGCAGGGATGTTCGAAAGAAAAAGATGAGTCATGAAAGAAGAACCTGAGTAACGTGTAGCTTCCCTCGCACATTAAGGACACGATTTGCCAAGTTTGACTTCAATCCCTGAGTTCACAAAGAAAATGAAAACGAAAACACAAAATAGAAAAAACACATAGAAGAGTTCAAAACGATGAAACACATTCCGTTTTTACTTTTTTGTTTTGAATTTTAGTAAAACGGAGTGTGAAATCCATGTCGGTGGACGATGAAACAGAATATACATTCCTTTCGTTTTTCTTTTTATTTTTACAAAAACAGATTATGGAATCCGTTTAGGACGCTGAAACGGATTTTAGAATCCGTTTTGAGATGTGAAGGGGGAGCCATGTGACTCCAGAGTAACGGTGCTTCTGTCCCTTGGTGCAGTCCTAAATCACAAGTTTGCAATTCCAAGCTTAAAGCTGCAGCTAAGAACCAAAAGGGGTTTGTATGTGTAAGTTGCAATGATTCCATTCAACAAACTTGCATTTGGTTGTTGGCAGCTTCAATTGGTTGCTTTCATAAAAAAACATGTGGTATTCTACATGCACTCCTTTTAAAAAAATATAAGATATGATAAGTGTTTTATAAAATAATTTTTTTAAAATAGATATCTAATTTATTTTTAAATTTGTAAAATTCTATAACTAACTTTATACAACCTTTTAATCATGTACTCTGATAGTAAGTGTGATATGTTGCTTATTTGTATTTATTTAGTTTTGCATGGTACGGGTATCTATCAAGCTTTTTTTTTTCTGACAGATTAATGGTCCATGAACAACCTCGTAAATTTGCACTACTACTATACATCTAGTTATTATTATTATTTTTTTAATATTTTAGTATACATTTTAATTAAATAATTTAATTTTACATTTTATTGCTATTTAAAGTTTATTTACCAAGAAGGTGAAAAGAGTAAGGTTTAAAAGTAATGGGGTGAGTGATTGGAATTCAAGCTGTTTTGTGTTAAAATGTATGGGAAACGGATTACAGAATCCGTTTCACAATTTTATGAAACGGAATCTGTAACCCATTTCAAAAAAAAAATTGCAATTTTTTTGGAAATGGATTACAGAATCCGTTTCACAATTTTATGAAACGGATTCTGTAATTCGGTTCCCCTACATTTTGATTTTTTTTGCGAAACGGTTTACATAATTCGTTTCATATGAAATAGTAATCGTATGTTTTGGGGGTGCAGGGAAGTTGGCGACGCAGTAAATGAAATTTACTGCGTCCCAAACCACTTTCGTCAACTTTTACCTATGTTAAATAAGGGCAAAATAGTAAATTTTGGAGGTACAGAAGAACTCTTGGAGGTGCAGGGAGTTCCTTCCAATACATTATAAGCATTTAGGAGAAAGAAGCCTTGTTATGGGGCTCAGGAATGGATTGAATATTAAACCCTGTGTCACTTCATCATCCACTTTCTTACTCCACTTTCTTACTGCATTCATAAAAGGGAAATGATATTTCAACAAAATAATTTGACAAGATTTTGACAATACACGTGCGGAGTTGGTTTCTTTGAAAATTAAAAGGGAAAAATTAATTGGAGAGAGAAAGGGAGAAAGAGAGAAAGAGAGAAAGGAAAAAAGGAAGAAAGGGAGAAGTGAAACAGAGAGAGAGAGAGAGAGAGAGAAAGAAAGCAAGTGCATGTCCCCGGAGTAACCAGATTCAGAAACCCGTGTACATGAAGTTCTCGCTGGCAAGGATTTCGTCCTCACATAGCCAAAATAAACAATTGTATGAAAAGTGGGGAGTTACTCATACGTATGTGGGGAGTTACGTCGGACTTTATGATTATTGGTTGCAGATTTTGATAAACTTTATTTAATTTTCCTATTTCGATCTTTCATTCACTCACTCACAAAGTCCTTTCCATCATTAAAAATGCATGCACTGAAGCGGCTAGTTTGTCTAACTGCACAATAAGCTAAAAGCGCAACTCAAACAAAAGTGGGGAGTAAGTCATACGTATGTGGGGAGTTACGTCAAACTTTATTTTTAAAAGTTGCAGATTTCAATATAGTTAACTAAAATTTTGTGTTTGGATCATTCGTCATTCATTCACTCACACATAAATTCCTTTCCATCATTCAATCCTCATTCAATGAATTGGGTGGTAGTCTAACCTCACAATAGCCAAAATAAACAACTGTATGAAAAGTGGGGAGTTACTCATACGTATGTGGGGAGTTACGTCAGACTTTATAATTATTGGTTGCAGATTTTGATAAACTTTATTTAAATTTTCTATTTCGATCATTCATCATTCACTCACTCACAGAGTCCTTTCCATCATTAAAAATGCATGCACTGAAGCGACTGGTTTGTCTAACTGCACAATAGGCTAAAAATGCAACTCAAACAAAAGTGAGGAGTAAGTCATACGTTTGTGGGGAGTTATGTTAAACTTTATTTTCAAACGTTGCAGATTTCAATATAGTTAATTTAAATTTTGTGTTTGGATCATTCATCATTCATTCACTGACAGACAAAGTCCTTTCATCATCCAATCCCCATTCAATGAATTGGGTGGTAGTCTAACCTCACAATAGCCAAAATAAACAACTGTATGAAAAATGGGGAGTTACTCATACGTGGGGAGTTACGTCAGACTTTATGATTATTGGTTGCAGATTTTGATAAACTTTATTTAAATTTCTTATTTCGATCATTCATCATCCATTCACTCACTCACAAAGTCCTTTCCATCATTAAAACTGCATGCACTAAAGTGGCTGGTTTGTCTAACTGCACAATTAATAGGCTAAAAAAGCAACTGAAACACATGTGTGGAGTAAGTCATACGTATGTGGGGAGTAACGTCAAACTTTGTCATTATAGGTTGCAGATCAAATAAAGTTGCTGGTTGTCTTCAGTGGGGAGTGACAAATGCATTTGTGGGGAGTCACGCATGAATATGTGGGGACTGATGTTGGTTATTACGTTTCGAGGGTTCAGATTTCTTTAATAGTTAATTTGAAATCGTATTTTCGTTCACTTTAATAACTCACTTGAAATTATTTTCCATCATCAAATATGCATTGACTTAAGTGGTTGCTTTGTTCATTGCCAATTGAGAAAATAATCAGAACAATCACAAACTAGGGAGTCAACCACTTATTTGTGGGGAGCAGTGATGCAAATTCCTAATTGCACTTCCACTTGGTTACAAAATTTAAATATCGTAACAGACATTATCATAACAGATATTGTCCTACATACAATTTCAATAAGGGATATTGTTCCTTGCCGTCGATGATGGAAGGTTGCCACAGTTTCCACAAACCCACTCCCAACTCTGAATGCAACGGTCTGGATGAATGATAGTGTATGAGAATAATATGAGTGACCTCTGGTGTGGACGGCGAAATGGTTGCCGGCGAGAACTTCATGTACGTGGGTTTTTGAATCCGGTTATTCCGGCGACAGGCACTTGCTTTCTCTCTCTCTCTCTGTTTCACTTCTTCCTGTTTTCCTTTTTCCCTTTCTCTCTTTCTCTCTTTCTCTTTTTCTCTCTCCAATTAACTTTTCCCTTTCAGTTCTCAAAAAAACCAACCTCGCACGTGTATTGTCAAAATCTTGTCAAATTATTTTGTTGAAATATCATTTCCCTTCATAAAAACACCAAAAGGGTCCAAAAAACAAGTTAGAATAACTTAGCATTGTAGAGCTACATGTGGTAAACAACTATAAGAAAATATAGGACGGGATAGGACCCAGAATGCACCTTAATCAGAAGCAATCATGATATTCACCTCCACGTGGAAAGATCTAAATGGGGAATATGAGCTATTGTTGGCCAATCTTCTCCTTTTTCTTTCTCACATCGTTTCTTTAACTCAGGGTGAGTGTAACCAGAAATTGTCAAATATTGCAAACTGCGGCTTAGGCAAGTTGGAAGACACCTCAACTTGGAACAGTTGTGGATGGTTAAATCGTGAAGTAAGGAAAGGTTTCCTAAGCAATGAGGCAAGGATTCAAGGTTAGGAAGATCATCTAAGGTTAACTTCCCCAGGGCAGTCATATGTCGTAAAGCCTCATTCACGCCTTCAACCTTTTCTCTACAACCTGTGATCAAAATATCCTTAACACAAGTAAAACATTCAAAACCTGCTGATACATTCAGTAGTTTAGGACATTCAATGATTTCAAGTGTAGAAAGGTGTGGGAACATGTTTTCCCCACCCTCCCTTGATATCCTTGTCAGGTTTGGCAGATGCCTTAATGACAGAAGTTCTAAAGACATGAAAACTACCCCACCATCATCAGACTCCTCATATAGGTATTTTACATTACTAATGTTACGCAAACAAATAATCTTTAGAGAAGGCAGTTTTCCCAGCTGTGGAAGTTTCAAACAGCTTCCACAGTCATTGAGCTCCAAAAAGTTTAAGAGATGGAGAGAAGAACTGGACATCCACTTTGGGAAATAAGCACCTTTATATCCATCTATCGTCACCCTCTCAAGTTGTTTAGGATCAGGTTGAAGCACTTCAAGAATCTCCTCAACATTTTCTTGTAATTCCAATTCTTCGTCATATCTGTCCCATGATAACCGCAACTTGTTTAGTTTCTTACCAAACATATTGGCTTCTTTGGCATCCTTTACACTTTTCACTTTACCCATATGCTTGATTAAAAGGTCTCCTTTAAGCTTCAGTGGTCCCAGTTCAGCCAGAAGTGACCCTCTTTGCTTGCCAACAATGTACATGTTTAAAATCCTTAAGGATGTCAAATTCCCTACATGAGGAGGCAACCTTGACAAGGAGAAACAACCTTTCAAAGATAGTTGTTGTAGACCTTTTAAGCCTACCAAATTGTCAGGCAACTTTCGGAGATGTTTACAATAGTCTAATTTCAATATCTGCAAATTCCATAATTTACATACTGATATTGGAAGAGTTTGGAATTTTCCCAAAGAAAGGTTTAGATACCTTAGGTGTTTTAAATGACCAATTGAAGATGGGATAAATGGTTCCCACCGTTCGTAGTGAAGAACCCGCAAAGAATGACATTTCAATACATCATCACAAATTTGGCCGAAATAATTGCGTTGTGACGGTTTTATATAGGTCCTCAAAGAATTGACTTGATGTAACGGGATTGAATCCTTTCCATAAATTGAGAGATGGTGGATTCTTTCAGACAAAGTAGTTACATGATTTTGTTTTGAAACGCAGCAAACATCTATTGCAACAAATTGTGCAAGATCATGGACAAGATCATGTATCTTGAAACTTTTAACTTTCCCACACTCATCTGTCTTGATATCTTGAAAAAATGATCTCCAGTACAATTCATTCCACACACTTTCACCCACATCTTCAGCATTTAATATTTCACTGGATGAAATAAATCCATTAGTCATCCACAGTTCAATCAGATTTTCCTTTTTTATTATTTCATCTTTAGGAAATATCGCACAATAAGCAAAACATGTCCTGAGTTTTATGGGCAAGTTCAAGTAACTTAATCTCAAGGCAGGCATTATAGAGTCTTCATCTTGGGGTAAACTCCACAGGTTGTTCTCCTTAACGTTGAGCCACTCCTTTTCCTCTCTTTTGAAGCGTAAAAGACCTCCCAGTGCTTTTGCTGCAAGAGGCTCTCCCCTGCATTTCTTTACTATCTCTTTCCCTATAAACACTAGCTCTTCTGGTTCAACCTCATTTGCTCCGAAGGCTCGACTCCTAAACAATTCCCAACAATAACTATCTGGTAACTCTGACAGTGCATGAGGAGGTATTGTTCCCATAATTGCAGCAACCTTTGAAAGACGAGTGGTGACCAGAATGGAAGCACCCATCGTCCCACAAGCTAAAACAGATTTCAACTTCTGCCAATTCTCTTGCTTATCATCCCACACATCATCTAAAACAAGTAAATATCTTTTACTTCGAAGGAGATCTTGAAGCATTCTTTGAAGTGGTTCTAGATCCAAATCGTCACAGCTACGCTGGGTAACTGCTTCAATGATAGCCTTTGTTATCCTCGTCAAACTGAAATCATCAGAAACACAGACCCAAATTCTTAGCTCAAAGTGGTTGACCACCCTCTCATGATTGAAAATGAGTTGAGCAAGAGTTGTTTTTCCTAGTCCACCTAGACCCAAGATCGGATATACGGATAAATTCTCAGAACGAGAAGCAACACCAACCAAAAAGTTTATAATCTGATCCTTATCTTCTTCCCTTCCATACACCTGCGGTTCAGTGATAAACGAGGTGGTTTGGCGCCAATCACTGTCTCCACTTCTCTCGGAGACCGTCTCTGTGAAATGAAACTTAGTCCTTTCTTCACCAATTTCTTCTAACCTCTTACTTATCCTTCTCATTTTCTTGGCAATTTTGTAACGAAAAGCAACGTGTTTGGGATTAAAAGAGGATAATGAACCAAAGATTTGTACCTTATTTGATACACCCCTGATTCTTTGGAACTCCATCCCCAGAAGTTCACAGCCACACTCGTCCATGATGTCATCCAAAGTGAGAGCTGCATCTTTCAGCTTTTGAAGCCAAATCTGTATAGCTACGTCTGAGAATTGTTTGTGCTCAGCATCTTCAAGAGTTGCCTTGATGGTAGTCAGTAAACTGGCAAGTCTTTCCAAGTCATCATGGAAACCCAAAAAAAGTGCCAGCTCTTTCCCAACAAGAGAACTCAAATTTTCAAGCACTAATTCAAGAACAGCTTCAGCCATTTCCAAAGTCTTAACTCAAAAAATGAAAATGGAAAAGATGATATCCTTCAGAAATTGTAATTCAATGATAGGATTAACGTGCAACCACCCCTTGACTAAGAAGTCAACACAACGAAGGCCACAAGAAAAAAATATATTTTATAAGCAACGAAGGACCTTATTTCAACTAATATTTAATGATTAAATTTTTTAAATTTGACTTTTCCAAAATATATTTTACTTCTTTAAATCACGTTAAATATGTTTTCTTTGATGAAATTAGTTTCCTTTTAAAATTTTAAAATTTTAGACCGAACTAATTTAGTCATTTGTTTTTATAAATAAGTAAATTTAGTATTTTTAACCAAATTTTTTTAAATTTATTTAACATTTCAAATACACTAACATAATTTAACTTTTTCAAAATATAATTTACTTCTTTTAAATCACGTTAAATATGTTTTTTCTTAACTTCAATGTGTAATAAAGCTAACAAAGAGCAAACAATGTAATAGTACCACAACCCAACAATAGAGAAAAATAACAAATGATAATTCAAGTGGAATTTTATTGCTTAGGAAAGTCAAGGTTCAACATCGATGGTTATATCAGGTTGTAAAATAGTATCAGCAAGAAGTAAATCCCACTAGAGTATGGATCTGGAAAAGAATAAGGAATAATCAGGAAGGGACAGAGAATTCTAGAAAAACACTCAAAGGTAGGGGAAAAAAGACACATATATCACTCATGCTCCACTATGCCACAAAATCTTTTTGTATATACTATTCTTTGTCTTTTTCCTCAAACTTCTCCTTTGTCCACCCACTAAGGGATCTTTCTCCACGTGTCCCAAAGGTCTAACTAATTCTCCTTCTTTTCCCAACTCATCACCGCATGTTACACAATGTTAATTGGAATTAGTCTTCCTTTAAAACTTTGAACCAATTTACTCAATTATTTTTTATAAATGTGTGAATTTAGTACCTTTTAACCAAATTTTGTTAAGTTTATTTGACGTTTCAAACACGTCTTGCAACTAACATTGAAGTGAAAATATGTTAAATAATGTAAACAACTTAAATATTATCGTAAAAATTAAGGCACCAAAAATATATTTAATCCTTTTAAATTAATATATATACATATATATATATATATATATTAATTTTAGAATTTGTGCATCTATCGTCCAACATTCACATTTTTATTATCAATTTGGCATATGTTATATTGTAAAACTCATCTCACTTTTATAGAAAAATAGTACACTTTTATTTGAAAAATGTAAAGAATATATTGAAAGAGGCAGAAGTTAAGAAAAATATTTAACATTCACTGCAAGAAAATTATTAAAAAGTGACTAATTTTATGATAAAAATTATGTTTAGAAATTAATTTCGTAATTATAGACTATAGTTAAATTTTTAGTTTATAAATTGATAGTTAAATTGGTTATTGTAGTGACTAATTATTTTTTATCACTAAAACTAATCATTAATTAAAGATATTTTTGTAGTTGTTGTTCTTGTTATAGATAAAAAAAATTAAATGTTTTAGTCGTTTAAATAAGGGAAGATAATATCTATCATATCTCACAAAACTTTTAGGAATGTTAATATATGATTATTTTGTAATTGACTGATGTGTTTGATATGTGAACTAGGTTGTGATGTTTGAAAATGATAAATACAAGTTTTATATGTTGTTCGAGAATAATTGTATGTTATAGGTACAATTGGATACAATTGGTGTGAATATTTTGATATAATTGATGTTTGATACTCAAATGGTCTTTGTAGAGGTTTTAGAGTTATATGGATTGGATGAATATGTATAATTTTGCTTAAATCAATTTCTACATACTTGTGCAGATTTGCTTACTCGTTGGGTGAATGTGTTGATCTGCAGAATTATACAGATCACCTATCTGTAGAATTATGTAGATTCGCAAACTCGCTGAGCGAGTAATACTCACTGGGAGAATTTCCAAGTCAGGAACTTCCAGACTTGGACTAGTGGCTGGTTGAGTGCTACTCGTTGGGCGAGCATAGGCCAGTGGCTGGGCGAGTGCTACTAGCTAGGCGAGTAAGTACAGACTTGAAACTTGCATTCTTGAGTGATTTGAATGGTATTTTTTGTGATTATAGAAGCTTTGCAATTATTATGAATGATGAGTATATGATATGAGATTGTTTATATATATGAGACTGGGTTGAGATTGGTTTATGCTAACCCAAAGAGGATAAGTAGTGATTGTGGTAGTGTAGGCATTGAGGTAGGGATTGTCTTGGCAGTTATCCTGACACTCTAATAACTATTCAAATTATCAAGTAGAGAGGAATGGGATATGTGGTGAGGGGAGCAGGAGGTCCTAGCCTAGGGGTTTTTCCTTACCATAGGTGTTAACGGACTGACCTTGTTTGTGGTAGAGTTTTCACTATTAATCTGTTGCTCTATAGAGCATGAGATGCCATTACAAGTGCATAACTGACTACATCTGACCTCAATGCACGTATCCAGATTAGTTGAGTCATAGTTATAAATATATGTATGTTAATATCTACTTGTCTGTTGTTGTTATATATATCAATATTATATGCTTTAAGATAATTCTTTAAAAGTTATTAGCTTACCCTTCTTCTGTGTTTTTGTCTTGTATTGTATGTTTTCCTTTTGCGATGATCACCTATTCGGTGGGAGCAGTGGTGATTGCAGTTTCAGAGACACCTCTAGAGGTTGAGGAGTCATCTTTTAGGTCGGAAGAAGGTCTTAGTGGGAAGTTGTTGTAAGTGGTTAGCTTGTGTTTAGAGTTAGAAATGTTTGGTATGTATAATTGGTACATTTATATAGTCTGATCGTTTATAAGACTGTATTAATATACTTTATAGATTTGTTTGTATATTTTGAACACTAGGGTGGAACATCCTAATTTCTTTGTTTTAAGCTGCTAAAATTGGGACGTTGCACAATGAAACTACTTTAGGAAAAACATATTTATATATTATTGTAAGGAATTAAAACATTAGTGCAATATGTATTTTTATAAGTAGTTTTGTTTTATATGTGAAGTGGTAGGGACATTCTTCTTGTTGTAAGTTTCCAATGTTTTATGTTTTTCTTCTTTTTCTTTAATTTTTTTTCTTTCTACGTTCTCTTCAACATTTGGGCTGCTTTAGTGTTGATTGTTTAGATTTTTTAGATATTTAGTAGGGATATATATATATATATATATATATATATATATATATTGAATTCATGGGTCTTTTCTTATACTACAAATTGGCTTTTTATTTTTTAAGGTTCATTAGGGAGATATTATATAGAAGTGACTTGAGTCTAATCCACATAAAAAATTAACATCACTTCTAACTCAAGATCTCAAAGCATTATATTTATAGGCATTTTCTCTTACATTGCTTAATTTTGTTGTTTCTATCCAATGTAGGATTTAGACTCAAACTTGAATTATTATCGACATATGTAGTGATATTTTATTGGTGAATAATTTCTTATGAGAAATTAGAACCTTTTCTAAGCTTTTGGAATAAATTCTTAAAAAACATGTGAATTACGGTAGAAGAATATAAAAAAAAAATTATAACATCGAGTACGATGACCAAGATTTAGTTTATTCAAATTGATTCCAATGTTGTTGAGGATGCTATTGATACACTAGGTGAAGAGGCTAATGAAAAAGTAGTCCAGGTTTAGTCTGAACTTGAGTTTCCAATTGGTCTACATCAGCCTCAAAATATTATATATGAAGTTGTTGTTATTATGCCAATTCATTTATAAGATTGTTGATTTCGCTTTCGTCATTAAACCTATTGGTATAGATGTTGTTGTTTATGAATTAGGTAGTAATGTTGATAATTTCTTTGACCTGAATTCTATTTTAATGATGATAGCTTTTAGGTTAATGAAGATGCAGACGTTGAAAACACTAAGATAATTCTATTTGAGGAAGGAGTGATAGCTGCCACTGTTGTGAGTGAGATGAAGGCTCCTATTCTAGTTTCATGCATCCACCACCAGTGCAGGAAGGGCCTTTGGCAGCGGTTGTTTATCATATTCTGCACCGGTTCGGGAACCGAAGCATATTGGGGCGAGGCCAAAAGAGCACAGCTTTTGGCCTCGGTTAAGAACCGAAGCCATA
>Ga0214542_1000995_pt1 | contig 56401 bp, 29 predicted proteins | sample CNSS1metaG_FD_160096 | JGI IMG/M metagenome (GOLD analysis project Ga0214542, IMG submission 160096) | Root nodule microbial communities from cowpea collected in UCLA plant growth center, Los Angeles, California, USA - CNSS1 | ecosystem: Host-associated > Plants > Roots > Nodule | place: USA...
TATATATATTGCATGATAATGAACAATATTGGCTCATAAACATCATTGATCATGATTCCGAAGGGAATCCATTACAGGTAAATAAGGAATATATAATTGCAAGCCTACCTTTCTCTTTGTAAGGGTGTTAATAGGTATCAAATTTTTGGGCTGACGATAATTTCTTCCACGGAACATAATGATTGTTTTCACATTATGAACATTTATAACAATCCCCCCACTCAATCTAGCAAGCATTGAAGCCATTTCTTTTATTTTTTCCTTGGGGAAGTTGTCACAACAAACTTGCACAGTCTCATGAAACTTCCAATGGAGATGCATATTTTGCACAACCCCTCCAAAGACTCCACGAACACCGACTGGGACATAGTTCTTATTCCGGAATCCAATTTTTTTAAATGCCTGAAGTTGTTCAGGTGTTAAGAGCTCTGGATCATGCCGAGGAGTAGGCAGGTCTGGTAGCTCATACTTCTTGAGCTTTTGTAGAAGCAATGCCACTTTCTTCTTGGCCTACAAAATTTGGAAGGTAGGAAAATAAGATTTAACCAAATGTTTTATATAACAAGCACTTGCAACAACATTAAGTTAAAAACATGTCAGGTATCATGATTTGAAATTTTCCATTTCATGATTATCAGTATATGTGCTAATGTATACATTTGAGGAAGACATCTACATTCAGAAACCATATAATTAATGTTAACACAAATCTCAGACACTTGTTACAGCACAGAACATTAGATGAACCGAAAACAAGGATCACAAATTAAAATCCAAAAAACAGTTAATGAAAAGGTAGTTGGTGAACACACTCTTTTGAGATTGTAAACGAGCCTCTCCTCCTCAGTCATGAGTTTCTTCTTCAACTTTTTCGCTCTCCGAACCTCCCTCAAAGTCTTACCAGACTCTTTCTGCATTCGCCTCTCCACCTTGCTGCGCATACTCCTTCCTTTGGAAGTTGACATGGCTCGAGACCACAATGATCCATTCAAAAGATTCAACTGCTTAACATAACAATTCAAACCAACTCTTTGGCATGCCTCTTCAACTTTAACAATGTTGCTGCACTCAGGTGTGTGAGCTAAAGGCACAACATTTCTGAACAAAAATAAATCACAATCAACCCCTTTTCCTTAAAACACACAAATTGCTAATAAAATTGCATCAATACAAAAAAAAAAAAATAGAAAAAAAAATTTTCTTCTCTGTTTAATCAAAATAAGTAAAGTTCACACGAATGGATTATATAAACAATAGCGATAGGAATTGTTGGTGAGTGAAATAAAGATGTGAACTTTGATGCGAGAAAGTAAAAGGGGTTTAAGCATTTGATGGTAAATAGAGAGATAGAGGGAAAAGAAGGTACGATTGAAGTTGAAACAGAGAAGAAAGGGGTTTAAAGCAATGTCTTTGAAGATTTCTGGCACCAAACATTGTTGCTTTCTCTTCCTTTGATCACCAATCAGCCACAATTCGCGTTTTTCGTTTCTGGGTTTAACATTGGCATAGGCGAAAGAAGAACAGGGTTTTGAACTTTGGAGGCTCGGATTTTGTTCCCCAAACGCGCCCTAATTATTCTCTCTTCGTATATATTCTTTTTGGATGAGCACTCGTTTTAGAAATCCCATTTAAATTTGAAAAGTTTAGTTGAAATTAAATCTAAAGATATATTTTTAATAATATATTGAAATTGTATATATTAAAAACTGAATTATTATGCTGGATTTCAAATCAAAATTTATATTTGAGAAAATTTGAAAGTTTATAAACCATTTTGATCGATTTTAAAATTATTGTTTTAAAAAAAATTAAATTTAAAGTAATCTACTAACAGTACATGCAAATTTAGTATTATAGAAAATCCACAAAGATTCATCGCTAAATATTGACACAAATTAAAAAAAAAATACAACTCTTTTCTAAATATAATAAAAATTAATTTCTTAACACAAAAATAGAAATAAAGACCCGTGCTCATGTACGGGTTAGACATGTCAAAGTGAGCCAACCCGGCTCACACGGGTTGGCTCACCACGAGTCGGGTTCAAAATGAGTGAACCCAACCCGGCTCACTTTCTGGTGAGCCAGAAATTTTGTAATCCGGCTCAACCCACCACGGGTTGGTGGGTTAAGTGGGTTGACTCACTAACCCACTTAAAAAAAATTTTTTTTTAGTATTCAAATATTTAAATAAATTTTTAAGTAATCCATGAGATGACAATCATAGTAAAATCAAGAACCAATGTTTTGATCATGCTCACCACCAATATGTGAAGAATTATTTCCAAGAAAGTATCCATTAGTCTAAGAAATCATGACTAATATTACAAATTTTCTGTCATGTTATTCAACAAAATATAAATAAAAAAAATTATACATTTTTTTCATGCTAATTTAGAAAAAATTGTTTATAAGACGATTAATTGAGTAATTTACTATAAAGATTATAGTTAAAGATTAAAGTATCAACATATATATAACTTGACAATCAAATTAATTAAACATTCAAATAATTCAAATATAATTAAGCAACATTCTAACATTTAAAAATATGAAATTGTGAACAAATATAATAGGAGTAGTAAATAATTATTAAAAAAATTTAAAAAATTTAAAAGAAAATTTAAAAAAAAAATAAAAAAAAAAATTGTAAAAAAATGTTGGTGGATTAAGTGAGCCGGGTTGAATTCAACCCACTTTTGAAAAAGTTGAGTTTTTCTCAACCCAACCCGGCTCACCACTTCTCAACCCAACTCGGCTCGAACCCGTGGTGAGCCGGGTTGGCTCACGGGTTAAACCCATTTTGACATCTCTAGTACGGGTCCATATTGATGTGTATTATAACTATTAACAATAATATTAGTAGTTTTTAAGTTTTTTGTATTAAAATATTAATGTAATTATTCTTATATTTATATCAATAATTTATTTATATGATTATAATTAAGTGTTATAGTTATAAATATAAAATTTTAATAAAAAGTTTAACATATGAGAAAAAAATAAATTTTATTATTATTATTATAATTGTTATTATTATTATTATTATTATTATTATTACATCCCATTGTGATTATTAATATTGTTATTATTAATTGTATTTTTTGTAATCCATTACTTTACTATAAAAAAATCAATAAAAAATCATATATTTTTAATTAATTTGTTATAAAAAATAATAATATTAGTTATTTAATATCTTTATATTATCAAATTTATTATTTAAATGTTATATATAATTTTACTTTATTATAAACTTTAAATCTAGTTATGTAAATAAATTATTTATTTAAATATAATAATTTTATATTTATTTTTTAAAATAAAAACAAAATAAGAATAACAGTCTATATACACAAGAATATAAAACTAGTTAAAATAAAGAATTATGCTCTTTTAACCCATTTTATAGTGTGAAGCATCTTTCTTGAACTATAAATTAAAATAAGTTATTTTTAATATTTATTTTCACTAATACTTTCTCTAATTAAGCATTTGTCTTCCCTAAATCCCTCTTAAATAGTATCATACGAGGATATAGTATAACTGGGAAGAACCACCTTACCAGGCTATGGCGTTCTGCAACAAATTTTTAGAACATAAAAATATAAGTTAGATTATAGCAATGTAACTTATATGAAATGTTACATTATGAGTAACCATTGACATTTTATTTGATTGTAATTGTTCATATCAATCTTATTAAAGTTAAATAATACTATTAAAGTGATCAAATTATTCGTTTTTTAATATATTTTAAAAATATATATTACATTTATCTTTATATATATATATATATATATATATATATATATATATATATATATATAAAGTATCCAATAATTTTAAATTAATATAAACTTTTGTATACATGATTTATGCAAATGAAAGTTTTAATCTAACCACCACCTTTTTCAAGAAATGATCAAAGCGAAATATATGAAAGTTTGAATTGAGGGAAGAAAATTAAGAGAAAAATATCAAAGTCTCTTTTTTATTTTCAATCTTCTTTAACTAAGCTGAAAAAAAAAACTGTTGTATATATTTTTGGGCAAAACATCATGTGAAGTTTGAGTGTTTTCCTTCTTACAAAGAAAATAAACGTATTTGTATGTTTCGTCTTTATAATCTATACTGTATTTGAAAAAAAAAATATTTATAAACTATACGAATGTTTATATGTTAATATATATATATATATATATATATATATGTATTCACAAACTTGTAAACTATGGTATTCGAATATGGAATCATACAGACACCGATACAGTTAAATTGAAAAAATATGACACGAGACACGATATGTATATACATGTTAAGTTTGAAACTGTCAATTAACACATTGTCAACTAACACAAAAATAAATCTAATTTATCTATCTAATATCTAATATGCGAAAAATAGTGATAATATAATATTTGTTTTTTATTTTAATTGTCAAAATTATGACAAAAGTAAAAAAATATCGTATAAGTATGGTACAAGTATGGTACGTGACACGTAATTTATGAGTTGTGTGAGCATCATAGCTTGCAAACATAGCATTACCAAGAAGAATAAGGAATTGAAAAAAAAAAAAATTGGATAAAGTACTAATTTAACAAATCGAAAGCAATTCTCACGTACAACCAATGAACTTGAAAAACAAATAATTCAATTGTTTTTTTGTTAGTCAAGTTTAAGATTTGCAGCTCCAGCATAACAGATTATGACACCATATACAAGTTACAACAACAGTGCAGAAACATGATACAGCCATAAAGCTTGTGCTTGTGAGCACCAAATCATGACAACATGAGCTTTATACAATATCTTAGCATGTAGGAATGGAAAAAAAAATGATTGCAACCGATTGATGTGTTTCCCAGAACATTAAGAGAGTGAGCATCAGAACAGAACAGAACCAACTAAGAGTTGCTTCAAAGCAACACCTCATAGCTTGTCCATCCAGTAAAGGGTGCTGTCTTGAGAGCCAAATTGCAAGTTCTGCATGCAAATGAGAATCAGAGAGCAATGAGAGGATGAGGATGTTAAGAACCTAATGAAGAACTCTGAAACAAACAATGAGTTGATACTTACACAAAGATCAAAATCTGAAGGGTTATCTGATTCCGGGGTGTCTAGCACAGAAACTCCAGAAGATGCATAATCATCATTGTTTCCAGGTGTGCCATACAAAGTGGAGGCCAATCCAGAATGATTAAAAAGAGCAGATGAATCTGACATTAACAAGATTTCCTCCAAGCCATGAAAGTCACAATCAGCTTGTGATTCACCAGCCAGCCATGCAGGGTCAACCTTAACATCCTCACCCTGAACATCAGATGGTGGGGCAAGTAATTCTCCAGGTATAGGCTTGGCATCCTAAATCAATGACCAAGCATTACAAAATTGAAGCAAAGAGCATAGTTATTTAGACAATTGGTTCCAATAATAAGCAGTGAACAAGTCCATATAAGAAACAAGAACACCACTTTCGATCCAAAACCTTAAAAATTTATAGATCATTCTACTTATATACTAGTCATTTTACTTATTTTAACTTCAATTCATCTATATATGTTTGTTGACAAGTTTATCCAAATTAGCATCAAAGATAAGATCATAATCATAGATGCACCAAAAATAACTACACACCTGGATGAATGACAGAAGCTCATTGTCATCACATTTGGCTGTGCATGGTCGAGTAGGAGGATTTGGTTTTGGGGTACTTGGACCTGTTTGTGCTGCTATGTTAGAATCTTCAACTACTGCTGCATTCTCCTCATTCTTCTCAGAGTGCTTCTGTTGCTGATAAAATATTTTTGAAACCACATATTCACCATCCTTCTCCTCTTCTTCACTCCCCAGATGGTACTGATGCATCACCCAATTGGTCTTATATGCCTTTGACCCTTCCTTAGGCCTTACATAAAGCACCATGATCTTCTTGAAGCCCTTATGAACTCCATCTTCTATCACAGATTTGGTCCTACCAGTCTTGTGCCACCGAACATGCTCCTCACTCAAACCATCTTCATGATGAATCTTCCTACGCTTCCTTCGCCCAGTAGCATATGCATTAACTGTTTTGTGAAAGAAATGAACACTGTTCCCATCTTTTCTAGCACCTGAAACCAATCCGGAATAAAATATTTAGAGAATGTGCTCAAGGGAAACATAATCATCTCATATCTTTTCTTTTTCTTTGGCCCATCTTGATCCGGTATCCAAATCGATTAATGAATCTTCATTCTTATACGGTGTTTAACTTTTTCATTGGACTTAGATTCATGGTTAGATTCTCAACATTCTCTAAAACAGTTTTTTACTTGTAGTGTTGAAAGCATTTTAAAAGGTCAGAAAACCATTACCTGGAAGATTTTCTGGATGAGTGTAGCAAATCCCTTTCTCCCCTTCTAAAGTTGGGATGAACTTATGAATAAACACATGTTGCTCTCTGTTTCCAACACAACACTTTGCTTCCAAATGCTTTAAAAGCTCAACATCAGAAGGATCAAACTTTACACCAATAGGAAAGTCAGGCCACTCATCAGAAATCTGCACAGGCAAACAAATATTCCTAATGAAAATTATGCAATAACGTAATTCTTAAATTCAACAACTCGCTCTAAAGTATAAGGTAAATAATACCAATCATGGATAAGAAGATCAATTCTCAAGATTATATATGCATAACAAATCATGAATGAGTGTTGAAATATCAGTCATTGATGAGCAATTTTTTTCCTTAACGATTTAGTTTTGTTAGTTTATTGGTAGTGTTGGCACTTTCCAGAAAAGGTGCAGGCTTTATAACCTTATAACCTTATTGGTAGTATTGGTAGTGTATGTGTGAATTTGAAGACTATTACACGATCTGGGATTAAGTAGATGTTGGATTATGACGTACATCACTGTTATTAGTATGATAATGACAATTGGGACATTGAAGATATGTTTCACAGTTCTTCATTTGATCAACAGCTGAAAGAGTAGTATTTTTCACTTTCCCTGCAAATCCTCCAATGTCATTAAGACAACTCCTGCAAAACAAAGTCACCACTTCAAAATCGCACATTGTTTACCTGAAGAACTCCATGCTATATTTATATATATATATATATATATATATATATATATATATGTGTGTGTGTGTGTGTGTGTGTATTATAGCTATGAGAAAATAAACTGAAGTTATCAGAAAAACGACTCAACCGAATAAGCTTTTGAAACAACTATTTACAAGATGATTACTCGAGTGAAAATTCCATGTCTCTTTCTATGATATTGAGAATGTTTCGTAACATCAACAATGTCAGTGATAGAAGACAAACAGAGACAGGGACAGATGAAGAAAAACATGCAGAAAGCATCAAAGAAATCTGGGAACACATCATTTCATGCACACGCTGAAAATAGAACAAATAATCATCTCTTTTCCACCACTTCTCTTCATTTTCTTTTCTTTCAATTCATGTTTTTCTCATTCCTTCGGAACAAACCCAAAAGTAGAAGCTAAGTGATATTATAGCAGCAACTTTTTCCCAGCCTATGAAATTCAATACATAAATAAACTTTCCCTCAAATTTTTTTCCCACGTCTCTTCATTTTTTAACCCAATGTACGTTTCTGATGAAGGTATAACTATATCAGCATTTGCCACTCCTCAGAAGTGTTTTTTTTTTTTCACAGTGCAGTTCTAGAAGTAGAAAGAACAAAAGCCATCACCATGAAGTCATCAACCACAAAAGCCAAACCTCAACTCATGACCGATTATTTTACTAAAATAAGCACCTACAAGAACCGAGCCAGGGATGTTTCTCTGACACAAGTTTTTCCGAAACAAGACCACCCAGAAATCGAAAGAATGTTTTTTTCCTTATCAACTCAACAAAGGGACTCCAACCCACAATCCAGATCATTCATAAGAAGAAGACACAACCGAAATGTTAAAATGGGGTGTGAAGAAAAAACGAAAGCTGAAAACTTTGCTCGTAAAATATGAAACTTGCATCGCAATCTTCGAATGCTGAACATTAAGCTCACCTAGCCATGGTAGAGAAAGAGAATGAAGAAGATAAAAACGCGTTTAATGGGGTGTGGTAGTTTACTTAAACGAGTGGACAACGTAGTAAGTGTAATTGCTAGAGAAAAACATCCTTTGAATTTTCTATATATAATATTTGAAATAAACTTGAATATAAAAATATTCTTAAGATCTTTTAATGCATTAATGTATATAGAGCCTGCTTAAAATCATTGCATAATTTGAATTAAATTAATTAATATTTTTAGATTGGATTGTGTACTTCGGAAGCTCGAACCTGGAAGAAGAGTGGGACCCACTGTTGACTGAAGGTGTCCGAGCCTTGGCTTCGGAATTTACGGTCTTGTCGCTCCGAAATGCGAGCGAAACAGAGCATTATAGTAAATTACGTTACTACCCTCAATGACTATCTTGTTTTCCAAGTTAACGTAATTTAAGATTATTTTTTATACTGTATTGTAATTTAAGGTTGGTTGTTATTAATTTTCATACAGTATATGAATCGATACGCTAATTTTAGGATAGGATATGCGATATATAATATTAAAAAATATATAAGTTTTTAAAAAAATATGATAAATATATAATTATTTTTTGTGTAAATTTAAATTTAAATTAAATATATTAAATATTTTTAACATAAAATTTATAAATTATCGTTATTATAAAAATATTATTAATTTATATATTAGATATTTTATTAGTAAGTATTGATAAAATATTTTAAAATATAAAACATGTATACATATGAAACACAAATACGTAGTAAAAATTAAAATATTAATTCATCATAATCAATTAGTAATATTAATGATGTCATGCTGTGACGTAACTAAATGACACTAGAGATATTATAGGACTGTTCTGAATGAATGGAAAAGAGTAGGACTATGTCATGGAGTGCAACTTCAAATTAAAAAAATTACGGAGTTAATTATTGCATATATGCCTTTTTCACATAAAGTAAAAGTATGATTAAGTATTCTTATAGAAAATTACCTTATCAATATTATTAGGATTACATGTGTAAATTTAATCCCACCTTAGGTAAAATTAACACCATATCATGTAGAAGTGGATTTGAAAAACAGTATATAAAACTTGCATAACTATTATCTTAACATTTTGAGTTAAAATTGAGGTTTTGACTTCTTTATATGAAATATTAATGTACTTTCAATTATTCCTATAAAATACATATGATTCATTTACTATTTTAACATGTTAAGTTAAAAATTGTGTCTTAACTTATAAATATAAAATACTTGTGACTCATTTTCAATGTTTTATATAAAATACATATAATTCATTTATTATTTCAAGTTAAAAATGGTATCTTAACTTCTTGACATAAAATACTAGTATTCATTGTTTTTAAATCTTTCTTTCAAGTATTTTATATGAAATCCTAATATTCATTAATTTTAAATCTTTTTTCTTTCTTTCATTAGTCGACATATGTTAACTATTAATCTTGTTAATAAAAAAAATTGAACTCAATCTTTTTCATCTTTTTCCTTCAAATCGCCTTCTTTTTCAACTTTAACAAGTAGACCAACCTTATAACTCCCTCTTAAATCTTTCTTTTCAATATTTTATATGAAATACTTATAATTCATTGATGTTAAATATTCCTGGGGTTTTCCTGATAAAAACTACAACAAATATATTTTCTTTACTCTAAAAACATTAGATAACTTTCTTTTCATGAAAAAAAAAAACAGTTTTGCATGCTATGATATTGTATTCATTGCAAATACATGCATCAGTTTTGGATAAAAGAAAGAAGCGTGAGAAATTGGCAACTATAATTGGTTCCATGAATGCAACATATGAAAGAGAATTCAAAACACTTCTGGTTATCCATGTCACATTCATGAACAAGATAGAGATAAGGGCCTTTGGATGAGCCTTACTTTACAATGATATCTCATTACATCTCAGCAACCTTTACCCCACAAGTTTCTGGATATATCAGTCAGAAGAAAGTTAACATGATTGTTCAAGAGATCTCAACAAAGCTGCTTTCTTTTGCTACTGAACTCATCAGTATCTATCTGATAAAAAAGTTGACATTTTTTCTTATTAAGATTCTAGCTTACAGTTTGTGAATGTGGTTTTATTTTAGTTTTTTCCTAACTATGAGGACTCAGTAACACTGGTTGAAGCAGAAGAAAAACCCTTTAGGCCTGTCTTCAGCTTTGTCTGTTGAGGTTTCTCCAGAGTCATCTCTTCCAAGCATTAATGCACTTGTGCCAGGAGATTCTGGTGGCAACACCACATTATCAGATGAAGTCATCCGCAGATGAAGAACAGGCTCTGGTGGTGAAATGGTGGAGAGATATCGAAGGAGCATCTGTATGATCTCACTGAAATTTGGTCTATCACTTGGATCTTCCTTCCAACATGAAGTCACAATCAGAGCCAAATCCTCAGGAAGGTCTTCAGCACTTGGCCTTGTATTCTGAAAGTAAGATTTGTAAAGTAAGATTTGCACCCACTTATATACTAGACTCTAACAATGACTTTGATATCATGTTAACAGATGAATTTTAAGCTTAACTCAACTCTACAAAACCAACTTGTGTGATTTCCAACATAAACTGTGCAAGTGTGATGATGACCTTAATCAGAAGTATTGTCAAGTGAGTATAAATTCACCTTGAAAGCAGCTGCATATGCAGCCTGTAGATTAGACATGCCTTCAAAGGGCAACTTGTTGTGGATGAGTTCCCACAACACAATTGCAAAGCTGTAGGCATCCACCTTGTGGTTGTAATGCTTCTTCTCACCTTGTCTTAGAGTAACAGTGCTGTAAAGCTGCCACCAAACAGAAAGTAACCATAAATTACCTCACACAAAACTGGAAGATCTATAATGTTCATAGTTTAAAGTAGTTCATTCAGACGCACTTCCGGAGCCATCCATCGATATGTTCCGGTTTCAGCAGTCATCATCTCTGTTAAGGATTCTTCTCTGGCTAGACCAAAATCAGCAAGTTTAACTGTCTTATGATCAGCTGTTAAGATCAAGTTATCTGCAAAGGAAAGAAGCAAGATATCAATACTATGTTGTTCTTTGATATATAGAGCAGATTGTATATAGACCTTAATTTTCAGATTTGTTTCTTATATATCAGGACAAGGATTGTGGCACTGAAAAATCAACAATGGCATTTCCAAAGAAAAACACACCTTGCAGTATAAATCTATGCCTGAGACTAATATGATTACATTCATTACATTGAACCATTAAGAAGTGAACTTTAAATCTAACTCAATTCCACAAAACCAGTTTGTAAGATGAAATTTACACTTATATATTCTAAATGGACCTTATCTTTCTAATCGATGTGGAACTTCTAACAAAAACAAAATAGGTGAATAGTGTAGAAGTAACCAACAAAGAAAAGATGCAAAATTGCCAATAATTTTTAAAATTACTTGGCAGGTCTACTAATGAAGCATGTATAAAGGGAACATGTAACTGAAACAAGATGTAAAGTTCCACCAAAATATGAGTTACAATCTTTTCCTTATACCAGCTAAAACACAACAAAAACCACCGAGTTCAGTTCAACATTTACACAGACATACCAGGTTTAAGATCGCGATGAATGATCCCATGGGAGTGTAAACACTCCATTGCTCGAGCAATATCAAGAGCAAATCCAACAGCCACGGGCATATCCAAGCACTTGGGCCGCATATTCAAGAGATATTTGCGCAATGTTCCACCTGATAGAAGTTCAGTCACTATAACCATAACAGGTTCTTTGCAAGCCCCAATAAACTGGAATCAAACCAAAAATAGGACCTTCAATGAGACACAACTTTTTCAAGTTCATCATCACTACCAACGTCATCTAATCTAAGTAGTACTAGTTAACCTCAGCCTATTGCCAATTCTGATTAAAACATATATCTAACTATACCTTGTTAAAAACTAATATACAACCTTAACCAGATTTTTGTGCTGAACTCTCGACAACATAGCAACCTCTCTGCCAAACCGAGCCTGTCTCCTTGAAATCTCTTCTGGGGTTTCTCCCTTGTTTATGATCTTAACAGCAACGTTTTGATTTTTATATCTGCAATCAGAAAATTAGCAATTCAATAAGCAAACAAACAACTTTATCTAATGCACACAGAATGTTTATTTCTCCAAACAGATTACACACAAACTATGAGTGTGAAATTGGATGCAAATATAGATGAAAGGAGAAGCAGATTATAAGTAACAAAAAACTGAATTAGAAACTTTAGTATAAAACGATTCAAAAACAAAAACTGGTTCCAAAAATAGAATCCGAAAACACAGGATGAAACAGGTTTGACTTACTTTCCTTCATATACTTTGGCATGAGCACCCTCTCCAATTTTTGGACCAACAAATAGTTGTTTGGGATCTACAAGCCACTTGGATTCCAAATTGAACTCCTCAACTGAGTGAACCTCGTTGCCAGATCCCATTTTTCCTTGTTTTCCTCAAAAAGATGTGAATCTATCTATCTAACATGTCATTCTCTGCATTACACAGTAACACATGTGGAAACAGACCAACGAACTAAAAGAAAAAGACCCTTAACCTTAACCTTAACTGGCATGAACTATGAATCAGTTGAACAACAACATGAGTTTAACAGAGAGGAAAAAAGACTAGACTTTGGCACACCCCAGAGGCGACTTTCCCAACACACTCCAATCCCCAAAATCAGGGACATGGATCATTAAAAAAAGAGAAAAAAATCGACACTTGCCTTTGTTTGGGAGGCAGAGAATAAAACCCCACATGCAAAGAGGCACTCAACAACAAACCCAGAAGTTAGAGTAGTCGTTAAAAATAGAAACAAATCAAATCAAAGATCCAAAACAACAGGCCTTGTCAGCACAAAACTATTTACAAAGGAGAAAACAACAATATCTATAAACAAAACAAAAGGTCTCATTTTTATGAGAATGAAAAAAAAAAAGTTGAAAAATGAGAGAAAGTTAACCAACACCCAGATTGAGAAATGAAGAAAAGAAGGTGGTGGAAGATAAAAGAAAATCACTTTATCTTATTTTATTTGATCTCTGCAACGCGTATTCAACATTCAATGAGTGTCGTTCAGCTGGTAAAGTAAAACCGCGGAAGGAGTTGAGTCGCTGTCACAAACTCAAATCAGTGTCTTTTTTTTTTTTCTTTGTAAATGTTTATTCTTTTATATAAATTTCAAGTCTTTTTAATATATATTTTCAAAGAAGAATTTTGAAAAACGTTTTTAGCTTGCATTCGAATGAATATTATATATTCTTTTTTGTTTTACTTTTATGCATTTTTACGTAATAAAATCCTATTGGTTTCAATTTGAAGGGCAAAGTCAATGCAACTGTAGTGTTGACCTTAATATTTAAAGCACATGAATAATTAAAGAGTAGAGATGAAAAGAAAGGGACTTTAAAATGAAAATATGAAAAGATTTGTTTTTAATTAATCAATGGAGTGTAAATATATTAAATAAAATAATATGTGAGGTGATAGTATTGGTTAGTTTGACTTTTTTCTTTCAAGATCTTTTTCTCTTACATTAAACAATAATAAATGAACTAACTTATTTTAAATAATTTTAATGAATGTATTTTTAAGTATAAAATCAAAGTTTAGTGTGTATTTCTTTAACGGTAAAGAATGGTCATGAATGGTTTGTTTTTTTTATTACCATAATGCAATTTGAATCGAAATTTATCAAAGTGGTGTAATCTTTAAAAAAAAAAGTTTCATCTAGGACAAGGGGTCGAAACAATTTGAAGATAAAAAAGTTATTTTTGTATAAAAGTATTTCATTTAGATGAATTTGAAGTCTCGTTAATATTAGAAGAATTTTATATATTACTTGAAGTCGTTATAGTCATACACAATTCTACTTAAAAGATAAACAATTTCTGATAGGGCTATGGACGACTTTTATATATTTTGGATTGTATTGAAGTCATCGTAAAGCTTGCACAATTTCTTTGTTAAATGTGAATGTGAAATAGTACGATTTTATTGTAACCATTTTGCATGGTTAATACTTCTTTTTTCTATTATGTACATTAAATAAAAGTAAATTTTTATAGTTGTTTGATTAAATTTATTAACTTGATTTAATGAAGAAAAAGTAATTGGGGGATAGAAGAAAAAAGGTATTCTTTTTAATTTATTAAAAAGTACATCGAAATACAACATTTTGCCTTTGTAATGAGAAAATAACATGTATTAAAACTAAATTAAATAAAGTCCAAAGTTACGTAGTGATGCAAGTCAAAAGAAATGAAATTTTAGTCTCTATTTGGGTATTTACTTCTGTTATGACCTTTACTTCTACAATAAGAATATTTTTTTGGTTTATTCAAAATTAGTTGGTCCATTTCATTGTGGATACTATTTGTAGTTGGTCTTCCCACTTATTTACGTCGCATGTAGGAGTTAGGTATTGAATTTGGACCTATAGTAATCTTCAATTTGAATAGATGAAATTGGACCTCATAAGCCTGAAAAATATAGTGGAGATTATAAACCGAGTCAACAATATTGTCAGTTGTAGATGAGAATATGAACAAACAACTTTCACATGAGGGCAAGGTAGTCGAAGAGCTTGAAACTTCTCGGAGTCACACCACCAATCATTTAACTTAACTATGTATGATACAGGGCAACGTCCAAGTTAGGGAGTGAGAATCTCCTTAACATTAAACAAAAATTTTTGTTGAATATATCTCTCGACATGGCACATGGTTGATTGTTTTTCATTTTTTTTCTTAATAAAGCATAAATATCTTTCGGATATTGATGGCCAACTTGCAACATGCATTTTGTCTTTGTCCCTTGTGCAACAAATCGTGTTTTCATTTTTTTCGAAGATTGTATTAACAAGAGTACAAATGGGATCTTACTCCTTCAAAATGGAGTTCATACATTTGACTTTTTTTTTCATGAGCTCGCACCTCTTGCCCTTATCATAAGCATTAATCCAGTTTTCCAACAATATTTAGTCTATACAAGAAATTGCTTGTTGAAATTCGACTCTCATATAGCATACAACTTTGCTTGAAGCGCAAATTGTTTCATTTCATAATTTGTGACAATGTAATAAATAAAATTAGCTAAACCTCTTACAATTTTTATAATATTTGCATAATGGAAATTAATTAATTTAGATACCTATGTTTATTAGTTGTCTCTTCAACTCTGCATTTTTTAATCTTTTTGTTGAAATTAGATGCAACATGATTAATGCAACAGACTTATGTCGGTCCATCTCCTTCCCAACCAACTTCTAGAGATTGTAGTGTTGAGAGTATGACAATGTCTCTGTCAATGATCATGCATACATTTAGTTTAGGTGTCCCATATTCTCGTAACAATTGGAAGAATCATATGATAGCTTCCTTTGTTTCACCTTCAACAATAACAAAGGCTAAAGGAAATATGTTGAGATTCTCACACCAAATCTTTTTGCAATTTCAACATCAACATCTCCATTTACATACTATCCCACATCTTCCATGTCAAATTATCAACATACAATGCCCTCGCAAATACTGGAAAATGTTGATCACAACGAAGAACATAAAGATAATAATGATAAAGATATGATTCCATCTCCTCAAATAAGACATAGAAGGATAAAGAAGACCTCATTGTGACATGTCGTCCCATAATTTTTTTTTCACACATGTAAGAAAATGTACTCTTCAAATTTAATTCCATTTTCTTTTCCATTCATAATATTCTTATCATATTAAACTATATTTTTTATTACTTTTATTTCTTATTTACTTTTTCCTTTATTATTTTATTGAACTTAATTAAACGACTACAAAACATTTATTTAATCTTTTATTACCTACATAAAACAAACTTTTAAGTTTGCTTACAATGCTAAAGTCGTCACAAGTGCAAGCAACTTTAGCATTGTAGAACTCTTGTTAATATCACACGACTTCAACAAAATCCATAATAACAAAGAACACAACTTCAATACAATCATCAATCTACTAAAATTGTGTCATATTAGCACAACTTTTCTTTACAAAGGTTATTAATAACTTTAATTAAAATCATGTGAAACTCTGACGAATTCAAGTTATACACTAAAGCTGTCTAATTTTGTCATGATTTCAACTTATTTTGAGTGAGATCATATTTGACTAAAACAACTTATTTGTCATAAAATCGTTCTAAACTGCAAGACTTGTCCTGAGGTAAAACTTACACCATTTCCATAATTTCCATGTCAAATTGCACCATAGTGATGAAAACACTAAGTGAGTAATTAATTATAATATCATTTATTTAATTTTTTAGAGAAAATGATAAAAAATACTTTGCACACTCTTTCACATATTTTAAGTTTAAATGTTATATATATATATAATATATATATATATATATATATATATATATATATATATATATATATAAGGATACTCCTATATTTTAAAATCTTATATAATATTTCATGATAAAAAGATTAACTTTTTTAAATATTGTTGTAGGAAAATAACTTTTGATTTACAAATAATATTGGAATGTTTTCTTATTCCATTAAATAAAATATCTACAACTTATAAATATTTATGTTGTGTTTTTTGAAAAAAATGTCTTTTTTACCACCAAAATAATCTTGCAAGAAAATGTTTATGATAATTTTGTGTCCTGACTTACGTAAATTTCTTTTGATAAAACAGTTTAGTGTTTTTTAGCAATTAAAAAACCGAAATTAACATTGTATTCAATTCAATGTAAATCCTCTCTTAGTTAGTATCTTAATGATCCTATGGTCATTTTGTGTGTGTAAATTTATCTCATTTAATAGTAATTATTATTTAAAACATTTTTCAGTTTTTTTTATCTAAACTATTCTTTATTTAGATAAAAGTTACTAAAATCAAAAGAATAATTAGCTTGTATTTTTATAATGAAAGTGTCCATATTAAAACTTGATCAAGAACTCACATAATCCTTTATGCAAGCAAACCAATATAAAAATCTAAGTAAAATTTTCTCTCATTCTTTTAACTCTTTAAATTACATATTTTAAACTTGTTGCTTGACATGTTAAAGAATGACTGAGAATTTGACAATAAAGTATTTCGAGAAAATTATGTCTAATCAAACAACATTCTTTACACATTTTTTTTTCATCATATAGACGTTATTTTTGCTAATAATCGTAAAAATTTTTAACATATAATTTACTTTTTCTCTTTTGTGTATTTGAACTATTTTCATAAGGAAAAAGTTAAATATGTTTTTTTCCTAAAATTTCAGTAAATTTTAGAATTAATTATTTTTTAAAATTTTATATCAATTTAGTCATTTATTTGTAAAAATACGTAAAATTAGTCATTCTTACCAAATTTTTTTAACTTTATTTGACATTTTAAATACATTTTATGATAATATTTAAGTGTGACATTTTAAATGCATTTTATGATAATATTTAAGTTAACACTAAAGCGAAAGTGTGTCAAACAATGTAAACAATTCAAATACTATCATAAAATACATTTGAGACGTCAGATAAACTTAACAAAATTTAGTTAAAATGACTAAATTTACATATTTTTAAAAATGAAAGAATAAATTGGTCAAAATTTTTGAAAGTGGACTAATTCTAAATTTTACTAAAACTTGAGAGATAAAAATATATTTAACAAAAAAAAATCAACATAACAAAAATAAAATAATAACTTATATCTCCTAATAAAATATTGCCCTTATTAGAAGGATTAAATCTACCTAACATGAACTATATACGTAATGATTATCATGAAAGGTGACATAAAATTATAATTGATGCATGAGTCTACATCAATTACAGTCAAAGGTGACCTACTCCAAGTAGAAAGTTTTGAGAATTCATATCATTGAATGATAAGAAGGTAGAATTTCCTTCCATAACATCTTTTGCTATATATAACAATAAATAAATGCAACGTGCATATATAAGGATAATGATGACTTATATACCAATTACGACATTTAAAGATTTAGAAAATTACTATATAAAATGAAATTTACAACATTAAATTGTTTTCCGTCTACGGTAGATATTATTAGCCTTCAACATTACTTTACATGATATCAAATTAAAATTTATATTAACTAAATTTATTATTTATTGAATATATTTCTTATCTATTATTAAACATTTAATTTTATATTTAAAATGTAAAAATATGTTTAAAGTCAAACATTCTATAAAAATAAAATCTAATTTACATAGTATAAACATTACTAAAACTTTTTATATTATATAAGATTTTTCTTGTAAATTTATTAAAAAAATTTAAAAAAAAAACTTTTTTCTATAGAATAAATTTTTCGTGAATAATTTCATTTACCTGCGTCGATTTCTCCTAAATAATATAACAATAACAAAATAAATCAGAATAGAACCCTTAAACCTAACAAGTTTAGCTTTATTTTCTATAAATATTTGTATTCTTATATTATTATTAAGCAGGTTAATGTGATTAGTTATTTTACTGCTGGTGCACGTTGCCGAGTGTATAAATAAATATGAAGAAAGTGGGAGAAGAAACGCAGAGAAAAAAAAATTGAATTGAAGATAAGAGGAAGAAGGAGACGGTGATGGTTCGAGAGAGAGAGGTGATAACGCACAAGGCTTATGCCAGGGTGGGGTTACTCGGAAACCCAAGCGACGTCTATTACGGCAAAACGATATCGTTTAGCCTCGCCAACTTCAGCGCCACCGTCACCCTCCGCCCCTCGCCGGAGCTCGTCATCCAACCCCACCCCGTGCACGATCTCGTCCATTTCTCGTCGCTCCCGCAATTGGTACCGATCGGTTTTTTCTTTCGTTCGATTCATTTCTTCGAATTTCATTCATTGCACCTTCTTCGTTTCTTCGAATTTCATTCATTGCACCTTCTTCGTCGTCTTCTTGCAGGTTACCAGGTTGAACTCCGAGGGCTACTATGGAGGCGTGCGGTTGCTTATGGCTGTTTGCAAAGTGTTCTATGCTTACTGCAGAGACAACGCTATCGAACTCAGCGACGAGAATTTCACGCTCTCTTATGATACCGATATCCCTCGCCAGGCACGTTCTCTGATTATTGTAGAGTTTCCGTTTACTTGTTTACTTCGTTAGCTCATCGTGTTTTGTTTTTTGGTTTCTTCAGGCTGGTCTCTCGGGATCCAGCGGGATTGTGTGTGCGGCGTTGAACTGTTTGCTGGATTTCTTCAATGTCAGGGAGCTTGTGAAGGTGGAGATCAGGCCCAACCTCGTACTCGCCGCCGAGAAAGAACTCGGGATTGTCGCTGGTCTTCAGGATCGGGTTGCGCAGGTTTACGGTGGACTCGTTTACATGGTAGGTTACTGTTCTTTTCTTTTGATTTTTCGAACCGACCAGGGATTTTGGAAACTGTTCACCGTCGCGATTTTTACTACAGTAATAAGATCTTTGAAAAGATTTGCGGTCTTGAATTCAGTTTCGAGAAACAGGATTTAGGACTCAGGAATTTGAAAAGAAAAAAAAAAGGTTTGCAATCATGATTTCGGTTGCAGATTTTACGTTCTGTACTCAAGAATGTAAAAAATACGGTCTTCCATTGTGATTTTGGTTGCAAGATTAAGATTTTTGTTCTCTCGGAAAACGAGTTGATTGTATTTGCCTGCAACGAGTATGATTGGTGCTACTTAAACATTTTGTGTAATGAATTAATCCTAATTATGTTTAGGCGCTACTTTTACTATATTCACTTGCTCTGTTTTTGTAGGACTTCAGCAAAGAAAACATGGAAGAGCTGGGCCATGGAATTTATATACCCATGGATTTGTGTCTCCTTCCTCCTCTCTATCTCATCTATGCGGAAAATCCTAGTGATTCTGGAAAGGTTAGTGAATGAATGAGTGACATGGAATTTCTTCATCTTTGCTTTTACTCTATGCTCCCAGCCTGCTCCTGTAATTTTTAATTTTACTGTATCCATTTGCAAGTTTAGTTTCTTGAAAATATTTTTTATTTTTTATTTGTAGATATATTGAACCAACCAGCTTTCGTAGTCCTTGTATCTTCGTAAATAGACTGCTAGATTTATGGCACTGGGTTAGTCACTATATGCTACAATGAAAACTGTGTTGGAGGTAGCGATAGAAAGTGATGTTCCCAGATAGAGCTTCTAAGAATAGTGGGGTTTTCAATTCCGAATTGGGAAGTTTCTCTTAATTTTTGTTTAATATATAAGTTAATTCTAAGTGACGGTAACTTTGTAGGTTCATAGTAAAGTACGGCAGAGATGGCTTGATGGTGATGAGTTCATTGTATCTTCTATGGAAGAAGTGGCTAATATTGCGAAAGAAGGAAAAACTGCATTAGAAGAAAAGGACTACTCTAAATTTGCAACTCTCATGAATCGAAATTTTGACCTGCGAAGGTGATTCAAACCCTCTATCTTATCATATATGGATATCTGCATCATTTGGATCATTTAGTTTCTTTGACAGATAGGAGAGGTGTGATGATTACAAAAACTACCCTAGTTGCTTGCAGGAAGTTTATAAAAAAAAAGTGATGTCTCTGAAATCATAACTCAATTCGGCTTCACCAATACACAACAATCATAAAATCATAATGTAAATTTAAACACTAACTGACAGATGATATGGAGACAAGACATGAGGTGGTCCCATCAATATCAATAGTGGATTTGAAGTGTTACATAGGAATTAATGCATCTTGCATACCAAAATTTGATGAAGGGTTTCTTTTAAACTTTGTTGTTGGGATGTTGTACAGGTCAATGTTTGGAGATGAAGCCCTGGGTGGTTTGAACATTAGAATGGTAGAGGTTGCTAGAAAGGTTGGAGCTGCATCAAAATTTACAGGGAGTGGAGGAGCTGTTGTTGCATTTTGTCCTGAGGGGACTTCTCAAGTCAAGCTTCTCGAGGATGAATGTAAAAAAGAAGGATTTGTGATACAGCCTATTGAACCATTTCCTTCTCGTCTAAGTGAAATCGAGTTGAAAACCTTACAAACAAAATAATGTAACTTCTAGAGTTGGATTTATCAATGTCACTGACTTTTTTTTTTTTTTTTTGCAATTTAGTTAAATTTCAACAGGGGAATTTTTTTAAAGTGTTTATATACGTAGATGAATCTTCAACATATTTGTCCAGCACATGGATTTAACATTTTAAAATATGGGATTATTTTTTTGATGTTCTCAACAATGGTGGACCCTTGACAGCCTAACCAAACAGCTGGGGATTGTATCGATGAAAGCAATTTTTATATGAGCAAATTAAAAAAAAAAAAAAAATGGGTTGGCCAACTATTTGTTCTTTTTTACTTTCGTTATCAACATGGTTGAAAAGTGACAGCCTACTTATACGACTAATGCTGTATCTAAGCTACACTCATACGACCACTCTTGTATATAGATAAGAGGATTTGGATGACAGGTAAGTAAGTAGAAAAAAAAATGAAAAAACAATATAATTATGATTTATTGTTATTATTATTATTTAAAAACAGAAAAAAAAAACATAATGATAATTAATTGTAAATTCATAATCTATTAATGGTGCAAATAATATTTAATAGTTTTTTAGTGAGATAATTAGTTGCGTTATCAATTTAACATCTTTATGTACATGCATAGTTCCTTTCTTATTTTCTCATGTTAAATCTCTTTCTTTTTTTTTTGTGATTCAAAGTTTATGGGTCTCTTTATCTCCAATGATGGAATCATCACGGCGAAGTAAAGCAACAAAAGTTGAAAATCACGGAAAATAAGATAATTTTTCATAACCAACTTTCCTTGAAGATCTGTTCAGAAAACTAACAATTTTGAATTATTACCAAAGCATAATAGATTATTCTTTAAAGATAATTATATAATATTTATGTTTTTATATTATAATATAATAAATAATTAAAATAAACAGTATTTTGTAAACTAAATTAGTATTAGTTAATATTGAATAATTAATATCGTAAGAAAATAATTCAATTTAATCAAGTTTTAAATTAATATTATTATATACTTTTAAATTGATATGTCATGTATAGTAATTAAATTAAATATTTATAAATATATTTGATTATAATAATAAAATGTATAATTAAATTGAAAACATTTAAATAATTAATAAAAAATTAAATTAATTAATTTAAATTTTATTAATTAATTCTAATATATTTGTGTTTTAAAATATAATTTTTTTATTTATTAAAAATTTATAATGACTTTTGTATTTTAATTTTAATTTATCTTCAATTTACATTTTCAAAATTTTACTTTTTTTTACATTAAAATATTTTAAAATTATTTTCTAAATACATTTTAAATTATTTATTCTATGTCATCAATTAAAATCAGGACAAACTTTTCACTTACGTTCTCTCAATTCAACTTTGCACTCTCTTTGCCTCTCTTCTTCTCCTATTCACCCCACCCCAACAAAACCTAAGTAATCCCTTTTTGCAACGGTGCAAATAAATGTTTTTTTGTTGCACTGAATTAAACTAAGGATCTACAAGGATATACCTCTAAAGTAACCTGAGCTAAAGATTTATGCTGGAACATGGCTTTCACTAAACATAATCTCCAATGTTAAAACAATTGGGGACTGATTTAAACATGCCACATAGGAAAATTGTATAAAGGCAATGGCTTAGGTAGAAGATAACAAGGGTTGCAACCAAGAGGCTAAGCTCGACCAAGGTCCACATAATCAATCTCAGAGGGTTCTTTATACTCATGTGTCCAAATTGCATTAATATACATAATAACTGAACAACTATCATGTATTTGGAAAACTATTTGTACCTTTTCAAATGCAGCAAACTCACAGGCATTTCAAACTATCATGAACTGACATTACATCAAAATCAAGCCAATTTTCTTATATTAGACTTACTCATTGGACATATGATATGCATCATTTCTTTAATGTAAACTACCATTTCTTAAATTATTTTCAACTTCTAATCCCTAATTTGTCTAGAATGTTTCATGACTTAGAAACCATACATAAATTTCATTACTCAAAACTAGTCAAATAAAAACAGAACTACAAATATTCTATTTTCAAGGGTGTGCCATACTTTGATATACAAATGCAATAGGAGTGTAGGAAACAATACATAATATACACTTACTTTAAAAAGATATAAAATTTATTAAACATAATAAATATACAACTTGAGAGAATCCAAATTAAAATTGCATTTTTCAAAAATTGTCTTCATAAAAGTATCTATATTTCATAGGTTTGGCTACTTCCTCAATATGTATCGATGATATACCCTAAAGTACACAGATACACAAAACAAAATTGAAGTACTGCTGCATAAAATTCCTCGTACAATAAATTCATGGCATCCTCATACCTTAAAGGTCGTCCAGTAGTAAGGATAAACAAAAGCAATATTCAGCGTATACTCAACAGAGAAACACTAATCAAAATACATAACGGCATTAGATTCTAAAAATTAATGAATTTTATACAAAACCACATTCCATCTTCCCCTCCCCTTCTAAAACTCGTCATATATATATTCTTATCATTCATCAGGCTAAAGATATTCTTCACAACACAATCAATTTATAAATATATTTACCACTCTGCCAAATGCCTAATCTACACGAAATCACTGTGCTAAAGAGTTACACTTACGGATAATAAAATCGGTTGTGGCATTGTGCAAAGCAATAGCGGCTTCAATCATCGTCATCATCATCATCACCACATAGCACTTCCATGAGGTCATTCGGTGATGCCCAAATTGGAAGATCAAACAAGGTTTGTTTGAACTGTTCTTCCCTCTTAACGCACACAGCTTCTGCTATGTCGCATAAATTTGACACATCGCGAATTATCGCTTCCTGCGCCTCCACCTGTGCAATTCACGGACTAAGCTCATTGTCGCACCAACAATCAATCCAATTCAATTATAAACCCTAAAATTTCATGTAGAACCTATATTTAGCAAATTAGGGTTTTACCTGCAATAGGAGGTCGCGGAGAAGGGAGCTACCGGCGGAGTCGGTTGAGGAGGAAGGAGAAGGGAGGGATTGGGCTTGGTTTAGTCGTTGCTGCTGCTGCTGTTGTTGTTGAAGAGAGTGAAGAGCAGTGCGTTGTTGCAGTGCGAGCAAGGTGTTCGACAATGATTCCCAGTGAAGAATCTCTTTCTCGTACTTCGATTTGAGCTTGAGTAGGGTTTGTTTCTTACGCTCTCTCCGAAGGTTGTCCGCCGCCGATTCGTCGGCCTCTGGCGGCGGTGGAGCGTCGATGCGGCGGCGCTTGCGCTTGAAGACGAAGCCGTCGTCGTTGCAGAGCTCCCATTGGTGGTCTTCTTCCATTTTGAAAAATGGGAGAGAGCGCGGGTTTTTGACTTTTCAATTTTCAATTTCTTCAAATATGCCCCTTTTCTACAATCTCTTTCTTATTGAACTTTTTTCGTTTTGTTAGTTATTTTAACTTTTAATTTCTTAATTTTAATCCCAATAACCAAACTATTTTAGAATAAGTTTCATTCTCTTATAATTTTAATTTTACTTTATTTAAAAATATTCATCTCTGTTTTTAATTTTGTTTTTGTATTGTACATTTTTATATACAAATTTTTAGTTTTATCTACGAGATTCTATTTTTTATACATTCGTTTTAATTTTATCTCTTTACGTAATTCTTTTGAAATTAAAATAATTATCACACCATTTTTGTTCTTTACTGTTTATTTAAATTTATCCACTTTTTAATATTTACCCTTTAACTAATCAAATATTTAAATTTAAATGTTTCTTGAAACTTTAAATTTAATGATTTTTTAAAGTAAAATAATTAGTTTACTATTTTATCCCTTAAATGACTATTTATTTAAATTTAAAAAAAATTTAAAACTAAATTAGCTACTTACATAAAAAATTTACACATATAAGTAAGTTTATAATATAAATTTGTATTAGTTAAATACTTTAAAGTTATCAATGAGGGGTAATTTGGGAGGGTTCAAGAAGAAAACTCGGAGGTGCAAGAAGAAGCACCCCGAAAGATTGGGCTGTTGCAGTACTTCTCTCATTTTTGTTTTTTTAGAAAAGTTTGGCCAACAAATGAGCCCAAACCTTTACTAGTCTCTCTTTTATGCTATCTTTTTTTCATTTACAGTAATAAATCTTTAATTTAAGGAGATTTCTCCAGCAACTTAAGTTTCTTTTAACTTTTTTATATATTAGAATTATTTTATTATTATTATTATTTATATTATTATTATTATTGAGACTAATGTTTAGAAAAAGAATATTTTTAGATTAAGATTTGATTTAATTTCATTTACTTTAATTTATTCCTTTTTACAATTCACTATATATATATATATATATATATATTTATTTATTTATTACAGTGTAAAATCACGTTTATCAATATATTTTAATAATTATGTCTTATAAGACTCAAATCTTAAACTTGTTTATAAATATCATGTTGTTATAAGACTTAAGTCTTAATTATATGGGTGTATTATTTATATATGATCCTTACAGTAAATATGTTTTAAACAAATCATATTTTAAAAGGATTAACATTAATATTAGAATAATGTAGACTATATGTATGGAAATATTTAACCAATGCCTTTTCTATTTTAATATTCTAGTACATTAATTGTATTTTTATTATTAATTTTATAATTTTTTATTTAAAATGAAGTAAATAATTGGTTGGACTAATAGTGAATTAAATATCTTAAACAAAGAGTTCCAAATTTCAGTTTCTCTTTAACCAAACTTTTAGGTCTGACTTTAGTGCAAACAATACATATTGTTCCAAATTTCAGTTTCTCTTTAACCAAACTTTTAGGTTTGACTTTAGTGCAAACAATACATAAATAAAATTAATGAACTAAATACAAACATATTATTCAATTGTAATAAATGATATTTGAGATTACACATTTTTTAAGATATGAACTATAAATGAGTATAAACTTTATTTTATAAGTACGTTTTGTGATGTTGAATTAAACTTAAAATTCATCTTTTAAGATGATATTTAGAGTTTGTCCTAATAAGATCTATTATTTGTTGGGTATACCATGTCTCTACTATTATAACAGTCACAGATATCTAATATAATACTCAAAGTATATTTAATTATTCTTAGAGGTATTTATATGTGCCTACATGAGTTTATATAAAAGATATTAGTTTTCTTTGAAGTTATCGAGTAAATGAAACAATTGAGCAATGATGGATTCAATCTCCAAAATTATGAGAACATTTTGTTGGTTGTTAATTCTTTCTCTACAATTGAAAGGTAGCGAAAGTAATGATCAATTGCTTCCTAAAGAAAATTCTGTGCATTATAAAGTTACTGTTCAAATAACCAACAAATTACATACGAAGTTGGGTTTTCAACAATTGAATCTTCACTGCAAAGACAAATTTCATGATCTGGGTCCTGTTACACTAAAATTCGGTGAAACATATAGTTTTCGATTTGCTCCGAATATCTTTATTTCGACAACCTTGTACTTTTGTCGCTTTGTATGGTTAGGTGGTGATCATCGCTTTGACATTTATGTGCAAAAAAGAGATTATTACTGTCACCACGCTCTATGCTATTGGGAAATATTTGATGGCGGACCATGTGGTACTATTAAATATGAATCTAATTCTAGTGTATGCTTTCTTTGGGATAGAGCTTTAGCTTGAAAAAAATAATACTTTCAATTCATAATTATTTAGAAAATTATAGAGTTTAAATAATATTTACATCATATATGAAGCTTTATATTCATTGTGATTGCCCACCATATCAATACCAAAATACATTAATGGTTAGTTATATTGAAAAATGTTACATTCGATTCCCCTAAAGCATCATGTCCATGGTGGTTGCATCATGCCATGCATGATAATGTGTTAATAAAGCAAAGCTATTTGTGTAAAATGACTTTGTTCACTCTCAAATCTCCTAAAACTAGCGAGATCTCTTAAGACATTAATCTCGCAATTTCGCCATTCACGTTGCTTCCAAGTCTGTCCAAAAGAACACATTCTACATCGCAAATCATCGTCTGATAATATCTTTGAATAGTAAATGAATGTAAAAGAACACAACCTTAAACTCATCGACGATAGTTTCTGATATGGCAAAAACTGGTTTTAGTGACCATGAATGGTGTTCAACTCCACCACTTCTTGGAAAATCAAGATCATCACATCAGTAAACCACTCCTTAAAACACAATTAACAATTACGAGCAATAAGATCAACTTCTTGTCACATTATTCATTTCTTCGATGTCTTCTTTCATTCTAAAAACACAATTACCAATATCGCCAATTAACTATTGTAATTTTTTTCACATGATAACATGTTAACAATTGTAATGTTGATTATGATTAGAACTATCATAGTAATTACTATCACTATCAACAATAATGATAATAAGTGTAGATCTAAATTTATGGTACCATTAAAACTCAAAAATGCAAATACAAGTGCAAGGCTAACAAGTTTGAACATCATAAATGTTTATCAGTAATTTATCATTAATGATAATCACCTCATGAAATTCTAATAAATAAAACTTGACTAAATGATACCCCTCATAGTCTTCTTAAGACTTATAATCTTTTTTTTACGATCAACATTAATTTTAGATTAAGATTTGATTTACTTTCATTCGCTCTAATTTATTCTTTTTCATATTTCACTTCATATCACATTATTTTTAAAAATTTCAATTTAACAATTAAGTTTTGTAAGACTAACATTCTAATTAATATTTTATTTGATTGTTATTAATAACATATCTTTCTAATATAATAATTTTTTATTTTTATAATCTTAAGTCTTGAACTTTTAATTTCTAAATAAGTCCTTCAAAGAACACTATGGCTTGTGTGGAGAGGATGTGGCATGGATTATGTTTTCTAACAATTGATTAAATGTACAATTTAAGAAGATCCAATATGATCATATTGTGAAGGAGGTTGTGGATGTTGAGACTCTCACAACGTGTCATACTATTGGAAATATAATGGTGGATTTAATTTGAAAGGTGGTTGTTAACATTTTAAATGTATTAGAAAATGAACTTACATTGTTATTAACAATGATGTTTGTAGTAGTGTTATGTAGTGATATATCTTGAAAATTCTTGAGTTTTCTTTATAGTTTTTATCTTTTAATTAAATGTAAAAAAAATAATAATGATTCATATAATAGAGATTAAATGCAGTATTAATGGGTAATAAGTATTAGTTATTGAGAATTAATATGTAATTTGTAGGATCTTGCCTAATTCATCATATAAAAAAATGCACTTTGTAATATATTGATATTTATGAATTCGTTTAAAAAATTGAGTTTTCTCTTTTTGAGAGTTTGTGGAGTTTTGCATTATACAAACCTCAATTTCGATCTTCTCAAAATAACTTATGGCGGTCATATCCCATGCCTTATCACTCACCTTCTCATCTTTCTTAAGTGTGGTGTCAATATCCTTCTCCAAACTGAATATCAAAACGATCGTCCCTAGTTTCTCATAAGTCAATATTAGAACTTTGACTCTTGATATTTAGTGAGGTTTTCTTTTTCTTATATGTTTTCAATTTTTATTTGTATTTTTTTAGATTTATGGCGTGTACTGTACCAAAAGTGTCCCTAACTCAATGACTACTACAAGTTGTTCGTTGATAAGTTTGTTTCACAAATGAAAAGAAAATTGAAAGAGAATTTTGAGGAAATAAAAGAAAGAGTAAAGGTATAGAAATAAAAAAAAATGTTTGATGAATATGGGAAAAGATATGCTCAAATTATGATGAAAGAACAAATTGAAGATGAAAATTATTTTATTTTTTTATTTAAATATTAAAGTTTTAAACTTTATATCATGTTCGTATATTCAGATTTTGTAAAATATTAATTTACTTTTTATTATAATATGACAAATAATTTTTTTCTTTTTATACAAACACTAATGAATAAAATTTTATGGGATGTCATGTCAAAAATACTTCAATTATACGAGAGATTTGTTCATTTATTTTGTACTTGAATGTTAAATTCTTATAAGATTGATTTTTAGTCATTGATATTCTATTTGATCGTTAGCTGATTTATATTTTATAAAAAAATATATATATATATATATATATATATATATATATATATTAATTATGGTGTAAGATCATGTTTAAGATCTAAGATTTTAAATTTTATTTTATATCAATATATTTTAATAATTATGATACTCAAATCTTAAACTTATTACTCTATAAATACCATGTTGTAATAAGACTTAACTCTTAATTATCTTACGTGTATTATTCATATATTATCCTTAAGTTTAATCTCATGGAAAGTTTCATTTTCGTTACCAAATTTCAGTTAGATTCTTAACTTCTAAGTTGTGTCAATTGAGTTATATTTTTTTAAAATTTATTCTAATTTGGTTATTTCTCTTAGGTTACATTAATATTAATAATTTAGTCCACTAATGGAATACTTAATCGATACGTTTTCTATTTTAATATTCTAATACATTGTACTTTTATTTTAAAATTTTATAATTTAATTTTAAATCAAATAAATCAGTAGCTAGACTAACACTGAATTAGTTATCTAAAAGAAAGTTTCAAATTCCAACTTCTCTTTAACCGAAGTCTTCTAACGTTAGTCAAACAATACATAAATACAATTAAAGAATAAATATAAACATATTAAATAATAATAATAAATGAGGTTAGAAATCAAACGTTATTAAAGATGTGAACCATTCATACTATATATAAATCGGTATAAATTTTATTCTATGTCTCATAGACACCGATTAAAAATATTTAACATATATTAAATTTTACAAAAATTCATAATTAATTATGATATTAAATAAATTCTGACATAATAATATTATTATTGTTTTATTTTATTTAGAGAATAAAAATGTCTATAAGCATCTTACAACTATATTTAATATTATTTGATGTACATCAATAAAAAATTAAAAAATAATAAAATAATCATATTTTATTGTTGCTAAAAATTAAAAAATAATTAAATTTAAAGTTTTTAAATTAACAAACTAAAAAAAATAGTGTTAAACATCTAAAAAATTAAAAAAAAACAATTAAAATATGAATTAAATAATAAAATAACTATATTTTAATGTTATTAAAAATTTTAGAGAGATTTTTTTTTTAAATGTTTCAAGTTTTCACATTTCAAGCTTTCAGCACGAGACTCTTCAAGTATCACGGAAAGACATCTTTTCTTACTTTTTGGTAAAAACCTTAGAAATTTCAAAATGTTTATGTGTAAGAGAGATATCATATTACATACAACTTTCAAAGTATATTTTTGTCTTTATAAAATCAGTTATATAAATTTCTAATACAATTAATTACAGAGTTAATTATTTCAGTTTTCAATATAAAAATAATAAAACCAATGATCATTGATTATACTCTAACTCGTGTCCACCAGTTAGCATTCTCTATCCTGTTTTTTTCTATAAGAACACTCACAAATATTTAATTCCATGCTCAATCTATATTTAATTATTCATAGAGGTATTTATACGTGTGTTATCTAAGTTCATGTAAAATAAATCAGTCTTCTTTGAAGTTACTCTGACAAATAAACAATTGAGTAACGATGGACTCAATCTCCAAAACTATGAAAACGCTTTATTGGTTGTTAATTCTTGCTCTGTTGTTGAAAGATAGTGAGAGTATCGATCAATTGGCTCCTCACAAAGTTACTGTTGCAATAACCAACAAATTACTACATAATAAGGAGTTGAGTCTTCACTGCAAAGACAAACATCATGATTTGGGTCCTGTTACACTAAAAGGTGGTGAAACATATAGGTTTAGATTTCAACCTAATTTTTGGATTCATGCAACATTGTACTTTTGTCGCTTCGTATGGTCGGGTGGTGATCATCGTTTTGACATTTATGTGGAAGATAGAGATATGTATTGCAACGACAATCTATGTTCTTGGGAAATAATGGAGAAGAGACCATGTGATGTTTCAAATGGAATTCTGTACCGTAAATGCTATGAGTGGGATAAAGCTTCATCAGAAAAAAATAATACTTTGTCTTCATAATCATTTATAAATGTATGGAGTTTAAATAATATTTATATCATATATGAAGTTTTAAATTTATTGTGATTGTTCATTGCATCGATACATTATACATCAATGGTTAGATTTATTAAAATATATTAGAAAATGGCAACTTGCTTTAACCATTAAAAGGTTCATCTTCCGATCACCAACTATATACAATGCAGGAATAAAAATCTAATCCGTTTTTATTCCCTTTCTTAATTAAATCCCACATTTTCACATATTTACCACTTTTTTATAGATATTAAAAAATATATAATATAAATGTTTAAAAAAAATCAAATTAATATTCAAATAGTAGTTAAGAACTACGCGATCTTAATTATGAATGATAATACATGAGAGCAATATTAGTTCTTGTTGACTACATAAATCATGAATTTAATGGAGTCCATCATTGTTAGACCCATAGTGAAAATATAATTTCATTCGTTTTGTACAATATTTTTTTATTTATGGAAAAAATAAACATTTTGAAAAAAAAGCACATTTCTTGTTTGTTGCATATTTAATTAGAGGTATGACATATGTTGTATGGTACTAGCACATTTAGAGGTATGACATCATGATTAATAATTGGCGTAAACAAAAATACTATCTATTGTGTCTGCACATTTTCTAAAATATATATGATATTATATCAGTAGAGAATGATAGGGTAATATTATTAAATTAGTATACAAAATAAATTTATATTTATTAAGAATAAAATGAAATAAATGAAGAAAAGATAAAAATAACCATTAATGAATGAAATAAAAAGAAAATAACTGTAAAATAGTTTTATAGAAAGCGTGTAAAAATAATATTTAAAAAAGTAAAAAATAATATTTTAATGGATAAATTAAAAATAAGTAATTATGGACCGAAAAAGAATCTTCTTTATATAGTTATAGATGATAATAATAAATGTGAATATAAATTTATGGTACATGATAGACAAAACTCATAAATGCGAAGTGGACTAACAAGTTTGAACATAATTCATGTTCATCAATAAATATCATTGATATATAGAATCAATTAATAAAACCTTGATTAAATGAGACTTTATAGTTTTATTGAGACTTATAAAATATTTTTAAAATGAAGAATGATAACCGGTGCCTTAAGGGTAGTGGTTAAGAATAATAAATATGCCTTGAATTTTACAAAAGTATATAGTTAAATGTAATATTAAATGAATATTGACTTAATTATCATATGCAATTTTACTTTATTTAAAGGATAAAAATGCCTATAAGTGAATTAAAATCTAATTAATAATTTATTTGATGTACATCTATAAAAGGTTAAAAATAATAAAATAATAAAATAATTATATTTTAATATTGTTAAAAATTAAAATAAAATTAAACTAAAAATAATAATTTGAAGAAGTGACAAAAGTTATTATGAAGAAAGGAGAATTTTTTTCAAAAGTGTAATATTTTCATCACAAAAGAATTTGAAAAAAATTATAAGTCTCAAAGAGTTTTGTTTTTTTTTTTTCAAAAATTAAGACGATACTTTTCAAATGTTTAAAGTTTTCAGCGAGTGACTCTTTAAGTGTTAGAGAGATCTCTTTTGTCACTCCTTCAAATTATTTTTTTATTTGTAACATTATTAAAATATATTTATTTTATTATATAATTATTTTTTAACTTTATATAGGTCTCTATCAAATAAATTATTAATTAGAGTTATATTCACTTATAAATATTTTTATCTTTTAAACAAAATAAAATTGTATTTATGATGAATATGTCAATACTCATTTAATAATACAGTTAACTATGCACACACTTTTATAAAATTCAAGACATATTAATTATGGTTAAGAACATCAATTAGTGAAATCCTTTTAAAATTATTTTTAGGTTAAGATTTGATTTACATTCATTCACTTTACTTTTTTTTATAATTCACTTTATATCACATTATTTTTAATTATTTTTAATTTTTAATTTAACATAAAAGCTTATAAGACTAACATCTTATGTCTTATAAGACTCAATTTATTTTATAAATATCATGTTGTTATAAGACTTAATTCGGTGTATTGTTTTTATATATTATCCTTCCAGTAAATATGTTTTAAACAAATCATATTTTAATGGATTAACATTAATATTTGAATAATGTAGACTATATGTATGAGAATACTTAACTAATGCATTTTCTATTTTAATATTCTAATACATTGTACTTTTATTATTAAATTTTATATTTTTATTTAAAATCAAATAAATTATTAGTTGGACTAATAGTGAATTAATTATCTTAAAAAAAGTTTCAAATTTCAGTTTCTATTTAACCAAACTTTTAGCCAAACTTTTAGGTACTTTTACGTTCGAGCATGGCAGATGGCGTTACCGTAAACAATACATAAAGTTAAATATATTTTTTTCTCTTAACTTTTATTGAAAATTGAGATTAGTTTTTTTCGAATTTTTGGTCCAATTTAGTCTCTAACTTTAGAAAATATTTGAATATAATTCTTTTAACCAAAATTTATTAAATTTATTTGACATTTCAAACGCGTTTTTCAGCCAACATTGAAGTGGAAATATGTCAAACGATGTAAATAACTTAAATGCTATCCTGAAACGTGTTTAAAATGTTAAATAAATTTTATAAAATGTGGTTAAAAGGAAAAAATCCATATATTTTTAAAAGTTGGAGAATTAAGTTGGACAAAGTTTCGAATAGGAGACTAATTCCAATTTTCACTACAAGTTAAGGGATCAAAAACATATTTAACCCTAAAATTAAATAACAAAATATAAACATATTATTAAATAGTAATAAATGATGTTGGAGATCACACATTTTTAAAGATATGAACAATTCACAATGTATATAAATGAGTGTAAACTTTATTTTATAAGTAAGTTTTGTAGAGTTGAATTAGACTTAAAAAATCACTTTTGAAGATGATATTTATAGTTTATCTTAGTAAGATTTGTTGTTTGTTGGGTCTATGCTATAAGAACATCGACAAATATCTAATCTAATACTCAAATTTATGTATACTTACTTATTTATAGATGTATTTATACATGTGCTTACTTGAGTTCATGCAAATGAAATTGGTCTTCTTTGAGGTTACCCTATCAAAGAAACAATTGAGCAATAATGGATTCAGTGTCTAAAATTTTGAGAACACTTTGTTGCTTGTTAATTCTTGCTTTGCAGTTAAAAGGTAGCGAAAGTAATGATCAATTGGTTCCTGATAAAATTATTGTAGATCAAAAAGTTACTATTGAAATAACTAACAAATTAGATTCGAAAGGAGGTGGTGTTCCACCGTTGAGTGTTCACTGCAGAGACAAATTTCATGACCTGCATCCTGTTACACTCAAATTCGGAGAAACATTTAGGTTTCGGATTCTTCCGAATATCTTTGCTTCGGTAACCTTGTACTACTGTCGCTTTGTATGGTCAGGTGGAAATCATCGTTTTGACATTTATGTGCAAGAAAGGGATTATGAATGTCACCACGGTTTATGTTATTGGGAAATATTTAACAGTGGACCATGTGGTACTATTCAACATGAATCTCATTCTAGTGTATGCTTTCTTTGGAATAAAGATTCAACACAAAAAAATAATACTATCTCTTCATAATTATTTATAAAATTATGGAGTTTAAATAATATTTGCATCGTATATGAAGTTTTAAATTTATTGTTATTGTCCACCGTGGCTCCTTTCTTTGATGTTTTCTCCCATTCTAAAAATGCAATTAACAATATCGTTAATTAACTAGTGTAAACCTAAATTTATGGTACCATTAAAACTAAAAAAATGCAAATGCAAATGCAAATGCAAAGATGGCTAACAAGTTTGAACATCATAAATTGTTTATCGGTAAATATCGTTAATGATAATCACCTCATTAAATTCTAATTAATAAAACTTGATTAAATGATACCCCTCATTGTTTTCTTAAGATGTATAATTTTTTTTTTTTACTAATGTTTAGATGAACATTAATTTTAGATTAAGATTTGGTTTAATTTCATTCACTCTATTTTTTTTGTATAATTCACTTCATATCACATTTTTTTAAAGCTTTTAAATTAACATTAACGTTTCTTAAGACTTACATTTTAATTAATATTCTCTTTGATCATTAATAATAACATATCTTTCTAATATAATATTTTTTTTAGAATATATATATATATATATATATATATATATATATATATTTATTTATTTATAGTAATCTTGGAGTTAAATAAATGAATTGGGGAATGCAATGCCCTTTAATCAGTTGAACAATAATTAAAATGAAATTGAAAAGATACATTAAAAAAAAATTAGATGTTTGTTTCAACAAATTTGGGTGACTCTAGGTAGAGATTTGTGGGAAGGAGGGTAAGAAGGAAAAATTGAGAAGATTTGAGGGATGAAGATTTAAATTACAAAAGTGTCCCTTACTTTGGTTTGGTGACCGATGCTATCTCACTGTGGTGGGACCCTGATTTGTGAGCAGAAAGGGATGAACAAGGAGCTACAGTCATGAGTTATGATGCACAAATACGATATGCGTATCAGATACGATATGTATCTGATACGTCGATACGTTAATTTTTAAAATAATAGGATATAATATGTGATAGATACGTCATATATGAATAACGAAAAATGTACAATAATTCTATAATTCTTACAAATATAATAAATATATGATTGTTAATGTTTGAATTCAAATTTTCCAATTAAAGACCAATTATTTTGGTAGTCAAAACCTTATAGCTAATGTTAGTGACCAATTTAAAAATCAATTCATATTGAAACTATTTTAATTATCAATTTAGAGACCGATTATAATTTGTTAAGACTATTTTAGTTGTCAATTTGGTCACTGTATAGTGACTAATTATTTTTTGTCACTAATTTTGGTCACTATTCAAATATTTTATTGTAGTGTACTACTACTTTATAAATTAGATACTTTATTGCTAAATATCGTTAAAGTATCCTATAGTATCGGACACGATATGTGTCGGATACGGATACGTGACTCAAGTTGAAGGAAGTATCGGTGCATCATAAGTCATGAGAGAAGAAGAAGCGGCTTAATATAATATATAATGTATAATAATAATAATAATAATAATAATAATAATAATAATAATAATAGTAATAATATTATTATAATAATAGTAATAATAAATTATATTTTTGTAATTTTAAATAATAATTTTTTTTTATTTTAATTAATATAATTTTTACTATATATATTTAAATTTATATCACATTTATCTTTAATGGTAAAATAATAATAGTCTAATTTGATCTATTAAAATATTTCTTTTAATCTATTATACCTATTACATCGTACACAAACTTTCATATCAAACTTTTATCACTATTTTATTATAAACTTGAATAGGTTATACACTATTATTTTATCAAACCATATTTATTAACATATTTTTTATATTTGATATTCTAAAAAAAAATTTATACATCTATATCTATATAAAAAAAGAAAGTTTTTTTTTGTTGTCCACATTTATTTTTCAATTTTACCTTTTAAATAAAATTTTTAAATTAAAATAATTATTTTATTAATATTATGTGATCATTTGTTTAATTTAACATTTTTTATTTTACTGTTTTTTTAAACTTAACCATAGAAATGAAAATTAATTATATAAAGATTATTTCTATTTAATTTTATAATTATAATAATAACAATAATAGTAATTTTATTATTTTTAATTATCATAAAAAAAAAAGTAAATACAATATTTTTATTAGTTCATATAAAACTTTTGAGATTACTCATTTGGTCCCAATTTTTTAAAAAATGATGCAATTTGGTTATTTTTTGTTAAATTTCTTGAATCGGATAAATCTTTATTCATCAAAATTGAAGTTGTGAATGAGGAGAATTTGCTTTGTTAGTATAATTGACATAATCCTAACGTCAATTTTGATGAAATATCTCTGCTCTATCTTAAGAAGTTTAACAAAAGAAGACTATATTGCGTCAATTTTAAAAAAAAAATCAAGATTAAATTGATATTAAAAAAATTAAAGGACCAACTTAATATTTTTGAAAAAAAAATGATCTAAAGAGTAATTCAACCAAAATTTTGACACCTCCCAAAATATTAGTCAAAGATCTGTCACTGTGTAACGAGTTTTGGTTGTCTAACGTACAACTTGTTGAAGGAAGTACTCTGTGGAAGTTCTAAAGTTATGCATACCTTATCCGTAATGAGGCTAAAGGTGCAATTGTATGGTATTTGAAAGAGTTCATAATGGTTGATTTTGCCATGTACACATAAAGCTGTGAGGTAGGAATTAGAATAGTTCTCCATGTTAGTGCTGCTAATGTGTTCCATTTGAAGATGATAAAGTAAAGTGTTTGATGTTATTGTTGTTGGTTGGGTTTGTTAAGAGACAAAAATATGTAGTTTAGGTCCAGAGTAAGGTTGTTAAACTCGAGAGTTTATTTAAACTTGTGAGAGCTTATCGTAAACTTGTAAGAGTTTACTTTAAATTAAAAAAAAATTAAAATACCTATAAATAAGATAATATTTAATTGTTATGTGATTCTATAAATAACTTTTTATATTCTATAAATATCTTATCTTTGTGTCAAATTGTATGTGTTATGTGTTGTTGAAAATATACATTGATTAATTTAAAATGATAATCCTTAGATAACCAATGATGAACTCTATTTTGAACAAGCAGTGAAATTAACCTATTTTTCATTATTATATTTTTATTTATTTTTATAATTTTATTTCTTGCTTTCATTTACTATTTTGTTAATTAATCTTGTACTTATTTTTGTTATCTTTATCTTTTTATATTAATCTTATTTTATTTGACTAGCCCTTTTGTATAATTTTTATAAGAACTAATTTGTCATTAATTAATTTTGTGTTCATTGAGAGACGACTTATGGTTGACTTAATCATTTCCATTTTGTTGGTCACTATTTAAGCAATATTGAAGTTGCTATAATTTAGTAGTATTCATTTGATCGCGTCAACGATAATGATATCAACCATTCAACACATCAAAATCAAGAGAAGTTAAGTGACTTATCCCATACCCTACCCACTAGATAAATATCGGTTCCCATATTCATGTGGGTATTCGTTATGCGGGTACTCATATTTTTTTAATATCCAACGGTACCCATGTGTATTTATAAAAAAAATATTTAACAACATATTTTAACCATAAATTGAAATAAAATACAATATATAACATTATAAGTTTTCAAACAAAGTCCAAATAACTCATTTAAATATTGTTGTTGAAGGACAATTTACAAATAAAGAAATATTGTATTTTAAAACTAATTGATAAAAAATAATTCATTCAAAATCAATGTGTTAATATTTTAATAATGTATTTTTAGTTTTTTTTTATAATTTAAATTACAGCATGACATTCAGGAATATGAATACTCTAATACCCGTACCTACTCCGTTAATATACGAATATAACAAATATTCATATCCCTTGTCCGCGAATATCCTTTTCTTACACTTGCCGATTTTATCCGCACTTAATTGTGAGTAAGAATTTTTTTGACATTTTGATTATAATGAGAATTATCATAATGATTACTGCCATTATTAATAATAATGATAATAAGTGTGAATCTAAAGTTATGTTATGGTACCATAAAAGTTTCAACTCATAAATGCAAATGCAAGTAGGACTAACAAGTTTCAACATCATAAATGTTCGTTAATAGATATCATTAATGATATATAATCACCTTATTCAATACTCATTAATAAAAACGAGAACTTTTATAGTTTTCTTAAGACTTTGTAAAAGAACTTACGAATAGAAGAAAATTATTTTAAATTAAGATTTGATTTAATTCCATTCAGTTTAATTTATTCAGTTTAAGATCTAAGATTTTAAATTTTAGTTTATGTCAAAATATTTTAATAATTATACCTTATAAGACTCAAATCTTAAATCTTAAAATTATTAATTTAAAAATTCTATAAATATTATGTTGTTATAAGACTTAATTATTAATTATATGATCGTGTATTATTCATATATTATTCTTGAAATAAATATGTTTTAATCAAATCATATATTATTAAAGATATGGACAATTCACGACGTATATAAATGAGTATAAATTTTATTTTATAAGCAGATTTTGTGAGATTGAATTAGACTTAAAATTTAATTTTTAAGATGATATTTAGAGTTTATCCTAATAAAAACTATTGTTTATTGAATCTAGTGTGTTTATATTATCAGAATACTCACAAATATTTAATCACAAACTCGATTTATACTTAATTATTTATAGGGTATTTATATGTGTGCTTATCTGGATACACCTAAAAGAAATTGTTTCTTTGAAGTTAGTCTGATAAAGAAACAATTGAGTAACGATGAATTCGATCTCCAAAATTATGATAATGCTTTGTTGGTTGTTAATTCTTGCTCTGGAGTTGAAAGATAGTGAGAGTACCGATCAAATTATTCCTCACAAAATTACTGTTTCAATGACCAACAGATTTTTAGGAGAAAAACAAGTGAATATTCACTGCAAAGACAAAGATCATAATCTGGGTACTGTTACAGTAAACGTTAGCGACACATATAGTTTTCGATTTTTTCCCAGTTTCTTTTTTAATAATACTTTGTACTTCTGTCGTTTTATGTGGAATGGTGGTGATCATCGTTTTGACATTTATGTACAACGTAGAGATCTTCTATGTAACGACCATCGATGTTCTTGGGACATATTTGAGAAGAGACCATGTGATGTTTCGTTTGGAGTACCATCTCGTAAATGCTATTCGTGGGATTCATCTTCACTAGAAACAAATAATACTTTGTCTTCATAATCTTTCATAAATTTTTTATAAATTTATGAAGTTCAAATAATATATATGAAGTTTTGAATTTATTGTCATTGTCCACATAAATCTTTCATAAATTTGTGAAGTTCAAATAATATATATGAAGTTTTGAATTTATTGTCATTGTCCACTGCATCTGTACGAAATACATCGATGGTTAGATTTATGGAAAAATATTAGAAAATGAATTTTTAATAATATTAAAAGTAAAAAAAAAAATCAAATTAATGTTAAAATAGTTGCTAAAAACTTCGTGATCCTAACTCTCAATTATGAATGAAATATATTGAAGCGAAGTTACTGTCGAGTTTATTTTCAAAAAGAAAAGGAAAATCATTTTCAAACAGCTTTTCATTTAAAAGTACATAAATTTGTTTAATGAAAATATATTCAGGACTTCTAAAAAATTGAATTACTTGTAATTAAAATATATTCTGTTTCAACTTTTTTTTTCAAATAAAAGTAATTAAAATAAGTTTTTATTTCAAAAATATGTATTTTGAATTAAAATTGACAAAATATATTAGTCAAATTTAAATATACAAATAATAATTGTTATTTTTTTTTCCATTATGTATGTGTGTATAATATGTATAAAGAAGAAGTGACTAGTTATAAAATTTCAATTTTTTTGAATAAATTTTAAATTCTATTATTTTAATTATTTAAAATATTTTTTCAAAATTTTTAAATTTTATTTTTTTCATTCAATTAAGTCATTTTTTTCTCTCAAAATATTTCAAATTTACAAAATAAATAATTTACCCTTTTAAAATGTTTCATCCAAACACATCATGATGCTTATACAAAAATTTATTAATGTTTAGACGAAAATTATTTTTAAATTAGGATTTGATTCAATTCCACTGACTTTAGAAACTCTTCATTGTCCCTACTCTAAGATTGAGGGTTAAAACACTACAAAAATTTAAGATGAAGGATTCTAAGGAGTATTTTTTTTTTAGTTTAGTCTATATACCTTGTAGGACTGGTCTCAAGTCTCGTGAATGTTTCAAGTTGACAATATGTGTATTTTTGTTACTGGTTATATTATTCTTAGTGTCAATTTTGATAAAAAAAAATATTTCATTTTAAAAAATTTAACAAAAATGAGGAAATCGCATTATTTTTTTAAAAGTCAGGATTAAATTCAGACTAAAAAAAATTAAAGGATCAACTTAGCATTTTCAAACGAAAGAATGAATCAAAAAAGTTATTCAACCAAAATTTGGACACTTCCAAAATTTTTGTTAAAGATCCTCTCAGGCCGAGTACATCTCAGATTTATTATTGTTATAATTTATATAGGACTTAAATATTTAATTTTAGTATTTATAAATATTTATACAAATTAAATTAATGTTTTATTCATATAAATATTTATTTTATATTTGATTGAAACATTTACTTAATGTAATAAATAAGATTATTCTCTAATATATCACCACAAGAACTCAATAAAACATTAATGAGAATATGAATTTTATAACATCCTAAAATAAAAATTAAAAAAAAAAAGTGTTAAAAGGAATGACTCCTAAAAGGATGTTTTAATGTTATTACTTTAGCACAGAAAAATATTTAATACTCCATTAAATAAATAATAACTATTCAATTATCCTTAACTAAATTTGATTAATGCATTAAAGACTTGCAAAACTTACCATAAATGCATATTCAAGGTCATAAATACAATATAATTTCTCATTGAACAATATTCCTACTTCATATATAAAAATGAAACATTTTTTTTTTCAAAATTGGGAGAAGTTATTGAGAAAAGATGGTCTCAATCTTCAAGCTTGGGTTGTTACTTTCTTTGCTTTTAACAATACTTTATCCTTTCCAATTGAAAGGGAGTGAGAGTGGAGTTGTGGCTTCAGAAGTAGAAGATTCGTTTTTTCCTCCTTCCAAAGTAGATGTTATAATCATCAATTTCATGGCTAAGAAGGTCTTAACTTTTCATTGCAAAGACAAACACCATGATCTTGGGACTCAAGTATTGGGTTTTAGTGAAAGATTCACTTTTAGTTTTAAACCTAATAAATTTATGAAAATTACTTTGTACTTTTGTCGTTTTACATGGGTAGGAGGAAGTCATCATTTTGACATTTATGACGAATATAGAGATGATTGTACTGAATGTATATGGCAAATATTCGAGAGTGGACCGTGTATTTTTCATCCAAAGTTTAATAAATGTTATGTGTGGAACAATTAGAAAGTACCTCTCTAAGAAAGTGGTAGCTTATGAAATTGAAAATGGTTTCATTATGTTACTTTTTAATTTATGTTTTGATGAGATTTTATTATTTTATCCTTTTCTACCTTTGTTTACCTTTTTTTTTATCTAACAAAATCAGTAGAAAATACATATGCTTTTTCTTTTATTTTCTTTTCATCCTTTTAGTTACATTTTTTTCTACATGTGAAAACATTTTCTCTTAAATTTTAGAGAAATAATTTTAATATGCTACATATATAACTTTTATACTACAAAATTGGATGCATCATGAGATTCAAATCTAGGCTGTGAAGATTCGTTGGATTTATTATAGGCAAGGAAGTGGTAGAAAGGAATTATTTGTTTCAAAACATTTCAAGTGTGGAAGTAATTTATGGATTTTATAACAACCTAATTAATTGCAATTTTGATTTCCTGCTCAAAGAAACTGGTATTAAACCTAAATTATACTAATACTCACATTGAAACTTTATTTTGTAATTATGTAAAATATATTTGGATCTTGAAAGGTGGGAGTAACCATTTTGAAGGAAATAACAAACTCACTCATAGTTTTGTAACTAGTTTACATGTCAATGTTTGTTTGTGTGGAAAACATATAATATTTCATTATACAAAAAACATAAACATTAAATAGTAATAAATGATTCTTGTTTGTTTTTTTATGTAAATCAACCACCAACTTAGACAATTGCATCCCAATTAGAACACAAGCAGCAAAGTCAAATAGCTTCTACACAACAAATACAACCACCACCAAAACCATGTGCAAGTACCAATAATAGACTAAAATTGACATATAGGAGGGGCCCAGTTTGGAAGCATGAGTGCTTATTCGTGAACATTTTGCACCTGCATTATGTATTTACAACTTTATTATGTAATTGGGCTCACTTTTGGAAGGCACATTATTTACAACTTCATCATGTATTATGCAAGGTATTTTGGAATGTATTTTGCTTACAAGTATTAGTTGCTTAAGATATGCCCAGGTTCTACACTTTGACCAACAATGTTCTATTCAACAATGAATGTAAAATTAGTATGACGTGAATTTGCACCATATTTTATGATGTGAATTACCACCAAATGTTACCTTATATGCTTCTCTGTACTTTCCATTCATGCAATACCAATAAATTACAATCCACAAATCACAAAGCTTCTTCACTATTTTATCACGTCAATTTGCGTAATACCCCAATTTTATCGGATGTCACGTTGAGTTATAAAAAACGTATACTTTTAGCAAAACGATTATTTTTCAAAACATATTAAAGAAAAACTCAGAATCAGATTTATTAAATATTGTAATTCAAACATAATTGTCTAAAAAAAATCTAAAATGTCAATGACAAATAAAAAAATTACATCGCCTTTAATATTTAATTTAAAGTAACTAAATAATAATAATAAAATCTCGAGTTCACCGCATCCTCTCGTCAGTCTACTCATCATCATAACATCTATATTATCATCTGATTTTGCAAGTTCCCCAAAACGTCTACCTGCCTCTACCTCCACTTTTTGTGTTTTCTCTTATTGCCTCGTCATTTTCTCACCTTCTTTTTATGCCCTACGTAAACCAATTAACTTAGAGGGTTTTATATCCTCTCCTAAAATCCTAACTTTTAACCTAAAATATATCTCGTCTAAATATAAATCTCTTTTTCTTTTCATTTAGTTACTAAGATTTGAAAAATAAAATAATTCTAAATCTTTATTAATTGGCAGTGATTGATAGAGAATAAAAGTGAAAACTAAATATTTTACATACGGTACCAATTCAAGAATCGTAAAAGGAGAGAAAATTAAAATATTTACGTGGGCCCCACCCAAGAGAGGAGAGAGAAAAAAATAAATAAAAGAAAACTAAACTTCCCAAGTTTAACTAAGGAACAAACATATGCACCTTTACATTCAACACCTATACTCCAAAAACTATATGTCTTCTCATAAAATAATGGGCACCATTTAGTTAAAAATACTCATATTCCATATTTTATATTTCAATAAAATAATTAAATTAAATTAAATTACAATCTTAATCAAGGCATTTTATGGATTTCTCTTATTCTAAATTTTTCAGGTTTTACAATTTGCACCATATTTTATTACGTCAATTTCCATCAAATATTATTTTCTATGGTTCTCTTTATATTGGTACATATTTGTGAATAATTTAGTAATAATAGATTAAGCAATTAAACTTTCCATTCATTTAATAACAAAAAATTACAACTTCAGTCCAAAAAATACATAATTTGCTCACTACAACCCACAAAATACAAAGATTGCTCGTGACAACATATCTCACTTACTACAACCCTTCATCAAATATTGAACAGTAGAGAAAGGGGATGATGTTAATCAAACCCAAAAAACATATAATCCTAAATAAAAACTTAACCCACTTTTCAGAATCAATTAGAGTTTTTTTTTCATATTATAGATCTTTTTTCTTTATCTAGTAATAGTTGCATCTTTTTCATCCCCATTATCTTCATCACACCATTTGAACCAGGTGGCCGAGATTCTCATGAGTATGTATGATACACAAACAAAGTTTTAAATTAATTTGTATGGAAAGAATTTTTTAAATGTATGTAAAATTAAATTTTCAAATTGCTAGAGTTTATATTTGACTAAAATATTTAACCTTAATATTTATAAATATTTATACAAATTAAATTTATGTTTATTTATATAAATATTTGTTTTATATTTGATTGAAACATTTATATTAATTTAATAAATAAGATTATTTTCTACTATAACCCCATAAGAACTCAATAAAACATTAATGAGAGTATAACTTTTATAACGTCCTCAAATAAAAATTGAAAAAAGGAACGACTCCTAAAGGGACGTTTTAATGTTTTAAATTTAATGTAGATAATAAATTTTTAACTATCTTTAATTAAATTTGATTAATGCATTAAAGAGTTCACAACTTACGATAAATACATATTCAATGTCATAAATTCAATGCTGAACAATATTCAATTTCATGTATAAGAATGACATTTTTTTCCAAAATTACAAGAAGTTATTGAGAAAATATGGTTTCAATCTCCAAGCTTGGATTGTTACTTTTCTTGTTTTTAATGACACTTTTTCCTTTCCAATTGAAAGCGTGTGAGGGTCGAGTTGTGGCTTCAGAAGTAGAAGATATGCTTTTTTCTCCTTCCAAAGTAGATGTTATAATAATCAATTTCATGGCTTCGAAGAATTTGACCGTTCATTGCAAAGACAAGCACCATGATCTTGGGGCTCAAATATTGGGTTATGGGCAAAGATTCACTTTTAGTTTTAAACCTAATATCATTGCGAGGGTTACTTTGTATTTTTGTAGGTTTGCATGGGTAGGAGCAAGTCATCATTTTGACATTTATGATGAAGATAGAGATGATTGTGATCGATGACATATATGAGAGTGGACCATGTAAAATTGATCCAAAATTTAAAGAATGTTTTGCGTGGAATCATTAGAAAATACTTGTCTGAAGAAAGGTAGCTTATGAAATTGAAAATGATTTCTTTTTGTTACTTTTAATTTATTTTTAGAAATGATAGAAATTAAATAGTAATATAGTAAAATAATTTATTTTATGGAAGAAGTGTTTTGACGAGATTCTATTATTTTATTCCTTTTATCTTATTTTTATCTAACCTGATGAATAGAAGATATTCATGTCTTTTTATATCGTTTATTATTCTTATTATTAGAGTGTGTATTATTTACATTTTTTACATTGTCTAACTAATATTTTATTTAAAATTAAATTTGAATTCTTCATTTCATTAACTCAATCTTAATATATTATTTAAAATAATTATATATAATGTATTTTGTTAAAAATGTATAGATAAATAACTTTAATATATATTTATTATTAAAACAATCAAAATTTTATTATTAATTTTACAAAATAAAAATTTCATATTAAATTATTATTATAATTTTATAAATTCAAATCTTCTATAAATATAACAATCAAAATCATTACAGAAAGCAACTTTTTAAGAACAATGGCTTTAATGACTTTCAATATTTTGTTATTGTGATATATATGGACAACAATTACGAATATTATGTTATGTATTGCTTTTGTATTGAAAACTTTGAAATATTTTAATTTATTGTACGGTTTAATTTGACTTGTTTGTTGGGTATTTATACTTTAACGGATACTTTACCAATAAATACATTTAATAAATTGTTTTAAATGGTTTCAAGTAATTATGTATTCGGTTTTTATGGAAACAATAATTTTGGGGATTAAAGAGTATAATTAGTTTTAATTGTTTTAATTATTTTTTTTATTTTTAATTGTTTAAATTGTAATTGGTTCTCATTCTTTTTGTGCAAATCCTTTTCTTCAATAATTATCTGCCTCAGAGTTATATGTTTTGTTTGCTTCATCTATTTTTTCATTTGGTTATTATTTATTTTATGATTTATTAATGTTTATTTATTGATATTTATATTCAAAATTTATTTATTCTTAATTCTTTATTATCATATTTGTAATGGTGTTGTATTATTATTCATTATTCATTTGACTATTGATCTATAAGTTTTAATTATTTTGTGCACTATTAATTTTGTGAGGAAGCATTATTAGCAATAATAAAAACAACTTTTTTCCAATACTATTTATTTTCAAATTAGTAATGGTGTATCTTTTTTATTAATTATCGATTCATTATCGAACTATAAACATATAAATATTGATAATTTAATTTCATAAATTAATTCAATCTACACAAGTAATTTAATAAAGTAAAGAAATATAAATTTGAAAACTATTGCAAAAATTTGAAACTAAAATAATGACGCACATATCAATACATCAATATATAACAAACAGCAACTTTGGCAACGTGGATCATACAAGTTTTTCAAAAAATAAAATAAAATAGAAAATAAAACCCAAAAAAGTTTAACCCAATGTAATAAGAAAAATACATTTTTTTTAGTTTAGTCTATATACCATGAAATGGTTACTAACAAAGTTGACCATTCTAACATATGAATAACATAATAGTACAACAATATAATAATAATACTAATAATTAAATAATAATAATATAAAATAAATAATTAATAGAAAAATAACATTGTAAATAAATTAAATAATAAATCATTAGAATTAATAATTCGTTTATAATTACAATGCAATTAAATAATAATTTTAAAATAATTTTAATAACATAGATATAAGTGGATTATTAAAAATGAAAATTATAAATTGAAGATAAAAAAAAACTAACCAATTCAATTTCAATATTTTTTCTAAAATTAAGATTTATATTGTAAATGATAAATTTAAAATTACAAAATACTGTAAAAATGTAGTAGAAAATTTGGATTTATAATTCAATAAAGTGAATTCTTTTTGATGAATTTTTTCAATGTCTTTCAACAACTTTCACATAAAAATAATAAAATTTAAAATATTTTATAAAGTAATAAATAAGTAATTTAATATTTTAAGATTAATCTCATGTCTCGTGAATGTTTCAAGTTGATGATATGCGTAGTTTTTGTTGCGGGATATATGTTTTTTCCTTATGTTTTTCCTCTCTTTTCCTTTTATTATATTATTTTAATGTTATGATTTTGACACGTTTCACACAAGTTTTTGTAAATTCGAATATAATTTGTAAAAGTCCAAATTATAACCTGTACCTTTAAGTCGAGATTATAATTTCTTTTTTAATAATTTTCATACGATAAAGAAAACAATTCTAAGATCTTTAAGATTTATGATTTTTATATATCCATGGATAAAAATTTATACAAATCATAATAGGATACTAACTTGATCTATGAAAGATCCAATAAGAATGCGTTCTATAATCTTTATTCTTCGACCTCTTTTTTTTCAATTTATTTTTTTGCTTTTCTTTCTCCTCTCACACTCTCTTTCATGATAACTTTATTGGGACCGAACTTTATGACTAGAATCTTAATCTTATTTTATAAGCCAATGTAATAAATAAGATTATTTTTTAATATATCTCTATAAAAACTCAATAAAACATTAATGAGAGTATGAATTTTATAACATCCTGAAATAAAATTTGAAAAAAAAAGGTGTTAAAAGGAATGACTCTAAAGGGATGTTTTAATGTTATTTATTACTTTAGACTAGAAAAATATTTAATACTCCATTAAATAAATAATAACTATTCAACTATTCTTAATTAAATTTGATGAATGCATTTAAGACTTGCACAACTTACCATAAATGCATATTGAAGGTCATAAATACAATACAATTTCTTATTGAACAATATTTCTACTTCATATATAAGAATAAAACATTTTTTTTTCAAAATTGCAAGAAGTTATTGAGAAAAGATGGTCTCAACATCCAAGCTTGGGTTGTTACTTTATTTGCTTTTACTAACACTTTATCATTTCCAATTCAAAGGGAGTGAGAGTGGAGTTGTGGCTTCAAAAGTAGAAGATTCGTTTTTTCCTCCTTCCAAAATACATGTTACAATCATCAATTTCATGGCTAAGAAGGACTTGGCCATTCACTGCAAAGACAAGCACCATGATCTTGGAAATAAAATATTAAGTTATGGGGAAAGATTCAATTTTAGTTTTAAACCTAATAAATTTTTGTATGTTACTTTGTACTTTTGTCGTTTTACATGGGTAGGAGCAAGTCATCATTTTGACATTTATGACGAATATAGAGATGATTGTGTTGAATGCTTATGGGAAATAGTCGAGAGGGGACCGTGTAATGTTTATCCAAGGTTTAGTAAATGTTATATGTGGAACAAGTAGAAAATATCTCTCTAAGAAAGAGGTAGCTAATTACATTGAAGATGGTTTCTTTATGTTTCTTTTTAATTTATGTTTTTATGAGATTCTTTTATTTTATTCTTTTTCTACCTTTGTTTACCTTATTTTTTATTTTTATTTTTATCTAACCAAATCAATAGAAGATACATATGTTTTTTCTCTTATTTTCTTTTTCATCCTTTTAGTTACATTTTTTTTCTACATGTGAAAACATTTTCTCTTAAATTTTATAGAAATAATTTTAATATGCTACATATATAACTTTTATACTACAAAAGTGGATGCATCGTGAGATTCAAATCTAGGTCGTGGAGATTCGCTGGATTTATTGTAGGCAAGAAAGTGGTAGAAAGGAATTATTTGTTTCAAAACAATTCAAGTGTGGAGGTAATTTATGGATTTTATAACAACCTAATTGATTGCAATTTTGATTTCCCTCTTCAAAGAAAGTGGTAATAAACCTAAATTATACTAATAGTCACATTAAAACTTTATTTCGTAATTTTGTTAAATATATTTGGATCTTGAAAGGTGGTAGTAACCATTTTGGAGGAAAAAACAAACTCACTCAAAGTTTTGTAACTAGTTTACATATCAATGTTTGTTTGTGTGGCAAACATTTAATATTTCATTATACAAAAAACATAAATATTAAATAACAATAAATGATTCTTGTTTTTTTTATGTAAATCAACCACCAACTCAAACAACTGCATCCCAAGTAGAGCACAACTAGCAAAGTCAAATAGCTTCTACACAACAAACACAACCACCACCAAAACCATCTGCAAGTACTAATAATAGAAAAAAATTGACATATAGGACGGGCCCAATTTAGAAGCATGACTGTTTATTCGTGAACATTTTGCACCTGCATTATTTACTTACAACTTTATTATGTAATTGGGCCCACTTTTGGAAGACATATTATTTAATACTTCATCATGTATTATGCCGGGTATTTTGAAATGTATATTGCTTACAAGTATTAGTTGCTTAAGATATGCTCAGGTTCTACACTTTGACCCACAATCTTCCATTTAGCAATGAATATGAAATTAGTATGATATGAATTTGCACCATATTTTATGACGTGAATTGCCACCAAATGTTAACTTATATGCTTCTCTATACTTCCCATTCATGAAATAACAATAAATTACAAGTTTAGTCCACAAATTACATAACTTCTTCACTATTTTATCACGTCAATTTGAATCATATGTTATCATGTCAATTTCTATCAAATGTCATCTTCTATGGTTCTCTTTATATTCGTACATACTTGTGAATAATTTAGTAACAATAGATTAAGCAATTAAACTTCCCATTCATTCAATAACAACAAATTACAACTTCAGTCCAAAAAATACATAGTTTGCTCACTATAACCCACAAAATACAAAGTTTGCTCGTGACAACATATCTCACTTCCTATAACCCTTCATCAAATTTTGAACAACAAAGAAAGGAGAATGATGTTAATCAAACCCAAAAAACATATAATCCCAACTAAAAACTTAACCCACTTTTCAAAATCAATTAGTCCTTTTTTCATATTATAGATCTTATTTGCTTTGTCTACCAATAGTTGCATCTTTTTCATCCCCATTATCTTCATTGCACCATTTGAAATAATTGCACACTTTACACATATTAAAATCTTCATTTCCACTCTGCAACTAAACAAAATATACAAACAAAGATCTTCTTAACAAGGAACACTCATCCTAGCAGGAAAATAATAAACCATAGATCAAACCTTGTAGTTAGGGCAACCCTAAAATTAGTTCCCACCATTCTTCAATGTTCTTGAAACTCTCAAGACTACAGTCTCCCCATAATGGCAAATTGGTGTTCCACCCAATGACCTTGACAAACGACGATGAGAAGACACATTGTGGTTTTGTTCTACCCCACAAAAATGATGAGCAAGGATGATTGCGGCTGCGAGACATTGCCTACTTCAACCAGCACCTCTTTAGCAAATCACTTCCTCTGTGATAAAGATGAAGACGAAAATGGAGAACAATGATTAGGGCAAAGGACAAACATCATTGTATCAATTTAAAGCAAACAAATTCACACGTAACAATAGAGAATGCCACTATACAATTAGGAATTTTGACACATTTGTTCTCCTATGCCACATTAGGTCATTGTTAAAGGCGTTTCTAAAAAATTAATGGGATGAACTTCATTAATGCACATTAACTAATATATGATCTAATAACCACTAATACAATTTTATTTTAATTAAAAGACAAAAATGTCCATAAGTTTTGTACATGTGTGTTTAATATTTTATTTAATGTTTACCAATAAAAATTAAAAAAACAATTAAATAATAAAATAAATATATTTTAATGTTGCTAAAAATTAAATATAATTAAACAGAAGAAAATTTAAATTTACACAAAAACCAACAAAAAAATAGTGTTAAACATTTAAAGTTACAAAAAAAAAACAATTAAATTATTAATTTGATTAGAGATTTTAAAAATTTGAAAGTCCTTATTTTGTATCAAAAAGTTGTTGTCTAAAAATTAAAAGGTATTTTTGTCTTTAAAAAAAGTATTATATGCATTTATACTATTTTAATTAATGTATTTAATTATTTCAGTTTTCAATGAAAAAATAATGGTACCCATACACATTAATTATTCCTTAATCAGTGCCCTTACAACACTAATTAACATTCTCCATAAAATAAAGTTACATTAATGGTTATTAGTCAGATTTTATTTATTATCACACTTATCTATGTAAGATCCAATGTATATTAATTATCCTTAACCAATACCCTTAGGACACTGGTTAGCAAGACTCGTTAATGAAACATTAAGTAGGACTAATAAGTTGGAACATCATAAATGTTCATCAATAAATATCATTACTGATATAAAACTCACTTTATTAAATACTCATTAATGAAACATGATTAAATGAAATTCAACTATAGTTTTATTAATCTAGAGATTTCAGCATTTCTAAAAAATTCAAATACATGATATTAGAATTACTTGTAATTAAAATATATTCCGTTTCAATTTTTTTTTTCAAATAAAAGTAATTAAAATAAATTTTTATTTCAAAAATATGAATTTTAAATTACAATTGACAAAAGATATTAGTCAAATTTAAAAATGCAAATAATTTTTTTTTTTCAATATGTACGTGTGTATAATATGTACAAAGAAGAAGTGATTAGTTGTAAAATTTCATTTTTTTTGAGTAAATTTTAAATTTTATTATTTTAATTATTTAAAATATTTTCTCAAAATTCTTAAATTTCAATTTTTTTTCATTCAATTAAGCCATTTGTTTCTTAAAATATTTCAAATTTACAAAATAAATAATTTACCCTTTTAATTTGTTCCATCCAAACACACCATGAGGCTTATACAAAAATTTATTAATGTTTAGACGAAATTTATTTTTAAATTAGGATTTGATTCAATTTCACTAGTGACTAATTTAGATACAAGTTTAAAAAATAAAAAAAATATTGATTACTAAAATAATCACTATTATAAATAAAAAATGTAATTGATCACTAAATTGGTCATTAATTAATTAGAGACCAATTTAGAGACTAAGTCATTTTGGTAACCAAAACCTAGGTAACTAATTTTTAGTGACCAATATCCTTTGGTAGCCAAAAGCATGATAGCTAATTTTAAAGAGCAATTTAGTGACCAATTATAATTTTTTATTCATAATAGTAACTATTTTAGTAACCAATAATTATTTATTTCGTAAATTGGTATATAAATTAGTCACTATAGTGATTAAAAAATTTGTAGTCACTAAAATTGGTTACTAATGAAGCATTTTCTTGTAATAGACATTTTACTCTTTTTGTGTATCAAAGTAGATTTAGATCAATGCAAAACCAACCCAAACAATCTAAGTAACAATTCTTATACATCATAGATCAATTTACTTAAGTTATGCAGATCGACTCAGTAAAAACCACCCCCAACAAATCACTTTCAAAAACTCAGTTCAATATTTCACCCATTCTCACACTCTCGTCATCGTCATTCCATCATTTAGAACAATATAGAATAAAAAAAAGAATCAAAAATAACAATAGCATAATTAATTTACTGCACAACAAAGTTTTAATACATTAAAGAGTTGCACAAGTTACCATAAATGCATATTCAAGGTCATAAATACAATACAATTTCTTATTGAACAATATTCCTACTTCATATATAAGAATGAAACATTTTTTTCCAAAATTGCAAGAAGTTATTGAGAAAAGATGGTCTCAATCTCCAAACTTGGGTTGTTACTTTCTTTGCTTTTAACAACACTTTATCATTTCCAATTGAAAGGCACTGAGAGTGGAGTTATGGCTTCAGAAGTAGAAGATTCTTTTTTGCCTCCTTCCAAAGTAGATGTTATAATAATCAATTTCATGGCTAAGAAGGACTTGACTGTTCATTGCAAAGATAAGCACCATGATCTTGGAAATGAAAAATTGAGTTATAAGGAAAGATTCAATTTTAGTTTTAAACCTAATAAATTTGTGTTTGTTACTTTGTACTTTTGTCGTTTTACATGGATAGGAGCAAGTCATCATTTTGACATTTATGACGAATATAGAGATGATTGTGGTGAATGTTTATGGCATATATTCGAGAGTGGACCGTGTAATTTGAATCCAAGGTTTAAGATATGTTATATGTGGAACAATTAGAAAGTACCTCTCTAAGAAAGAGGTAGCTTATGACATTGAAGTGGATTCTTTTTGTTATATTTTAATTTATGTTTTGATGAGATCCTATTATTTTATTCTTTTTATACCTTTGTTTACCTTATTTTTTATTTTTATCTAACCAAATCAGTAGAAGATACTTATGCCTTTTTTTTTATTTTCTTTTCAACCTTTTAGTTATATTTTGTTTCTACATGTGAAAATTTTTTTTCTTAAATTTTATAGAAATAATTTTAATATTCTATATATATAACTTTTATACTACAAAAGTGGATTCAAATCTAAGTCGTGGAGATTCGTTGGATTTATTATAAACAAGGAAGTAGTAGAAATGAATTATTTGTTTCAAAACAATGTGTGAAAGTAATTTATGGATTTTATAACCTAATTGATTGCACTTTTGATTTCTCTACTCAAAGAAAGTGGTATTAAACCTAAATTATACTAATACTCACATTAAATCTTTATTTCGTAATTATGTAAAATATATTGGATCTTGAAAGGTGGCAGTAACTATTTTGGAAGAAAAAACAAACTCACTCATAGTTTTGTAACTGGTTTACATGTCACTCATAATGTTTATTTATTGATATTTATATTCAAAATTTATTTATTCTTAATTCTTTATTATCCTATTTGTAACGGTGTTGTATTATTCTTCATTATTCATTTGACTATTGATCTATAAGTTTTAATTATTTTGTGCACTATTAATTTTGTGAGAAAGCATTGTTAGCAATAATAAAAACTTCTTTTTTTCAAAACTATTTATTTTCAAATCAGTAATGATGTTTCTTTCCTATTAATTATCGATTCATAACCGAACTATAAATATTGATAATTTAATTTCATAAATTAATTCAATCCTACACAAGTAATTTAATAAAGTAACGAAAATAATTATTAAAAAAAATTGAAACTAAAATAATTACGCACATATCGATACATCAATATATCAAATTCGTGAACAAACAACAACTTTTGCAACAAATTTTTCAAAAAAAAAAAAAAGAAATTCAAAAATAAAACCCAAAAAAGTTAACCCAATGTAGTAAGAAAAATACATTTTGTTTTTAGTTTAGCATGAAATGGTTACTAACAAAGTTGAGCATCCTAACATAGAACAACAATATAATAATACTAATACAATAATAATACTAATAATTAAATAATAATATAAAATAAATAATTAATAGAATAATAACATTTTAAATAAATTAAATAATAAATCATTAGAATTAATATTTCGTTTATAATTACAATGCAATTAAATAATAATTTAAAAATAATTTTAATGACATAGATATACGTGGATTATTAAAAATGAAAATTATGAATTTAAGATAAAAAAACTAACCAATTCAATTTCAATATTTTTCTAAAATTAAGATTTATATTGTCAATGATAAATTTAAAATTTAAAATACATAGCAACCAAATTTAAATTTAAGATTTAAAATTATAAAATACTGTAAAAATGTAGTAATAAAAATTGGATTTATAATTCAAAATAAAAAATTGTAAAGTGAAGTCTTTTTGATGAATTTTTAAAATTTCTTTAAACAACTTTCACATAAAAATAACAAAAATTTAAAATATTTTATAAAGTATTAAATAAATAATTTAATATTTTATGATTAAACTCATGTCTTGTGAATGTTTCAAGATGATTATATGCGTTTTTTTTTTTTTGCAGGATATACGTTTTTTCCTTATGTTTTTCCTTTCCTTATTTCCTTTTATTATATTATTTTAATGTTATCCATTTAGACATGTTACACAAGTTTAAAGATCATCACAAAGCAACTCTTTTTACATACTTCATCTTCTAACTTCGCACCTTTAAGTTGAGATTGTAAATTATTTTGTAATTTTATTATAAAATTTTTAAGATTCATGATTCTCATACATCCAAATACGTAAATTTATACAAATCAGAATAGGATATTAACTTGATTCATAAGAGATCCAATAAGAATGCATTCTTCAATTTCTATTCTTCAATCTCTTCTTTCCAATCTATCTCTTTGCCTTTCTTTCTCCTCTCTCAGTCTCTTTCTTGATGGCTTTGTGACTGAATTTTATATGGTTAGAGACAAAACTCTAATAACCTTTTATATATAAGCCAATGTAATAAATAAGATTAGTTTCTAATATATCTCCATAAGAACTCAATAAAATAATAAAACATTAATGAGAGTATGGATTTTATAACATTCTGAAATAAAAATTGAAAAAAAAAGGGGTTAAAAGAAAGGGTCTTGCTAACCAGTGCCCTTAGGACACTGGTTAAGGATAATTAATATACATTGGATCTTACAAAAATACATAGAAAAGTGTAATATTAAATAAAACCTGACCTAATGACCATTAATGTAACTTTATTTTCTTTAAAAGACAAAAATGCCCATAAATATTGTACATGTGTATTTAATATTTTATTTAATGTTCACAAATAAAATTTAAAAACTAATTAAATAATAAAATAACTATATTTTAATGTTGCTAAAAATTAAATATAAGAAAATTTAAATTAACAAAAAACCAACAAAAA
>Ga0214542_1000997_pt1 | contig 56307 bp, 31 predicted proteins | sample CNSS1metaG_FD_160096 | JGI IMG/M metagenome (GOLD analysis project Ga0214542, IMG submission 160096) | Root nodule microbial communities from cowpea collected in UCLA plant growth center, Los Angeles, California, USA - CNSS1 | ecosystem: Host-associated > Plants > Roots > Nodule | place: USA...
CCCGCACCACACACAGTTCTGCTCCACCCGTTCCCACCTACCGCTCCACAAATCCCTTCCCGCACACGAACCCCTTCCGGCCTCATTGTTCAAACCCCAAAACCCCTGTCTGCGAGAAACCCTAACCTGAATCCCTCTCCCTCTCCTTACGACTTCTCTTGCCACCGAAGAAAAGTACTGACCTGCAACTTTTTTATACTTATCTTGCAACCCAAGCGCAATTATGATGTAACCCACAAAACAGTTTTTGGATAAATGTTGTGCATTTAAATTTATATTTTTCATATACTTTTAAGCTATATAAGCGTCAGATGAAATAAAAAAAGTCCACTCCACAAGTGGGTGATCTTTGGAGATAAAATCCCAATTGAATTTGGCTTTCTAGAAAATTCCAAATCTTTCTGGTATTGGTGTGCATTGTTGGGGTCGAACCTTTTAGTTAGGGGTAGAATTGTGTGTTGTTACGTAATTCCAAAATTTGTCAATTATCATTTGTGCAAAACGTGTTTGGTGGGTTACACCATAATTGGTCTTGGGTTGCTGGATAAATATAAAATTGTTGCAAGCTAGTTTTTCACAAAATGAACTTACAACTTGTTTACAAGAAGTAGGATGGGGTCTGGTGTTGGTGTGCCCAGTTGGGGTCCAACCTTTTTGTAAGTGGGAAAACTGTGTGTTTTTATATAGTTCCAAAATTTGTGAATTGTAATTTGTGCAAAAGCTCTTTGGTGGGTTACATCTTCATTGCTCTTTGATTGCAAGATAAATTTAAAATTATTGCAGCCTATTATTGCCCCAAATGAAGTTACACCTGCTTTAGAAGAAGTGGGATGGGGTCTGGTCTTGGTGTGCACTGTTGGGGTTTAGTGAGTGGGATAATTGTGTGTTTTTTTTTGTAGTTCCAAAATTTGCGAATTATAATTTGTGCAAAAGCTCTTTGGTGGGTAACATCTTGATTGCTCCTGGGTTGCAAGCTAAATTTTAAATTGTTGTAGGCTAGTCTTTCCTCAAATGAAGTTAGACCTGGTTTAGAAGAAGTGGGATGGGGTCTGGTTTTGGTGTGCATTGTTAGGGTCCAACCTTTTTGCAAGTGGTAGAATTCTGTGTTGTTTTGCAATTCCAAAATCTGTGAATTTTAATTTGTGCATAATATGTGTCGTGGGTTATACCTTAATTGCTGTTGGGTTGCAAGATAAATTATAAAATGTTGGATAGTTTGTTTTTCCCAAATGAAGTAACACCCTCTTTTAAAGAAATGGGATGGGGTCTACTATTTTAGTAAGGGATAAAATTGTGTGTTCTCTTGCACTTCCAAAATCTGTCAATTTTAGATTGTGCAAAAACTCTTGTTTGGGTTATACCTTAATTGTTCTTTGGTTGCAAGATAAGTTGGAAAATCCTCCAGACTAGTTATTCCTTATATTAAGTCACACTAGGTTTACAAGAAGTGGAATGGGCTCTACTATTGGTATGCACACTTGGGGTCCACCCTTGTAGGAGCGGACACATTTGTCTGTTATGCACTTCTAATATCTGTCAGCTTCATTTATCCAAAAACTGTTTTGTGGGTTACATCATAATTGCGCTTGGGTTGCAAGATAAGTATAAAAAAGTTGCAGGTCAGTACTTTTCTTCGGTGGCAAGAGAAGTCGTAAGGAAAGGGAGCGGGAGAGGGATTCGGGTTAGGGTTTCTCGTAGACAGGGGTTTTGGGGTTTGAACAATGAGGCTGGAAGTGGTTCGTTTGCGGGAAGGGATTTGTGGAGCGGTAGGTGGGAACGGGTGGAGTAGAACTGTGTGTGGTGCGGGAAGGGTTATGTGCGGCGGCGGTTGCGGGATGACGTCGACCAGAGGTGTGTGGGTGTGCGGGACGATGGTTGTGGGGCGGCGATTTCGTGTGTGTGTGGTGCGGGAAGGGTATTGGGCGCTCTCGATTGAGTGTTCCGTGTGAGTGGCGAGTGGCGGGGGAGGGAGGGTTGGTGGGCACTTTCGAGAAACTGGAGAAGCGGTGGAGCGGTGGAGGAGTTTTCAAAAACGAAAAATATTTGTGCGGACTGCTGTGTGAGAACTGTGGCAAGTGGCTGTTGCTACACGTGCTTGTGCGGGGAAGCACGCTTGCTGATGCCAATTTCATTTTTCAGTTAAAAAAAAAATTTAATCCAATTGCTGCTGCCACGTCAGGTGGTAATGAAAGTGGTAAGTTTAGGGTGTCAATGTATCATTTTCCAAAAGAAAAAGTGTATTATCCATAAGAATATACAGAAAGAAGATTCTCTTTTTTTATCCACATTTTATAATATCAATTTTATCTTTTATAATATAATTATTTTTTAAAGTTTTTAAAATGAATGGTTATTTGTACTTATTTTCTATAAAACTGTTTATTTATTTATTTTTATTCATCAACAATTAATTTTTCTATTCATTTTACTTTATTTTAATAAATATAAATTTATTTTATATATTAACTTAATAATATTACACTATTGTCATATATTAACATACTATTATTCATATCTAAAGAATGCGTAGACAAACGTGATAACGCCTGTATGAACGCTAGTCGATAATAACTTGAATTTATCAACAAATTGCAAAATTCATCGACAATGACCGCAAATTCATCACTAATTATCGATAAATTTTATTCTCACAATAAAAATTTTCAATAAATATCGTGATTAAGTGTTATTTTTTCTTTTTTTTCTCTTATTCTTTCTCCTTTTCCTCTTCTCTCTGTCATGTTGTCACCGTCTCACTTAATCCATCAGTTTAATCACTCTATCTCGTACGAAATCTTTCCAATAAAATAATCTTCTAAATTAAATAGTTAATTATTAAATAATCAAATTTTATATCATCTATCGGTACCCCTAACACATTGTCTGATACCTTTTATAATCTGATACATTATCTAACTCATTTCATAACACTCGTCTAAGGGGAAAAGATTCATATTGGTTAAAGGACAAGAAAAGGAAGGTTTTATAAGGACATCTCAGCCCCTGTAAGAACACGTATTCTATAATTAGAAACAAATTTTAACACTTTTATAATTTTACAGATTAAATTTGTGTCTAGTGTCGAACATATTCAAGTTTCATGTTTTAATTCTTAAAAGCATAAACAAATTCAAGTTTTTAAACATTAATCAAGTTTATTCAAGGTAGACCCTTATCACGTTTCTGTCTATGTACTCTTTCGAATATTAATTAAATAATTTAAAAAAAAATCATAGTGAAAAAAATACATGATATTATCAAGGTTTAAATGTAAAAAATACACACATTTTCTTTTCTTCAATTTCAAATATTAAGAAAGAAATTTACATAAAACTTAAATTAAAATATCAAGCAACAATTGCATAAAATGTTAAGTAATTATTGAAATAAAGCAAACAATTACACAATTAAAATTCTAGGACAATTGCAATATGTATTTGAGGTGAATCAGTGAGAATGAAATAACTGTGTAGAGAAGAAATACTCTATAAATGAAAAAAAATAAATAAAAGAGGATATAGGTATTTTAAGTTACTTGATAAACTAAAGGTTACATGATTAAACACTTAAAATCGTCAGTTAAATCTCCTCAATAACAAAAAAAAAAAAAAAAAAAATATTTAAAAAAATAGAAACAAACAAATTTATGTCGTAGAAAAGATTTAAATTTTACAAAAATTGAGGTTTGTATATCATAAAATATAATATATCGTTTTAACAAAATCATACAAAAGTGAACAATATTTGATCATGATTGTCATGAAAAAGAATGTCCCTTGCATATTACCGTAAACTTGGTGATATGAAACCAAGTATACATTTGTTTAAGTTCGTACTTATTAAAGTTCACACTTTGTATAAATTCACATTTCGAAAGAATAAATTCTCGGATTAATAATTTTGTAACTTTATTTTTAGAAAAAATCGCATAAAGTCATTTGACGACTATTTTCAATTCATTCACTCCATTAATCATTTTATAAAATGCGACGAAGGGTAAAGAGCGCACCTTAGCTTGATTTAACTGATAACAGATAAGGGAAATTTTTAAACTCACTCACATTGGCATAAAGGTTGACACTTTCTAATGATTTGAAGATAATATTGTGTTAGTCAATTTCAACTTCGTGCAGATCAACTACTTATATTTTATATTTTGTTACATATACATATTGTTATATATAGAGAAAATATATGAATAAAATAAAGTAAAATAACAAGTTCTTCATGTAACATATCTCTTATATTTATCATATATATCATATATCTCATCTTTCCACAATCCCTACAAATTTCCAACAACACCCATAATATTTCAGATTGTAATTATATGATCCGTAATATTTTATCTTGTAATAGGAATATTAAAATTTTATAAGTCCGCATTCCAATTAAGTCCACATCAAACTTTCAATATCAAAATGCAGATTTAAGCGAATGTTTACTGTCAGAACAGTGGAAAGAGGAAATTAAGAATTGTGCAGCAAATTCAAATGAAACAAAACCAAAATCAAAATAGAACAATGATACAAATTTTGTTCAAGTTATTTAATAAAGGCTAAAATAATTTTTTGTAGCAGGTTTTTTTGAAATTATTTAATTTTATCCCTTTTTTTTAAAGTCACAAATTTTGTTAACAATGTATTTACACATGTTATGTATTAATTTGTAGTACTTTTGTTTTTCTAATTTATTTGTCAATTTTTTCAAAGTTTTTTTAAGTGTCTAGTCAATATCGGTGTCAGTACCACACATATGAGTGTCACTTTCAAGACTAAGTATCATTGTCTTATATTCAATTCAATCTCAATATTTATTTTTTGCTTTAATTGAGTCATATTTTTTTGTTAAATTAAACAATGTTGTCCTTCTCCAAAATGACACTAACATTATCCCATGACACAACACAGATCTCTCACATGCAGTGGCGGATCTTGACCAATAATTATGGGAAAGCCAAATTAATATATTCAAAATTTTGAAGTTGTATTTAATATGAACACCATTTAGATACACTCTCCTAATTTTATTCTTTTTACTTATTAGATATTCTCATATTTGAATATGTTTTCCTGTATAATATTGTTTCAAAAAATTAATATCAAATTCATCATCACATGTAATTTTTGTAACCTTAAGAAATGACTCCTCCAATTGAACAATTAGATTATAAGTACGATATTCTGGTTTGTGTAAAGAATTTGAATTTGTTTTCATTTTCATCTTTGTGGGTAGTTTTCCTTTTATTATTTTTGAAAAATAAATATTAATTCTTTTACTCTTCATCAATTGACTTATTTCTTTTAATTCAAAAATAGTTTATCATAATTTAATGAAAAATTCAAAGATATAACTAATAAAAGAAAACTCTAATAATCAAGTCACGTTATGAAAAGCATATAGTACATTATTTTTTCTTCTATAATGCTAACTATAATAATTATAAAATTATAAATTACAAAATTTTAAAATAATAAAATAATAAAATGGTATATGTGACAAATCAGCCAAGTGACATGGAAAGATAATAATTATGTTAGCCTCTTAAGAGCCACATCATCCCATTAAAAAAAAAAGTTAACATCAAAAACTTAATTAGTACTCAATAGATCACAAAAATTTATCACAACTCAATTAAAAATTCTCAGGTTTATTAGGAACCTAAAACATAATTAAGCCAGGAAAAATAAAAATACATATTTTAATTTTTATTAATTTTTAATATATACATTTGATTTAAAATTTTATAAAAATATTAAAAATTCAATATATAAATTTAGAAAGAAAAAAAATAGAAGAGCCGTGACCCTTCCCTATAAAAGCTCTGCCACTGCTCACATGGAACAAAACTTTAAAAAACCAAAAAATAAAAAATACTATAAAATAACACATGACATATAAAAAAGACGAAATTAACATCGCTTTTTTATATATATATATATATATATATATATATATATATATATATATATATACACTAGCGATTATACAGGTGCTGTTGCGTATCCGTATTTTTTAATTTTTATAAAATAAATAATATTTATTTTTAAAATATATATAATAAATTTTAAAATAATTGTTAAATAAAATATTTGTTAAAAAAATTTAGAATAACGATCAAAATAAAAAAATTTAAAAAAAAACAGTTAACGATAAATTAATTATAAAATAATTAATTTTTAAAATAATAACTAAAAATAAAATTGGAAAATGAAAAATGAATACAAAAAGAGGAATTTCCTTTATATATTGTTATAGATATATATATTTTTCATCTATCATATCATATTTAAAAGGTTAGGTATTACGCATGTGCATATTCATGCTCAATGAATAAAATTGTTTTCCATAAAAATCAAAATAGTTCTTACAACAAGATAGTTGATATAGTGTCCATATCCTATCACCAAGACTTGTGAATCAAGGCCCGCCGCCTTCCCCCACCCACCCACCCAAACCCAACACACCCTAGAGACGGAATGCTTTAATATTATAAATTACAATAGCTTTGAATATGAATTCGTCGTTAAAATAATAGTGTTCATTTTGAATTTCAATACTTTTATTATGATTTTGTTTTGTTCATAAAAAAACTCTTTGGTTACTGAATGGATGAGAGTGATTGTGTATTAGTTATCCATAATTGCAACTCTTTGACCATATAAGAACTTTCAAACATACATAAACACCTAATATCGAAATCGTGAAAGAAAGAAAAATATCAACGAGAAGAATACTACTGAATATGAGTGACTGACATAGCAATGATAAATCACCATTAATCTTCATTTTGTACTTAAAATTTTCAATTTTCATACGAAAAACAGTAGTACTTTCGCTGTATTAGTCCTATTTGCAAACTTATTTTTAGGTATAATTAAATATTGAATCCTTCATTTGTCATTGTTCCTCAAAATTTTACCATCCAAATTCTTTTTCAATATATCTATCATTTCTTTTCAATTTTCCCTATTTTGACATCATTCAACTGTCATCATTTCAAAAAGTTTTCCTGAGATGTCACAAAAAAGTTAGAAAATCATGTTTTGCCAAAAAAAAAAAAGCATTGAAATAATGTCATTTTATTTCTTTTAACTCTTTTTTTAACGGCATGTCTGCATGTTATTACATATTTAATTGATCAGTAAAGTATTCAAAATTAAAAATATACTGGTAAAATAGGCAGAAAAAAAAAACTTAGATAATAAATTTAGAAGATTATAATTGTTGACTAGTACAATGTAATCAAACCATTAATTTAAAAGAAGCAAGTTATTTTGAATAGTTTTTTCATCTTGAATATAATTCCAAGGGAAAACTCTGAAGTACATCTCTAGTGTGAGCAAGTAGTTATGAATCTACCATTAAATTTTACTAAGCAAAGATCATTATGCACTTATTAGATTAAATCAAAGGTATAACACAAAACCAGCACCCTAGGAAAGCCAAAAAGGGTGAAACATGTTGTATAATTCTTGTTGTGTCCAAAAATTTTACAAAGGTATAAGCAAAAAAGGGTGTGGGAAGGTTGAGTTATAGACTCTGTTACTCAAAATCTCACATCATCTTGATCCTTTTGCAGCTTGAAGTAGAATTTCGTATGCCCCTACTGGTCACAGAATATGGAGCTGATGCTGATTTCAGAGAAGGGGACTTATCAATAAATGCATGTCGTTCATTGCCATTCCAAAATAATATTATCCTATTTGTGCATGAATGTGACCAGCTATCTCCTGTTCAGTAAAGCATAAACAACAAACTTCTTCAATGAAGGGACAGAAAAGATATTGATCATACAAGCTAAAAGTTCAAGAGAAATGTGCAAGATGAAACAACACTTACCTAGTGCAAGGGTCAATTGAAATGAACCTTCAATGAACTTTGTTGTTACTTGATTCAGCATAACAACCTGCAGAAAATCACATTTGCAGTTGGAAACTAAATAGGTGGATGATTGAATAACAGAATACTATCACTCCTAGCTTACACATAATCAAGTAACTCTTCATTGTCTAAAAATGTAAAGTTAGTCCTCTAGTTGTTTTTAATCTCAATTTGGTCTTCATTTTTTAAAAAATTGTTGTAATTTTGTCATTTTCGTTAAATTTCTTGAAACGGATCAAAGATTTTTCTTCAAAATTAAAGTTGTTAATAAGAATGGTTTGCTTTGTTAGTGTAATTAACATAATCCTAATGTCAATTTTGATAAAAAATCATTGATCCGCTTCAAGAAATTTAACGAAAATGACCAAATTGCATCAATTTTTTAGAAATCGAGACTAAAAAAAATTAGAAGACCAAATTAACATTTTTGGACAAAAACAGGGAGCAAAAGAATAACTAAACCTATTTTTTATATTCTCTTGATTTAGTTAAGCACCCCATTGGACCTATCTACTAACTTGGTGTTTAAGTGTAAGTGCAAATTTAACACTTGATATACATAAATTGCATTGGTGTGTTTCAGCTTCTACCAATGATTAGGTTAAGAAAAAACACTTCTTGCATTGATTCTTACTGCTAAACAGAACTTTTTTGCAAGCTTCATCAATTTCAAAGCCATTTCGCTGAGTAATCGAGTCCTGAGAGCCATATCTTCAAAGTCTTGGCGGAAGTGGAAAGTAACACTGTCAACAATGATGATCTTTACCTGCAATTTTGTATGTAAAAGCAGATCACAGTAGATTGGTTAAGGTGTAGCTGAACAATTGGTTAAAAGCAAAAGAAAAGAAAATGAAAGCAACATATGAGGTTAAGTATCATCTTAACTATGTTTGCTGAAAAAAACATATCAATTCAATAGATGAAATACTACACTTACGTCTTTATTCTCCATGATGAATTTGTCTAAGTAATTTATCAAGGCAATTTGCTCAGTGTAGCTACAAACACGAAAATAGAATATATTTTCCAAGATATTATTAGGGTGCATTTTAACTTCACAAGCTTGCAAATCCTTGTGAAAGTGGTTGCTATATTCAGCCATGTCTTCTATGCATGCTTCAGCAATTTGAAGAACTCGTTCAACCATAAAGCTTCCTTCTGTGTCTAAGTATCACATAGGCACAAGAAGTGCAATGAATATCCTGCATCAAATGCTGAATGAGTATCAGAATCTTATTAAGGATCTTACCGATGTATATTGCCTTCCCACCTAGGCCACCGTATCCTTGAGGAATCTGAACATTTACCGCAAGTTGAATCCTTCAAACATAAACAGAACTTAATATTACAAAATAACCAGACATTTTACGATATAGAATGAAAAAGAATAACAGCAATATGATCTACAAAATTGGAATTACAAAGAATACCCAATTTGTGTTTTACCAATGCCTGGAACTCCACCTAAACCAAGAAACAAAGAATTATATTGCAACCAGAAAAGGGAAGAAAGAAAGCAAACTACAAGGTATTCATGCATGCAACAGAACAAGTAATGTACGAGATAGTTTCTTAAAGATTAAAAAACTGATTCTGCTATAAGATTTTAAAAAATGTAGAAGTTAATTCATGTTTTTTTACAACCAGAATAATCACTTTTTTAAAACAGAAGTAACTGGTTTATGAGAACCTATTTTAACTTTTAAATAACTTCTGATAATAATCAATATTTTTAGTCTAATCAGCTTCTGGTTTTTGAACACTAACAAAAGCTTAATAAACAAAAAAAAAAAGTGATTATATTTTTCAGAATAAGTGATTCTTTGGTGAAAGAAACTTAAACAAACAGGGCCTCATTTTTCCTTTGAAATCATGATTATGGATTTTCATACTCTTTGAAAAATCCTAACCTATTTCAGTGACATCTTTACACTTAATTCCTCCGCCAAGTATGTTATCCAGATCCACACAAGATGTGGTAATGTAAGAAGAAAACTTCTCATCATTGAGCATATCCCAGGCAGTCTGACCACCTGTATGACACAAAAACACAAAGGAGAAAAGGAAAACAAGAAGAAAAAAAAACTTTAAGTGCTTGAGGGAATCATTTTCTATCGAATACACTGGACTGAATTCAATTCACATAACACAAAAAGAAAATAATACATCAATCATAAGAGAATATCACATATCAAGTAAAACCAAAGCACTTATTGCCAAGTTCATATCGAAAGTCATGAGAATGCAAGAGGTAAGCAAAGATGGCTTATATGCATAACATGAAAGTAAACAATTTTGATTATTACTCAAAAGAACAACTAAATAGCGAAATAGAAATTAACACAATGCATACCACCAACAACAGTAGTTGAAGTCCCATTTGGTCTGTCCGAAACACCAGTTTTGGCTGCAAGATTCAGAATTTCCAAGGCTTCACTATCAGAAACTTCAATATCTGTGAAAGAGAGATTGAAGGGTAGGTGAAGAAAAGAGAAATCCTTTTTAACATAAAAGCATACCCAATTGAAAAAATGAAACGTGGGTTAAGAATTGAGATTGAAAGGAAAACCTCGAGCAAGGTGGGAGGCGGAGGCACGAGCAATGGCATCGAGAGTGGTGTAACCAGCAGCCAAGAGTTTTCCTCTCTTAGAAGCTGAGATTGGAAGCATACCCACTTCCATGCTTCCCACTCTCACTCTCTACCTTCCATCATGTTCTTCTTTCTTCAAATTCTCACTCATTCTGATCACGGAAGAGTCAAAATTGACATTAATCACTTCATGGTGCAGAAACACTTCAAATTGCTCAAGTGATTTGAATAAAATTTGAAAATTAAAATGATTATTAATAGTAAACACTGAAAAAAGAAAAAAAAAATGTCCTTTGATATTTTCTGATAGTTTTGTTCGTATGTTTAAATTTATATTTAATATTTCATTTTTCTCTTGAATAAATCTCAAGTCCAAAATTATTTTATTCTTCGATTTGTTGTATGTATTTGTATTTTTCTAAATTAGATTTTAAACCAATAATGAGATTTTATACTTTGTACAAATTATTTTTACATTCATTATCATCCCATATTATGTCATGATCGAGATTTCCTTAGATAACATCATGTTGTTAAGGACATTGTGGTCAAGTGGTGAAATCAGGTTACTTAGCTTATCATTATTGATTATTTACTGTGCGAATCTAACTTAACTCATTTGTTAAAAAAAATTATAACTTTTTTTTCTTGGATTTTATATTTTCTTTAACATGTAACCAAATTCTGAAAAGCCTAAAATCTTTTTTTTTTCTTTCATTTCAAACAATAAATAAATTAATCATTCAAAATATTAAATTCTAATTCTAATTAAAATATAAATAAAAAGTGTTTCTATGAATCTCAAAGTGCATCAATAATATAAATTTTATTGGAATATCCAATACATGTTGTCATATCATCGTGACTGTGACATCCCATTTTTAATAGATTAATCTACGAAATAAAGCATCACAAAATTTTGATAACGAGAACCCATCAGATAAACATGAAACGCATGAAAGGTAACTATTACAGTCATCCCAAAAGTACTTCGAAAGGAAGAATAGCTAGGCATGAAACCATGCCACAACCAAAGGAAGACTAACAGAATTCAACAGTTTCGCCAGAGGGAGTTGCCACCGGGCAACCATTACAAAAGGCCCTATGGCCATGAATCTGCCCCTAAGGTCATCACGACAGAAAACTAGATCGCACCGCTGCGTTCCCCGGATCCATCTCGAACATCCCTCTCATCTGCTCCCACCAGAAGGTGATCATCGCAAAAGAGAAAACATAACAGGACATAAACAGAAATGCAAGGGTAAGCTAGTGTAACTTGAAACTTATCATATTGTAAAAGAATAAGTGCATAAACATTCACAGGCATACAACACAGAGACATATAAGTCATGTTATGGCAAACAAGCAAGACACTATGACTCAATTATCCGGATACATATACTAAGATCGGATTCACTGGACGCTTGCACTTGTGGTGGCCTCTACTGCTCTGCAGAGCCATTGCCAATGGGTTTCACCCTACCACACACAAGGTTAGCCTTTAAGCGTCTAAGGCCATTATCCTGCCAAAGACTAGGGCCTCCCGCTACTCTCACCACTTGGGTCAATTTGCTCTACTTGAGACTCACTGACCCCTCAGAGTTTCGGGATGCGGTCCTTACTTGAATCCTTATCTTAATATATACACTACACGCAACCATAAAGTCTCCCCACGAGACTCATGGAATTACGCCTATTTCACACCAATCTCATGTTTCATATCACATAACCACCACTTGTTACCTCAACATTAATTTCTTATGCTCATTATCAACCATCCAAACACAACTTCATGCATTACTCATGCTACCATACAGATTTTTGTGCATACAACTCATACAATTCATGAAATCACACCATAATCTTGCATGTTCGAGATAAATAGCCATACTCTAATCCAAACATTCAAACATCCTCGTGCACATTATATTTAGAAAGAATAATTTAAACGGTACATGCAACAAATCACTCAAACAGCCAAGGAAACATAGCACCCTCTCGCGGACTCGCTCAGGCGAGACGCTGGCCTTCACTGACACAGCGGACTCTCGTCCAGGCGAGACGCGCTACAGTGGAGGCTTCACGAATTCTTGCTCAGGCGAGGCCTTCTCGCCTGAGCGAGACTATGCGTCGCTCAAAACGGGAATGGGTCGCCTAGGCGAGTTCTCGTGGCAGTGAGCACTCTGATACTCTCGCCTAGGCGAGACGAGCTCGCTTGGGCGAGAATAACAGATCTCACCACTGTCAGCACACAAGCAACGGCGAGAATGGCTCAGATCATCGCCCAAGTACACATGCAACTCAATTTCATTCAACAAAAGCACACTATGCACGCATATAAACATAAAAACGACCAAAAACAGCCAAGAATAATTTAAGACCGATGAATCTAGCTTCTCTTACCTTCGTTTGAGCACCAAAACAACCAGACCCTAACTATGTAGCACAACAGCTCCAAGAACTAAGACAGTGAGCTGAAACTGGAAAAAGAGGACAAAATGAAGTTAAGAGTCTTAACTCTAACTTGACCCACGCGTTTTAAACAGAGAAAAAGGGGAGAAGGAACGAACCCTGAGCTCTAAAGGTCAGCTTACCTGGAAAAAGGGGAGAGTTTTGCTAGCTCAAAGACGTGAGGATGGAGAGCCCTAGCAGAGAACTTGGCTTGAGATGAAGAGAGGGAACAAAAGCTTGTTTCTGAAAATGGAACAGAGATGAAGGGGTTAGGGGCTGGCATGGTTATTGGGTCCCCTTGTTGGGCCGACCTTAGGCCCACGAAGGCTAGGCCCAAAACTCAACTGAAAAGGAAAAAGGGGCTTACAGTGACAACCCACTGTACCAACAAGTTCTGAATGCAAGTCATACTAAAAATAAAATATATTAATATTTATTATATTAAATTGACTATTTATCTTTTTTTAAAAATACAAAATACTAAACTTTAACCGAAGATTAACATGTAATAACGAGATCAAATGATATGTTTATATTTTTAAGGACTGTAAATAATTTTAATCATCCATAAATAGTTTGTATTGTCTTAAAGTGTTTAATGCCATCTTTGTATTTTCTTTTTCAATTTATTCAATTGCTTTAACATTAGTGAAATGATTGTAATTAACAGAAACCTAACAAAAAATATTTTATGGTTTTATTATAAGAAAATCATATCATATAGACCTGTTTAATTATGGGAGTTATTTTTGTACAGTTAAAAGGCCCTTTCTTTTTTTAAATAACTGAATATATACCTGTACTTGCCAATATGCGTAGGTAAAAATATATTATATCACAGGATTTTAACACAAAAGACAAGGTTTAAATCAACACTAACAATTTGTAGCCTCTGGCCTAGAGAACAATTGGATCTTGAACAATTAAAAGAGGTATTGAAAGTAAAGAGAAGTAGATCAAATGGAAGATAACCCAATTAAATGGAATGAAAAAGCAAAGAAAATATTACAAGAAACTACAAAAAATGACCTTGCTAGAAGTGATTTTTATTGAAAGTTAAGTTTTTCACAGTTTGATGCTGTCAATTGATCCATATAGCTGACCTCAGCTGACAAGGTAAGAATTGGTGGTTATATTTTTAAGTCATTCTGCATGCCATGCCAATGCAAAACATAGAACTTGTCAGGACAAAACATTCTAGTATCCGATATCATTTGCTTTCTCATTCAACACTTGTTGTCGCCATTTCCATGAACAATGATGGATGATCTTCCGGCATGTTATAGCAATCAGCTAGAAGAGCATCAACCAGTGCAAAAGAATTATCACATGTTTCATAAACCTTCTGATGGAAACTCATATGGTGAATTTGAGAAGTTCTTGGTAACTCTTAGTGTGAAGCCTGTCATTGAACAGACAAGTGTCGGTAAACCTCAATGGTTTCAATCCAATCGAAAACGGTTTAAAGGTTTGAAAAGTATAAAACAAACTTAAGAATGAGACATTTTTATTCATTAATAAAATAATTTATGTTAAAATATATCATAATTTTGTTTAAAATTTATTTTTTGAGCTTTTTCTGATACAAAATTATCTATTGAGTACTAACAAAAATTTTTTGAAGGTTTTTTTTTTTTTTTGGAGACCTAAAGCAAGGGCTTTACCTACTTGGACCTTAAGACAATCCTGAATCCAATTCACAAGTAAAATGGGTCTGGTCTGTGGCAGTAGTAGCAGCAACCAAAGATTTTGCCCACCATACCATTTTACTGTTGTTCACTTTGGCAGTGATACATGGATGACCTTTATTGAGTCCAATTTCTCACTTGCTTTGGTCAATTTCAAGACAGAATTTACAGTATCAGTTTTCTTCCTACTGCTCCTGAGCCAGAAACAGCAGAATAATTTAGTTGTTGATATTAATATTAAAAAAAATGCAACAAGAATCAAACATGAGTAGATACATGTGAATCATGTCTGGAAGCAATAATATGAAACCAAGGGGCAGAAATAGAAAGCGTCAGCAATTGGATTTAGACAAATGTTTTAAAAAAATATTCTTTTCCTTGTCTTGTTGATGCAGTATATTGATCAGATAAAAAAGCTTTTAAATACAAGCATGATCAGAATCCAATATACAAGAGCCAAGAGTTTTATATAGAAGTATTCAGAATTTCTTTAACTTGACCTCTTCATCCCGTAGAGTCTTGAAATAGAACCAACCAAGTGTAGAAGTCATTTAACGTAGGGTTTCAACACCCCAATCCATGCAAGTATTCTCCAAAATGTACATGACATCATTTGAATCAATGTTCTAGCCAATAATTACCATAGTTCTAGTTCTGTACCATATGATTGTTTTCTGGGCATGGAGAATCATAAAAGTTAGTCATAAACAATATTATAACAGAAATCATGTTAGTAGATCCATCATTGATCACGTTAAAGATTTGAAATGATAACAGATCATAACCAAGCCATGAGTTGCATACGAGAATTGACCATCATAAAGAGGAAACCTTAAGCAAGGACAAAAAGTGGGGGGTAAGTAAAAATAACAAGATAATCCAACATACTAAAATAATGCACTACATAGTGTTTAATCTCCAAAGCCACACCAATGGAGCTTGGACATTTCACACTTATCTTTTGTGATAATATCTTCATCAAAGTAGAATGCTTGATGAAAACTAAAGGAAAAGGGGATCTCATACAACTTCCAACAATGGGAGAGAAAATCCTGGTCCTGTTTAGCAATGTATAATATTTGACACAATTTAGCAGCATGGCTGGTGTCTTTATCATGAGGCCAGCAGTTTGGATGAAGCATAATTAAATGTATACAGGTGAAGAGAATACAGTGAACATGTGGGTGGCTAACACAATATTTGATGATGTACATAACAAGTCCTCAAGTTTTCCAATGAAGACACTGAAGTAGAGCCACAAATAATAATCAAATACCTAATCTGTGTTCCTCTGTAATAAACTTACAAGTTATACAGAGGAGCATAAGGAGATTGAAAAAATCAGTAAAAAGATGTATGATGGAAGAAAGATGTCTTCATGGTACTTACATATATTTTCTGAGGTAGGATACCCTTGATAGAATGAAAATTTGGTACAGGCTATCCAGGGAAGATTGTGTAATTAAATCAGCACAAGAAATAGAGAAAACAAACTGACAAGTTTAGGAAACAAATTCATCTCCATAAGCAGGAATGTCACATATAAACACAAGAAACTCCAGTTGCTTTGTCAATGAAATCAGGCATTCATAAATCCATTCAGACTGTGGATGCAACACATCCTTTGCCACAAACTCTTGCACAATGCCATTGATTTCAATTGAGCTGCAACCAGGAGTCTTTTCTACTCCTCTCTCTTTCATTATATTCCTAACACTCCTTGCCTCCTTCCACATTTTTGCCTCACTGTACATGGTAGCAAGCAACACATAAATACCACTATCTTGAGGATCCATCTCAAGAAGTTTCAAAGCTGCCCTCTCTCCTATTAAAACATTGCCATGAACACGACATGCAAAGAATAAAGCACCCCACACAGCAGCATCTGCTGCAATCGGCATATTTCTAAGAAGCTCTTCTGCTTCCTCCAAATGACCAGCCCTTCCTAAAAGATCCACCATGCACGAGTAGTGCTTAAGCTGAGGGGTTATATTAAAGTTAAATCTCATTTGGGAAAAGTATTTTCGGCCTTCTTCAACTAAACCTCCATGACAACAAGCTGATAAGACACCAAGAAAAGTGATCTCATCAGGTCTTAAGCCACTACGGATCATTTCTGAGAAATAGGATATAGCATCCCTGGCATTCCCATGAAGTGCTAAACCACAAATAATGGCTGTCCAAGTCAAACAATTCTTTTGAGGAACCTCTTGGAAAACCTGGAGAGCCTTTGCAATATTTCCACACTTGGCATACATGTCAACTAGTGCAGTGCCCAATGCAACATCGAGAGAAATACTATGCCTTTTAGTATAATGGTGAAACCATATTCCTACATCAAGTGCTCCTAGTTGTGAGCATGCAGACAAACAGTTAACCATGGTAACTTTATCAGGTTTGATTTTCTTAATTTGCATTTCATGGAACAGTGCCAGTGCCTCTTTACTATTCTTAGCTTGGACACAGCCACTAATGATTGCATTCCAAGGTACAACACTCTCTTCTGGAATTTTATACAGAAGCTCCCGGGCAACATCTAGATAACCAAATCTAGAATATCCCAAAACCATTGTAGTCCATGAAACAAGGGTCTTGTGTGCCATTTTATCAAATAGAATTCGTGCAGCCAATAGGTCTCCACACTTTATATACATGTCCATAAGTGCATTACTGAGTGGGATTGTCAACTCAAGGCCATGTTCTTTGACATAAAGATGAAATTTTCTGCCGAGATTCAAATCCTGCAGTTGAGAACAAGAAGAAATAATCCCAATCATTGTAATCTCATCTGGTTTCACTTTCTCTGCCACCATTTCCTGATAGAGTTTTTTAGCCTCATTAGCTAGCCCTCTTCTAACACATCCCGTAATCATGGCATTCCATGTTACCAAGTCTCTCACACAACCATTGTCGAACACATCATACGCTGCCTTCAACTCTCCATATGAGAGTAACATAGTTATTGATGCATTGTGCACAAATATATCAAATTCAAAACCAAACTTCAACACATGCCCAAGTACTGTATAACCAACACAATTCATAGATGGAAAAGAACAAGCCTTGAGCAATAAAGGATAAGTATGATTATCTGGTTTCATAACACCAGATTGCAACATTCTCTTGTATAACAAAACAGCTCCCTCTAACTCCCCACTTTCCACAAATCCCCTAATTGTAACATTCCAAGAAAACACATTTGGTTCTCGGATCCAATACAAGATCTTGGTACAATACTCAAGGGCCTGCGATTCAGATAAAGCACAGAATGTAACAAGACGACTTGCGGCAAAGCTGTCTTGAACCAAGCCAGTGAGGATCATCTGGGTCTGGATCTGCTTCAACTGGAGCAAGGACTGGCACCTTTCCAAGAGAGAAAGGAGAAGGTTGTTTCGAACGAAGCTGTGGGAGGTGTTCCAATTGATGGGTTTCCCATAAGGAGACAAGGAACGAGTATGCAAACAACAAAGGAAACCTAAAAGTGGGATTTTTAAAGGGTATCTGAATCTGAGTTTGTTGACAAACAGGATAAACATGACTTGCCAATGATCTACGAAAGTAAGTTCCAGTGTTTGTTCTCTTACAGGAACAGGGTACCACAACTTTTGAGGAGGCCTAAAAGTGGGGTTGTTGTTGTTGAGGGTACAGAATCTGAATTAGTTCACAAAACAGAATAAACATGGTTTCACAATGATCTACGAAAGTAAGTTCCATTACTTGTTCACTGACATGAACATGGTACCGCGCATTACGCAATAACAAGATAAAGAATCAACAATTGAAGGCTTTTAATCTTCTTCTTTTTATCTAGAGTTATTGAAAGGCAATCATATTCAGTGTCGGGTTTCTCCTAAGTCCGATACATACAGAGATAGCTATAGATATAACAAGTGGGAACAAACAAAATTTTATGTATGCATGATATTGAAGGATTGAAATGAGTAAGGGTTGACAGAGAGAAGAAGAAGAAGAAGAAGGAGGAGGAGGAGGAAGAAGGGTTTACCGTTACCGTTGGTGAAGAAGATGAAGTGTGGTTTTAGTTTGAGAAGGTTTGGAGTTTTCGCGTAACGGCATGAATGGAGAGAGGTTGTGTTGTGTTCTTTCGCAGGTTGTTTTGTTTTTCGTAATTTCATAACTGCAAGCAAAAAATAATAAAACCTTGTTTTTTAATGAAGTCAATAAAATTTAAATAAATTTTTACAATATCCAAAACTAGTGTCTTGGAAGCTCAAGCTAACTAGTTCTAAAAATGATTTGAATTGGATAAATAATTTGACTTTTGTAAATTATATTAAAGAAGTCTAAAATTGTAATAGTATTAATAGATATTAGTTAAAATATTAACTATCGTGTCAAAATATAAATTTCAGTCAAAATTGAATTAAAATTACCTATAAATAAAACTAATATGCATCCCAATTAAATACACTTGCTACGATAATTTCATAAATTTATGTAGTTTTTTAAACTAAGCATGTGAAAAAAATGTTTTCGTTAAATTAAATTTATTTTAAAACATTAAATTTTAATTCCAATGCAATTTAATTAAAAAAAACTGGTAATTTGTATTTGAGCATTTTGAAGTTTAATATTTTTCATTTGTAAATAGAAGATATTGATACTTGTGTAATTTTTTATTTCAAAAATTATCCTTATATAATTAACGTGCAAAGAAAAAAAATATAATGTTAATTAACTTTTAAATTTGAAACTAAATACTTTAATTCTTCATTGTATAAAAGAGAGGATTTATAATATTAATTATTTTTTACCTAAAGTAAATAAGAATATTTCCGTAATATAATCTCTTAAGTCTATTAATACTGACTACATCAATATAATACCAAAATTATGATAATATTTTATGTAAAAAATATACCTTCAACTCAAAACTATATAAATAAAATATTTATCTAAAAGTAAAAATAGTCATCTAAATTTAAAAATGATATCATATACATTAAAAAATAATTAAAACTTCAATAATATCTCATGTGCATCCATCTCTCAACCAACATGCATCTCTAAAAACCTTTAGTAAGAAAAAAAATGAATCTTAATACACGATTATTAAATTTGGTTACTCTAAATGGTATCAATTTTTCATTGACGTATGTAATTTGATCCAAGTGAATACTACCTTATTATGTAATGCAGAGTAATAATGTCAAAGAATGCTATCAAGCCAAATTTCCAGAATCATAATATACAAATGGGGGAAAAGAAGTATGTCAAGACTTACACAGATGTTATCATTAACACTTATGTCATGCATGGTAAGAGATTAAACAATGAGAAATGTGGATGTGAAAGATGAAAACCTTAACATATATCTAGAGGTTATGCAGAAGATTGCTAAAAGCACAAGATTTAAATGCAAAATTTCCTTGCCTTTTTTCCTTTTTTCCTATTCTAAGTGGTAAAGTTTTGCTTACAGCATAATCAATTTGTATCTGTTCCCAACTCACTCCCGTTTTCATTTCTACCAACCATAATTATAATGTTGCTCATTGCAGTGACATTGCTTTGCTTGAATTTCTTGACTTATTGCTTGATGCCAATGACCAGTTTCCACAGCAAAGCAACAAAGGGGACACATTTTTTCACGAAAAATTGAAAATTAGGCCACGGATGTCACTAGGTCAAATCATAGATAAGTTCAAACCGAGGCTTGTCCTGTAGAGAATCTTCAAACAGGGGCTGAAGCCACATGGAAGTTCAAGCAGTGTCACTGTTGCAATGATGCTTGAATTATAGATGTAAGAGATGGATGAATACGAGCTGTTCTTAAGGAACGTGCTTCACTTTTTCCTTCAGCATACTCTTCTCCCAGCGGCCACCTTGGGCGTATATCATACTGAAATAAATCATAGTTCAACAAATTTCAGAGGCTAGTGAAGCACAAGCATAGTAAATAACTCAGGTTAACTCAAATTGAGAGAAGAGAAGGTCCAGTGTTGCACTAAATTCGTGTGAATTTTACATTATTAACAGTAACATCAACAAAAAGCATCATTTATAAGTATGCTAAATCCTGTGGCCTAGTACATTTGGTTCAAAATGAAAGGCTTAATTGCACTTTTGATTATCAGGCTATTATAATTGTGCGATTTTAGTTTTCCAGGTTTCAGTTGTGCCAACCGAGTTCTTGAGGTATTGTAAACTTGCTATTTGAGCCCCTCAGGTTCCCATTGGATCCATTCCCTAATTGTGAAATTGTAATACCCCATACATGTTATAAATTGACGCGATGTAAGCAGATTTCAATTTTGAAAAGGACTAAAGTCAAACAGTTGTGATGAGTAGATGGCATAACTAAAATTGCACATTTATAGTACCAGTTTAATTGATACAAATCCAAAGGAATAAAATCACACAACCGTGATACGTGAAAAACCCAAAGCACAATCACGCAAACAATGGATTAGATACGGATATAGAAAAGAATTATAAGAGGTTAAAATCATCTCGACAGAATTCCCCAAATGAGTTCATAGCAAGATTCACCCACAAATGGATATAACATTTTTTTTTGACTTGGTTTAAATTATAACTCATCTTGATGGTATAAAAAAGTGTCGACCATACATCTTTTTTCAAAGTTTAAATATGTTGAGTACTATAAAATGAGTAAATTTATGTTTTGGCCACAACAAATCTTTTTCTTTATTTTTCATCATTGCAAAATTTGAAATAGTTATACTTAGTCCTTATAAAATGTATGAATTTTGACTTTATTTTATTTCCTGTAAAATATTTCTCATTTTTTTTTATCTTTCTAAAATTTGAAATCTCTAATTTTTGTTAGAATAGATAAATAGGTAAATAATATATATTTTAAAGGTGTTATATACTCACACTAGATAACAACATTAGTAAACATCGCTTGGAATACTCGCTTGACTTTTCATTTAACACAAAAAACGTCATAATAACTATGTGTAGAGAAATGGTTTTCAATTTTAGTGAGATTAAAAACAAATAAAATATTTACATGGAACAAAATTAAAAAACTTAGTTTACAGGGTCTAAAAGCTTATTTCAAGTTTTTAATTAAATAAATTAGGCTTAAATATGCTTAGTCCTAATAGGATTAGTGTACTTGGATTTTGGACCCTGTAAAATTTACTTTTTGTTTTCAGTCCTTGGTTATTACGTGACACTGGTTAACTGCTTATGTGTCAAGTAATCATTCTAGGCAGCGTCAGCTAATATGTTAGAATGTCAGCAAGTAACTTTAAAAAAACTTTTAAGATGCCTACAACGCTATTTGTCTATCCTAAATTGATTTTAGAGATCAAAATTAGAATTTTGGAAGGATGAAAGACAAAGAAAAATAATGTACAAGGATTAAAATCAATTATTTTAAATTTTTCAGGGATGAAAAACAAAAAACGGGACCAAAAAAACAAAACTCACTCATTTTACAAGAACAAGATATATAGTTAAGATAATAAACTACCCAAATCCATCGAGAGAATCATGATAGGAAAGAAAATTCAGCTGATATAAAAGTGCTTTAATCAATAAATTGTCAATGTTATAGAAAACACACCACAAAGTCTTCAGGTTCTTCGGCAGGCGGAGGAGGGTCATATCTTCCCATGCGGAAATGCTCAATACCAGTCCAAGCAATCATTACACCTATTCAGTTCAAAAGCTTTCATGAACCATAACAAACTTGTCCATATTGACTTTGAATTAGTACCATCCTAATCAGTTTTTTAAACATTGGATAAAAAAGATAGATAAACGAAATGAAAATTCATGCAACAACTAATTTTGGATTGCCAAAATATCAACAAAGGAGAGAATTGAAATATTACAAATGAGAAATGGAGTGCTTTTTTTATATCTTCATGAAGCGCATCAAGGAGACGGAATATGGGGAAAGGACTCGCACTAGATTTCATCATCTATAACATTTGTCAATGCCATTCCACATGGGTTAATGGAAGTTTGGCTGACACCTGTTTCCCCTCAACGGAAATACGATTTCTATATAATATGATACAGCTTGATCTTCTAATTGCTAGTTTAGTACTACATTCTAAGTCCACTTTAATTATGAGTTTCAAGTGATATACAATGATTTATGCTGCTTTAAAACGCACATGTTCAAGGTTATATATATATATATATATATATATATATATATATATATATGAATTTCAAAAATTTTGTAAGATCTTATAATCTTGGGTAAGATGTCGACTTTGAATACCTTGGACATGCTCACAAGGCAGATTTTAACTTGGAAAGACCGGGGTTTAACTGTTTCAATTTATCAAAATTTGGATTTCCTAACTGAGTATTGGGGGTGGGGATCTACCGTTGATCCAAAAGGAGAAGGCTTGATCAAGTGATAGAGGTCATGAGACTCACATCCGTAGCAAATCGTTTGTTCCACCTCCAATTCCTCGAGGAAATAGAATCTTTAGTAAAACAAAATCACACAATTAGGAGACCTTGTAAGTTAATGATTGACAATAGCTTAAAGGGAGTCCCGAGAACATAAAGAATAGCAAGAGAATGCAGAGGATGGACGATATCAAGACCCTAGGACTGTGTTTAAGATCCATTTGCCAAGGTAAATAACCAGAAATAGAAAGAGAAGAAAAAAGTTATTTATTACCAAATTTACGATCGATGGCTCCAAAATGAAGGATCTAGAGCCCAAATAGTAAAAGATGTCAATGACAGAAATATTGGGATGTGTAACAGAAGCAGTCGAACATGAGGCTTAACAATCCCCATACCATCGTAGGAAATCATTGAAGATTGTTGATGGCATGTTGTGAGCGGGAGCAGATTATGCAGCACAAACTGGGCAAGAGGATAGGTAGAAGCAAAGTTCACCACTTTAGCTATTTTAGAGGGTCGACAATGCAGAGCATAATAGTTATCAATGTTGTGACAATGGTCACACTTCAGTCTTGTCCCATTATTTTTACGAGTGACACAATCACCTACTTGAGAGATCAAGCTAAAGAGCTACTCTTTTTTCTTTGCATGCATGATAACACAGTGGTTTTGTTTTTCTCAATTACTCTCTATACAATTCTAATTTCTAACATGGGCACTTTTTTATTCGGTTATCTAATACAACCCTTACTTAATCTGACTTCGGACAGTTAAATTTGTAATGAACTACGGTATCGATACAGTTAGCTTTCACAAATAAAACCAAAATTAAGAATAAATCATTACCATTATCAGTACAGAGCTGAGGAGGAGGGCATAAAAGTTGCAGGCCATTCTTCTTTGCAACTATATCAAGTCGGGCCCGTACATATTGATTTGATGCAACCCCACCAGAGACAACCTACAACAAAAATGACAGGTAATGGCTTTTAGATTTTTAGTACAAAGGAGGACTGATGTTATTGGACCCGGCAACATTTAGATTCCAAAATACCAAGTGTCTTATAGAAGGCTCCATCTTCAATGCCCATTGTATTGCTCGGTCACACCTTTCTTCAAGATGTAACACAGCAGTTCGCTGCTTAACATGTAGAAAATGAAATACATTAAAGTTATATGACACATGTTAAAATATATGGGTTAAAGGTGAATGAAAAAGAAGATGAGGAAATTTTAATCTGGAGTACATTAAATAGACTTGAAAGGATACACTCGCAATCTACAAACTGTACGAAAATATAACAAACCTGAAAAGAAGCAGCAATATCAGCCCGTGACAGTCTATCTTCCTTACTTGCCGAAGTGATTGGAATTTTGGCATCACTGTCAATTTCCCATATTCATATACTCGTGAGTAGGCAAAAATAAAAATAAAAAAAAAATGTTGGCTTAATTTAATTTTACGAATGCATCACAAAAATACTTCTTGCATTAGGCATTGCACTTTGCAAGATGAGTCATTTAGTTATCCTGTAGGTGAATGCTACATCTACAATAATAAAATATTAGCAGTGATCTGACAATGAGAAAAAATAAAAGATAACACTGAACAGAATGTGGTATGGTAATCAGGCATTTCTTCAATGCAGAATGTTTTTTACATTAAATTAAATTTGTGCTGTACAAAAATAAAAGGATAACATTAAACAGAATACGATAACTAGACATTTCTTCAATACAGAATTTTTTATGTTGAATTAAATTTGCACTACTAACCACTAGACAAAATAAAGTTGATAAGATATGGGATAAACTGTCAATCAAGTTACAGCATTGTTCCATGTACTTACATCTTTTTGGACTCAATTGCCAGCCGTACTTGGGTTTTAAGACCAGCATAGGAGAAGTTGCAATCTTTGTGCTGCTTCATTGGAATCTAGAATGACAAAGTAATAAACTTAAATCTCCACTAGAAGGAGGATATCCGCCAAAGCAATGTCAGAAAAGATAGATATTCAACATAAGCCAACGATCACAAGCTAGGGGAGGGTAGAAGAGTATAAGATTTTGCAGCTAACTTACAGAAAACTTGACTGATTCAGCATTTCCCTCCATAGCAAGCTTCTCAATAGCAGGACCACCACTTCTCCTCAAATCAAGTCCAAGCCATTTTGCTGTTTTGTCGTATGCCTCACCAATAGCATCATCTATTGTAGTTCCAAGTTGTATGTATTGTCCAAGATCACGTGCAAGAATGAGTAAATTGTGCCCCCCTATCAATATAGCTCACACAAGTTAGCCTAGTGTAATTATACCTAAAGAATACAGTCAGCAGAGCTGTATCAAATCACAGTTTTGCAACTGGACTAGTCAGAAACTACCCCAAGAATCACCACCGTAAATGACATTTATCAAAATGAGAGTGTAACAAACAAAGCATATATGAAACGGGAGTGTAAGAACAAAGAATACATGAAAATGTTGAAAAGTGTGAAAAAGAGATAATAGAAGTCGACAGAGAAATGAGAGAGATGAAGGGCATAGTTATGAGAATTTATGTTCCATTCTCTGATAACCACAGAGATGAGTCAACATGTTTATTGTGAGTCAGTTACAGTCATCGTTATCATTGTATTCTAGTAGTTTGAAACAGATGTCACTGTCAGGTTGTTATAACTGTCCAAAATTTTAACCTTTTGATAATGATGGCAATAAAAAACTACTCTAATAGAATAGAACAGATAAGAAATGTTGTAACTTCTTAGAAAATAGACCATAAGTCTAACTCAACTTCACAAAACAGATTTGATAAAGCAAGATTTGCATTCATTTATAAATTATAATTTGGTTATAGAATCAACTAGATATATCTCGAGTGTGGGAATAGAGGGATGCCCAATAGCGAATGTCATGAAGGCTCAAGAAACTTCACTAAGACAAGCTTTGATACCATCGTAGAAAGTGAGGCTTAAGTATAACTCAACCTCACAAATCTAACTTGCATTCACTTATATATAATAATTTGGTCATATTTTTAGTCGATCTGAAACCAGTTATTTCAAACTAGGACTAGATATTTGTAAATGGTCTAATAACGACTTGATAATGGGTGGTACCGTAGGCTTAACAAACCTTGTTAGGATAGACTTTGATATCATCTTAAAAACTAGACTTTAAACCTAATTCAATCACAAACGGCTCTTAAGGTGAAATTTCTACTTGTATATAGTAATTTTGTCATATCCCTGGTTGATAGGAGATCTCCTATATCACTGATTAACTATATGATAGAAGGAGTCATACACTAAGATTTATAAACGATGGTGTATAGATATCAAAATTGCAGTTGCACAGCAGTCAGACCCATCTCAGCAACCGACTCAGTAACAGAATCTACTATGGTTAAAAGCTCTACATAATTAGGGCAGAAAACAAAATTATCTAACTGTAGTTATTTACTAACAAGTATACATAACAGATTTATTTATAAATAATTGGAAAGAATGAAGAATGCAGGTGGAAAACATGACCCTCTTATGAAAAGATAAGCGAAAGAAGATTACAAAATAATTGGAATTCAACAATATAATTAGGGGTAGATTGTGAGTCTGCACAATCCACACAATATGTCTATATATTGGTTCTGGAATGAATAGGAATGGTTCAATCCTAATCATAAGATACATAATCCATACTTAGTTCCTAAGATGTTACTAATTGATTCTGCCATATATACACACAAGTGTATGATATACTACCACAAATATCTAGCATACATCACAAACATCCATGCTCATGGAATGTCTAAAGCACATCTATATCAATAGCATTTCCTTGCCAAATATGTTGGTCACATCTTATGTACATTTATTATGCACGTCTTCAAAATTTCCTGGCAAGGCTTGACTGAAGGTATTCATTATCATAACAAAAAATTAAGTATCGACCAGAAAACTACTCATGTTCAAAATCACAAGCACTGAAAATTTCCCCAGCCTAATTTATTTATACCACATGGACCTAATTACCCGTGCTGCCATGCCACAGATTCCAAATTCCTTGAAACCCAAACAATAACCAGAAACCATGATTCCATGGTCCAAGAAAGAAAAATAGACAGACCTGAGTAAGAAAAATTCTAGAATATTAAAACCCAAAAACAGGAGTGTTACCTGAAATAAGTAGGGCCATGAAAGGAAACTGCAAATCTTTCTCAATTAACCTAAAACAAAAAGATACGTATGACTCAACAGAAAGTGTAATTTCCTATGGAACACTAAAAGAAATGGTAGAAGCATAAAACACACAGAAACTAAAGGTGTGTTGGATTGTGTTTGGTTCTTTAGTTTTGAAATCTAATTTATAATATAAAACTGATTTTCAGAAAATAAAAGAGAGGGAAGGAGATATGAAAGTATAAGGAAAAACATGTGTAATAGAAAACAAAAACTTAAAGAGATGTTTTTTATTTTCTGATTCCAAAAAAAAGATAGAGATATTATTTTTTAAATTTTTTTTCTAAGTCGACTATTATCAAACAAGTTTTTCTTGTTTCTCTATTTTTAAAAACAGGAGACCCTAAGTATCCATTTCATATATTAATAGCATGTCTCAGCATCTATCTATTAAGCAGAATTACATATTCATTAGAGAACTATCCCTTTACCTGGCCACCAGAGCATGAGCTTCCATGTGATGTACGCCAATAATTGGTAAATTAAATCCGCCAGCAATTCTCCTGGCTTTCTGAACCCCCACTGCATTGTACAAGCAAATACTGAGGAATATATAATGAATATTAAGAATTCTTCTAAAGCATATGAATGATAAGAAAATAAAATGCAGTCATGGATAATTATGACTGAGATATGCCTTCCAACGATTACCTGAAGTCGAAAACAGACATTCATATATCATGCCTACAGTTTGAACATTCAATTTTTAATATCTGAGACTGAGCTTGACAAATTTCATTGTATTTTGAGGCACAGTTGCCCAAATTACAAAATGAGACACTGTCAATAATTTCGTGCTGTCTACAAGAAAATTGAGGGAGGGGGAGAAAAACTTACTGTCAATTTTCATGCAAATACTCTTTGTGGTACTTTTACCTAAAATAGTGGTTTTATAACATAAGAAGCTAAGTTGGAGAATCAGAAAGCTACAACTTGAATTGATATTATCGATCAGATAAGTTTAGTTAAATAGCATCTCCACCAAGCTACATGTACATTAATATTTCTTCAGAATTAATGTCCATACTTTTTAACAGGCCTTATCTTGCTGATGCTGAAATTACATGATATCATGTGTTGTTGGTAATTACACTATTTAATTTATTATTGAAAGATTAGAGTCATAGGAGGTAGTCTATTTTTTATTCTCATTCTAGTAAATGTAAAATGTATTTATTCTTCTAAATATAACTATTAAGTCTCTAGACGATGAGTATTCTCAATTGAAATTCACTCACTGAACTTCTGTCTAATTTTTGCAATTCCATTCTTAAAGTTTCTTAAGATCATGCATTACCACGAAGGCAGAGACTCAATCCAGGACCAATAGTAACAGCAACAGCAGTGAGATCTTTCTCAGTCATATAAGCTTTATCAAGGGCTTCTTGCACAACCTATCCAGAGGTTATGCCCATGTCAATAATCATATAGAAAGGGAAAGAGAGGGAGAAAGGGAGGCAATGAAAAACGTATAAGTAGCCATATTAAACATCTATTTGAAAACCTGGTGGCACTCTCCAAACATCATTCTATAGCACCCAAAGGCAGAAGTTACTTACATTCCACCCTGGTTATGTTTTAAGGAATTCCACCAGCAACCTAGACAATCCCTAGGAAGATGTATAGCATTGAAGCCTAATATGCAAGGCAATATTGTAAATGTGCATAAATAACTAAACTTACACAAGCTGTTTACAAAGGGTGTGTGTGTGCAGTCACTATCAAAAGGTTCCAAAAATTAGTGTGTGAAAATACTCAGGACATAAATAGTGTGCCCTATGTGTTCTTGCTGCTGGGATACACTACGAACAGAACAGTAATGATGTACCTTGTCTATAACTTGTGAGTGAGCTTCTTCTGCCATTTTTGGAGCAACGCCTCCATATTTTGCAAGCAGATCTGCCTTAATTTGGACAAGTTACATAGTTAGAAAAAAATACGAATAAATAGAAAATTAAGTCACTGATAGGAATAAACCTGTTAGGACAAAGGAAAAGAAGCACCATGTTGGTAACAGGAATCATTACCACCGTTTAATCTTGGATGTAAGGATAAATTCAGTATAAAGAAATCTATTTATTTTCTTTATTTAAACTTTTCATGTTGTGGAAGATATAAGGTGATATTCTTTCATAATGAGCACATAGTAGAACCATAAAAGATTACATCACATGTTTTACAAGATTAAATTCTATATTTTTTTATTCAAATACAAAAGTGATCAAACATTTAACTATTGACTTCATGAAGAAACAAGTGAAAACCACATAATAACAACATTTCTAAAAGCATCCAATAGAGGATACTACATAAGCATTTTTCATGTTCAATAAAATCAAGTGCTTCATCACAGCAGATCAACACCCTCTGTGCATACATCTCATAATGATCAATAAGCTTTCCCGAAGTAGCAAAATCAATTTAACCAAACTTAGTTCTTAATTCTAGTTTAGACAACAATGAAAATTACCTCTGCAATATTCTTATGGGGACCCTTTCGACTAGGTCATTATTACATCATAGTATGCTTCCCTAGGATATCCCTTATAAGTTTTTTTTTGTTTATGGCCTGGATTAGGCATAGCATTAGCACATTCAGATAACACTCCCACCACCCACCTATCAGATATTTCAGCTGAAGCGGAATGCATTAGACCACAATTTTCAGTACAACCAGTAAGCTTAACCGGTAAGCATCATGAAAATGTTTCTTTAACCCTTATGACCCAATTTACCAGTTTTACAGTTCTATGTTAATGGACTGTGTAAAGCAACCAAGAAAGAAAGGTGTAAAAGAAGAGAGAAACAAAGAGCATGATGCTTACCCATCATCCGTTAATAAGTGGACTTTAAATCTAATTCAACCCATATTATAAGATAAGGTGAAGTTCACTTATATACTATTATGAAATGACCTTGTCCCTTAGGCCAATATGGCCAATATGGCCAATATGGCGAATATGGGACTTCCAACACCATCAACATTCCAACTCGAACAAAAGAGTACGTAGAATAAAATCTAGCATCAATCTCAACAATACTCACATATTCTTACACCGGACTAACACAGCACGAAAGGGAATTCAGCAAATATAACACAATTATACGACACCGTACCTGAGATGACACCACTTGGCTCAGAATCTCACCGTCGCTTCTCACCTATACCACACACAGAAACCATTAAACGACAAACCAAACCGTCACACGGAAAATAATTAACGAAAGGCAAACGCGGATTACATACGACAGCCGCAGCGGTGTCGTCGCAGCTAGTTTCGATCCCCAAAACGACGACATCGTCGTGGCGTTTCGAAGAGGAGTAGGTTGTGCTGGAAGATGTCGTAAATGGCGATTTGAGTGGAAGTTGGTTTCTACGGAGATTGGTGAGTGCGGAGAAAAGCGAAGGTGGCTTTGGTAAGAGCTTTATACGCAAAAGTGTTGATGGAGACGCCATTGTAACGAGAGAGAGTAGCATTTTTGCAGAGAGGGTGAAGAAAGAAAGAAGAGAACAGAGAAGGAAGCACTCCAAACATTTCAACGAATCTCCATTGCACACGTGGCTTTAAAAATTTAACAGATAAATAATCTCCCAAATCATTCCATATGGTTTATTTTATTTTAATTAGGTTTTATAATGCCACGCCACCTAATTTTTTAATATCAATATAATTTATAAGATTCATATTTATTTATACTTCAATGCACATAGAATTTTTAGAATAATTTTAAGTTTAACAACTTCAATATAACAATTGTATCTATACTACCAATATTATTATATAAAAAGCAGTGTTGTTTATTTTTATCCTTTTAATAATTGTTTTTTTAAACTAAAATCATTTAACTCGATTTTTAAAATTAATTACTTTTTATTTGAACATTTTTTTAATATTTAATTATTTTTTAAACTAAAATAACTATTTACAATAAAATTATTTATGTTTGTATATATGAAAAAAAGTGAATACAATGTTGTATTAAATGTGTTTTTACTATGATATAAAATTTGTATATATTATAAAATAAATTTGATTTAATGTATACATTTTAAATTATGATGTTCTTAAACAAATTGGTTATGGAAAGTTAGAGTTTTCTTTGTATCTTTGTATTTTTGTATTGTATGATGTTATAATGTTTTTTCATAAGTTCTAATGTTCTGTTATAATATCTAAATAATGAATTTATTGGTTTGATATTTTTTTGAGAATATTTAGTTAGTAATTTATTTCTTAGATTAGTTTTATGATTTACTTTAATCTTTATATTTTTTTTTATTCAATTGAGTTTTGATATTTTTTTATATAGAGTTAAGTTATATATTTCTTTAAATTTCGGTTAACACGTCTAAAAATGTCATGTGTCAAAATTTAGGAGTTATATGTCAAATCAAAGGACTTAAAGATAAAAGATGAATTAGATTTTGACACGTGACACAATTCAAATAAATTTAATTTCAATTTAATAACATGGACCAAATTAACTTTATTTAAAAATATATTAAGACTCAATTGTGTCAAAAAAAAATATAAGAACTAAAGTAAATCATAAGCTTAAATATAGGTACTTAATTACTAATTAAACGTTTTTGAAAACGTTATGGAGGTTTTTATATTTTCATTTGTAGAGAAAATTGAAATAGTGATTCATTCTATAATTATCTTGAAGAAATAAGATAAAGTTTTCTCAAGTGGTCCATCAGTTTTTCCATTCTACAAGTCTTCTCATCATTTTCTCTTTTAGTTTTGGTTATTGTTCATGTATCAAATTATTTGTTTGATCCTATCTTCTTAATTCCAATTCATTTATGGTTTGATGTTATGTTACATACATTTTTTCATCCACCTCTATTCTACATGTGCTTTTGTGCTTAAATTCACTTAATCGTTTTGTGATCATATATATGAAATCATTGACTCATGTTTCTCATGCTCTTATTCATTATTTGAAACCATGGGAGATTCATGTCATGCCTTGTTTATGTGTAATATGTTTAAGTACTTCTATGCTTATATACCTCCTATGACTTTGTGACTTAATTCTCTGAGACAAATTATTGCAACTTCTATTTATCCTTTAAATGGTGGCATCAAGAGTTAGAAGTGAAATCCTATAGAACTAATTCCTTCTCAATTTTCAAACCATGACAAAACGTTGCACTTATCCAACATCTTCATGTCTTTGTAGGTAGATGATGAATATGGCATTTTGGTCTTTCCAGAAAGTACAATCTATATTGTGTGAAGGTTTCTAGAATTTTAGTTTTGAAATTTATGTAGTGTAAGTTCTAAATTATCTAATGTGAAGATAATTTTAAAACGCAACTAACATTTCAGAAAATTGTAATGAAGGTGTCAACTCGCCTGGAAGATAATAATGCAACACATATACAATAACCTTGTGTTTGGATGGAGCATTTCAACAATGCTCAGAAATTGAAATGTTTTGCATTTGAATTGCTTGCAATTAAATTTCCTTCATTTTCTAAATAATTTGTTTGGATATTAAAATACCTTACATTTCAATTTCTTGTTTGGAAAAAATAATTGAATTTGGAAACGGGTTCGACGATCCAGATGGACCGAGCTGACCCACCTGACTACCCAACCGAATTGGTATGACCCGACGACGCAGACAGATCGGGCCGGCCAGAAAACCTAGACAGGTTGGGTCGACCCGATGATCCAGACAAGCTTGACGGCTCATACCTACCGGTCATGCCTGTCAAGTTCATCAATCTGGCCTGACACGACCCAACCTAACTCGACCCGTCTGGGTCATTGGCCCGGCTTGGCCCCATTAGGTCATCAAATTGACTAAACCCATCTAAGTTGTCGGGCCCGTTTTTGTCATCGAACTCAACCCAACCTGGTTCGTCTGGGTCGTTGGGCCAGCTCGACACATCTTAGTCATTAGGCCCGCCTGGACGGTGTGGGTTGTCAAGCTTGACCGACCTGTTTGAGTTGTCAAGCCCGCCCAACCCGTATGTGTCATCAGGTCACCCGATCCGTCTAGGTCATTGGGCCCGCTCGACCCGTCTGGGTTGTTGGGCCTGCTTGACCCGTTTGCGTCGTCAAGTTGGTCTGATCCGTCTGGATCATATGGCCAGCCCAGCATGTCATGGTTGTGAGGTTAAGTGAGAAGAATTTCAAATTCCACATTTTTTAAGGATATTTGAATTTCTTCTAATTTAGATAATTGAAATACTTCAAAAAAATGCATGCATTTTAAATGCTTTTTAATTTCTCTATCCAAACAAAGCATTTCATTACAAAGAATTTCAAATTCTTCAAATAAATGAATCACCCTCTTGAATTGTCTCATCCAAACACACCCTAAGAGTTTTAAAACATGAAAAATTATGGATCAGTTTCATCAAGCATGATAATAACGTCCACTTTTAAAATTTTCAAGCATGGTAATTTCAAGCGAGAACATACAACCCAACCATAGATAGCTTCATCATATGCACAAGATGCAAGAGACAACCCATTGTGGAATGTTTCTCAATTTAGATGGTGCAACACAAGTTTTCAAGTGATTTTTCATTGAAATTCCTTGTCGGCTTGCCACATGAATTGGCTAAACCATTTTTGAAACATGTTATTCCCTTACAAACAGGTTATAAACTAGTCAAAGTTTGACCTTATCGGTATCCCTACAATCAGAAGGACCAAACAAAAAATTTGGTTTGAGAAATGCTTGAACAAGGCCTTATACAACCCAACAAAAGTCTCTTCTCATACTAACTGTGGACAAATTATAGAACCTTGAATGCCATAAATACTAAAGATACTTTTCCCATACCAATTGTGGACAAATTACTATATAAGTTATATGGAGTCAAATATTTTTCTAAGTTAGATTTGTGCTTCAGATACCATCATATTTTGGTCCAGCTCGTTAATCGCATTAAAATAACTTTTCGATAGGGGTGACAATTTGAGCTTGGCTTAGCAAGTCGACCCGCAAGCCAACCACAAAAACGCGAGGCGGGCTGAGATATTAGGCTCGATGGCCCGCATAACCCGCAGCCCATGTGGGCCAGAGGCGAGGTGGGTTGGCACACAACCCGCATAAAAAAATACTTGCACGTATGTATATTGGTTACTTTCCTTTTGGACTTCTACATAAATGTTTCAAATTATTGTATGAGTGGAAAAGACAAGTGTTATATATTTCAGAATATACTAAAATTTGAAGAATTCATCATGCATGTCAAAGTATGAATATGGATATGATAAAAATGTTGGATTATCAATTTACCATTTAACTCTCCCAAATTTTTGTTTAATTTTGTGAACATATTAAAGTTTTCCAATTTTTTGATCATTAAAAACTTTATCGTAAGAAATTTAAAAAAAAAAAATTGAATTGACCCACCGATTACAACCTATTTAAGACGGGTCAAACTTTTGAACATGCATTTTCAAAGCACCACATTCCACCCCTACTTTTCGAACACAACATGGTCATTACAAATGATTAGTATGTCATTCAGACTCACCAAGTCCCGAACCACTCCTCAAAACCTAATGAATCAAAATTTTCACCATGTTTTGAAAAAATATGTTATTGTATTATTTGATGATGTTCTCGTTTATGGGCCCTCATGGACAATGCATTTGGTTCATTTCATAAAAGTTTTGCAAACTGTACTACAACAACATTCGTTGTATATGCTCCACCTTTCGAGTGTTCTTTCGGCTAGCAAGAAGAAGTAGATTACATAAGCATAAATTCAAAAATCTAAACTAATAAACACAAAAAGCTAATCTGCAAGATTTTTTATATAAAAGTTCAATAAATTTATCTCAACTTCTAAAGTAAAAAAATAAAAGTTATCATAAATCAGAAAATTCATAAGTTCATCATATATACATGTGTTTTAATTTTGAAATTAAGTTGGAATTCCAATTTAAAATTAATTTTTAGAATTCTCATTTTTAACTTTTCAGAATAAAAAGACATTTGAAACTAAAATCATTTGCAACTTTTTACCATCTTCATTTTCTCATGGATGTAATGACTTGCTCTCATATTCGTCCTTCAAGTTATAATTTTCTCTAATTTTATTTATTTTTGCTATAATCCTTAAACATCTTCTCTTAGCTCATATAACTTGTATTATTATTCCATTCTTTAATTATGATTTTTTTATGTTATTTCCATGTTAAAATAATTGTGTCAAGATTCGATACAAAAGGTATATTAAATTGTGGTGTGATAAAAACATGATTTTGGTATGCTTGAATATTCACTTTATAATTTTTTTACCATTCTATTATCTATAAATTGTATACTAACCACTAAAAAGTTATTATTCTGATAACAAAAGTGTTTTGGACAAGTGTACCATAATAGAATTCACAATTTTTAATCTAAAAACCTTCTTATGTTTTAAAATTGATTTAATAAAAATTTAATTTTTGAACTCTAAACTAATTTTGAGTTTCATTGAAAAAATTCAAATGAAATTTATTAAGTCAAATAAATATAAATATTAATCAACTACATTTCAATTGGATATGGAGTCGATACTTAAACTTCATTCTTTGCCTACAAAAAATTCTACAAGATTTTAGTAATGTAAAAATTGACAAAAATTTCACACAGAATAAAACTTAACATATAGATCATACATAGGTTTACATAATAAATGTTTTGTGGGTTATGATAAGGAGTAAGTTGAGGCGTAACTTAGTTACATTTGTTAATCTCTTCGTAACTATTTCTCCAGAAAATTCTTTTGGCATGATATCAAATTTACGCATAACAAAATCAATCAATAACATAAAAAATTGAAGTACTTTAAACTATATTTAAGTGGAAAAAAATATGAATGAAATTTATCATAAAAACAAATTCTTAAAGAAATTATAACAAAAGAACAGTGAAGATATAAAACAAGTTGTCTTGGTAAAAAAATTGAAGATTGTAAGAAGTGGCAAAAGGTCTCGATCTCAACTCTCACTACTAATAGTTGTTATAGAAGAAATATATATTTTTTAAAGAAAGTGATATGATAGTAATGTGTCTTGTAACATGTATTTGATAGATCATAAATAAGTAATTTTGGATATGTAATGATATAATTTTAAGGAAATCTCATGCAATCGTTTTTTTTTTTTTCAAAAAACATTTGATAAATGTTCAATAACAAATTAATGCCATGAAGAAGTCTCCTCTCGAAATCTCCTCTCCTCCCTACTGCAATAACTTCTTCTCCAAGAAATTCACTCATTTGCTTGATCGGCTGGGCTGACGATCGGGGTACCTGTATAAAAGGCTCTGATGCTTAAGTCAGTGAAAAGACCGATCGGTGTATCAGTGTAACTGTCGTAATAAATGCGAATTAAAGATGTTCACCAACCTACCTTTGAGCCCTATTTATAGTTTTCGGTGTGGGCCTGTGATTAGGGTTCCTTAATCACGATCCAATGATCATCTAATCAAGATTATTGACTTGTTTAACGTTAATTAATCCGGTTGACTGGTGTTGTTTGGCCGTGCGACCGGTGGCCGCTTGACTGGACTGGTTATATCCTAATTTTAACAAGTGAATAATTCGTTTATAATTGGTCGACCGATGGTCGTATATAAAGCGCTACGCGAACCTTAGGAGATTGACCGGCCGATCGACCTGGTGGCTGGTTAAATGATTATCCCTTATTAAGGCGTTGTTCGTGTGGGACCGAACGACCGATGTTCCGTTGTGGAGTAAAGCGTGATTAATATGCAGGCCGATCGATCAGTTGGTATGAGAATGTTACTCGTTTGTGATACCGATGGACCGAGGGCCCTTAACATGGTTCGTTTGCGAGACCGATTGACCGATGATTCCTTACGATGTAATACGTGATTCATTTGTGAAACCGATTGACCAATGGTCCTATACCGTTCATCCGTGAGGCCGTTCGACCAGTGGATATGTTTTATACACGAGCTTTCCCATCCTTGTTCGATGGACCTGAAGACTGGACATGGCCGATAGACCGATGGGACATACAGTACAATTTTATAAAATAAGGGAGAGAATGTAGTAATAGATATTAAAGTTGAGTTCTATTTTTCAATTTCATGGCATGAACAATCTCATGATGAACTTTGGAGAATGTAAAAGTAAGTGAAGGATTAAAAAAAATATCCGAAAACATCAAATAAGTTCTTGGTGTTCATTAAATCCAGAAGTTTTGTTCTTTCCACTTTATCAAACCTTGTTATGTTAATTGATATTGACATGTTCATATTCATAATATCAAGAATCAGTTGTTAGTTCATTGTCCAATCAAATTATTAAAGGTATTTGATTGAAAAAAAAAATGTCTTATTCAAAATATGTTTTAAGTTATACCATAGTCCTAGAATAATAATTTTAAATCTTCATATTATATGTGATTATTTATTGAACTATTTTCCTATTATCCTTTAGTATGTATATGTTGCATTTGAACCTTTATCACAAGAGTTCAACTGAACATATATTTATTGTAATTTAATTTTGTACATTAATTTCAAGTAATCAATGTCATATTTAAAATTCATAATCTAGTCTAAAAACATCTCATTTATTTATAAGGTCCAAGAGGTTTGATTCTTCTTACTCTATTACACTTCCTCTTTTAGGCAAATTATTACCATTTTTTCATACTCCTTTATCACTCTATTACACAATATTCACAATTATTTTCTTTTCAATTTCCAAACTAAGGTTCTACTAAGTTTCATCTTTACCAATAAATTCCTCTAATTTTGTTTTAATATTGAATTTCTTGTCTGTTTTGTGTTCTTTGGAATGAATTATGAATTATTTACTTCAATTTTTACTATTGATTTAATTATGTGTGCTGTGTGCGATTGTTTTTTACATAAGATTAATATTTCCAAAAAAAATATAAAAGTTACCTTTGCAAGTAATTTTCTAATGAAATAGTTGTTTGACATTTTCTTTCTTTGATTATAATATATATACTTGGATTGAAATTCATTTTAAAAGTAATTTATTAGAAAATTTATTTCAAAATCAAACCGATTTTGAACTAAGAAGAACCTATAGGTGCACTCAAGGCTGGTTAAACTATGAACCAGACAATTCAAACTCACTCAACAAGGCTAGAGTTTAAAATTATGTTCTTTAAACTTCACATATTGTTAGTAAAGGCATTTCATATTGCAGCAAAGAAAAGATACCAGGTTAAATTTATACATTTACAAATGTGAAGTAGCATGTAGAGAACTTTGGATGCAAGCACAAAATACAGGAAGATTCAAGAGTTGGAAATACAATAGTGAGAAGAATCATTGAACATGAACAACACCGTATCCTTGTATTCTCTTTCCTTATTCTTTCCTACTTTGACATGTTCTTCCGTGTCAAAAGTTTTGAGAAAGGAAGGAGAAACCAAAAACAATATCTCCCTTCTCACTTGATTGATGAAATACCTATTGAAACTTAATTATGCAAGGTGTATGCTTAAAAACCATAACTATCATTGAAGAGTAAATGCATAATGCTCATTGAATATCCTTTTTCATCATGGATTACACTTATTCACGAATCAAGTCATTTCATTATATCATTGCCTACAGATAGCAGTCAGTGATGAAACAACTTATTCTTTTTTTTAGTAAAAAGAAAGTTCTTTTTCACCACACGTGTTAAGAATTAAGATAAAGATTCAAAATTCATTCCAATTACAACTAAACAAGAAACCAAAAGTACTTCAAAACCTTTGAATCACTGAAGTAAGACTCAGTAAAATTGGACGCCACTCTGAAGAGTTGTCCTTCCCGCCTCCAGATGCATTTTAGTTAATGAGAGGATTGAAGTAAAGATGAGGAGATTGAAGATCATCACTTGGAAATCTTCGCAGCAAGTTCTCTCACCAGCTTAGCAGCTACCATGGCAGTCATTCCATCGACAGTATCACGTTGAGGGTTTAATTCAACCACGTCTCCAGCCACAACATCACCTTGAAGATTGTGCAGGATGTTGAGAACATCACGGAACGAAAGACCTCCTGGCTCTATGTGAGACACTCCAGGAGCAAAGGCTGGATCTAGACAATCCACGTCTATTGAGATGTATACACCTTTAACACCTTCTCCTAGTTTCTGCAAAAGAAAATCCTCAGGTTTACAAATCACAAAAGCACCAAATCTCAAAACAAAAGATGATATTAAATTCCATGACACAATATTTTTGCTTGAATAGGATCTCAGCCGAAACAAATGCATAGAAACCAACCTTGGAAATTGAAAGCATACATAGGATACAGAATGCAGAAGAATCAACCCTCCAATGATAGTTACAATTGTTATTATCATCAAATACGAAACAGTTCATCCAGGCCACGTAAAATGATTGAAATTTCTTATATTCAAAGATATTTCAGAGACAATGTCTACAGATACCCTTTCATTTGCAGAACACAATTTGATTCAGGTCCAGAGATACCTCTAAAAAACTGCTATACTTAGATGTTTCCTAAAGGTGACAACATTAAGATAGAATATTGATTAGTGCATAATTCCAACATGTATGACTATGCCTTGACACCAACCAGGTAGTCAAAATAGATGGAGAGATACATGAATTAATATGTAGGTGTGTTTGTGTTATATAAAAGAGGTAAAGAGGATAGAAATACCAGATTTTCTAAGAAGTGGCGATCTCTTGAAAATGTCCGCATCTCATATTGCTCAACTCCAAATTTTTTGGCTTGTGCACGCCCTTCAGCTGTTATTGATCTTATACCAACCTGAAATAGATTAATGAGTTAAAAGCAGCAAGAATACTAATGTATCATGCACAACATAGATGAAGAATGAAATATTTACCATCATCCATGAGGAAAATTGCATCAACTTAACTACCCAAACAAATTAACAACAAAATGTGCAGACTAAGATATAAGTCAAAGATTTATCAGATAAATTCAATCCAAGACACTAAATCATTTTGAGAGCATGGTTGAATATAATGAACTAATTTCAGCAAAGCATATTTTGCTTTGTAAAAGGTTCTAATGAATTCAACTAACAGTTCTATTTACTTTCTGGACAAGTTACACAGTGTTTCAGATAATCAATAATAGATCATAAGGGTGCAAAAAGGAATCATAACAATGGGAATTGGGAATTGGATTCCTTCGTTAGTGAAATCAGATACGTGAAGGATTAACCACATCATCCATATGTTCTACACCTAAATTGGTTGTCCTCTTTCAAGGGTTCTAGATGATTACATCTTGAGTCCTGATCAAGTTATATTTAACTTCCAAACAAAATCCCACCTATTATACGAAAAATAATCAGCCAAAATGCACAAATTAAGGTTAAACAAGATGTAAGTTATCGAAATGCCTTAACAAACTAAACCATTAATGTTACAAACATAAATCTGCAACGTTAAGGAATTGCCTGCAAAAGTCGTCGAACATAGTCGCCCTCCATGACTCGAGCAAAAGAAGAAGCATGTGAATAAATGTTTCCTTCAAAGGCATCATAGTTATCAGGATGGGCATCAAGATGAAGAACATCAACAGGTCCTCCAAGCTTCTCAGAGACAGCTCGGATAACTGGAAATGATATTGAGTGATCACCACCCAAAACTAAGGGGCGTAATGGATCCTGTAATAATGTAGAAACTATGAGAATTAAGCAACACAAAGTTCAAAAGAAAGTAATCAGATAAAGAATATGAGAAAAATATGAAAATTTGTTAAAAAGAATGCCATTATTTTCAAAAAAAAGCCCCAAAAACAAGTCAATTTTTTTGATAAAAAAATCCAATAATGAAATACAAGGACCTTCAAAGATTTTCTCTTGTCATGTTACACATGGATCCTTCCCTACTCACTCTTCATTTTAGAAAATCAGACCAGAGTATCTAGTTCTGTTTAAAGACCCATGTAAATGCAGTTTTCTATGACCAATATATTAAATTGATCAAACAATCCTTAATGACAGTGAGCTTTCAAAACTAATGCCAATATTAAACCTAAAACATAAGATAATAGTTTATAAGCAGTTACACCTGCATTTACATTACGAATGACCAGCTTATACAAACAGCTGTAGCATGTAGAAAGGGAGTGTCAGTTGTCCTCTACTGCAATTCCCTAATTATAATTTAATTAATTACAAAGTTCTCACAACGAAAATTGATAACAAGAACAAAAGATCAACATAGGAACATAAAGCATAAAAAGCCATTACCGACAAAGTGGTGGAACATGCAATCAATCTACCAATAAAAAGTAATCTGATACTAGAAAAGTAAAACACTTCAGATAGTTTTTCATTTCGTCACTTTTTTGCAAACTTTATAAAGTGTAAATCATTATGCACTGAAAATAATGAAGAAATAAGAACCAAAAACGGAGAAATGACATATACTGCAAGTTGCGGGTCATGTGATTTAATAATTCCAAATAATGTGACAGCATTCAAAACACAAGTTCACAAATTTAAAGTTTACCTCGTTCATCACTAACTTTACAGATTCACCAATTACATTCATTAATCTGTGATCATCTACCCCACAATCTCGAATTTCTTGAATTGGGACATCACCAACATCAGTAAGAACCCGTGCATCTTGTAACTCCTTGCCTGCATAATCAGAATCATTCTATTATAAGCTACTTATTATCATAATCTACCAGTAATTGCAGGCCAAAAACAATAATAATGAGGGCACTGTGAAGTAACATTGCCAGTGACATATATCCCATGAAATAAGTTGCTTCCATGGACATTGTAGATTCACAAACAAAGGATAATTAAATAGAGGTGAGCAGGCATCTTACACAACTCCATGCTATCCTAGGAAAAGGGAGGTAACATAAATTCGAACAACATAAAGAAATAACATCCATCATTTCAATTTCCAATTGGATGAGTTTAAATCTTCTATTAAGATAACTTGATTTAAATAACCAATTAGCATTTGAGTGAGTTTACAATGCAAACTTTAACATGTGCTAATACAGAAAACACTTCCAAAGACTTCTACTATCCACAGAAAACCATATGACTATATACCTTCTTCAGTTGTTGAGTTTGTGCTACCACACCAAATGGCCTCCCTAATGCGAGGAGGTGCAAATGCAGGTCCTTGTAGGAATGATGAATTATGTCCCAAAGGAACTCCAAGAAGAGATGAAGTTGCTTTAGCGCCTCCCAAAGCACGCACAAGTTCTCCCTGGAGAAAAAGAGAACTCTTACATTCACATTATTTTCATGCACAGCTCAAAATCACTGAAATAAAATATAAAATTGTGGAACAAAAGAAACAACACTAAAACAAACACAAATTCAGGAAAGAAGGATAAAAATAAAATGACATGCCTTTAGCTTTGCTCTTTCTCGAATAAGTGTAAGTGAAGCATCTATGACACGACTTTGGCCTTTCTCTAGCATAGCAGCAGATACTTTTGCTGCATTTAGTGCTGGCATGTAATGGATACCTCTGCGTACTATATTGGACATCTCTGTATCAAACAAAACAGAAAACAATTAATATATATAGAGGCCAATTATTTATGTACATTTTACTCATTACATACCAATGGATTTTTCTATTGAAGAGAACTGGACAGAGAAATTTGCAAATGTCAATTCAGACTTTAGTGTGTATTAGTGTCAATGACACTATACACATCCAGTATACAGAAATCCGTAGATGGAGGAACCATTAGGTTTTAGAGAATATTTTTAATTGAATTTTTAGTAAAAAATATAACACCGTATTTTCACTTTACTTTTTGTTCTCAAAAGTTTGTATAGGAGACAAAAAAAAGAGCAACTTATTAATATTTCATGTTAACTTGTACAAACTTTTGAACATGGGAAACAAAGTGAAAATGTGGTGAAATTTATGCAACTAAAGGTGAAATCAAATAAAAACAGAAAACATTTTCCCAGATCAAACCTCTTCTCAACCTAAAGCCCTAAACCGACAAACACAGACATGTGACTTAACCCCCCCCCCCCCCCCCCCCCCCCCCCCCCACCCCACACCCCCCACCTCCCCCGGCATACATCAGGCAATCCATTCAACCTTAATGTTGATCAGAATGCTTTTCTTTTATTCTTTCTCCGTCAATTATTAAAATCAAACATATTACATATTTAGTTGTTGACATTTATATTAACAAAAATTAACATGTAGAAGCAGGAAAATACACTAAAAAATCAGCAATACAGGGAAGGAAAACTGAGTAATTACATATGAATCATGTCCTCAAGCAATACATATGAAACCAACATGCAGAAACAAGCGATAGCATTTAAACAAAATATTCATTTTGCATTGTTGATGCAGTATATTGATTATACAAAATCATATGCTTTCAACTGCAAGTGTTATCAAAATCCATGTGAGTACAAGAACCAAGAGTTTTATATACAAGTACTCAAAATTTCTTTAACTTGAACTCTTCTTCCAGTAGAGTATAGGAATTCAAACTCCAACCTATGTAAGTATTCTCCAAGATTTACATGACATCATTAGATTCTTGAGGGCACCATGTATAAATTTTTCTCATGGAGAATCCTATAAACTTAGCCTTGAACAATAAAGTCATTCAGGATCATCTGACCCAGGATTTGATTCAACTAGAACAAGGACTGGCACCTTTCCAAGGGAGAAAGGTCGAAAGAAGATGTGGGAGGAGTTCCAATTGATGGGTTTCACACAAGGAGACAAGAAACGAGTGTACAAAGACCAAAGGAGGCATAAAAGTGATATTTTTGAAGGGTCTCCGAATCTGACTTTGCTTACAAACAGGATAAACATGGCTCAACAATGATCAATGAAAGGAAGCTCCATTTTCTGTTCTCTTATAGTGTACACATTTTCAAGGAGGTCTAGTATCAGAATCTGAGTTAGTTCCAAACAGAATAAACATAGCTTGACAGTGATCTATGAAAAAAAGTCTCAGTGCTAGCTCACTGACATGAACATGGTACCATACATTTTGCAAAAAAAATGAAAATAAATAAATTATAATGAATCAACTATTGAAGGTTTTACCTTTTCTCATTTGGGATAATTGAAAGGCAATAATAATAAGAAGAAGAGTAAAGTTGGTCCTCAGTATATAAATATAAATATAAATAAATATATATATATATATATATATATATATATTATTAAAAAAAAAAGCAGGGAACAAAAAAAAATTAAAGTAAACAGATAATGAGGGATTGAATATAGTTAGGGCGGATAAGAAGAAGAAGAAGACGAAGGGACTCACCGATACCCTTAATGAAGAAGATGAAATGTGGTTTTAGTTTGAGAAGGTGTAGAGTTTTTGCGTAACAGAGTGAAATTGTGATTTGTTCTTCTCACAGGTTGTGTTTTGTCTGGTGTGCAAGCACCGAACCAAATCTGTCAAATCATGACCAATGTTCTTGGTAAAATGATAAGTGTATTATTTTATAAACAAGATGTAGACACTTGTGCTAAGGGATGTGTTTCCATTCTCTATAATATCATATCATATAGAATTCGTAGTATTTTATTCTTTACATATTTTTATATTAAAATAATTATTTTACTAATTTTATGATTTTAAGTGATTCTTTTTTTAAATTTAATTGTTTTTTTAATATGATTTTTTTTCTAAAATTTAATTATCTTTTAAACTGAAATAAATATTATAACAAAAAAAATCATCTAAAAATTAAATATTATCAATAATAAAATTTTAAAAAAATATATTTAAATTACTTTTACAAATATAATAATAATAATAATAATAATAATAATTTTATTATTTTTTATCATAAAAAATAAACACACGTACACGTAGCTCATTAATAATAAAATGCATATGTTATGATAATAAAATATAGTAAAGTTATTATTATTATTATTACAAAATTAAATTTATAATTTTTATAATTTTATTATAATTTTTATTTATTTATTTTATAAATAATTTTACAATTAAAAAATTTTAACTTTAAAAAAAACGACCAAATAAAAAATGGTTAAATTAAAAAATATTACTTAAAAGTAAAATACTTGTTATAATTTCAAAAACCATTTTTATTTAAAGAATAAAATTAAAAAACATGGACACCAAAACATACAATCTTCACAGATATAGATTTACGAACTATATATCGACAACTTATTAAAGAATAACTTATTAAGTTAATTATTTATTATTAAAGAATGATATATTAATTTAAAAAATTTTAAATAAATAAAAAAAATTAAGGAATAACCTATTAAAAAATAACTTATTCATTTAATTATGTATTACTAACGAAAAAATATTAAAGATTAACTTATTAATTTAATAATTTGTTAAATGATTAATTAATAAAAATTACAAAATTAAAAACTAAAAAAATAGTATAGAAATATATTTTATTTTTAGGGCAAATAAATTTAAAAAAAAATGAATAAAATAATAAAATAATTTTTATGTACATGTGCAAAATAAATATAAATAACAAAATTAACAATGTAAAATGGCTAAAAAACAATTTTTTTAAATATTTATCAACAAAGCAAGATAAGTAATAAAATAATTTTGTTAGTATATTTTTTTTCTTATATTGTATTAAATATAAACACATGCATTATTATCATAACTAATAATTTTACACCACTTAGAAGTGGAAGCCAAAAGCGATTTAAATATTTTTTTTCTCTCTACTTTATGTTTTTTTATGATAAAATCATGACGGAATTTCCATCTCTAAAATGAATAATATATCGATTACTTGGTGATTGACCATGACATGGACTAGGACTTAGGTTCACTTAGGTATTTATTTGTAAACTAATTTCCATATGTGATATGTTTTTTAGCTTTACATAGTTTTTATTCTTTTGAAGAAAAAGTAGAGTTAAAAACATTTTTAAAGAAACATCTTAAAAAATAATCTCCTGTGTTTCTTTGGGATAAATGATTTGAGGGAAAGGGAGAGAAAGAGATTTGAAGGATTAGAGGGTGAAATTGGTGTTTTTCTTTTAAGATATTTGAGAGTGATTCTAGAATGGATTAGAGAGTGAAATTTATGAAAGTTTATGAATGAATTCACTGGTGTGACATATTAAAAAAACTATTAATAGATAAAAAAAGTTAAATTATCAAAATGTTCCTATTGTTAAAAGTAATATAAAATAATATATAAATTATTTAAATTTATTTTTAGGTTTAATCATGCCTTTGGTCCTTATTTTCGTAGCGAAATATCAATTTGCTCCCTCTATTTTTTTTCCATCTCAATTTGGTCCCTATTTTGGAAATTTGATCTCAATGTAGTCTTTTCCGTTAGTGATACAATAACAGCGTTAGATGGGGTGTCACGTGTCAGTTCCTCGATTTTTTGATTTTTTTTTATATTTTTTTCATTTTTTTTTTATTTTTTTATTTTTTAAATTAAAAAAAAAATTGTCACTTGTCAAGCTGTCATCGTGCCACGTGGCAGTGATAGAGTGATGTGGCAATGACAATGACAAGTGTCACTATTATGTCAGGTGTCATTTTCTCAGTCTCAATTTGGTCCCTATATTCTAATTTTTATCTCAATTTAGTCCCTATTTTTGTAAAAATAGTCCAATTTCGTCCCTCTCCAAATTGAAACAAAAATTATTTTTTATATAAATGTTATACAAATATTTTTCTTAAATTTGATATTTTTATTCAAATTGATATTTTTATTATATATTTTTAACATAGCTAAGTTTATTTAAATTTATGTTTCACATTCAACTTTATTTTCAAATTTTAAGTTTATATATTTTTTATTGTTACATGAACTAGATTATTTATGAATTTATTTTCTATTAACAACTTTAAAATAATTTTAAATAAAGTTAAATGTAAAATATTAATTAAATGAACTTAATTTTGTTAAAAATATTTACTTGAAATATCAATTTTGATAGAAATATTTGTGTACATTTATATAAAAATTAAATTTGATTTCAATTTGAAGAGTGACAAAATTGTTAAATTTTTACAAAATTGGGATTGAATTAAGACAAAAATTAAATTAAAGGGATGAAATTGAGAAAGTGGAAATGACATAAGTGACACATGTCATTGTCACTGTCACATCACTTTGTCACTGTCATGTGGCACGATGATAGCTTGACACATGGCAAATTTTTTTTTTTTTAAATTCAAAAAAGAAATTCAAAAAAAATTGAGAAATTGACACGTGACACCTCATTTAACACTGTTACTGTACCACTAACGGAAAGGACTACATTGAGATCAAATTTCCAAAATAGGGACCAAATTGAGATGGAAAAAAATAGAGGGACCAAATTGAGATTTCGCTACGAAAATAGGGACCAAAAACAAGATTAAACCTTATTTTTATAAACTTTATTGAATGATTGAAATTAAAAAAAAATATTTATAAAAGAATGAATAACACAATACATTTATTTGGTATGAAAATAAATTTAATATGTAGGTGAAAAATAATTTATTTACATGGAGATTTAATTTTATTTTTTTAATAGTATTTTTAAAAGTAATAATTTTTTATTATAACCATAATAAAATTTTATTTGTGTTATTGATTTTTATTACATTGTTTTCATAATAAGGAGAAATGACTAAATTACGTGCGCACAAAAAAAAAAACTGAAATATGAGGATGTAATCTTGTAAATTGTTGTATGTCATCCTCTAACATTATCATGCATCATGCACGTATGGGATTGCATTTGGAATGAATCCCCTTAGTGAATATGATACCATACATTATGAAAAAGAATAAAATAATAATAACAATGAATCACCAATTAAAGGTTTTACCCTTTTTTCATTTGGAGTAATTGAAAGGCAATAATATTAAGGTTTAATCACATGGAAGGTAAGGTCCCTGTTTTCGTTACAAAATCTCAATTGGGTCATCAACTTCTAAGTTATCCCAATTGGGTCCTATTTTTGAAAATTTGTTCCAATTTGGTCTTTTCCGTTAAGGCATCATTGACGACGTTAACTGTGTGTCATGTGTCAACTCGTGTTTTTTTTTATTTTTTTATTGAAAAAACAGCTGACACGTGTCAAATTAGGGTTTTGTCACGTGTCAACTTTTGATTTTTTAATTTTTTAAAATTTTTAAATTAAAAAAACTACCACGTGTCAAAATATGGTTTTACCACGTGTCAATTATTTATGTGAAAAATCTCAATTTGGTTTCTGTATTTGTCATTTTGTCTCAATTTAGTCATAATGTTTTTTAAAGTGGAGTAATTTCGTCCCTCCAAATTAAGACCAAGTTTATCTTTTATATTAATATTATAATTATATTTTTATTATAATGGATATTTTTTAACTAAATTAAGTTTATTTAAATTTAAATTTTGCATTGAATTTTGTAACTTATATAAAACTATTTTAAAATTTTATATTTGAATTTATAAAGTTGTTTAGAAATTATTAAAACAAAATTTTTAAATAAAGTTCAATGCAAAATTAAAAATTAAATAAAATTAATTTGGTTAAAATTATCTATTATAATATTGATATAAAAGTTAAATTTGGTCTCAGTTTGGAAGGGATGAAAATACTTCAGTTTACAAAGAGATGAAGACTAAAGTGAGACAAAATAACAAATATAAGGACCAAATCGAGATTTTTCACATAATTAATTGACACGTGGTAGAACCATATTTTGACACATGACAATTTTAAAAAGAAAAAAAAATCACAAGCTAACACGTAGTAAAATCTTAATTTGACATGTGTCATATATTTTTGTAAGAAAAAAAAAGTAAAAAAAATAATAAAAATCACGAGCTGACACGTTATACACGATTAACATCGTCAATGATTAAAACAAATTTTTAACAAATAGGAACCAATTAAAATAATTTAAAAGTTAAGAACTCAATTAAAATTTTATAACGAAAACGGAAGCTTTGATTAAACCTAATATTAAAAAGTGAGAAGAAAAAAATAAGTAACTCAATGAATTGTGGTTTTTAGTTTGAGAAGGTTCAGAGTTTTTGCCTAACTGAGTGAAATTGTTGTGCTTTTTCTCAGGTTGTGTTTTGGTTTGTGTTCAAGCACCCAACCAAATCTGCCAAATCACCACCAAGGTTCTTGCATCAATTACCTCTATATAAAAATTCCTCTCTTATTTATTTTCTGATTTTACCATTAAATATTTTGTTTAAATTAAAATAATTATTTTATTAATATAATTTTTAAGTGATCGTTTCTTTAGATTTAATTATTTTTTCATTTGATCACTTAATATTTCCTTATTCAAATTTTCTTTACAAAACAAATAAAAATGATCAACAATAAAATTTTAAAAAAATTATATTTAATTTCATAATTACAACTAGTAATAATAAGGTGTTGTCGCGCCTATGTATTCGCATTTTTTAATTTTTATAGAAATTTAAATTAAGATCAATTAAAAATATATAATCAATAAAAATAATTGTTAAATGTAAAATTAGAAAAATAAAATATGTATACAAAATAAGTTTTTAAAATAACGGTTTAAGACAATAGAAATTTTTAGAATAACGATTAAAAGTAAATTATTTATAAAATAATTAATTTTTAAAATAATAAAGGATAAAATTGAAATAACAAAATGTGAACACAAAAGAGTATATCTCTTTATATATCATTGGACATGTCAAAGTAGCTCACGGTTAAAACTCATTTTGACATTTCTATATATCGTTATAAATAACAAAAATAATAACAATTTAATTATTTTTTATTATCATACAAGCACATGGACTAATACATGGACTTTTACTATTAGTGTGATAAAGTGAATTATTGTATAAAAAATTAGAAAAATTATTTATTTTGTTGACACTTTTTAGCCATTTAATATTATTAATTATATATAGGGTTAAATATATTTTTTGTCCCTAAAGTTTAATTAAATTTTGAATTCAGTCTCTGTTTAAATTTTGTTGAGTTGTTTACACTGTTTAACACAATTTCGCTTCAATGTTAACTCAAATATTATCATAAAATTTGTTTAAAATGTTAAATGAACTTAACAAAATTTGGTAAAAAAAACTAAATTCACGCATTTTTAAAGAGAAATGACTAAATTGGTCAAAAATTTTAAATTTGAGAAAAAATAGTTAAAAAAACATTTTTAAAGAAAATTCTTAAAAATAACATTATATTTTATAGATAAAAAAGTGGGCAGAAGAAAAATTAAGTAAGACAACGTTTAATGATACAATAGATCCCGTTTCGAAGCGTATTTAATTAAGGTTTTCATATAAAAAATATCACTTCTAATGTTAATCATCCAATGTTAATAATAAGTATGAGTGGAAAAAAAAAAAGTGCTCAGAAGAATATTAATCATCCAATGTTTTAGAAGATGAAAGTAATCGACTCATTACAGCACCATTGAAATGTGCACCAGCCGGGAATCGAACCCGGGTCTGTACCGTGGCAGGGTACTATTCTACCACTAGACCACTGGTGCATTTTGATAGTTCAAACATAAAGGTTTTATATAGAGTAAACTATTCATGTTATTTGTTGACACCCAAAAAACCCCAGCAGTAGAGAGGTTTCTGGAAAGGTATACGTGTACTTTATATGTGTATTGTTCCTACCAGATAAATATATATTTAGGAGAAACACAAATTATATATGAATTAGTATATTTGATAACGGATAGATGAAACATTCCTTTAGTTTTTGTAATTAGTATATTTGATAACAGTTTCTTCCTTTTGCATTCCTAGAACTTCTCATTTTCTCCTTTTAGATTGTGTTTAGGGTTTAGAATGTGAAAATAAAAACAACTTTTGAATTGTAGTATTTAGAAACTAAAAATATAAAAGTTTAAAATGATTTAAAATAAAATAGTTTTTAGATTATATACACGGAAAGTTATTTTTGATTTTTTTTTATTGTACAATCCAAAAATCACTTTTGACAAAAAAGAAGTTATTTTTTACTTTTGGATTCTATGATTAAGAATGGGTTAAATCGAAATTATATTTATATGACGATACAAGAAATAATATGTGAAAGTATATAAGAAGAAGTTGCCTTGTTTATACATGTACAGTGATGTCCGTTACTTTCTTTTCTTAATTTGTTTTAAATTTTTATAATTTTTTATTTTTAAGAATTATTTATATATACATATAAATGAATATTTTATATTAAAAATATATATATTCATGTAAAATATTTTCTAAACTTTTAATTAATTAGTAAATATTTTTAATTAAATAAATTAAAATAATTATTACATTTACATGTTAAATTATTTTATTGTAATTAACGATTGAAATTTAATTTGTAAATGTTATTATATATATTTAATCTTTTAAAAAATATAATATAGAAAAGTTAATTTTTTATATTATTTTAATTTTAATTTTTAACTTTAAAAAAGGACAATCAAGTTGATCCGTATTTTGTTCCATCATATTAATGAGCTGGATGGGCCGAGCCAAAACAAGCTGACGGGTCGGGCTAAAAAGGATTGTCGGGCCAACCCATTGGGCTTAACCCATTTTGTCACTCCTATAACAAATGGAGAATTTCTTCTCGCATCCATATATTTTTTTAAATTCCAATTATACATCTGCTGTAATTATAATTTCGGATTCTGCAATTCATAGATATTTCAGATTGTACAATCCGTAATGCAAAATTACATTTATGATTGTACAATGCACAATGCAAACTTACATTCCGGATTGTACAGTTCGTAATGCAAATCTACATTTTGGGTTGTATAGTCCGTAATGCAAATTTGCATTTTGGATTGTATAATCTTTAATGCAAATTTACATTTCGAATTGTACACTTTGTAATGTATAATTAAGTTCTGGATTGTACAATCCGGAGTGCACACATATTGTGAAATCCTTAACTTACATTTCACGTCTTTCATAATTGATTTTCATATTCTTCCTTACACTTCATGTTATAATGATATTTCCATTTGTTTTAATGGACACTTGTGAAAATGATGGGGATGAAGGAGGAGGTTATAAGACCCGGGAAAAATAATTATATTTATAAGGGATAATTGGATGTGAGGAATATTAATTGAATTAATACGTAAGGTCATAAACAAATGTGAAGAGCATTTCAACTAGTTAGAGTCTTGTCATGAGTTATTGGTCATTGGTTTGATTCCTTATGTGTGCATTTGAAACAAATATTATTTTTTACCCTATTTTATAATCGTGTAGAGATGATTACGTTGTTTATGTGTGTATAATTTTTGGTAAACTTCATGGTGCCTTGGGAGGTGGCAACTTGAGGCAGATGCATTGTATGGTACGAGCTTAAGAAAAATTGTGCAATCCAAGAAAATAAATTTTATTATTATTTTTATTGCCTATGAAGGGTAAACAAAGAGTTTTTATCTAAGTTAAAAAATTTGGGACTTGAGAGAGAGAGAGAAAGGAAACATGAGATTTGGGGAGAAAAAGTGAGAGCATAATTCCTTGTGTGAATGTGAAGAGTAAGGAAAGGGTAGAACAAAGCTAAGGTGGTCTCATTGCAGGAATTTCGGTTAAAGGGTGTTAAGCCTTGTTCTCTTTGATTCTAGTGTGAACGTGTGTTTGGGGTTTAGCTTTTCACAATGGAACTGTAAGGGAAAATACTTTATTCTGATTTTTTTTGCATTGTTTGGTGATGGAGTATGGCGTAATGTGATGTTTCATTGCCTTGAGAATGGTTAACCTTGATGAAATGAGTGAAAATTTTAATAGGACGAATTTTTACTACTATGTGTATGTGTTCATGGTGTTAATGGGTTTATTATTTTTGTCATTTTGCAAAATTATGATAATATGGTGGAGGTAATAGTTATGTTCAGTTTATTTTCATTTTATGGAATTGATTTTTGGTGGAGAAGGAGACTATTGATGGTAAGTTGAACAAATTCCTTGTAGATTGGTTGTGTTGAATATGTGTTCAAATGAGATGAAAAAATTCACTACATGTGGCATGTTGATTTTAACGTTGATGATAATGAGTGGATGGCTATGAACTGGGCATATGGCATCTAAGATAATTTTCTTAATTTTTGATATTGAGAATTAGAGGAATGATGCAAAAGAGAAAAATGGGTTAAGTTTTTTTGTTGAAATTGAATTGAAGTTGAGAATTTGTTTTGGAGTGAACATTGGTCAAATCGGGTTAAAACTTTATGAAGATAAAATTAGATGGCTTATGGTGTGCAAATGTTATATTAAATGTTTTTTCGGTGTAGTACAAATTCAGTAAAAATTCATGATGTTGTATCAATGAGTGGTTGGGTTAGCAATTAATTGAATTGGTGTGTTGCAATGGTGAGTTAGGTTCATGAAGTGGAAGGTTGGGAAGCAAGGAATGAAATTCTATGAAGTTTGGTGTATGATGAATGAGTTTTGATGTTCCTTTACAATTGTATGTCTTTAAAATGACCAAAGTAGGTGTAATTACGTTGTTTCTTGTATTTCTTTACACAACATGGACCCCCAGGCGCTGGCTTCTTTTCGCCAGGTCCCGAGTCTCGGGGTTTGGTTCCGTCAGGCGTTGGTTTCCTACCATTGCGCGCTAGGTCTCTAGTTTATGGGTGCCATGCATCATTGATTTTCTCGCATGTGCAGTTTTCGTAAAATTGCATCTCCCAGTTCGTTAATCGTCATATTGAGCTGGAATTTTGATAGTTGGTTCATAACATGTTGTTCTTTAGTTTGAACAGTGTGATATTAGTTTTAAGGTTTGTAGTTGAAGATATTGTTACGCATGATTGCTAGTTTTTCATGGTTGTATTGTGTTAATATTTTGTTGTGATAGATTGTGATAGACTTTATTTGCAATATATTGGATGTTGGGCCTGATGATTGGTGTATGTTAAATACAATGATGAGTATTGCATGATATCAATGTGTTGTGATACATGTGATGATGAAGTCTTGATGTGCTTGCGTGTTATTGATCATGAATGCGGATAATCATGTGATTGTTGATTTATGTGTGTCATGATGAGAAGTATATGTGCGTATGTATGGAATGGTATGATGTGGCATGATATGATATCATGATGAGTTGAGATGTATTGATGATGTGATTATATATTGCATGAATGAGCATACATATGTGGTGGGACACTATGAATTTTGTGATAGTTGTAAAGCCATAATTGTTCTTTTACCCATAGGGATTTGTCGAGTGAGAGTAAAAAAGTTTCGTTCTTCCATAAGTCTTTAACATGAGCTTAGTAAGAGTACTCTTATCCAAGGCTTTGTCGAGTTGGTGGGTTACTAGTAAGTCTATGGGAAGCAAGGGAAATGAATTTTCCAAGAAATGTTGGTGCGCAGGAAGGGTATAATAGTTGGTTATGAGAGAATATCATACATGAAGGTGAAGATGGAGGTGAGAGAAGATGAGGTGGAGTTAGAGGTGGAAGAAGAAGATATGGTGGAAGTGGAGGGGGAAGAAGAAAATGGGGTGGTGGAGGAAAGTATGGATATGTTGTGGGGATGAGAGAAGAAGATAAGGACTAGTTTGACTTTTTACCTTACTTATAGAGGTGCAATAAGAAAACATGAGGGTGCAAGAATAAATTTCCTAACAAATGAAGTGGATGTGGGTTAAATATATTTTTTAGTCCCAACGGCAAAATTAGAATTTTGATCCCCTAACAAATTGGAATTTTTATCCAATTGAAACACATAATGAAATGAGACATTTATACCGTGTGGAGAGTGACAATCCTTTTACATAAACCTTAACACCTTTTTGGGCCAAGTCAAACATATAAGTCCAACTCCCTCCAACATCCACAATCCAATAACAACAGACGCCTTCTCCCTGCACCTCTAAGGCTTCTTCAGTACCCCCCAAATTTACCATTATAGCCTTAATTAATTTGTAGGTGAAAGTGAGTGAAAACGGTGGAAGAGTAGTAAATGAAATTTACTGCGTCAACTTGTCTCTGCACCCCGAAATTATTTCATACCTTCATTATGTCTGTTTCTTCCTGTTTGTTCTCTGTTTCTTCTCCATTCTCATTGTGGTCCACTGCCTTCATTTTAATTTTCTCTGCTTCATTCTCTCGTGGTGGTCCCTGGTCCGAGGTTTGTGTGTTCACTTTCATTAATTTTATTTTTGAAAGCTCTCTTCTTTATTCTCTCATTGTCACTGTCCTCCATTCTCTTCTGTGCTTGAAGGTGTTTCTTGTGAGTTCCCTGTGCTTGAAGGTCCTCCATTCTCTCCTCTTATCTTTTCTGCAGGTTAGCCTCTTCGAATTTGATTTGAATGGTTGGAATGTTAATATTAGTTTTGCATTTTTTTTCCTTTTTATTCTGTGAAACAGATTTCGTTATACGTTTCAAGAAAAAGCGAAATGGATTTCAAAATCCGTTTGAAAAAAAACATGAAACTTTATGAAACGAATTTTGGAATCCGATTCATACTTTCTGAAACGGATCACGTATTCCATTTCTGGAAAAAAAAATTTAAAATTTGTGAAACGGAATTTGTAATCCGTTTCAGAAAAGTATGAAACGGATTTCGAAATCTGCTTCATAAGTTTCCATGTCTTTGTTTTATGAAATGGATTTTGGAATCCGTTTCATACTTTTTTGAAATGGATTACGAATTCCGTTTCACAAATTTTAATTTTTTTTTTCAGAAACGGAATACGTGATCCGTTTCAGAAAAGTATGAAACGAATTCCAAAATCCATTTCATAAAGTTTCATTTTTTTTTCAAACGAATTTTGGGATCCGTTTCATACTTTTCTGAAACGGATCACGTATTCCGTTTCTTGAATTTTTAAATGCAGTTTTTGAAATTTTTAATGAAGGGTTCTTGACGTTTTATTAACCATAATCTTTTGTTTTCGTTATAAAATAGAATAATGTTGCTTATGTGTTTATGTGCGTGTTGATTGTGGATTTAGTGTGTTGGTATTGAATGTGGATTTATTGTATTGGTGAGTGAGTGCAGTGGTGTGTGCGAGTTTGTGAGTGAGTGTATATTGTGTGCTTGAGTGAGGTGAATTTTTGAATGTGAATCATGCAATCAGTTTTGAATATCACCACCATGCAATCAGTTTTCAATGTGAGTTTTTGAATGTGAATTGA
>Ga0214542_1000999_pt1 | contig 56229 bp, 35 predicted proteins | sample CNSS1metaG_FD_160096 | JGI IMG/M metagenome (GOLD analysis project Ga0214542, IMG submission 160096) | Root nodule microbial communities from cowpea collected in UCLA plant growth center, Los Angeles, California, USA - CNSS1 | ecosystem: Host-associated > Plants > Roots > Nodule | place: USA...
ACGAAGAGATCTTGACGGAATTGCCACATATGAAATTGAGCACAATTTTGCAAAGAAATAGCCCGCTTGTTTCTCAAGAAGAGATGCGAAACATGCTCAATATCATTTGATTGAATAATTGACCCAATCCCTTGTTGTTTGAAGAAACCCTCCACTTCCTTTGGTATTTTTTCACGAAAAGCAAACATGAGATAATAAATCCAGTCTTTCACTAAGATTTCGAATAGTTGTCCCGAATTCAAGTGAATATTTTAATAATTTAAAAGAGGATGGAGATATGGCGGGGACGTGTATTATGGCGGGGATATATTCATCCCCATCCCCATCCCCATACCCAATCGAAACAATCGGGGATTCCCCATACCCATACCCATACCCAGTCAATGCGGGGATTCCCCGTCAAAATGGGGACGGGTTCGGGCAATACCCACGGGGACGAGTTTATTTGCCATCTCTACTCATAGGTCATTCTCAATTGTTTCGTCTAAGGTCTCAACCCTAAAATTTGGCGCGAGGTAGGCATATTAAAACCTACAACAATCTCCGAAGCAATCGAGGTATTCAAACTCATTGAGACCAAAATGGAGGATGTTAAATTGCATGTTTGAAAACATTAGTACCCACCAATGACCATCCCTATTCCATAACTTCTTATCCTACCCTACCGAAATTTAGTACACTGCCTAACCTTAATACCACCACCCCTTACTCATTAAACTCCTCACTTCAACCCAACTTCAAAAGCACCATGTCGTAGGTTTATGTTACACCTATGATGAGAAATTTGTCCAAGGGCCACAATTGTGCAACCTAACATTCGTGGATGAAAATACCAATAAAAAAACTTTTAGAATGACCACTTTGAATTCTTATTTATGCCTTTTGGGTTAACTAACACACCATCAAAATTTTATTAAGCTATGAAAGACTTACCTATACCCCATCTAAGCCAACTTATTATACATTTTTATGACATCATCATTTACATTTTTTATTTTGATTTTTGTATCATTCACTTATAGTTGGTTTAAGAACTTCTATCTTCTAACCAATTTTATGCTAAATTTTATAAGTGCCTTTTTGGCGTCAATTTAATCATCTCTTTAGGTCAAGTCATTTCAATTACAAATGTCTCACCAAACCATGACAAAGCATAAGCCATTTACAAAGGCTTAAACCATGATCTATCCCAACTTTATGTGGTTTTCTCGTCTCACTATTTTTTTTTACAAACGTTTTGTAAAAAAAATGTCTCTCTCGTTGCTCTTCTCACCAATTTACTATGTTCAAGTGATTTTACTTAGTCTACAAAGGCCATTAATGCATTTACCAAATTGATACTTCACATAGCTAACCTGCCTACATTAGTTCTACCAAATTTGACAATGTTATTTGTTATTGAGACAAATGCTAATAGTGTTATCACTGAAGCTCCTCAATTAAGGCACTTATTTTCTTTCCTTCTTTAGCAAGAAATGTGCCCTTGGTTTCAGAATTATTCGGTGTATGTCTGAGAAATGTTTTCTATCGTGGATTCTATTAGAGAAAATATTTAATACCTTGCAATTTTGATTAAGTTCTGAAAAACAACCAACCGTAAAATGTGATCATGCTTCGCTTGAAACAAGATTGTTAATCCTAACAACTGATCATATTACACGCAAATGCTTCATTTGACAGATGATGCAACACTATGTAATTTTGCTTTATGTTTGACATGGTACAAATATGTTTAGACGATAGACACATGAATGTAAGTTACACCTCAAGGAATGAAAAATACACTAATGCTTATTTCATATTGCAAGGAATGTCTACCACTTATGTTTCCTAAAATAGATTTATTAGATAAAGGACAAGTCACATAAAATGATCTCTTCATGAAAAAGTTGAAGTTACTTTTCTTCAATAGTTCCTTGAAGTAAGAAATTGTCAACTCCTGAAAAACTGTTTACTTCATACGACATTGTAGTTTAAACAAATCAATAAAATATTTGTACAAGAAGAAAATGAGTACATCTAGTTATTGGGATGTTGCATAATGAAAAAAGGGCATTTATTATTGCATGGAATGCACTAAATGTTTATCAATCTTAAGCTCTTTAGGCGAAAGGAACACCCAGAAAGAGTTGAAGTTGCTCAAAGACCGGAAATGAATTTTCAGTGACTATTTTCTTCAAAACTTATATAAAGTAAATCAAGAAGAAGAAAATAATTGTTGCGAAACTATTTTTGGCCACTAACTAACTTTTGTTATATTTGGGTGTATTTATTTTGTTTGAAGAGCTTAAGATTCATGAAAGGGAGAGCCTATATTGTATAATGTAAAAATGCTGCTTAAATTTCTAAGCTGGTGAAAAGGTTCAAGAAGAACACTATTTGTATTCAACCCACATGCTAAAGAAGAGTATTAATCTATATACATCAACAGAAAATCAACCTCTCTAGTGAACAATCATGTGATCATTGATCACTCTTCTATAGACATGTTATCTTAGCCAGAAGTGGTTGTTAGGCAACAAATACTCAATTATTAACCAAAAATGGCTATTGTTCAAAGAATACTCAATTAAGTCAAAAGTGGTTTGTATACTAAATAAACAATGTAAATAAGCCTTGATTTTCCATCAAGGAAGTGCTAATGGCAAAACTAAGCCCCCTAAAATGATACTTGTTTAAGCCAAAAATGGCTAGGTGAAAAATATTTAGTTAAGCCAAAAGTGGCTTGTGAAAAAAAAATTGAATGGGATTAGTTAGGAATAGGTGTGACCCAAAAGAATACTCAAACTAAGACTAGAGTGGCTTAGGAAAGAATACTTAGTTAAATCATTAGTGAATTGTTGAAAAGGTACTCAAATCGTACTTCACAACATTAGTTTGCTTAGTAGAACTCAATCATTTGATTGAAAACTGAATGTAGTCTACATGGTCAAACAAACTAGTATAAAAATACAATGTGTATTCTCTCTTTCTTTATCTCTTTACTTTGCACGTTGTTGTTTTACCTGCACTAACATAGAAGGAGAATAATTGCAAGATGACATATAATTAAAACATTTCTAAGCAAGTAAATCAATCAAGTTGTAAAGCTTCCTTTGATACACTTCATTAGATATAATTGTCATCAACTAATTGCTTGACGTATATAACCATCATCTGAATATTTCCATTTAAACAAAATTCTCAAAAAGTGATAAAAGTTTTGAAATCATAATTCATCCTCCCTTCTTTTATTTTCCCTGTTTTCACAAATTCATTGGTGACTCAAAAAATACGAAAATCAAAGCAACAAAAATGGACATCAAAGTTTAAAGGATTTAAATTTTAAATATTCTAGAAAACTTGATTGATGTAGTGGTTCATGCCTTGTCACGAAGAAGCCATGACCTCATCTTTCCTTCCATTTCCTCTCTAATGCACACATTTTTTTCTTTGCATTTTTCAAAGAAAAAACAAAAGGGAATGGGTTAATAATTAAGAGTAGATAGTTAGACTTTAATTTCAATAAGGGGTTACTATATTACAAGAGATGTATTTTTTATACTTGATTATGAAGATCCCCGTTGACTTCTGATAACAGAGTTTCACTTTAACACTTTATGTGGCTATTTTGCCACCAAACCAACTTTGGTTCATACTGCAACTTCTTTTTTCTTGGCAAAGATTTCCTAGTGACACCAAACAATTTGTCCAACAATGTGTCACATGTCAACAAAATAAATATGACTAACACAAAGAAGGCATTTTACATATGTTGTTTTGGACATTTTTTGTCTAATAAAAGTCATATGTAATTGTGGGAGACACAAATTTTCAAATGAGTACTTCCCGAACGTAAATTTATGTTGGGCTGTTAATAACCCCAACATAAATTTATGTCGGAGTTCTTACTCCAATGTAAATTTGGAACAATTTAAAAAAAACAGAAAGATTTGTGTCTAACTATGTAAAGCCAAATGTAAATTTATATCTAATAGTGCATAGTCAGACGTAAATTTATCTTTCGACAATCAGACATAATTTACGTATGACTTTGTATAGTTAAATAGTCAAGATAAAAATTTACATCTGGTAATGCATAATCATAAATAAATTTACATATGACTGTACATGGTCAAATCTAAATCTTTGTGTTTTTTTTTTTAATTTAATTTGGTTTTGGCACAAAACCAAAATATGTAAATAAAAAAATATCTAGGATAGAATATACATTTCAATAGAACATTCAGTACATAATTTCTAAACTCAAAATAAATATTAAACCCTCACATTGAATAAAAATGGTCATCTAACTTAAAACCAAAACCAATCAAAACCTAAGCTACATGCTGAAAGAGAAAGCTTGCCTAGTGTTGTCATATTTGGGTCATGTCCTCCCTTGATATAGGTGATGGATCATTGAAGACCTGAAGCAATGATACAATGTTATTATGCAACAGTGTTAAAAGTGGGATACAATTCATGCAACGTAAGAAGGGTTATCTTTGTGTTTTTTTTTTAATTTAATTTGGTTTTGGCACAAAACCAAAATATGTAAATAAAAAATTATCTAGGATAGAATATACATTTCAATAGAACATTTTTAGTACATAATTTCTAAACTCAAAATAAATATTAAACCCTCACATTGAATAAAAATGATAATCTAACTTAAAACCAAAACTAATCAAAACCTAAGCTACATGCTGAAGGAGAAAGCTTTCCTAGTGTTGTCATATTTGGGTCATGTCCTCCCTTGATATAGGTGATGGATCATTGAAGACCTGAAACAATGATACAATGTTATTATGCAGCAGTGTTAAAAGTGGGATACAATTCATGCACAAGTAAGAAGGGTTATCTTTGTGTTTTTCTTTTTTTAATTTAATTTGGTTTTGGCACAAAATCAAAATATGTAAATAAAAAGTTATTTAGGATAGAATATACATTTCAATAGAACATTTTTAGTACATAATTTCTAAACTCAAAATAAATATTAAACCCTCACATTGAATAAAAATGGTAATCTAACTTAAAACCAAAACTAATCAAAACCTAAGCTACATGCTGAAGGAGAAAGCTTTCCTAGTGTTGTCATATTTGGGTCATGTCCTCCCTTGATATAGGTGATGGATCATTAAAGACTTGAAACAATGATACAATGTTATTATGCAGCAGTGTTAAAAGTGGGATACAATTCATGCACAAGTAAGAAGGGTTATCTTTGTCCAATTTTCATGAATTCCTGCTAGAATGATGACTTTCATCCAATGCATAATGTAGTGGCCACATTTGAAAGGACTAGTCTTCTTATTACACTAAAATAAATGAAGAAAAAACTTATATCATACAATATTTACACAAAATAATTAATTTAAGTATTAAATCATATTTAACCTTAGATATAAAATTTAAACTTACTTTTGTCTGCTCCTTCCACATAAAATGTTTGTGCAACCAAAAATTAAGTTAAATTGAAGAAATGTTAGTCCTAATTGTTATTACTAATTGGATTATATGAAAGTTGTAACATTTACCCTTGTAGTAAGTTATTCAATTCATTAATTGGTTGCTAGTGAAAAGAACATAACCAAACAACTTGGAAATCTTCAAGAATGATTACTATTAATTGTCAATGAGACTAATAAGTGTCCATTCTACTTAATTTGATACATGTTTTTGCACTTAAATGGAAGGAACTTGATATATCTTTGAGGAAATTAGCCTATTTTAACTTAGAATGCAGAAAGTTACATGGTGATGAGTTCATATTTATGCCCTCATTTAATGTTTAATTTTGGACCTTTAATTGAATTTTTTTTCTTAAGAGGTTGATTTAATTGGGATTTCTTATAATTGGTTTTATTGAGCATGAGATACGAAAACATGTTAAAAATAGCTTTTTAGTTGCATAAATGTTCTTTGGATATTTTGAGGTGTTAGTGCAATTGCAACAATGTTGAGCTCATGTAGGTGTGGAAATAAATTTATTAAAGCTTCGTGACACCTTAAATATAAATCCAATAATAGAAAATTATTGAAATCACCAAAATCCAAGTCAAGCATTGTATTAAGAAGGCAAGAAATGCTTGAAAAAGTGAGAAGTTTGGCTAAGACAAGAAGAGGGAACGAACAACAAAAAATGGACCTTTCAATTTTCTCTATCTTTTTCCAGAAGAAGGGCTTTGCTAATTCATAAATATTGTGATAAAAGATAATTTGGGGAAAAATATATCATTAGATATTTTATTTGATATTTTTAAATAATTAACTTATTTAATTATATCATAAAATATCAAAATATAATAATTACCAAATATTTTTAAATTAAGAATGTACTTTGGTTAAATTTACTATGATTAATCTACAAAGTTCATGCTTTTAATTGAGAATGTACTTTGGTTGATAGTGAGAATGCCAACAAATTAACTGATAATTTATATTAATTAATTTGAAAATCTAAGATAATATTTAATTGAACAATAATCCTTAGTTAACCAGTGAAGAATCTATTTTGCAAGTAGTGAAATCAATCTATTTTCTTTATCATTGTTTTTATATCTTTTTATCTTTATCTTGTATTACTTTTATTATTTTACTGACCTCTTTTGTATAGTGTTTATAAGAACTAATTTGCCAAGAATCAATTTCGTGTTCATAGGAGACGACTTAGGGTTGACTTTTAACCCTTTCTATTTTGTTAACTACTATCTCAACAATACTGAAGTTGCTATAGTTTAGTAATATTAATTTGATTGTGTCAACGACAACGTTATCACATGGAGAGTTGGTTTAATATGAAATTAATATGTTTTTAGTCAAACGCAACACTTTTTGCAAGGAAACAAGAGTTGTGTAGCTAAGCTTCAAGATTGAGGCTAAAACGTCAAAAGGCGGTTTAGGAAAAGCCAAATATTATATCAATAATTGAAGCATCAAAACATGACAATGAGTTAAGGAGGAAATCCTTTGGTGAAGGAAACCTTAAAGATTGGATTTGAAGAGCTTACGCTCCACAAGGAATAGCTACAACGCAAAGGAACCTTCCTAGGAAGGAAATCCCAATCTTAAGTTCCAAAGAAGAAGGCTTGAGCATAAGAAAACTTTGCATAGAAGGAAAACCCTACAGTTGAGAACCCAATGAGTGCCACTAAAAATTTCCATAAATAGAGACCTTATGTTTTGGTTTATGCATTAAGTGGAAGAGTAATTTTAGGAGATAATAGAGTAGAACATAGTGTTGTAAGGCTAGAAAGATGTGGTTCATATTGTAAACATTGTATAATTAGTTGTTGTTGGATTTGTATTGCAACATACTACTCATCATGAGTAGCTGAGCTACCTTATGATTGATTGAATGGAATAATAACTTCTTTATACTCTCTTTCCATTTATGCAATCATATTTAGATGTTTATGCTTTCCATTTATTTAGTTTATTATTAATGCTTGTCTCAGGGTACACCTCAAAGCTTGATCTAGTTGCTAGAAGGTCCTAGGAATGAGATTTTAGTAGCTGAATTAACTAAATCAAACCAAATAGTTCAAGTCATCGAGGATGGGATTGTATGCTTGGCCTCCACTATTTTAACTCTTAATGTAGGTATTGAACAAATCTTTTGTCAAGGGATTGAGTAAGTTGTTCAATACATAAATAGACATTACATGAGGAATCTGTATATTCTTGGCCTTAGAGAACAAGGAAAGCAATGTCATTAAGAGAGAAATTACTTGAAAGGGAGCAAAGGTACATGGTTGTTATTGTGTTTATTCAATCTTTCACATTTTGCAGCTAATAATACAACTCAAGTCTGGCCTTCTCTCCACTCAATCTATACTTAGCATTATATTTTATTTGCTGCACTTTACTATGTTTATCCAAACTTCTAAAATCCCCAAAATCCAACTACTAATATACTTTATATTCCCTATAGATATGATAACTCTCATTTGGCTATACTACAATTGATTTGGTGCACTTGCCAATAGGTCACACAACTAAATAACTTTTTTAAAACTTGATCTTTCATCACTCTATTGTAATGCTAAGACTTAAGCCCTAATGGACATAAAACTCCAAACAAGCTTTTGTCTCCAATAAGGACCCACAATGAAGGTGAAATAATTAGTTGAATAGTTACCATAACTTTAAAAAAAGTTATACTCAATAAGACTAATCCTTCAATGTATGGAGCTAGGTAAATATGTTGTTGTGAGTTGGTCATCAATTGTTAGATTTGAATGGTTCTGTTCCAAAAAAATTTTAATGGCTTGAGGCTTAAAAAATTCATACATTTGTGATCAACCTTGCTCTATACTCATTGCATCCACATGCCTAAGATAAGGAACTATAAGTTAAATGTTGTAATTTAATATGGTAAGTATAGAAGACATATTATTAGTTACATCCACCATAATTGGATAATAGAAATGTTTAACATGAGTTCTCCCCCAACCACCTTCAATGCATCAAGTAACAACAACTTCGAGTCCAAATACCTCAAAATGACATTGTAGCTATATTGGTTTTGTCTTCAATCTATGTAAGATGGTCAAAAGATTTGAAAGAAAAAAAACCTCTACTTCTACCATGTCATCTTCATCATTAGCAAGGTCTTGCAAGACTTTCTTTTGACGATGGGAGAACTAAAATAAATATATGCAAAAATTTTAGTTCATCTATTTATAAATTATTATAAAAATTTACCAAAGAAGACAATGTTCTACATGTTATTATGCAACGTATAGCAAGATTATATTTTTACGTCAAGCCATAAATGTGCCTAAGGCCTCTCCTATGAATTGAATCTATGAACTTGAACAGGCATTCGAGCATTAGGATCTCAAACATCATCAAACACCACACTCATCCAATTTAACTATAGAGGAACACCATGGATAGTTAACCCTCTTTTTGTTTGTCATCCTATTGCAACCACACGTGGGGGATCTTCATTAACACATAACTCATACCAACTTGTTTGTTTGGTATGATCCACAACAAAACATGAGCCTTTTGTGTTGACTCAAACTTGGTTAAGAACTTCATCGGTTGCTCCTTGAATCAATTGGTTATCATGAACCATGGATATGAACTTTTCTGATAACTTTTTCTCCAAGGATGCCTTCATTTCATTAAGTTTTTATTCAAACTTTTCTTCAATTTGCATTTCCATCTTCCGTAAGGCATCCTGATTCTACACTTGTTCGTTGTGGAGGAGCGAGATGATCTCGAATTCCATATGAACCAACAATGTCATGTACAATAGTTGGGTGCTCAAGTATTCTAATGGTCGTAAGTATATCATTGTGACCATGGGGTACAAATGAATCTAGAGTGTTTACAATTTTGTCAGGGATGAGTTGAGCTGATTGTGAAGTCATATGCCTATCAGACCTAGTCCAAGAAGCCTTCCATATCTTGTGTTGAGAAGGTGGAGATACTAGCTCAGTAGTCTCCACCCATGCAAGCTCTATTTATACTTCCTCAAAAGAGTCTCTCGTAACACACCTACCTCGCGACAGTGGGTGAGGTGCATCATTAAGTTTTGGTCTTTGCTGGGCTGATATCCTTTTTTCCTAACACATATAACAAAACAAGACAATGTTAATAAACAATCTATGATTTTATGTGATTATAATACAAATGTAATATACAAACTCGCCATGACTCAAATGACAAAGATGTATGAAACTGTATGCACTCCTCCTTAATCATCTAATACTTCAAACTCATATTCTCATGTCAAGAAAGTCTTCAAGTCGCTCTAGTATTTGGTTAGGGCAGATAGGAACTTCTTCCAAACTACCTCAATGTTCGGATTAATGTCAAAACTTTGCTGTAAAAATGAAACATATGACACATTAATAACTTAAATAAACATATGGAACCTATGATGTTAACATAAAATACTTAATTACTTGAATATCCTGCCATAACAAGTTCTTAGCTATATCTTCAACCTCCTCCCATGATTAAATAAGAATATGTCATTTTGCCAACATGCCCATATAGTTACTAACGACTGACTAGATTCAGGATCTATCTCCACTATTATTATATTGGCAAGTGTACCAAATTACACAAGTAATAAATTGGAAAATCCATATATTGTTTTTCCAAGAGACTCGTGTTTGTTCAAAAAAACTACGATTATTATGATTTAGGCTAAGAACTTTGAAATAATGAAAAATATTAATTTTTAATAAGATAATTCCAAATTATAGAAAGCAATTAAATTTATTAAAATAACTATATGGTAGAGACTTCGCCGAGGTTGGATTTCATGTTCCGATTCAATGTAAAAACACTAAACAATTACTCCCAATTTTTATTATAGGAATCACACAACAAGCAAACAAGCCCTAATTTCCTTAAAGGCAAGTCTAAACCTTACTAATAAAAATTGTTTCCTTAGATATTTTTACCAAAAGGTTGCATTAAGTTCAAATGCTTAAATTGATTAATTGATAAAACTTTATGTCTAGAAGCAAGAAGCAAAATCTATTAGTTGCTATATTCTAATAATGGTTCTAAATTATTTTTCCAATAATCGGATACCATAAAATAAACAATCAACAATCATGCAATTAAGAACAAGAATAGAACACAAGAGTAATGGAAAAGAAGTATATTAAATAGTAGAAATCACAAAGAGTAAAAATACATTACGTCCAACCCCAAGGAATATAAGAGTTACTTTCTCCTAGACATTCTGAGCACTAGAAAAGGGATAGATGATCAAAATAATGATGATGATAAGTGTCTCAAGCCTCCGGAATGCGTCTTTGTCGTCTCTTCTTTAGGATTAGTTCCCTATTCCCCAAAAGTTTGTTGTCTAAATTTGTGATGCGGTCTATTTAAAGATTTCCGTGACACACAATTTGTTGGGTGAAAGAGCCGAACTAGGATGGGTCTAAAATTTGTACTTGAATAAATTATCACACAGATGAATGCTAAACACACAATCCCATTTTTGGTGAATTGTAATATTTGGTTTGATTTGATTAGTTAGGGTACTGAATTCCCATGTCTAGGACCTTCCAACAACTAGATCATGTTCTAAGACATATCCTAAGACAAGCATTAAGCACAAATTAAATCAATGGAAATCATAAACATCTATAGACCGATTGTATACAAGAAAACACAAAAAATAAAAAGAAAATAAAAAATATAACATATAACAAAGTCTAAAAGAGATACAAAGGCCTAAATTGCCTTGGCCTTGAACACAAGTCCCCAACAACATCGCAAAAAACTTGTTATGGGATTGGAAAATGTATCAAATTTTACAAGTAATAAAGTGAAAAATCCAAGTATCATTTTCCAATAGACTTGTGAAACATTTAACAACTATTGCAATTCATAACTCAATTAGACAACAAATTTCACAAAAAACAAAAATAAGACTCTTCTTGTATTTTTATCAAATATATCGTGTGCAACAATTTATTATAAAGGCTTCACTAGTATTGGGTTTCATGATTCAATTGAAAGCAAAAACATCAAACAATATATTTCTAATTCCTTATCTAGGATCCACACCTTTTGTAACAAGCTGTAATGTCTTACCGACATATCTAAACTTGAATAATAAAAGCCCTATGTCTAGCAATTTATATTATACATTTAAATTAAAATCAAAATTCTGATGTTAAAAGTGACCAATGATGTACTCTATGTCTAGATGCACTATCAATTAATTGTCTATTCTAGTCTAGGTTCTAATATCGTGTCCAATGATTAGAAACCCACAAATATGCAATTAATAATTATCATACAGATAAAATAAGAATAAAACACAAAAGTGGTGGAAAAGAATTATATTGAATAATGAAATTCACAAAGAGTTAAGAGTACATTACACATAACTCCCATGAATAAAGGAGTTAGCTACTCCTTAAGATTCTGAATACTAGAATAATGATGAAAATGAATGCCTCCAACCTTCAGACTGTGCCTCTACCTTTTTTCCTTTTAGGTCAAGTGTCCTTCTCCCTATAAGTATTTATTTTTCCATCTGTCCCTCGAAGGGGTTTTTTTCCCCAAAAGTTTTTTTTTCTACTTGAAGGGTTACTCCTTTTGACCTTTGACAAGCTCTTTATTTATAGATTTTTCAAATTCGACTAGTCATGCAACTTTGTACTTGATTTTGTATTGGAGTAACCATATTTATCAATATATCCCCTTGCCAATAACTTTAACAATCAAATTTTGTTGATATTCTTAATTTTTTTTTATATTTCCACTTATCTGTAAAATATTAAATATGTAAACCAAATACTTATCTTTTCCAATTTTATTAAATAAAACCTAAAATATCTAAAAAAGATAATATTCAAATAACAATAAAAAATAAAAGTAAACAAAAAACAAAACGTGATAAAACTAATTATCAAGCACCAACAAGTGTGTGGTTTTATTCGACAATATGTAGAAGACAATGTTTATAATCACATTGCTAATTAAACATATGCTAGAACTTTTTGGGAGAAGATTGGATCTTTGTATGCTTCTAAGTCAAGCAATAATAAACTATATTTTTTGAATTGCTTGATGAATTTGAGGTACATGGAGAATTCTTCCATTTCAGATCATTTAAATGAGTTTCAAGGGCTCCTAGATCAATTGTCAGGAATGGGTATAAACTTTGGTGAAAAGTTTCAGGATTATGGCTATTAAATACTCTACTAGAGTCTTAGGATATATTTTAGGTTTCAATTACAAACTCAACCCTGAATGCCATTGTTTCGTTGTAGATGAAAAGAGAAATTTTTTGAATGATAAGATGAGAAGAAAATCACATGGTTCTTCATCTCAATCTGAGATGCTTGTCACATAAATCAGAGAGAGAAGTCAGGAAAAGGAACCAAAATGTGGTAGAGAGAAGAGTAGGAGAAAATCCAAGTCAAGATACAAGAATATAAAGTGTCATTATTGTAATAAAATTGGGTTCATTCAGAAATATTGTTTTAAGTGGAAAAAAGACAACAAAGGCAAGAATGACAAGCATAAAAAGAATGATCATGATGATGATCATGTCACTAATACTACTATAGGTGGTGATATTGTTCTTCTTTGTGACTATGAGTCAATTAATCTTGTATTTGGTGAGGCATGTGGATTATTTATAGTGGTGTTACACTACTTGTTACACTGAGAAAGGAGTTCTTCACATCTAACACTTTTGGTGATTTTGGAGTGTTGAAGATGGGTAATGATAGTATGTCTAAGGTAATTGGAGTTGGTGATGTTTACTTGCAGACCAACATGGGAATGCAGTTATTGCTTAGAGGAGTCAAACATGTTTTCGATGTCAATTTTGACTTAATCTATGTGCAAATCCTTGATGATGGTGGTAATGATAATCATTTTGGTTATGGAAAGTCAAAACTCACCAAATGTAACTTGGTTGTGACTTAAGGAGAAAAATTAATTAAACTATATTTGACAAAAGCATTGGTTGCTAAAGACACTATGAATGCCACGAATGTGGAGGCATCTTTGTCGCACCGAAGGCTTAGTCATATATGTGAAAAAGGATTGAACTGTTTAGCTAAAAATATGTTCTTCAAGGGTTAAAAAGTGCATAATTGGAGAGATGTTCTCATTGTATGACTAGTAAGCAAACTAGGGTATCCTTTAAGAAGAATTCAACCTCAAGGAAGTCAAAGTTGTTAAAATTTGTGCATTCTTATGTTTATGGCCCGTTGAAGGTAAAGTCATTTAGTGATGCACTTTAATTTGTTATTTTATTGATGATTGTTTCAGGAAGCTATGGGTCTATGCACTTTAGTGAAAAGATTAAGTACTTGAAAAAGTTCAAGTAATTTCATGCTTTGGTTGAGAGACAATCAAGCAAAAAGCTTAAATGTATCTAAACTGATAATGATGGTGAGTATTGTGGACCGTTTGATGCTTATTACAAATAGGATAGTATTGCACATGAGAAGTATCCTCTTAAAACTTCTCAGCTGAATGGCTTAGTTGAGAGGGAGGATGAAAAAAAATTATTTGAGAAAGTGAAATCTATGCTCCCAGATGTTAAATTACCTAAGCATTTTTGGGGTGAGGCACTATACATAGTGGTGCACATTAATAATCTCACTCCTACTGTTTTTCTAGACAATGAAGTGCTGAATAAAACTTGGTTTATAAGGAATGTAAGCTATGATCATTTGTGTGTATTCGGTTGTAAGTCATTTGTTCATATTCCAAGGGAGAAAAGATCTAAGTTGGATGCGAGGACAAGGTAGTGCATCCTTATTGGCTATTGTGAGAATGAATTTGGCTATAAAATTTACGATCATGTTGAGAATAAGCTTGTTAGAAACTATGATGTACAATTCATGGAAGGCCACACCTAAAAGGACATTGATTAGGTGGAGAAGATGACACTTGAAAAGATAGAATATCTGGCTGCCTATTCACAATTTGGATAATGTTGAAAGTACTATTCCACCTAGTGAACAACATGATGATGTTAATGATCAACAACTAGGAGGTGGATTAGGTATTCCCAATTATGATGACCAAGAGGAGCATTATTTGTCACATGATGAAAATATTGATGATGCACCTGAATCACCTCAAGTCCAACTCAAGAGGTCTTTCAAAAAGAGACAACCTTCTACAAGGTATTCTTCTAATGAGTATATAAAATTGACTAGTGGTGGAGAACTTGAGTGTTTTGAAGAGGCTTTGGAGAGTGAAGAAAAACAACAATGGCTAGATGCAATGTAAAAGGGTTTTGGAAACCAAGTGGGTTTTCAGAGTGAAAGAAGATGTTAATTCTACACTTCCAAGGTACAAGGCCAAATTAGTGGTGAAAGGTTTCAAACAAAAAAAGGTATTGATTTCAATGAGATTTAATGTCATTCATCATAATTGTGCTAAGTTTAACTACTACTTTTGATTTGGAGATTGAGCGGATCAATGTGAGCACAACTTTCCTTCATGGTGATTTGGAGAAAGAGCTCTAAAAGAAGCAACCTGAAGCCTTTCAGATTAAAGGAAAGGAAGACTATCTGTGTAGGCTAAGAAAGAGTCTATACAGTCTAAAGTAAGCTTTGAGGCAATGGTATAAGAAGTTTGAATCTTTTATGTATGAGCTAGGCTACAAGAAGACTACTTATGTGTGTTAATGAAATGCTTATTGTTAGGAAAGATCTTTCTAGAATTAACAGACTGAAAAAGCAATTGGGCGAGTCGTTTTCCATGAAAGACATAGGAGATGCTAAACAGATTCTTGGTATAAGAATCATTCTAGATGGAAAAGAAAAGAAGCTTTGACTATCACTGGAACATTCTATTAAAAGGGTGTTGTAGAGATTCTAGATGGAAAATGTTAAGGATGTGAGCACTCCTCTTACTACACAATTTAAACTGAGTATAAAATAGAGTCCTTAAGTCACTTAATGTATGAGCATAGTTCCTTATGCATTTGTCATTGGTAGTTTGATGTATGCAATGGTGTGCATTAGACCATATATTGCACATGTTGTTGGTACATTCAGTCAAATTATTTTTCAAACCCAGATAGAGAGCATGGAATGTTGATAAATGGATTTTGAGATATCTTCATGGTACTGTTAACATGAAGTTCTGTTTTAGAGGTGATAAGCCTAATTTGGTGGGCTACTCATCTTTAGATATGACTAGAGACATTGATTCCAAGAAGTCCACCTCAAACTATTTGATTAAGTTTGTAGGGGGATTTGTAGCTTGGCAATCAAGACTACAGAAGTGTGTAGCTTGTCTATTATAGAGGGCGGAGTTCATTGCCATTACTAAAGCATGCAAGGAGTTGATACGACTAAAGAAATTCTTGCAATAGCTTGGTTTTTGTGTAGCATAACTATCCATTCTTTGTTGAGTCAGCGTGTTATCCATCTTGGTAAGAGTCCAACTTTCCATTCTAGATCCAAACATATTGACGTAAGGTATCATTGGATACATGATGTTTTGAATGATAAGTTTTTCGAGTTGGAAAAAGTTCATACAAATGACAATGGTACTGATATGATAAGTAAAGCATTGCCAAGAGGGGAGTTTGAAGTTTGTTGTGACATCGTCGGTTTGGCAGTTATCTCCACATAGTTGTGAGGCAGAGATTTGTTGGGTATTGGGCTCCCTTCCCATGTGGAGGAAATGCCAAAAGTTTAGAAGCTCACTTGATGTCTCACTTAACCTAATGGAAAAGGGCTGAAAAAGTAAGAGAGAGACAGAAAAAAAAAAGAAGAGTCAGAGGTTGGCTAAGTTTTAGCACTATTTTGCGCAATTGATTAAGACTCTTTTTTACCCTTTGTTGATCATAAGGGAACTATTTCTTTTGGTATGGACGACTCGTGATTTTTACCCTTGCTTTAAGGGGATTTCCACATTAAAAATCTTGGTGTTGTGATATATTGTTGTTGTTCATTGGTATTTGTTCCTTATAGATTCTTGCAAGTTTGGGGAATTATATCTTCTACATTCTCTAGTATTTTGATTGTGTTGTTATTTTTCCCATCACTTAAGATATCAACCTAAGATTTCATTACACAGTGTCCAATGTGTTAAGAGGCTTACAAATACCCTTTTAGATTATCTAAGACAGTGTACATTTATAAATTAGGTAGGATTTATCAATTATAAACTAAAGAAAACAATATACTAAGAAATTAACCTATTCTCATGTGCTGACACATACATTGAATCTTAGGGATTTTTTTTTAATCTTAAATGTCGAATATCCTTAATATCCATGTTTATTTTAGTGACACCAAAAAGATAAAATGGAGGAATATTGTCGTGCATTTCTATACATTCGTATTGTAGATGTTGTGTTTATATAAACACAATAAAATACAATCATAATCTCTATAATAAAGTCATCACTGAATACAATAAATAATATAGGAAATAATTGATAATGATCGCTGCACACAGAGAAATAATACACAAACAAAATATCAGGGATATTGAAATAATATTATTGACATAATATTTCTGGTATTGATTCTAATAATTAGAATCACAACTTTCTCTAACTCCCTCTCTCAAACTTAGGTGACTCAATCATCCCAAGTTTGTCTCTCAAAATGTTGAACCTTGTGTGTGTGAGAGGTTTGGTTAAACAATATGCAATTTGATCTGTTGTAGGAACATAGGCTATTGTGACTTGATTCTAAAGCACTTGATCATGAATGTAGTGAAAATCTATCTCAATATGTTTAGACTGAGCATGCATCACTAGATTGGATGCCCGTGCCTTAGCACTTAAGTTATCACACCACAAAACCGACTTTCTAAGCATGGGAAATTTCAGCTCATCTATAAGTGATCTGATCCAAGTTACATCTGGTGTTAGGTCAGCTAAAGCTCTGTATTCTGACTCAGTACTTGACCATGACACCACTTTTTGTTTTCTTGAGGCCCATGAGATTAATGTCTCTCCAAGGAAAACATACTACCCTGCTATGGATTTCCTATCATCTATGCTAATGGCCCAATCTGCATCAGAGAATCCAACTATATCAAGATCAGTTGAGGGTTTGATATGAAGACAAAAATTTGTTGTGCCATGGAGATATCTAAAGATTCTTTTTATTCATTGCTAATGATCCATGGTTGGGGAACTCATATATTGGCTGAGTTTCTTGATAGAAAATGTTATGTCTGGTCGAGTGTTGGTCAAATATTGTAATGCACCTATAGCCTGTCAATTGTTTCCCTGTTACCATTGGTGTGGGCCAAGATGAACTTTTTTTCCATATTAAACTTCTTGAGTAGATCTCTAATGTACTTTGTTTAAGGTACATTCCACCAGCATCTTTGTGTACTTCAATTCCCAAGAAGTACTGTAGAAGGCCAAGGTCTTTGAGAGAGAAAGCAATGTTTAATTGAGTAATGAAAGTCTCTAAAGACTTATTATTGCTCTCTGTAATTATTATGTCATCAACATATATGAGAAGGAGTATGATATGGTCATTTTCCCTAAGAACAAACAATGACAAATCACTCTTGGTGTTTTGAAAGCCTCATCTCAATAAAGTGTCTTTCAACTTGTCATACCAAGCCCTTGAGGCTTGCTTCAGTCCGTAAATTGCCTTGTTTAATTATCATATGTGGCCAAGCTTGGTTGAATCTGTATATCCTTCAGGTTGATGCATGAACACATTATCTTTGAGATTGCCATTCAAGAATGCATTATTTATGTCTAATTGCCTAACCCCCCAATTTAAATGTACTGTAACGGATATGACAATTCTTATCGTGTTGGACTTGACCACTGGACTGAAGGTTTCATCATAGTCAAGACCCGTAGTTTGTTGAAAACCTTTGGCAACCAATCTTGCTCTCCTTCATTCTATTGAGCCATCTGCCTTGTATTTAGTTTTAAAGACCCACTTGGAGTCTATGATGTTATTTTGCCCCTGAAATGGTACCAAAGTCCAAGTATGATTAGCTGCTATAGCTTTAAATTATGCATCCATGGATACTTTCCATTTTGGACTGACTAGAGCTTCATTTACATTTTTTGATTCCTTGTCATCTGTGTCTATTTTTGACAGCCCTATATAGGGAAGTTTTGGCTTGTAGATCCCTGTCTTGCTTCTGGTTTGATCTAGTGCGTGTTGTCCTGCTGAGTCTGTTGGTTATTTTCTTTTGGTGTGTTTTCTAGTGTATCATTTACATGTGAGGTTGCCTCATTTGCATGAATAGAGATATCATTGAGCGTTGACTGATCATCATTGATAGCTAAGTCACTAAGAGTTGGTTGCTCTTCATTGGAAACTAAGTCACCTTCTTGATGATTCACCTCCTTGTGAGTTGATTCAACTGTGTGGCTTGTAATGGTACCTACAGGACAAGAAGGAAGAACAATATGGATTGTTCCAGTAAGTGTTTTTAATGAATTTCTTGTGTCAAGAAAGCCATCATGGAAAGGAAAGTGATTCTCATTGAAGACCTCATATCTTGAGATGAAAATTCTACCATGAGAGTTTAGGCACTTATAACTTTTGTGAGATTTGATGTATCCCAATAATACACACTGTGTAGTGTGGAATTGAAGTTTGTGTTGATTGTATGATTTAAGGCAAGGATAGTAGGCACAACCAAATAACTTTAGAACATCATAATCAGGTTTCTTTCCAAATAATAATGAAAAAAGACTTTCATTTGGGTTAACTAATGAAGGCAATTTGTTGATGAGATAAACTGAGGTAGAGAAAGCTTCCCACTAGTAGTGTAAATGCATTTCAGCATGTGCCAAAAGTGTGAGCGCTAGTTCAGTCACATGTCTGTGTTTCCTTTCAGTTGTACCATTTTGCTGAGAGGCATATAGGCAAGACATTCTAAATTGAATTCCCGATTCAATGGCTATTTTCTGTACAGGTTTAAAGTCACCTTCACTGTCATATTGAAGAGCTTTTATCTTCTTGTTAAATTGGTTTTCAACCAGGCTTTTGAATTGAGTGAAAGCATGTATTGTTTCTAATTTTTCTTTTAAAGGAAAAATCCAAGTGAATTTGTTGTAATCATCAATAAAAGAACATAGTACTTAAAATTAGAGGGAGATAAAATTGGGGCAGGTCCCCATACATCATTGTGAATCAATCCTAAAGGTTCCTTAGCATGAAAGGAATAAGATTTAAATGGTAACAAGTGAAGTTTTCCAAATTGACAAGCTTCACAAAATGAAAATTGATCACGTGATGATGTCTTAACATTGCAATTCTTCAGCACCTTTTTTAAGACTTTATTGTTGGGGTGTCCAAGCTTTCTATTCCAATTCTCCTTTAGCGACATGTAGGTACATGGATCTTTATTGAGTTGAGAGTTGACACTTGAAAGTTGGTATAATCCATCTCTAAGTTTCCCTCTTACTAGTATTTTCCCTGCCAATTTGTCCTTCACATAACAGTAGTTTGCATCAAATTCAACAAGGGCATTATTGTCGGCAGTTAGCTTATATACACTCAACAAATTTTTTGTATTTTATGGAACATATAGAACATTATGCAAGTTAAGGTTATTAATTTTGGTTGTACCCGAGGCCAATATTTTCAATCTTTCACCATTTCCAACTAAGAGAGAAGAAGTCGTACCATTGTTTTCATTGACATCTTAAAGTTTCGCATTTTGATGGGTCACATGATTGCTAGCTCCACTATCAAAGTACAATTCATAGCCTTGATTGTGGTAGGGGAGACTATGAAAGCATTGTGATTTTCTCTCTTGTTATTTTTAGCATTATGATTTGAACCTGTGTATGACTTATCATAACGATATAAGCAATTCACTGCTATGTGTCTGATCTTATTACATACCAGACACATTGGTTTAGATCTACCTCTTTCTCTACCTCCTCTAAAGTTGGAGCCTCTCCAATTACCCTATGTCCCTGGTTTGTTGCTTCTAAAATCAGTTTTGGTTGCAAGGTTTGTTGAAGTATTCATTGAAAGATTATTGAAATTGTTCAACTGTTCTATTATGCTTTCAAAAGCCAATAGTTGGGCTTATAGATCAACCCAACTAAGGTTGGTTTAATAAGATAATTTGACCACCACTGGATTGTAATCAACATCCAGTCCATTCAGCATTTGAATCATCAAATCTGAGTTGGAGATTGGTGATCCTGCCAAGTTTAATTTATCAGCAAAGTTCTTCATTTTGAGAAGATAGTGATCCATCTTCATTTCTCCTTTGAGAGTGTTGTGAAATTCTGACTTGAGGTAGATTGTCCTTGCTTTTGTGTGTGCACCTACTAGGCTTTGGGTTTCATCCCAAAGTTCCTTGGAGATTTCACAATGCAGCAACTGTGTTGCAATATCAATGGACATTGAATTTCTTAGCCACCCTAGGAGAGCTTGATCTTGTGCAATCCACTCTTCATAGTTAGGATTGGTTTTCTGAGTTTTGTCACTTGCAGTGACAGATGGTTCTGGGTATTCTTTTATTCCTAGTATGTAGCCATCAAGTTTGCAACCTCTTATTAATGGAAGAACTAGTTACTTCCATAGGAGATAATTATCTTTGTCCAACCTAACATAAACAGTTGTGGGTAGGTTGTTTTTGTGATTTGTGTTAGCTACGAAAGACATGATTGGATCGAGAGCCTTCAAGCTTAAGAGCTCTGATACCAAGAAATATAAAATGGAGGAATATTATCGTGCATTTCTATGAATTCGTATTGCTGATGTTGTGTTTATATAAACACAATACATTACAATTATAATCTCTATAATAAAGTCATCATTGAATACAATAAATAATATAGGTAATAATTGATAATGATGGCTGCACACATGAGAAATAATACACAGAAAAAATATCACGGATATTGAAATAATATTATTGACCTAATATCTCTGGTATTGATTCTAATAATTAGAATCACAACTTTCTCTAACTATCCCTATCTATGGTAGTTTTTCTGGTCTTTCAAAAAGCACCATTTCTCAATTCCAATTTCTTTCTTTCCTTTCTCAAATTGAACTCCTTTCTTTCCTTTCTTGTAATTTGAGAAACATATGATGGAGCAGAAATTACGAAATGAGGTCTTTGGTTTGTGTTCAAATGCAACTTTTCTACCACAAACTTTTTCTTTATTAGGAAAAAATTAGAGAAAAGGAGTTGTGTTGTTTTTGGATGTCTATAGGTAAGTGCTTTGGCTTAACACATTTGATTTTTTTTCTTCATTTGAGGTTTGTTTTATTTGCTAGGTTTTTCCTTATTTTTATAGTTTTTGGATTATGTTATTATTATAGACGAAGACCCTGATAGCTTATGGTAAATTGAGTTAATTGGGTTTGTTTTTTGTTATAATCTATTTTCTTAGTTTGCAAATTTTCATTATATGCAAAAGTCAAAAATAAGAGATGATGTGTTGTTCATTAAGAAACTTATTCTTATATGTCCAATAATTTTATATCACTATAAGAGTTGATTAATAACTCTGAAATCTGAACAATTGTTCATTGATTGAGTTTTTGTATATTACACTTATACGTACAATAATTTTATATCACTATAAGAGTCGATTAATAACTCTGAAATCTGAACAATTGTTCATTGATTGAGTTTTTGTATATTACACTGAGTCTCGGGAATCATTTTTATGTATTTAATTCATTGTTTTTGTTGTTAAGAAATAGAGGGTCATTTACCCGATTTAGGAATTTATATTGCTCAAAAAGTAATATTAAGAGAGATGAATGATTTCAAATTGCACCACCCCAAAAATTTTAAATCTTTTTAAAAATATATCCCAAAAATTTTAATTTTTTTAAAAAAATATATAATATATATTATATTAATGGAAATTAAATTAGGAAGATTTTTATTTTTTTTATAAAGTATAATATTTAATGTTAATAAATAATAAATTATAAAATTAAATATAATAAAGAATAAAAAAATTATTAAGATATTTTTTATATTATCTTTCATTATCTTTTAAGTTTCTAACATATTCTATTTATCTTATACTCTTGCATGTTTTCTTTTGTTTTTTGTTTTTCTAAAAAAAGAAATTACACGCAAATTCATTTTTTTTGTTCTCATTTTTCATTATTCTTTCCCATTTTTTATGATAATAAAATATTTTATCTCTTGATCTTGAAATATTGGTTTAATAGTTAATATTGTTTTTGTCTCATAAGTTTTGTGCATCTTTATTGTTTTATAAATATAAAAAGAAAAGTTATATACTATGTATTTTTTTCATAATTATTTTGTAGTTCTGACTTAATTATCATATATATATATATATATATACATATATATATACATATATATATATATATATATATATATATATATATATATATATATATATATATATATATATATATATATATATTTCTTTTGGTAATTATGTCTATCAATTTTGAATTAAATTTTAATAAATTATTTTTAGTCTTAAACTTTTTGGTAGAGTGATAAAAGAATATATCCATGAAGATTAAAATAAGATAGATTTACTTCTTGACATATCTTCAACCATGATAATAAGGATTAAATTGTTGAATTAGATGAACAATTTTTTAAGATTCAAAGAATAATAGGTGGGAGTTTCATATTAATTCTTTGAAACTTATACCAGAAAAATGTTTTCAAATGTGAAAGTATCAATGAGTGAAAAAGATGAAATTAGAAAATTTTATTATAATGGATTTTATATCAAATATAATTTCAAAACTGTCATTTTTTTCTAAGAAAAACATACAAAGAGATTTTAATACTATATTATATATATTTTTATTATATTGGTGACAATAATTAAATATATAAATTTTAATTATATTATTTTTATTCTTTCAAAATTTTTATCAAGACCCGTGCATCATATATTTTTTGATCGATGCATTATGATTTTACATACACTTAATCAGAAGCTAAGAGCTAAGGTGGAATATTACAATTAAAATATTTATTCTTTTCAAGTAAAAATGTAAAATATAACCATATCAAATATTTATTACAACTAGAGATGACAAATAAATCCGTCCCATGGGTATTGCCCGAACCCGTTCCCGTTTTGACGGAGAATCTCTGCATTGACTGAGTATGGGAATGGGTATGGGCAATCCCCGACTTTTTCAATTGGGTATGGGGATGTACATATTTCCACCATAATACTCGTCCCCACCATATCTCCGTCTCCGTTTAAATTATTAAAATATTCACAATTAATTAACCCTATATATATATATATATACTTTCTATTTTTTATTTCTTCTAATTATTTGGTTTGTCATGAAACTCATTCGTATCTCTAATATATTTTTTATCTTATTATAACCTTTATGTAATTATGTTAAAATGATGTATGTTAATTAAAAAAAAATTTATGCCTCACATTTGAATATTTATATTATTTTTAATATTTTTATTTATTATATATTTTCCTTTCACATGACAATGTTTATACTCTCAATTTAAGGTAATATAAAAACCATTATTTACTTATTATTATTAATTTTTGTTTAATTTGAAGAACTCTTTTGTTTCGTTAAAATAATTTTTGTTATTTTTCAACCATTGAGTATATATGATGATATTGGAAAATTTTTCTTAGATCTTTAGGGTATTTTTCATCTTATCATACCCTTAATTATATATTTGATTTCCTTTGTGCGATTTCTTTCAATAGTTTCTCAAATTATTTCTAAGACACACATTGTAAGGCCCACTTTATTTCTTACCTTTTATTTTAAAGGTTGCCCCAAACTATTGGGCCTAAGGGCTGGCCCAAAGGGGAAAAGGAGACCCTAAGTCTGCCCTCATCCTTCCATTCCTCTTACTCTACAGATTTCGCAACCGTCAAACTCTTTTTTTTTTCGCAACAGGAAGCTCTTCTAGGGTTTGATCCCAGCTCTTTGGCAAGACAGCTCTAAGCTCAGCTCTACTCCATGTAAGTTAATCTCAAGCTCATGCTTCTCATTCTCTAGGCATCCTTTTCTTTTGATGATCACAGTAGGGACTTTGTAGTAATTTCGTTCCTATTATGCTCCCCTTCGTTTTCAGCCCCTTGGCCTACTTTTAGGACTGTGGTGCTCTCTGTGTACGTGTCGGAACTTCCCGCTAGCTCATTCCCAGGTAAGGGAAGCTAGGGTTTACGATTTACTTATGTTTTTCTCATGTTTTCTGAGTTTAAGTTATATTCTTGAGGTGTGCTCGTGATTTAATTGTTTGATATTGGTAAAAATGTGGTTTCGATGTGGTTTCTGTGTTTTGCACGAGAGAACAATGGCGAGCACTGGTTTTCTTACCCAAGCGAGCTTGCCTCGCCTAGGCGAGATTAGCAGAGGCTCGCCCAGGACCTGCTGCTCGAACTGTCGCTTAGACGACGAGTTTTTATTTTTGAGCGAGGAGTGGTCTCGCCTTAGCGAGAAGGGACTCGCCTGAGCGAGACCTTGCAAAGTCCGCTGCTCCCCTACTCGAGTCTCGCCTAGGCGAGACAGGGCTCGCTTGAGCGAGAGGACCTCCCTCGCCTGAGCGGGACCTGTTAGCCTGAGCGAGACTGGGGGGTAAGTTTTGGTACTATTGTTGAATGGTGCACTGATGTGTGATTGCTTATCTGATCTAAATGCTTTACTATGAGGGTTGAGGGATGATGCCATGGTTGATATATGAGGTTGTGGTGGGAATGGTATGTTGCTTTATGTTGTATGAATTGGAAAGCATGAGTTGCATGATGGGATTGTTATACATGATGTTAGCATTATGGGAACTCTGATTGGTTGGTGAAACATGTACAATGTGTGAGTAGGGCGTAATTCCATGACTCTCGTAGTGAGAGCTCATGATGGGGCCTCATCTATTGGACGTAATCCCATGGACCCTCCTAATGAGAGTCCCTAGTGGTGCCTCGCCTATTGGACTTAATTCCATGAACCTCGTGGTGAGAGTTCATGGTGGTGCCTCAACATAAGGACGTAATTTCATGCGAGTATCGTGGTGGTGCCTCAAGGCCAGGACGTAATTCCACGAAGGCCACATGGTGGTGCCTCTTGTAAGGGTATAATTTCGCGAAGGCCTCGCGGTGACGCCTCACTGCTAGGACATAATTCCACTGCCACGTGGTGGTGCCTCATTATGCGTATCCGGATAGTCAAGTCTTGGGAGTCTTAAATGATGTTGGTAATCCATGTGTGAATGTCTGTTATTCATGTTTGATTTTGAGATTGCATGTTTGCGTGTTTGGTTGTCTTGTATGTGGTTCTTCTACTATTGCGATGATCATCGATTTTATTGATGTGAGCAGATGGGAGAACCCCAAGCAGTGGTAATGATGATAGGAATGCTACAGCTTGATGGACTAGACGAGTATTGGGCCCACTCTGGGGCCCATCACTGAAGAATTTATTTGCTATGCTTTCTTGTTTGTACCAGACTTATTGTTATTAGTTCGCTAGTATTTTATGTTTTGGGTCGTGTGGGGCCTCTTTTATGTTTATGGATATGTTAGGGTACGGAGTATTTCATATCCCAAATCTTCGTACCCTCTGGATATTATATATGTGGCGTTTTTATTAAATGGGTTTTATCTATTTAATTGGGACGTTACACACATTTGCTAATTTTTAAATATTTTTATTTATTGTTTATTTTCATCATGCAGAATAATATTTCGATATATTCTATCTAATTATTTTTTTATTTTCTAACTCATTATTAATCATACTGTAAGTTTTTCACTTTAATTGTATAAATAACTTTTATTTACTACAATATAAAAATTTAATTTTATTGCTATGAATTTTTTTTTGTCACCATCCAACATATATTGGAGTTCAAAAGATACAAAATCTATGTCAAAATTTTATTATTATGTTTATTATTTGTTCTTTGTGTCATTTCGATCAAGTGATGTATTATAACTTTTATTAGTGTATAAAAAAGAGATTCATTAGAATTTAAAAAATTGAAGTAAACAAACATTTAAAATATATTTTAATTTGAATATTTGTTTTCCTTTTATATTTTTTTAAAATATTTTTTAATTTTATCAACTAAGTTTCATTAATATTTGTAATTTGCAAATTTAATAAATGTTTTGATTCTCATGAAATTTTATTTGGTATTCTAATCTAAAAAATAAACAATTTTAATTTATTACAAAGTATTTGATATGGAAGAAACAATCATCGTTTTAATATTGAATATTTGATAATATTATTTTTTCTTTACTGTAATTTTTTTTTCTTTTATAAAAATTAATATTGAAGTAGTTAGAACACGGGTACGGGTATGGGTACAAGATTATACCCGTTACCCGGTAAGGATGAAGATGAGACAAAAGTTTGATACCCATTGGGGATGGGATGGGGATGGGGATAAATTTCTTTTACAGAGATGGATATGAGATAGCAAAACTCGTCCTCGTCCCGCCCCGCCCCGCCCCATTGTCATCCCTAATTACAACTACATTACAAATGCATTGCGGTAATCTGTGCTAAAGAACTTCACACTGCAATTGTGGAAAGCATCAAAATAATAATATTATGCTGTAATGAATACAGCAATTTCATATCAAAATCACGTTAGACACATATTGAATCTCACCTTCTTCCTTTCCCTAGAAAATGATATAAAGAAAAATAATAATATTTACTTAGATCTTACTCAAAATTTCATGATTATGTATAAGAACAAGGCTATGAAGTTGGAACACAATTTTTGAAGTGTGCTTGAAGCTACTACTCTGATGCTACTATCATATTCATATGCTCACTTTCTAATAGATTATGAACTGAAAAAAGAAAGGAATTTCCATTTACACATTCTAGTCCCCACTGTCTTTTAGCAGTAGCACATTCTATTCTTTGTGGCCTTCCAAAAAAGTTATTCATTGTCCCTAGTTCAATTTCACCTAAATCTTAAAATATATAAATAGTTAATTTAGTGAAATAAGTAATATGATATTTTTTTAGAATAATAAAAAAATATACAAAAACTTTAATTTCATTAATTTTATTTAAACAACTTCATTAATGTGGAAATATCTAAAGACATATTTGGAGTTTAATAATTATTATGTGTTTATTAAAAAAAAATTAGTGTTAATATCATACCCTTGAAGAGATTTTAAGAGCAATTTAAATATATCTTTTATATTTGTGTTTTATGAACAAAATCGTAATAAAACTATAAGTAGATGTATCTTAAGTGACTCGAAATCGAGAGAAATCGTATATTGCTTCCTTAGCTCTCAATTGAAAGAATGTAAAAGTGATTTTAAAGATGATCATCCATCCGTCTGAAGTAGTTCAGACATCAAGACCAAATTTTGATATTCAGATAACACATATTAAATTGTATTCAAGTTTTTTAGTTTGGTGTTACAAATTTAAACATACACTATTCACATATATTGGGATCTTATTGTATAAGTATGTCAAATATTTATTCAGATATATATTTTTTAAACATGAAAAAAAAAATCACAGTGAAGACATAATACTTTTAGAAGAGAAAAACTAAAAGAAAATAATAATGGTATTTTATCTGTATGTTAAAATAGTTTTTTCCACTATATAGAATAAAACTAAAGGAAATATATAAGATAATTTCTATCAATTAGCTTATTCATAAATTGATGTTAATTTATAAAAGAACTTATTCTATTTTCCTCATTTTCTCCCCTACTTAGATGAAAATTTATCACACACACAAATATATATTAATAAAAAATCTCCACTATTAATTATATAAATCAAAATCAGTTCAATACAATGAAATGAACAAGATTAAGTGATATATATCTATAACTCAGGTTTGTTCTTATTCTTGATGTAAATGCTAAATCGGTATGATGCATAAGGTTCTGACATAGACAAAGATCTCATCAGTCAAAGATAGTGAGTTGCAGTAAAAACACTGAATGGCCCAGATTCCATCCTAGCCTCTGTTCCTTCAACCACTTGGCTTGGGGTAGATTAAAAAGCAGCAAATATTCTTTTAAATATATTAATAATTAAAAAATATTATATATTTTTTATGTTTTTAATGTTTAAAAATATGTTATATTAATCTTTTGTAAAAATATCCTAATGACATTGGTTAGTACTCAGTTTCCTTAAAAAAATCTATTAGTGTTTTTTCTCTGCATGTAACGTTATATTCTTGTACAATATTTTTATTATTTTAATACTTTAATTATAGAAATAAATAAAATTATATATATATATATATAACCCATGAGAATATTAATAATATGTTTTTATCAATGAAAGAAACTAAATTGAAATAAATGTACGTAAATGCTCTTGTTAAATGATACTGGACTCAATCCTTTCTTTAGCTTGTGTTTGTTTTTTAGTGGATTTGAGAGAAAAGAAAGGTTAAAGTTTGGTTGTTTGGAGCCTTTGTTTTTACATATTTACGGTAGCAGACGATGGAAATACAAGTGAGTCTTGGATTTATATATATTTCATATGGGGTTGTAGTGAGAGATTGAGCTTATATGTATATGGCATAAGTCTTACACACAAAAGTTATTTGACACCACTTTTAACTCAAAACTTTAAGATAATGAGGTTATGGGTCTTTACTCTTATATAGTGTTTAATTTTGTATTTTTTCAACTCAATGTGGGACTTTGACTCACACTTGGATTATTCCCAACAATCTCCCCTCAAGGGTGAGTTCCCCTTTTTTTTTTCTTTTTCATATGGTATATCCCTCAAGGGTGAGTCCCCCCCTTTTTTTATCTTTTTCATATGGTATATTTCCCCTTAAGTGTTGAGGGTGAGTCCCCCCCTTTTTTATCTTTTTCATATGGTATATTTCCCCTTAAGTGTATGGTGACCCCTTTTTGGTTATGGTTATGTTGTCAATCACCTTGGTGATCCTTTTTGTTATGGTTATGTGGTCAGTCACTCTGAACTATCGGCTCTGGTACCACTGTTGGGTTTATATATTTTTCATATATGGTTATAGTCATTGAGAGAGTATGGTTCTATATATATATATATATATATGACATTGGTCTTACACATAGAAGTCATTTGATACCACTTTTAACCTAAAACCTTAATGCAATGGGGTTATGGATCTTTACTCTTTTGTAGTGTATAACTTTATCTTTTCTACCCGATGTGAGACTTTGATTCACACTTGGATTATTCCCAACAAAAACGAATTCTATAGCGTCGTCTTAGCATCCAAACAAACTATGACTCAAAACCCAAGGACACTATAAAGTCGGCCATATCTATACAAAGCTTAGGATTTAGGATCTACTGATTGCAAAACCGATAGGCAATGTGAATTATGTACTGTCTGAAATTCAAAGTTCACATGTACCAAAAATTATGGCATTAAAGTTTAAGAAAAATAATTGTTCACGGTTAAAAAATTCTCAGTTTTGTTGTTTCATAGGAGAAATGAAACTTGAATAGTAAAAATTTTACAATAACTTTGACATCCAAGTTATTACTTAGTTAAAAATTTATAGAGGATAACAAAATTAGAATTTACAAAGGCAACAAAGACAAACTAAATTTACAAGGCATGCAAAATTTATACATGACAAAGACCAACATTTCTATAAGTTTCAAATTTACTAAAATAACAAACTCACCTTAAGTCTTAAGCTCCCACGATAGAACCTTCACCACCAACTGTAACATCTCGGTCGAATATTACTAATTTTAATGAAATAATATAGAAAAAATAATAAGATCGCATTAACCTCAATTGTCTTCCCCCAAAACGTGGGAAAATTAAACATTTACTAAACTCGTATAATTAAAATTTGTAATTTTCATTAATCATTACAAGTTCATAAACCAATCGAAATATTGTTTAAAAAAACATAAAAGAAAACCCTCAAATAAAACTCCATAAAAGCTTTCCCAAATATAGTCCCTTTTTGGCTCTATGCCTCACCAGTACTACCTGCAATATCATCTGCTCCCGTGTAACTGTAACATCCTAGCTGGATATTGCTTATTTAAGATTAAAATAATAGAAATATTAATAAACTACATTTATTAATGAAGTACTTTTCCAAAAACGCGGGAAAAATTAAAACTTTAATATATAAGCGCCAAAAGATAAAATTCAGAAATACGTTCAACTATTACAAATATAAAACGGTTCATAGTACTGATTACAAAAATAATTCATAAAATATTTCCATGTAAAAATTCCCATGTTGGCCCCACTATGACTCTAAGTATTCACGTGCTCACCTGCATCAACATTTGCTCCCATGTAACGAGTTACATGATCATCGCCAAACATACACAAATAGGGTGAGCTCAAATAAAAAGAAATACCATACACGATAACTTAATAATTTAAAACCCATAACTCTAATGACACCCCACCCGTCAAACCCAACATTCAAATCTTCCCCTGGAGAACTCTTGATTCTACACCATTTGATGATTGCATTGATCGATCTTTGCTGCCATGAGGTGTCTACTCGCCTTTCTGACTACAAACTACCACATATAGTCCACACTAGTAATAATCTTGTCACGGCCAAAATACGCAACACAAAGTGGAGTTCCCTAATACGAACCGCAGTCCGTATTTGTTCCAAGACTACCAAATTCATCGGATATCACTAAGGAGGGCAATCTTCCAGAACCCATCCGTACGAGTCACGATCTCGCACACTCCACTGGACTTCCAAAACCACCAGGCTACAACCTCGAGTGGCCACGTGTTACCCTAATACAAGTTATACTCGTAACTGGGCCCCCAACAAAGCACGCTTCAAGACCTTCATCCAAAGCCGTGTAGAATCCTCAACGCAGTCCAATTCAACACCTGGAACCGCTTGGCGCCTCGTTCACATTACAAGACCCATAAAAATTAATTAATTAATAAATGCAAGTAGTGGGAGCCTTTATGGCATTTAATTCTGACATGTATGACATGGAAAAGTTTTAGCTCAAGTGGTTGAGAGTACTTGGTTGTGTTGAGAGGACTTGGGTTTGAGTCCTATGTATGTCATTTATGTGTTATTTGATTTATTATTATTTTAATAATATGTTTAATCATGAAGCGGGATAATAGAAACTTAGAGTTTTAAGAATTATCGCGAAACATGAATTGGTTTATGGTTGTGTATTGAGTTGACTTTGGCATGGTTATGGGTTTGAACCTTGATGAATCCAAAATAAACTTTATTTTTGCCAAAATTCCTTTTGGCGTGAAGGTGAAAGGGCAGAGAAACCCTAGCCACCTTAGATGGGCAGAAATGAGGGCTGCAAAACCACTAAATTATGGTCATTGAATAGCAATGAAGCACATTGCTAATTAATTTTCGTTTTGGGAGTAAATGGGGTAATTATTGGATGGTAATTATTGTGAGGTTTTTGGGCTGCAAAGTTTCAGAGTACTAGAGCTGAGTTGCAGAGAGATTAAGAGTTATTGATTTGAAAGTCAAGGGGAGGCCATTGGAGATCATCAAGAACCTTAACATTAATCCAATTTGAGCAAACGAAACCAGGTTAGGGGAGCTGAACCCGAAATTTTATGCTGTTGTATTATGTGCATTGATGTATTATGTGAATTTGCATGTTTCCCTTTGAATTGACTCGAAAATGTTAGGTTTCTAGAAATTTTCCAGAATTCGTCTGGCGGGTAATGAATTCTCGCTAGGCGACTCATCATTGTTATGCTAATTATGGGTTCTAGAGATGGAACCGCCTGGCGGCACGAGATTGTCCGCCAGGCGACAATTAGTGGTTTACCCAATTCTAGGTTTCTCTGATGAAGGGCCTGGCGGTGGTCATTGAACCGCTAGGTGACGCGAGCTATGTTGGCTCGGTTTTGGTGTTTTCGGGGTTCTGGGCCATTTTTGTCAGTATAATTGGTACTGTGATTATGAATTCATGAAAAGGAGATTATTAAGTTGGGAAAATTCATGATGGTGAGAGAGAGAATTAAGTGGAATTAACTATGTATGAGTGCTAGGGTTGAACAATTGGGATTTTTGGGTTTTAGAGGGAATTATGTGAGCTAACATGAACTAATTTAGTGTATTGAAAGTATGATGTTTTGATATTAATCATAAGTGTATGACAATAGCGCATTGGGTGGAAAATTTGAGAGATTGGGATGATGTGGGGAAGTTGAATTCTCGCAAGTGCATGTCTACGTTCTAGGTTTCCCATAATTGATGCATCGCCTAGCGGTAGGCTAGGAGCCGCCAGGCACCAGTACAGAGGGAGGGTTTCTGTGTGTTTCTTTTGGCTATGCTTGCAAGGTTGGATCTTTGAAGGAGTGGAATTAATTATCATACAGTGGTATTAGTGTAGTAATAGGGAGTAATAAAACGAATATTGAGTTTAATGGTATGGAGCTATACAAAGTGAAAGGCCAAAGTTATGAGAGAAATCAAACTACATGAAGATTGGGTTGGTGTTAATAGTGATTCTGAGTGGTTGAAATATTGTTCATATCAGTTGTGGGAAGCCTTTTATATCTTGAGGCTGTGTAGATAAGGATGTCTAAGTACATGATTTTAGGAATAATTTAGTTGAAGGGGTAATTATGCTACTGTGAAGGTACGATAAACACTCATAATTGGAGCAGAAATAACATTGGAGTTGGCTGAGTGCTATAGTCTTGTGGTTAGGACAAGTGGGTTGCATCCTTAGGAGAAATTGAAGGATATTGTAGTAGTAAGTGTGAATCATGATGGACATTGTATAAGGGTATATGTATCTATATTAGACACATATATAAAAGGAGTTAGTGGCCTGGATGTGTGCGATTACAGGACTAAAGTGGTGGAATCTAGTTAAAAGTGTGCCAAACTAATAACCATGCATTACTGGTGCAGCGCCTGGCGATAGGTTTGGAACCGCTAGGCGAAAGCTGTAGTTTCAGAGAGCAACAAAGAGGTGTGGCACCTGGCGGTAATGGTTGATCTGCTAGACGATAACTGCAGGCATGGGCATCAGAGGCGCAGTTGCGCCTGGCAGTATGCGTCCCCTGCCAGGTGGTTTGGAAGCCTGATGCGCCTGGCACCTAGTGTGTTGTGTCAGGCGATATCGTGAGGCAAAGGTGTTTTTCTTGTTTTGATGTGTGTGGTCTACAAGGATTCTAGGATATCTAAAAGGTCAGCTTGTTGTTGTTCCTTGAGTTGTGGCTCGAAACATATCCCTTGAGTTGTGGCTCAAGATAGGGGTTAAGCACGTGGTATTCCTTGAGTTGTGGCTCGGAATAGCATCTCTTAAGTTGTGGCTCGGGATGGCGGATGAACACGAGGAACTCTTGAGTTGTGGCTCGGGTTGGCGAGTGTTGTCGGTGTGAGTGTGCACGTTGTGGCGTGTACCAATTGGGTCTAGTAGATTGCCCTCCTCAGTATTAAGCTGACGAGTTTGGTAGTCTTGGGACGTTATGAATATTATTTGTATTGGGAACTCCACCTGGTGTTACGGTGTATGATTCGTAGCATGGTTTCCCGCACGTGCTCTATCAGTTGTGGTTGATAGGTGTGGCAGCAAGACATCTTGAGATACTCACTAGAAGACGTAGAACACGATTGACATGGTAGTGGTCACGTATTATGGAATCAAAGGATGGATTTCCTTTGGTGTAGTTGAATATATGTATATACTTATATATATGTTATTTTATTGTTAGCTCACCCTATCTGCTTGTGTTTGGTTATGATCGTGTACGTAGTACACGTGAGCAGATGATGTTGCAAGTGGATCTGGTGAGGCATAGAGCCAGAGCGGGGCTAGTCTTGGGAGGAGATTTTTATCAAATTTTATTATGGTTTTGAACAAATTGTAGTCCTTTGCATTACTAAACTTTGATTTTGTAATGGAGTTTTATAATTATGGATTTGAGGTATTTTAATGACATAATAAAGTTTTAAATTTTCCACGTTTTTGGGAAATGAGGTTTCATTAATTGACTCGTATTTAATATTTCTTCATTTTATTATTTAAATTCGTAATATTACATTTGGTATCAGAGCAAAGGTTTTCAAAATGATATTTGGGGTCTGTGGGGAGTGAGCTTATCGTGTTACGCTTGCGTAACTGTTTGTTGTGTTTTGTTCTAATCTTGATTGTACAGTTATAACTTCAGTTGTGTGATTTGAACAGCTGAAATATGTGGCGCACACAAACTATGGCTAACAAGAGGAGGATGAATAATGTTGGAGCCGATGACATTACTCAAGCGATTCATCGAATGGTGAACGCAATGCAACCTATTGCAGCGCCACCCAGGGCCATAGTTGCACCTACTCACACAATAACTATGGAGGATTTCATGAAGCATAGGCCAACCAAATGTGCGAGAAAATTTGCAGAGTTCTTGAATGCACGAATGCACAGAGTAATCCAAAACATTAACCACACTTATCCAATCATATTAGAAATCATAATTCAACACATTCATACCATTACTCAATTATTAATAGAATTCACCACATATCTCATGTATCAATCCTTATATATATATATATATATATATATATATATATATATATATATATATATATATATATATATATATATATATATATATATATATATATATGTATACATACTCCATCATTTAAATTCATGATAGCATTCAATTTCAAGTTATGAGTAATACATGCTCATATCAAATATAAAGTAGTAGCACTTAGACTAAAAAAAACTGCACAAACTAGAAAAATTGGTAACGTCCAGAAGTCAGGAACTTGGCGTTTGGCGGTACAAAACCAGCATCTAGCAGCCCCTGCTGCGCGAAAATACGAAAATCAAAACAGTGCACTCTAACGTACATCGTCTGGCGGTAGTTCTTTACTGCCAGACGGTTGAAAAGCAGAAATCCAAAAACTGGATAATTTCAACATGCGTCGCCTGACGGCTTTGAAGATCCGCATGACAGTTTCTGTAATCCTTTGGTAAGTGAGTTTCTACATATTTATACCATATGAAACAAATATTATCCTAACCGATATAGACATATGAAAAAAATATATTATCTTAATCAATAAAACTAAATGTGATGGTAAAAGGAAAACAAATATAATTTATGTTATTATACATTACGTATTATTTTCATTTTTATTGAGAACGTGTTAACAAAAGAAATGTTTTCTTTTATAAGAACAACTAAACATGTATGCTCAAACTAAATCAATTGACATTGCATATCAAAATTCAAATATTAAATTATCAAAAATTACAACAAAGATAATACAATTTGCTCCACAAGATCACATTTTGAACACTTATATGTAGAAAATGAAGATACATACAGAGATAGAAAATATCTATTAAAATCTACCCTACAATAAAGCTCAGTGTTTGCATAAGTAGGATCTTCACCCTTTATAAAAACTTATGTAAGGAAGCTTTATTATGTATGTATCTATGAGATTTATTCCTTATGTCCCACTTTTACTTTTGATTGTAGTTAAAAGTGACAAACAAAAATACTTGTAGTTCTTAATTTCCAAGATTAAAAAGAATAATTAAAAATGACTTGTGCTCTCGTGATAATTTTAAGGAGTGTTTTGTGCATTCAATTAGTACTTAACTTTTGATTACTGAAACCTTTTTTTTGTTTATTAAAAGACGTTTGTTAGACAGTCCAGTGTTTTTTTAATTTTTTTTTATATTTTACTCAACTCTCTTTTAGAATTTTCATGTATCTTCAATTAATACCTGCAAAAATAAACAATTTTAGCCAAAGTTATGTAAGAATTTATTAACAATGACACTCTAAACCACAATTTTTTGGTAAAAACACACACAAAAAAATAAAGTGAAACTTAAGAAATCCCATTGTAAATGTCTAGAAAAAATAATTTTTAAGAAACTCATTTTGTGAAATCTAAAATAGTTTTACTAATAAACAACCCATGTCAAAAAATTCCCCTATTGTTGTTTCTAGTGCACTCTTTTCTTTCCTAATTTCTATTATTTCTTTTATCACGTGGCCTAATGCCACAAGAGAAATTTTCATGCTAAAATTTCTTTCCACGTATATCCTTCACCCTTCTGTACAAGTGGCATCAACTCCAAAACTAAAAGTACCCCTCTTCTGTTAGGATAAGCTAGTTGAATCTCAATTAATTTGTGATGAAAACCAATGGAAAGTAGCCAAATTCTTCAAACACCTTTGTATTTTCGTTCTCAATTCCCATAAATATTAAAATTGTCCCTTTTATCCTTTTTTTCATTGTGTAATCCATAAATCAAAAAAGACATCCGATGTATAATCTAAAAAGCTTACTAATTACATAAATTAAAAATGAGTTTTGACTTCTGAATTTCACAATTTAGAGGTCATTCCTTTAAAAAAAAAAACTTTTAAATTACGCAATTCAAAGTTAAAGATAACTTTTGAATAGCATAACTCAAGTTTTTTTCTTAAATAGAAAAAATTATCGGATTACAAATCCAAAAGTTATTTTTCACTTTCAAATGTATAACTCTAAAGTCAAAAATAACTTTTTAAAGTCGGAGAGAGTTAAAATACAGCTCCTTGGTTGCATAATCCAGAAGTTTCTTTTTAGAAAAGAAATAATAATTCCAATTATACATTCAAGAAGTCACTTTTGATTGTACAATCTAGAAAGGGTAAAACAGGAATTTTAATATTTATGGGAGTGCAAGGTTGCTTATGCTGGTGCTTACGAAAGATATTGTCCAACAATACATCTCAGGATGCCACAGTTTTGCTAGTGTAGTACGAAGGAATGATTAATTGCCACACTACTCTAAATAGGAAATGGAAATGTTTCTTCATCCTCTCAGTAAAATGATTACAAAAATAAAGCAAAACACTTAGATTGTTAACATTGAATCTGACATGAGTTATTACAGTTTCTTTTACTGCAACTACCGAAATTAATGTTTTCAAGACTAAACCTAACAATGACCATACAACTAACACGTGCTTAGGTTGTCTTACACCAGGTTGCATTCGTAGATACACCTGTTGTTGCAACAACCGCTAAGAAAGCAAGGATTAGAATAGAACCCAGTTCATATGTATAAATATCAAAAAGCAAAAATTAAATGTATAATACATGTATTAAAAAATGGATAATACAAATATTTAATCCAAGATACAGAAATACAGTTCTAGAATACAGAAGAACAACTTCTAACAGGGGTTAAGGAATCCCTTTAGGCACTTCCTTCCCTGTTTCAGAATTTCTATTTGTACAATAGGTTTATCCGCAGAACTCTACAGCTGTAACAGCAGAAAAAAAAAAGTCTATTCTGTGCCTAGAAAATGGGCAAAGCAATGAAGGAAAAAGAAAAAGAAAAATATCCACAAGGGCACACACATTGTGTAGTCAATTTCATCAGTTATATGCAGCAAGCAGCTCTTGACCACCTACACTTCAGCGATTGTGGGTGATTGTCATCAAGAAAAGCAACTTTGTATTGGACTAGAGATAGAACATTACCGGTCATTCAGTATTGTCATCATTCAAACTATTCATAACAAGGGTTAATACGACTAACATTGCAAATGGCCACTGCAAAGCAATGCCAAAATCTCATTTGGATGTTGAACCTTTTGCCAGATCATAGATGGTGCTGTACCTAAGTCCAGAACCTATATGGTTTGAAGAAGGCCACAGCCAACTAAGGATATTCGGTCCCAAAACCTGCAGCAATTAAACAGAAACTCAAATCCATAGTTCATACATGGAGCTTCCAAAATAAATTCTGGATATCAATGCTAGAATCTTAAGATCATCTACATATAAATAAGATATCTTAGCTTCCTTAACAGTTAACACTATATAAGGCAATATTTAAAACATGCATTTCTTAGTAAACCTAAGGAAATGCATACGATAGTCAATGACTGTAAACACAAAATATCATATTACATGTTTCTTTGTGAAAACCCAGAAAAACCACTAAACAAAAAAGACAGTGCAGTATAGTCTTCAATTCTTACAGATGTCAAATTCTCATATGGGCCAAGGTCGTATGGATGTTTGTAGATACTCCCACCTTTCTCTGCAAGCCATAAAGCCCTCACTCCTTCATGATACTGCTAACACAATTTCTTATTTCAGAAAGTTGACATTAATCTGGTAAATAAACTAGCAGTTTTTAACTAAACTTTTATCAGGTATAACCTCTATTGTGGTCTTGTTATGTAGGACAAGACAGATATGCCAACCAAAAAGCACACATAATGCTATGGATAAAGGGACCAGCAAGAGCCCAGAAACAACCTGAAAAAATAGAGAAAAAAATCATGAAAAAACAAAATGTTGAATTTGCTTATGCAAAATATGTGGTCATTTTTAACAGAACTTACATATACAGTACGGAAAGAGCTTTTTCCAATTTTTTCTTCATCCTGTATGCCATCATAAGCTAGACTACCCACTAGTAAGACCTATATAGTAATAACCAATAAATAAATGAAAAAAGATTGTCAGCACAAGCAGAACCATCAAATCTAGCTCCTTGCTTTGACAAATACAGAAAGAAAGAAAGAAAAATTAAATCAGGCTACCGACTTCATTCATGCAAGTGTAACTTGAACAAGTTTGGATTAGCTTTGTAGATAAATAATTGCTTCTTTGGAAGCTTTTAAAGAGAGATTTTGAAAAAAGAAAAACAAAATGACTATTTCCAAATAAGCACGACAGGGAAATCACAATAATAACCAACTCATAATGATAATGAAAAAGATTAAAACATACCAGGGAGTAGATGCAGGAAATTACAGCGTACAAGACAAAATTGAAGAAGACTTTATAGTTTGCATGACCCACACAGTTATTTATCCAAATGCAGTGATGATCCTTACAACCAAGTGATAACAGATTAGCCATTATCATGAAATCCAAGTTAAACATTGATTAATAATTTAGATCATTCATACCATTCGTAGAACACATCTTTTACAAACACGGCAATGATGTGCACGAGGCGGCTTATAGTGAGAACACTTTTGGCAATATCGCAAATCTCCACCCTGCTAGCAGATCCAAAAGCACATTACTTGAAAAGTTATTTTTCATGATGCTCAAATATTCCAACATTTATGGGAATCTTTTGCAGATCAGAAAATACATCCTTTTAAGCCAAATTCAAAAAATTTGTTCAATAAAATAAGCCATCGTAATATAGTATGATATGCAGCAATTTGAGTACACAAATTCACTTAAGAACCCAGAAGAACCTAACTTCAAAAACTACACAAGTTCCATACACTATACAGATACAATAATCATAAAAAAGAGCAAGAGAGACAGGACCAAGACAATTCAACAAAGGATAAAAGCAATCTTAAAATCATCATACAAAGTAGAAAAACCATCAAGTTCTAATGACTCCAGAGATCGCTTTTTTAACTTCAGAAGTAAAGAGAAAGTAGGTATTGGAAAATATCAACAGCATGCACATAAACATGATTTTGTGGTTGCTTGCAGCTGTTGCTTGCATATTGCTGTGGGTCAATTGTGACTGATGCAATCCACAACCTCAACGTGGTGTGGCTGCATCATGAGATGTGGGTGCACATTTCACATCCTTGACTAGGATAATTGTATAACACAAATTCAACAACCCAGGAGACAGGGTCCCAAACTACTCAGGCTAGAAGCAAATAGAACCAGAAGATTCAAACTGACATAAGTATTAACATAAGTGAAATGTTAATGATTCAAATGAACAAAATAAGCTTCACAGACAAATGTGAAAACCAGCAAAGGCCCTTTTTTTATATCTCAAGCTCCCAAACTTTTGGCTTTAGAAGCAACAAAGAAAAGAAAACAAATAAAGAAACTTAGTTCAAATTAGCCAGACCCATAAACCTGCCTTCAAACCAGCAACTTTACCTGAGTTTATGACAAATCATTTAATAATTCCCTATCTTAAGACCTGAGATTGTATACCTGTAAGTTCTAGGAGTTAACTAAAGTTTGAAGAATATGCTAATGAGATGTTGGTTAATAGTAAGAGACAGCATCATTCAAAGGAAGACAACCATGTACAATATAGTATACTTTAAAATGAGTAGGTTTTGATGTGCTATATTCCACACCAAAGCAAGCCTATTTTCAAATTATAATGCCAGTCTATATACAGTATTCAAGACAAGAAAAAAGCACCATAGCTTAAGCATTTAGCCTCTTGGAAATTAAATCCAAAAAGGGGAGGAAGAAATTTGTCCTGCCAAACTATATGCATAAGTTCATAAGAAAAAGACAACATATTTTAGTTCCTACCCAATGTATATACAGTATTCAAGCATATTTCAAATTATAATGCCAGTTTACATACAGTATTCAAAAGAATGCAAGAGCACCATAGCTTAAGCATTTAACCTCTTGGAAACCAAATCCAAATGGTGGAGTGTAAAAAACTTAGTCTGCTAAACAATATATATCAGTTTATAAGAAAAAGACTACAAATGTTAGATTCTACCCAATCTAATCATCTTGAAACCAATTTTGTTTCCAAATCAATAGTCACAGCTGATTAGGAAAACCATTCATTCTAGACATCAACAAACCATCGCAACAGAACTTGCATGCTTTTTACACAGAAAAAAACATTGCTGCCACAACACAACACCAAACCTTTCTTGCTTTACAAACACAACAATGAGAATGCATACATTCAATCTAGAACAACAAAACAGAAAAACTTTACCATATAAACATTCATCGTAATTGCCACATACATTGAAACCTCAAGCAAACACAAGGGACAGTTGTAGAAAACCACTAAACTCTCCAGCTAAACAAAACAAGGTTTATCCCAAGGTCAGGTTGCCTACATGAATCACAAGACACTATTCAACTCGGCTAAAACTCAAATTTTCAGCAATGTTATTCATCATACGATCTCTATTGATCACTTTTTCCGAATGTCATTTGTTACCTCTCTCTCCCCCTCTTCTAAGAGGACTACAAACTATACCATATTTAATTTTCACAGGGGCCTCCGGGGACCTTCGTTGTACGTGTTCAAACTCTCCTACTGAAAACAAAGCTCCAAATAATACCCTATCTTGTAACAGCACCACACACAGACACAAACACGCCTAAAGCGATTTGCTATGCCTCAAAACGAAGCTGCAAAATGTCACTCTTTCCGCAACCACCAGATCACAAAACAACACGAACAACAAACCCCTACGCTACCAAGCTAAGTTTCAACCGCAAGAGAATCCATTCAATTCAAGCACCTAACAATGCAGCATCGAAACAAACATGTCGAACACAAAACAAAAACAAGCAACAATGAACGACAAACGAAACCCCCAAACTCAAAAGCCATTATTTTTATTTTTTAAATTAAGTGATAAAGAAGCGAAGAAGACCTTGCGTTTGATTTCATGGATGGGGCTCTCGGCGTCTTCGACGTCGGGCATGTACGTGGCGGGGACGCGACCCGGATCCGTAGTGATGGCGGCGCGGTAGGTGACGACGCAGACGGCGGCGAGCGCAGTGAAGACCGTGGCGTTCATGATCCCCGGGGAGGAGAAGAGGCCGAGCCAGCGGTCGATGAAGACGAAGACGGTGGAGACGTAAATGTATGCGATGGCCAAAACGACGACGCTCACAGGGAGCGAGAAGGTGAAGGGCTTCCCCTTGTCGGCGGCCATCGATGGGAGAGGCGGAGGCGCCGCCGGCTAAGCCAAAACGACGGCGTCTCCGGGAACGCGCCGGAGGTTGGTTGGTTGGGTTGTGAGAGAATTCAAGACGCTGGTTTTGCCTTTAATTTACCTTGTTTAAAGATTGGGCAACAACAATAACAACAACGTCAATTTATACATACATAAATTCAAACAAATATAATAACTTCTCTCTGTTTCTCTATTCTATTCTTCTATATCTGTCCAATTTCTAATAAAATATGTGGTTTAAGGTGTTTGATTTTAACAAAACAAAAATAAATCATTTATATAATTTCAATCAAATTTAACTATCGTTTTTTCGTCCAAATGATACTTTGTTTTAAATATTTTAATTTCAGCTAATGAGTGCATTTCACTACAGCATTATTTAACTTTTTATAAGGTCGATATTTAAAAAACATATGCAAGAGGTCGGGTTAGCTATTATCTGTTCCCGCTACCTTGTTTCGTCCGAAAAAAAAAATGTCTCATTAAGTATATATAAAATTATCTACAAATTTTTCATTTAAATAAGTACCCATAAATATCTATTGATATTTTTTATAATTTTAAGTAAAATTATTTAAAAACAAATTCTTGAAATATAAATTTAGATAAAAATTAATTTTAAATTAAATTACTTAATAAAATATTATTGTAAATGAATTTAGTGTTTCTACAAAACAAATGTAAATGAATTGGGTCAAAATATAAATTTTAAAAAATAATCTTTTATATAATAACTTTAATCTCATAAATTTAAATAAAAAAAATAAAAAATATGTAATGTGTAACATCCCGTTTTCATAGTTTTTAAACTATTTAACAAAACATTTAAATTTTTAATAATTCAGAAGCAGGTGATAACGTGGATCAGAATAAAATATGATACAGTCATCCTCAAAATAATCATACATACAGCTTACACTAAACAAAGGGTTACAAAACACCCTAAGCATCTACTGGAGGAACATGTGACTAATACTGCTGGAAACATCCTAGAAACCCAATCAACGCCTGTCAAGGAAGGGTGTATCTTCGCCTGCACTTTTATTTGCTCACGTCATTCAATAAGGACGATCATTGCAAAAGTAAAAGACACACAGAACACAATAGAACTGGAAGGGTAAGCTAACTTGAACAAGGAGCAAATCATGAAATTTTCATACTAAGACAGAAAACAGACTTTCATTTCACAATCCAATAAATCATCCAATTTATCCTGACCATAACACCACACATCATTCTAGACTCGATATCCGGATTATGTAAGTGGCATTTGAGCTCTTGGTGACTTGCACTTGAGATGGTTCCTAAACTCTGCAGAGTTTTAGGCACAAGGGGTATTCACCCAACCACTCTCAAGGTAAATCTCATCACCTTATGATGGATCAGAATCATAGACCAGGACCTCCTGCTACTCCCCCTGACGTAATCCATCATACTCTACGTGAGTCTTAATGGTTACTAGGAGCGTCAGGATGTCACCAATATGAGTCCTCATGCCCTTACATTCACTAAAACCACATTCCTTAGGACTTCCCTTGAGATCCTAACTCCAACATATTCCCATTCACATCGAATTCACACTCAAATCCATCACACAGTTTATCATGCATAAAGATCACATACAAGATCAACTATCATCATTTTAAAGCAATCAACATAGCATCATGTAAGCCAAACAGTGAGAAAGCTAACTTCTGCAGGGGATCTCGCTTAGGCTAGAGAGTCTCGCCTAAGCTAGAGAGTCTATCTCGCTTAGGCGAGTTGATCTCGCCTGGGCGAGACATCATACAGTGACGAATTACAAATCCTGGGCGAACTCTCGCTCAGGCTAAACTGGCTCGCCTAGACGAGATGTTATCTCGCTCAGGCGACCCCAGCTCGCCTAAGTGAGATTTCGCACAATGACAGGGGTGAGCTTCTGGTATTTTTGCTCAGGCGAGACCAACTCGCCTAGGCGAAACTACCAGGAAATCCTCCCTATTCTGCACATGCAAGCTCGCTCAAGAACATCCCTCACTCAATTACACACCAGCAGTCTCAAACACCAATTAAACAAGCAATCATTCGATTAAAACACTCACAAACACAATTCACATCAAAATGAGTTACAGAGTTATCTTCCCTTACCTTTTTGCCAAGACTTTAATTGGTGGACTCAAGCAGATTTACAAGACAGCAGAGTTTTCAGCTTAACCTAGAGGAATCCATCACAACGACATGGAGAAGAAAGAATTTCGTGATTAGATTCAGAAATCAGCGAGTAACTAGAGGATTCTAGCTGGAACTGAACCCAATTTTAAAAGAAACCTACCTAGGAGAATGGAAGTTTGAGGGAGGGAGCCATTGAGGTTCCTGTAGGTCACTCCTTCTTGAATCTGAGTATTGAAAGGATGAATTAGTGAGAAGTGGCAGCAGCAAAGAAAAGAGATTAGGAGGTTGCTGGTTATAGAGGAGTTGAGAAGTGAGGGTAAAAGAAGTAAGGTTTCTGCCTTTAGGAAATTTTTAAAAGGGGTATCACATAATGTTAAACATTGAATAATTTTTTTGACTAATATATTTTTCACTAATATATTTTTCACTAATATATTTTTCGCTAATATATTTTTCACTAATAATTTTATTTTGATCACTTGAATTTTTTTTTAAAATTAAATAAAATTCATTAATAATTATTTGTCTTCTCTATTAATAAATTACCAGTAATTAATAAAATTAAATGTAGTTAACTAATTTTTTTAAAAAGAAAGTATCCATTAAACTATTGATTTTGTTGTTACAAGAATTCTTAGTGTTTTAAATTTTAAAAGCAGTTACAAATTTTAAATTTTGAAATATTTTTGTTGTGGTTTTGTTCTTACCAAAATTTGAACAAAGTGCTTTTGATGTGAAAAGGATGAGGTTCCTAAAAATATAGTTGATAATACTAATGGTTTGTTGTTAGATTGTTAACCACCACAGAAGAGAGTTTATTTGCAAAAAAAGTTTTCAACATTCAACTTAATACTTTCTATGACACAGATCTATATTTATAAATTTTTAGGCCATTGAATAAAAACTTAAAAAATAACCATATATTCATATATCAATGTTATCGGTATATAAATAATTTACTTGATATATTTCGTTACAGATATATTTTTTAATACTTTAGGTATGTATAATTTATTATTTCCAGGAAAAGTTTATAGTGGTTTTACCACTTCCGTTAATATCTTAATAAATAAATAAATATGCATAGAGGGAGGAAGATTGTGCAAAAAATAATTAATTTATCCTTTTTTAGAAGTATTTTGGGAATTAAATTGTCCTACTATTTTAATTAATTACAAATTAAATTCATTAACTACATTATTAAATACAATGAATGTATTCAATTGAGGGATGAATTAAGGGTTGGGATAATAACTTAAAATATTATAATAAATGTGACAAATTAGTTTGAAGAAGGATGTATCTAACAAACTATATGATAAGTTAAGTAATTAATAAATACTTAAAATATTGTAACAAATGTGATAAATTCGTTTGAACAAGGAGGTACAACATCGAAAATGACTTTAAGAGTAGCGGGGATTTTTATAAAAAGATAATATTATAATATTTTAATAATAAAAATTTTAAGTCATAAATAATGCTTCTATCCATATGGTGCAAGCCTTCGTAAAAATATTGAAGAAGCAAATGCTTAAATATCTGGTGGTGGGGGCAATTGGAACACAAATTCTTGAACCTCTCCCAGTATTCGTAGAGGCTCTCTCCAAACTACTGATTGATGCCAGAAATCTCTTTTCTTATGATTGTGGTCTTAGAAGTAGGGAAGAATTTGGCCAAAAACAATCTCCTCAAGTCATCTGATGGACCTAGGTGCAAGGTAGTACAATCAATCTTTTACATTGCCCTCCAAGGAATGAGGAATAGCCTTCAAATACACATGATCTTCTTGGACATCCTCGGGTATCATGGTGTATCACACAACATGGAACTTCTTTAAGTGCTTACACGAGTCCTCACCTGCAAGGCCATGAAACTTTGACAACAAATGGATTAATCCAGTTTTCAAAACATAAGGGATTTCCTCATCAGGATACTGAATGCACAATGAATCATAAGTGAACTTAGGTGTAGTCAGCTCACTCATTGTCCTCTCATGAGGTGGAGGTGGATATGGAGGCTGAGCCATGTTATCAATATCAAAACCAAAATCAAAATGATCAGAATGCTAACAAATAGGAGTATTGTAACATCCCATCAGGATATTACTAATTTTTAATAAAATAAAGAAAATAATAAACACGTTGCATTTAATAATACCTTATTTCCCAAAACGAGGAAAATTTAAAATTTTATTACATAAATAAAGTACTCTGAAATCCATAATTACAAAACTGGAGTTTTATCAAACAGACCATAAGCCTTTACAGTTTATTTCCAAAACCATGAAATAAAACATAAAACATAAAACTCCCGAGATATCTCCTCTCCGTGGCTAAGCTCCACCAGAACCACCTGCATTAACATCATCTTCTCCCGCGTATCGTGTACACGATCATCGTCAAACACAAGCAGATAGGGTGAGCTTAACAGATTAATCATATAAAACACGTATACATATATTAATCACCAATATACATATATATCTAAATCACCCCAATACATCATGGAAATTCTCTCCTTTGATTCCATCTCGCATGACCATAACCATGATATTTGCGTTCTACATCTCCTAGTGGGTACTTCAAGATGACCTGCTGCCATACCTATCGGTCACAACCGATAGAGCACATGCGGGAAACCATTGCTACGGATCACACACTGTAACGCCAGGTGGAGTTCCCAAATACGAACATAGTTCGCAACGTTCCAAGACTACCAAACTCGTCAGTCAACAGTTGAGGAGGGTAATCTATCTGGACCCGTCCGTACTGGCCACAACCAGCACACTCACACCGGCAATACTCGCCAACCCGAGCCACAACTCAAGAGTTTCTCATGTTCATCTGTCATCCCGAGCCACAACTCAAGAGATGTTATTCCGAGCCACAACTCAAGGAATACCACGTGCTTAAATTCCCTATCTCGAGCCACAACTCAAGAGATACGTTCTGAGCTCAACTCAAGGAACACCAACAATCCCACCTTTGAAGCATCACCAGAAGCCTTGTAGATCACGCCTACAAAACCAGCAACCCAACATTGCAGCAGCAAAATCGCTTGGCGGGGGGTACACGTGCCACCAGGCGCTGCCGCTTCCAGATTGCCTGGCGGGTGATGCGTACCACCAGGCGCCAAGTGCCTCAAAACGTCTACTGCTACCAAGTACCGCCTGGCAGAACCCTCATGACCGCCAGGCGCCACATGTTAAGTGCCTCACTGGAATTTTACCTCCTGCCTAGTGGTTCGCACTACGCCGTCAGGCGCTATACCAGAACAAGCATTGTTCTGATTTTCCTGCACCTTTACGCAACTGCTAACCCTCCATAAAGTCCTTGCACATTGCCAGAAAGTCAGTTCTCTTAATAGTATATTATTGCCACTCTCTATCCTCTATGATTCCCAATTCCCATTCTATCCTCAAGTTAATTTAAACATACCCTCAGGTTTATCACTTTCCACTAAGTAGTTTTATACCAGTCCCAAACCTTACCACAGTTGGTTTTGCCAATATTCAATTATCCTTTCAAGCTCATATAACACTATACAACTCCTAGACAGGTTAGTTACTTTCTGGTAAATTTGACACCCAATCGTAATTTTTATGCCTCACTCCCTTCTCCTTTTCATTCCCAGCCAAATTTCACTTATTGATACTGATTTAGTCACCATTTTCTAAGGTGTTAAAGTTCCATATTCTCCCTATCACAACTATACCCTCCACTTAACACATTTCAAATTCTCAAATTAACATCTTCCAATTCCATTTCCTTCCCTCACTAGACATCAAAATACCCCAAAACCAGCATTACAGCTTGCAGCCACGCAGACTCACTACCTCTGCGATGGCGCCTGGCGGCAGGCCCCGTGCCGCCAGGCGGTACATGTATTTCTGGGCAAAATCCCAGACTCTCAGCCTCCGAAATCATCCCTCGCTCCCTTTTGATGATCACTTCTACCTATCTCAGTTGTTGCTCCCCAAGAACATGATTAAAAAAATGGCACACTAACCACTTTGACTCACTCCAGCAACCATTATACTGTAATTAACCCCTTACGTTCAGTCCTACAAAAATCTCCAATATGAAAACCCTAAAGATTCATTCACAATGTTCCATCAATTTATCCATAAATTATAATGGAATTCAATGAAGTATGACATTTTATCATCTCTTAACCACTAACCCTTGATTTCTCTCCGATCAAAATCATGATAAAACGCCCAGAATGGCAAAAATCGAGCAATAGACCCGCGTCGCCTGGCGGTTCAACCAATACCGCCAGGCCCCTCATCTAGAAACCCAAAATTGGTATATTGCCATGTGTCGCCTGGCGGCCAGGAATATGCGACGAAGCGATTCCTCTTCAGGAACCCAGAAACAAGCAAAAAGGGATGTGTCGCCTGGTGGCAGTTCATCGTCCTCCAGGCGGTTTCTGGAAAATTTCCAGAAACACGAAAATTCAACAATTTAAAGGGTACAATCATGCATCTTATGCCATACAACATACAGTTCATGCTTAAACATAAACAGGTAACGTGTAAAATGTAACATCCCGATCGGATATTACGGATTTAAATAATAAAATAAATAAATAAATAATAAAATTTCATTTATTATAACTTATATTCTCAAAACACGGGAAAATTAAAACCTTATAGTAGTAATAAATAATCTTAAAACCTCTACTATAACTCAAACATAAAAATCCATAATAAAAACCAAGTTTAATAATATAAAATATTACAACTGTTCCAAAACATAATAAAAACTCTGATAAAAAAATCTTCTCCCAATACTAGCCCCACTCCGTCTCTAGGCCTCACCAAATCCACCAGCAATATCATCTGCTCCCGTGTACCGCGTACACGATCATCGACAAACACAAGTAGATAGGGTGAGCTAACAAATTACACATATATATAAATATGGCACAATTATATATATCACACAATCACACCACAAGAATTCCTTTCTTTGATTCCATACCACATGGCCACAACCATGAAAATCATGTTCTACGTCTTCTAGAGATTACCCCAAGATGTCTTGCTGCCATACCTATCGACCACAATCGATAGAGCACGTGCGGGAAATCATGTTACGGATCACACATCATAACACTAGGTGGAGTTCCCAAATACGAACATAGTTCGTAATGTCCTAAGACTACCAAACTCGTCAGCTAATTACTAAGGAGGGCAATCCATCTGGACCCATCCGTACTGGCCACAACCAGCACACTCACACCGGCAACACTCGCCAACCCGAGCTCAACTCAAGGGATACGTTCGGAGCTCAACTCAGGGAACACCAGCAAGTCGACCTTTAAGGCATCACTAAAACTTTGTAGATCACGCACGTCAAGAATAAGAACACCAATACCACTACAATACAATCGCTTGGCGGGGGACACGTACCACCAGATGCTGCACGCATCCAGACCGCTTGGAGGGTGTGATGGGTCGAACCTTTGTTCACATTAAATATTTAAATTTTGGGAATTTAATATTATTTTCGCGCTTAAGAAATGATATTAGTTGCATCATATTTGTTTGGATAATCTTAAGTTAAATAACGCAACTAGAATTTAATTTAGGTCTTTAAGATTGTAAATAGTGAATATTTTAAGTCATAAAATAAGTACCAAAATAAGAATTTTGGAGATGAATAGTTCGGGTACTAAATGCACCCCTATTCTCATGTTTACACCCCCCTTTTTCTAATTGGATTATCTATTTCTAAAAAAGGACATTTTTTGGAGCTAACTGCACCCCTATTTTCAGGTTTACACCCCCTTCTGTAATTGGACTTTTAATATGTATTTTGCACCCTTCATTTTTACTAAGTTGCACCTCTAATGTCACTTAAAATCTAGTTCACCAGATTTCGCCACGTGGCAATCCTCCACTTACTAAATTAACCAATGACAGTTTGACATATCATCAATCCTCCACTAGCTCAAATCACCAATCAATGTTTGCCACGTCATCGTCTCCTTCCCAACACAAACCCTAACCCTAATCTCTCCTTTCTCCCACCATCTCCATGCCGCAGCCACCGCACTTTACGACAACCGTCACCGCACCGCCATCGACTCACCTCCTCTGTGCCTCCAACTTGCCAGAATAGCCTGTGCACCTTCGGCAACACCCGCACCCATGCTGCCACCATCCTTTCGTGTGGATTTGCCATGCTCCACGCGGAAAATGCAGCCACCACTGCCGTGCTCACGCCGGAACGCCGCCACCCGTCGCGCTCCAGAAGCTCGAACCTGCCACTTCGCGTCGCCATGAATCCAGTCGCTGCGTCTTCTTCCTCTCGCCTCCATCTTCTGCAACTTCTCTCGCACCTCTATCTTCTGCAACTTCCGCGCCTCCATCTTCTACCACTTCTCTCGCACCTTTATCTTCTACAACTTTCGCGCCTCCATCACTGCACCATACTCGAGTTCGTGAACCTGCATAAGTCGAGAACAGTGAAGCACCACCGCGTCCATGAACGAGCTAAAATTAGCATTGTAGATCTGCCATTAACATTTGCGACCTTCGGAAACCACCTCTGCTCGTGAGGCACACTGCCTGCACTCGTTCGAACCATTATCGCAGCCAGCCCCTATATCAACCAGTTCACCAATGTGTCACTGTCAACTTGCATCTCTTCCACGAAGCACATTACTGGAAAAATGCAATAGATCGAATACGCAGTTGAACACATTCTCCATCAGAGAACCACTGGCCACAATCGGAACCTACGAAACGCCCCTTGCGGCAACCCTCACGGCAGCCAAACCCTAATTGCAGAAAGAGAACTCTAGCTTGAGAGAGACTGCTCTGACACGTGGCAGCCTCTCACTTGACAGTCAACCAGTCAACTCTAGGCAAGGGTGGTCAACATTGGTCAAACAGGCTGACACGTGGCAGCCTCTCACTTGACAGTCAACCAGTCAAGTGGTCAACATTGGTCAAACAGGCTATTTTTTACACTATTTTTGGCATGTGGTTCCTCTGTAGGAACCCTAAATGGCCTAAAAAGGAAAGGATCGTCTGGCTGCAGTTCATCGCCAACCAGACTATTTTTGGAAATTTCCCAGAACCACAAATTTTAAATGGAATATAACAATTCATACATAATCATACCATATTCAACATACCAATTAGACTTAAATTAATCAACACATGAAATTACCCTATTTAGCATGCCATTCCAATTTAAAATAAAGGTAACGCGTAAGATTACTTTATTTAGCATGTGAATTAGATTTAAAATACAGTTAACGCGTAAGGTTACTCTATTTTGCATGCGAATCATATTTAAAATAAAGTTAACGTGTAAGATTACTCTATTTAGCATGCGAATCAGATTTAAAATAAAGTTAACGCATAAGGTTACTCTATTTAGCATGTCCATCAGACTTAAAATAAAATTAAGAATATTTAATATAATTCTATTATTATATTATCACTCAACATGATCAAGAATATTATTAAAATACGCCCCAATTCATGTTTCATGATATTTAATATAATTCTATTATTATATTATCACTCAACATGATCAAGAATATTATTAAAAATAATAATAAATTAAATAACACAAAATTAGCATACATAAAACTTGAACCCAAATCCTCTCACACAACCAAGTATTCTCAACTATTTGAACTAATACTCTTCCACATAATATAAATCAATAATTAATGCCTTAAAGGCTCCCACTACCCACATTTATTAATTAATTATTTATTTAGTTATTTAATTTTCACGGATCTTACATAGAACTCCCTTATTCGTGCCCTATTTTCTGAGTGCAATTTCAGCCTTGCAAAACCCTTCTTCTAACCTAATTTTTGCCTTTTAAAGGTGCTTTAGAACTGGATAATTACCAAAAACGAATTTAAGGTTTAATGGTAATGTTTATTATCATTCATTGATTCTTTATGATCCATTTTTCAGCCACCCTTGGCTGCCCATGCATCTAGGGTTTCCTTTAACCCTTCAAATTCAAGTCAAAACTAACAATAGCAAAAATAAAGTTTAATTTGGGCTCTCCAAGGCTTGAACCCACAACCATGCCAATGCCAAATCAATGCTCAACCATTCATCCAATTCATATTTCATGCTAACACATATAATTCAAGGATTATATCATCCCACAACATGATCACATGTATAAAAATATAATAACAAATAAATAACACATAATTGACATACATAAGACTCAAACTCAAGTCCTCTTACACAATTAAAATACTCTCAACCACTTGAGCTGGTACTTTTCCATATTATACAAGTTAGAATTTAATGTCATAAAGGCTCCCACTACCCGCATTTATTAATTATTTATTTATTTAATTAATTAAATTCCACGGGTCTTACAAGTATCATATGAATAAGGAAAAGTTACAAAATATGCAAGATGCAGAGATGGGTTCCTATGATGCCTAACTCCTCTATGGAAGGTTTTATCAATTCTAGGATCTAACTTTTGTAAAATATCAGGATTCCCCTTAGTCATGCACCAACCAATCCAAAACAGCAAAAATCAACAAAAAGTCAACTAGGAATAAAATTGGCATAAATTGAAGTACCTTAGATTGACCTAAATTTTTTTGACAAAAATCCTAAAATCATGAATATGTATCACAAAAAATTTGAAGCCCAAATTGAAATCCTAACTACACGAACAAAAACACACAAAGTTTGATTGAAAATAGGGAAAAACCAAGAAAAATTAGTTAACTAGGAAAATAACTCTATTTGGAGATTTTGAAATGGCTTAACCGCTTATGCATAGGCATTGCAAAGAAAATCATATTCTACCCCAAATGCATTTTCCCTGTATCAATAACCGGAGCAAAATTTATGTCCGTTTGAAGTTTTGCTGAAAAACTACACATTTTTTTACTACAAACACTAATACAATGACTCTAGCAGCAACACACACACACTCAAACAGAAACATTGCAATGGAAACACTGAATAGAACAATAACAACACAAAATAATGCACATCAAACTTCAACCACACTTAACCCAACATCATGAAATAACACATACACAGACTATAACACACGACAAAAACGACATTGAAAATAACTTTGAACGAAAACGCTGGTCCTTGACAACGACGCCAAATTTGATCGAGGTCGTACCTAACCAAATTAAACAAATAAATATAGTACTTAGGAGTTAACCCAAGGTCGTCTCCCAGTGATCATTGTTTTCAATCAAAGCTTTCCAGATTGAACAAGGGGGGAGGGGGAAGGGTTGGCAGATTCACAATTTCAACACAGAATTAAAACATAATGACATATTTGATAAAAACGCATTGATTCTTTGATTCAAATGTAATTCCACCTATCACAAATCACCAAATTAAGCACGCTATCTAGAAAGTCTTGTGTAATCGTAATTAAACCACTAAGCGAGGATTAACATGATTTCATCACATCATTTAATCGTACCCACTAATTAAGCATATATGAGAACATCCAGAAACATCACCCATAAACATTAAGCACAAATTCATGTCTATTTCAATGCAAGAACGAAAATCCAAACATTACGCATGCCCAAAATTCGTATCCTACAACAAACCACCGTTAAAATGATGAAGAGCAACATTAACAGCAAAAAATAAGCACAAAAATCTCAAGATTTCATCACATTCTCATCAAAGACTCAATACTCCAAATTAGTTCTCCATGGGACTCGAGTTATAGCATAAACTAGAATGAAAATGCATTATAAACAAGGGGAAATTAAATTGCAATGTAAACTATCGAACCAGAATGTGAAACCCTAACATGGGTGTTGTCCAAAATGCACCAAAATGTCAAAATAGAATGGCTGTCATGAATGACTCTTCCAAGCTCTCCAAAAACGCAAAAAAGAAGATGATAAACGAAAATGAGGGTTTTGCCCCTAAAATTCTTAATCCCTCATGTGGTCACATCACCATAGATGCACAAATTTACAAAAATGTCATTATGGGGTGAAGAATTACAAAAATGTCACTATGGGTTGAAAATGTTAGCCCAAAACACTAAAGTGACGTAGAAATGACATGGTCTGGACGTGGAAATGATGTGGGAATGATGTGACCACTCTCTCTTCATCTTATGATTAGCATCCATGCTCCAAAATTTCTGCACAAAATACCTAAAAATAAATAGAAACGAAAATTAAACCAATTAATGCCAAATTAATCAAAATTCGGAATAATGACTCAATGAAGCTCAATTGATGAAAATGCACTAACAAAAAACAATTAAGCACTACACAATCATCAAGATTGGCAAAAAAAAAAACAATTGAATAAGAGAAAATAATGACTCATTAAATGTGTACCTCTTTATAATCATTTCATCTTTATGATCACGATCTTATAGATTAAATTTTTTTTATTGAATATTTAAAACATTTTTAAAAATACATATATTATTACAAAAGTTTTAAATTGTGCAAAAATTAAAGTAGATAAAACTAGAAAAAGAATGTAAAATGCTTGGAAATAAAATATTTCAAAGAGATAAAATGGAGGAAACTAAAATAAAATAATAAAATCCAAAATAAATCGTTAAAACAAATAAAATCGTAGACGTAGAAGAAAGTGAAAAGTATACTTTAAAACATTAAAATAATCCATCTATAAATATGTTTCTCTTTCAGTTATGATTTGAAGTAGCTTTTACAAATTGCTGTCTTTGTCATATAATAAGTCTATAATATTAATAAAATAAAATATTTTTTTTTAGTATAATGCCAAAGAAGTGTGGAGTTGCGACACAAAGCATGGGGTTGAATTTGTTCCAACCCTATCAATCTTTTCATTGCAGTTCTTGAATCTCAACTTCCTTTTTTTTTTCTTTTTTTTTTAATTCTTTCCTTTCCTTTTAAATAACCATTTCTCTTAGGGTTCTAGTTTGGTGTAGGGTCATATGGAAAAATGACATTTAATTCTCAAAATCCATACAATATTCATATTATAATGAAAAATTAATGAAACTCCTTTACAAAAAAGAAAATCAATGTAAAAATTAAGACTAAAACAAAATAATATTATGAATAACATAATTTTATATTGAAAGAAATATTTGTGTAATAACATAATTTATGTCTTAACTCACCTAAAACATATATTTCGATGTCATGTTTACTTAACCTATAGTCTATACTGTGAAAATATAATTACCAATGAACCATATAAAAGTAGTTATATATATATATATTAATTTTTTTATTTAGCTTATATATTTTATTTATTATTAGAATTGTGTTTCTATATTCAATTAAAAAATAGGGAAAACTAATAGATAAAATTTATTTGAAAGGTTTTGAAGAGTCCCCTTGACCCAAACCCTAAAACTCATATCTAATACTATATATAACAAGTATTCAAATATTTAAATGGATTTACAATGGGATAAAAATGACAATACTACACTCAATTTAAAAATTGCAAGAAAGGAGATTCAATCAATGTTATAAACTTAATGACTACAATAGAATAAAAAAACTAAAATTACTTCTTTATAAGCCAACCAATTTTTTTCTAACACTAAAAACTAAAATGTTTGATTGGTTAAACTTGAATGTTGTTGAGATTAGTTTGAGCTTTACTGACTAAGTATATAATTTTCTTTATTGAGTTTTGATTATGATTTAGTTAAATAGAGTAGATTTCGAGATACTTTCTTAAGATAATTTATGATATTGATATAAACTTAAATATGCATATTTTGAGTTAAAAAGACTAATAATTTGAAATGAGTAAAGAATTATGATTGATAAATCATTGTTAGAACTTTGGCAAGTGTACTAAGTCGCGCAAGTAGTAACCGGTAAGACCAGGATATCGTTTCCCAAGAGACTCGTGTATACTAAATAATTGTGTAATTAGTGACTAATTTAAACTAATGAATAAATTCATAATTTGGGTTTTTTGTATGAAATTAGATTTTGCATAAATAATTAAAATTGAACTTGGATATTTGAAGACTC
>Ga0214542_1001000_pt1 | contig 56122 bp, 24 predicted proteins | sample CNSS1metaG_FD_160096 | JGI IMG/M metagenome (GOLD analysis project Ga0214542, IMG submission 160096) | Root nodule microbial communities from cowpea collected in UCLA plant growth center, Los Angeles, California, USA - CNSS1 | ecosystem: Host-associated > Plants > Roots > Nodule | place: USA...
AATACTCTTTCAAGAGTACTTGCTTGCTAGTTCTGAGATCCTCGGAAGATCCGAGAAGTTCCTGTTGTATCCTGGGGGGCTTGCGCAACACATCGCGGATAAGTCCTTAAGGGCAGTGATTTTACACACCTCAGGAAGTACCTTTTGTTCGTGATTTGTCAGTTCTTATCAACACATCTTACTTATGCTTGAAAGGTATCGTCTTACCCCATTAAGGGAAGACATTATTATATACTTGATTGATAAATATTCAAAAAAATAATCCACTAGTCATTTCCAAATACAACTCTAGGATCTATTCCTAAATATGCTCATATACATAGTACATTCATAGCAAGTCACCGCACAAGCAACAAGTACAAAGGTAAGATATCTAAAAAAGTATCATACTTAAACAACTCTACCTCGTTTAATCTGAATAATAAAATTTATAATCCAACTCAATCCATCGATTCATCAAATATATATATATATATATATATATATATATATATATATATATAATCAACATGGTTCCATATAACAAGGATATTCACAAATAAAAGTATTTATTGATGTCTTCCAAAAGATAAGTATTAATCAGGTCCTATTAAAGAATAATACATTTTTCGTATAAACATTGCATACTTTAACTCCACGGGTAAAGGAAAAGTTTAAGGCATCCAAAATCAGAACCCATGATGTCTAATGTGCAAAAAACTCTCCTTCAACTTCTCACCACCTCATGTCTTGGTCTATATGACTTATATCATCAACGAAGTCGAAGATTTGTATCATAGATTCTAATACTGAATACACAAATGTTCAACAATGGTTCACATATCATCTTAAACTATTGACTTCAATTTCACATGTTTTGCATAGATATGTCATTCTCAGCGCGTGTGTCCACTCTTTTTATTGTAACAAAAATTTATCAAGCTTTAAAATAATTTTTATTAAAAATATTATTAAAATAATTAATTGTATAATTTTTACTTTATAAATATTTTTTTATTATAAATAATTATTTGAATTAAAAAAATAGTTATTAAAAAATAAAATTGAAAATATTTTTTTATTATGAATAATTTAATTTAATTTAAAAAGGTAGTTATTGAAAAGTAAACTTTGAAAAGAAAATGTGGACACCAAAAGTTGAATCTTCTTTATATAATGGTATATATATATATATATATAACAATTTATTTTAAATAAGATAATAAATCAATTAAGCATACAATTCAACATAGTTTGCACACACAACTCTCATAGTCAAATAATTAAGGAAATTCACTTGAATGAAAGAACATATGAGAACAAGGTGGTTTTCTATTGTACTTTCACTTGAGTTAAGATGTTATATGATACCTTCGCTTTACAGAACAAAATTTTGCTTGAGCGAGAGTATCAAATGTTATACTCACTTGGATGACTCAAGCAATACATTCATTTAAATGACCCAAATGTCAATGAGAGCGGGAGTATTAGATGACACATTCATTTACACAACTCAAATAGTACTTTTGCTGAAGTAATCTAGAGTTCGTTAAGCAAGAGTATCAAACAATACACTCACTTAAGCAACACAAATGATACCTTATACATCATAACTAAGACAATTTCAAAAATTCTTCCCAATTTAACTTAAAAGTAACATTTTTACATCAAGTCCCCAACACTCTTCTTCTTAAATTCAGCAAAGTCCCTTTGCATCTCCATTAGCAAGGCCATTTCACTAGAGCTATTACCAATTTCTCTTGAACTTGTCATCTGTCTTCTAATAGATACCATAGGTTTTCTTCACATAGTGCATCTCGGCCCCACAGTGGGCACCAAATATTCTTATAGGATTGAAAACACACTATAAAGACTCCACATGTTCTTCTTTTTCACCCTTAATCTACAAGCTAAGATGCTCTTTAGCCCAAATATTGTCCCAAGCCGAGAGAGAGGTGTGTCTTCAAAAGACACTTCAACGCTCAAGTTAGGGGTGTACGTCAGATGGTAATAAATGTTGTAATAATTAACACATAACATAACTACCTAGTTGGGCTCGGATCACCTACATAGTTATCTTGATTAAGTGCTCAATGGGTTGCTAATACATGTTAACTCCTAACCTCTACCAATTACAATTAATCTTCTTTGGTTTTGACTATCATGTCCTTGCTGACATGATATGGTGTTGTCCGAGATGACAACAGCCACATACGACACAATTCAAAATGTCCTCAAGTATATAAGTTGAATTAATCTCGTTTATATATAGTACAAGTTGCATAAATGTTCTTTGGATATTCCGAGTTATTTTGATGCAATTGAAGCTAAGTTTAAGCTCATGGATTAGCTAAGCTACAAGAAATGAAATCAAGCATTGCATGAACAAGGCAAGAAAATCATGAAAAATTGGCTTAGCCAAGAAGAGGAATAGGCAACAAAAATTTGACCTTGTAGTTTTCTCTATCTTTTTCCACAAAAGGATTTTGATAATTCAATAATGTTTATGATAAAAGATAATTTGTTGCAAATATATCTTTAGACATTTTATTTTATATTTTTAAATAATTATCTTATTTAATTATATTATAATATATAAAAATATAATAACTGTCAAAACTTTTTAAATCTCCCAAGATATTAGATATTTTTAAATGTCCATAACCAGTGGCAGACCTTTGAAGGTCCCAGGGGGCCATGGCCCCAAAACTTTTTAAATTTTTTTTAAAATATTTAAAAAGAAATTTAGATTGATTTTTTTTATAAAATATAATATTTAACATTAATGAATAATAAAATTAAAAATTAAACATAATAAAGAATAATAAAATTTATTGAGATGATTTTTGTTCTTTCTCATTTTAAGTTTCTCATGTATTGTATTTATTTATTACTTTTGCATTTCTTGTTTTACGTTTTAAAAAAGAAATAGAAAGTTAAACATAAATTCATTCTATCACTCTCAATTTTCATCCGTTCTCTTCCAAGATAAAAAAAAAAGTAACTTTCTCTTTTCTCTTGATAGGAAAATATTAGTTTTATATATAGTTTTTTTTTCTTATGAGGTTTTTTGTATATTTTTTTATGAATATAAAAAGAGAAGTTATGTACAATATGTTTTTTCATAATCATTTATTAAATGTAACTTGATTATCACATTTTTTTTTAGTAATTATGTCTCTTAATTTTTTATTAGATTTTGATAAATTATTTTTTAGTCTTAATTTTTTTAAACAGGTATATTGATGAAAAAGTAAAATAATAGATTCTTTTTTTTAAGTGATAAAAGGAAAGATATCATTGAAGGTGAAAATAATATAAATTTACTTTTTTCACCTATTTTCAAGGATGATAGTAGAAATTTAATTGTTGAATTAGAGAACCATTTATTAAGATTCAAATAATTATAAGTGGAAAGTTTCATATTAATTCTTTTGAATCATAGGCGGAATGTTTCATAATAATTCTTTGGAACTTATTATAAAAAAACGTTCTCAAATATGAGAATATTCAGGAAAAGAGATGAAATTAGAAAAAATTATTTAAAAAGAGTTTCATATCAAATACAATTTTAAAACTGTAATTTTTTTAAGGAAAAACATATCAGGATTCCAATACTAAATTATATATACTTTTGTTATATTAGTAATAATAATTAAATATATAAAATTTGAGTATATTATTTTGGTCTCTCCAAATTTTTTGATCAAGATCCGTCATTGTCCATAACAACCAAATATGTCTTAATGATATTGGATTTGTTTAGAGGATAATTGAAGGAGATTACATTATCATAAAGGCGATTTCAGCAATAAAAAAAGCCGAAAAGAAAGCCCAATCCAATTTGAATTTGAATTCTCTACTAGTTTTTTTTTTTTGTCACTCTGTTGTGTCTTTAAAATGCAATGATGAACATTGATTCTGATAATTTAAATTAATTACAAAAAATTATCATACTGACATCAATGTATTTATTTTAGGATAATGATATTTTGATTCATTTTTTCTTACTCACTTTTAACTTACCATTTCAATCACCCTTCAATTATTTATTTTCTACTTTTATTTGTTTAGTGGTGTGATGTGACGAACTAAGGGTAATTAGAATAGTGAGTTAAAGTGAATCAAAATATCATTATTTTTGTTTTAATATTTAGTAGAAGACAACACCAAATAATCCAATAAAGAATATGTAATTTCTATATAAAGATTCTACATTTATTCTCATATTAAATAGAAAAATCAAGAAATTAATTTGACATTAATTGTTTATTTATTAGAAATAGTTTTGATTAATTAAGGACATTTTTGTTAAAAATAGTAATAAATAATTTAGATATATCCTTATAAAACTTACCGATAAAATCGTCCTTTCGTTATTCCTTCTCATTTTAAACATACTCTATTTTCGTAAGATAAAATGTTTAAGAAATTAATAAACCAAATTTATTGTTCATCGACTAGAAAAGGTTAAATAATTTACCTTTTCTCTTTAAAAATATGTAAATATTACACTGAATTCTCCTTTTATATTAAAATATATTTAATTCAACAACTTAAGTCCGACAAAGTAATATATATATATATATATATCATATTTAAAATAAATATAACTTGGTATATTCAGTTATCTTTAACATAAATTGATAGAAACAGAATTTGCTTGGATTATTAAGAAAAAACTAAAAAAAAAAGTGAATGAATACAAATTATTTTACTATTTGTTTTCTAATAAAACTAATTCACACAAAAAGTTTTTCTTTACATTTAAAAAAAGAGAATGATGAGGCTCAAAAAATGCCTCATCATTTATTCTTTTTAATAATAAATGTAGAATTCAATAAATAATATTCTTTCCAATTCCATTTTATATATACTTCTCTTCTTGTTTCTGGCTTCCTGTTACTAAGAGAAGAGCTTAATTTATATATTTTTTAATTACTTTGCTTTTATTGTGATATATATTTTAGCAACTTTAAAAGTTAAGTAAACTCGTTTTTGGTAGGGTTGAACAAAAAGAAAATCATCAAAAGACAAAAAGAATAAAAAAATACATTCAGTGTTCAAGGGTTTTATTTGGAATAAATATATTAAAATGTAGATTGTAGCTAGATAGAGAAGTAATAAAGCTTTATCTAATAAAGGTGGGGGGAATCTCATTTATCAAAACCATAAAAAAAAAAAAAAGGTTTTTAAATCTCTGGAAAAGAATTTGTGATTGTTAGCTTTTTATTGTTAACGAATATTTATTGTTCCTGTTTAAAAACTCGAACTCAAATGAGCAAATATCAATTCTTTTTAAATATAATTTTTAAAATATTTTAATACTAATACTATAAAATATATATTATAAACTATATGTCAATTATCCGAATCTTATACATTTCTCAATCTCAATAGAATCATATTCGAATATTCAAAAATATCCTAATAAAATTTTGAATCGAACAAGACCACACTCTAACTTGTGAAAACTATATGAATAACTCTTACTTTGATAAGAGGGACTTTGATGTTGGAAATTATTGGGAATATAAATCTATTAAATACCTAATAATACATCTTCTAACCTACTATTTTGAACACAATAATCAGCATCTTTAAAAATCATAGTTTTACGACTTTGATTATATTAATAAATTTGGGTACTTTATTATAATTTTGAAAATGTAGAAGAACAATAAAAAATATATTAAGATTGATAGCACTTGTCGTCGAAATTGGGACCATTCCTCCAAGTTGAAAATCTGAAAGTGGGAAGCATTAAAAAAACAATAAAGATGTGTGGAAAACGGAGGGTTGGTGAGAGAAGAATAAGTTTGGGAAGCAGAAGATGACAAAGAGAATAATAAAAGAGAAGAGGTAGGTGTTAAACTACACGTAAGACTAATAGAGAATGAGCCACACATAGTTCATATGGCATACGAGAACGATGAAAGAAATATCCATGATAAAAACACCCTCATCACTAACGAAGGCTTTGTAACATGTTTCTTGAAATAAATTCCAGAAGTGAGAAACATCCGACAATAAAATTCTCTCCTTGCAAGGTCAAGACATCACAGGATGATGCATCATAATAAGCCATCAAGATCCTCCAAGTACGACCCGACTCTACAAGCTAAAACAAAGAAGCCATAATCCCAAGGGGAAGGAAGAAGCAAAGATAACCATACTAAATACCATATGTTCCTTAGAACATATCTGTTTCTATGTATGTATATATGTAAATATATCTCAGAGCAGCTCTCGACCCCAGAAACATGGAAAGTTGATTCAGTGCATGGAAGGACGAGGAGCACGCGATCGAACTGGTGTCTTCGATGGACTTACCCTGCATAACACACCACCCGTAAGAACGCTTGAAATTGAAGAGGAAATCAAAGCGCAATGTATTAATCCAACCTTATGGGCAATGAACCAAGAATCACACCACTACAGCTTAGCGCAGCAATTGCACTCTCAGCCTGAAACAATGTGGCAAAAGAAAATATTTGTAAGCATAACATGTCATTCTTTAAAGATTAAAATTTCACAGACACACAGGGGAGTGAAGTTCAGAACCTCACCAGTTCAGAATAAAAACAACTGCACAGATGTTTCATAGGAGATGCATGGACTATAATGAAAGACAAAGCAACATGGGTTGAACTAGAAGTCACCATCATATTCCTAAAATCAAATTAGCAAGCCTAATAAAGACTACAACCCTTTCATGGACCACATGTCTTGCAATATCCTTAACCAGCTACAGTTGAAAAAACTTCCACAGATATGTATCTCTTAACAAAAGATCATTGAGCATCATAAATGTGTCAATTGAAATAAGTAATCGAGCATCTAAAAACTGTATTTATACATTTGGACTTCTACAGGAGAAAAGCACACTAAAGTACAGGATCAAAGACTATCAACTGCGTCTTAGAACCTTTCCATACACATCAATTTGCCAACCCCTTGTTGCTCTAAATACACCTTAGCGCACTAGCTATGTTCAATGCATGCAATATCAAAGGAGTGGACTTTCCACCAACAAATAGCTTCTCAAAATAGGTAATTACAGAGACGAACAACTAATTTACTATGTCGGGAACCGAGCCTGTGTATATTATAATGATGATTCCAGTGCGCATTCCATAGTTGCATAAAAGTGAGTAATGCACCATGACTTCTCTAGCTTCCTCTCCATGGATAATGATAAAAGTAAGTTTGAACATTTTCAAAGAGAACTCACAGCCTGAAGCCATTTGAAGTTATCATTGCAAACAAATAGGCACAGCCACGGTGGTGAAATCAAGATCTTGCCTGGGATGGGACGGGTATACCCATTGCAATTGAACAGCTCAGAGGGAAAGATTTTAAAACTCCAGTAATAGCTAACATCGGTAATGTTCATTTCTCTCCTCTTTTTGATCATTCTCCTTACATGGAGAAAGATGGTTTTAGTAAGTAATCTCTCTTCTCTTTTTATTATTCTCCTTACACGGAAAAAAATGGTTTCAGACAGTAATCACCAGTGTTACTACATGCATTTACTGACACGAGTGCACCCACGGAATCACAAGAAGAAAGACAACGATTTGTGTTGTATACATCGACAAGTTGGCTATGCTATAATTTCCAAACAATATTTCCTAAAAACAAGGAAATAAAGATGTTCTTTGCTATCAAACAAGTGAGACAGAAAGGTTAAAAACTCCAGCAAAAGCTATCGTCAGCAAGATTTATTTCTCTCTTCTCTTTGGCTCATTCTCCGTAAATGAAAAAAAAAATACAGTTTTAGTAAGTAATGAAGAGTTATTACTACAAACGCATTTATTGACATGTGCACACCCACAAGATCACCCCAGTAGTGAGACAAGGCTTTGGTGCTGTACATTAACAGATTGGTTTCCCTTTAATTTCCATCCAAAATATTCCAATAAACAAGGAAATAAACATGCCATTTGCCATCAAACACCTAACATGGAAGAGTTTCCAGTCAAAGCTGTCGTCAGCAAGATTTATTTCTCTTGGTAATTCTCCTTACAGGGAAAAACGACAGTTTTAGATGAGGAGTTGTTACTTGAAAATATTTATTAACAAGAATGCACTCACATGAATCACACAAGTAGTTAGACAAGGACTTGTTAATGTATATTGACAGATTGAATCAATTTCCAGACAGTATTTCGTATAAACACGGAGATAAACATGTCTTTTGTTATCAAACACCAGAGACATAAAGGTTAAAAACCTCCAGCAAAAGATATCATTGGCAAGATTGATTAATCTCTTCTCTTCTGATTATTCTACTTACACGGAGAAAGACAGTTTTGTAAGTAATGAGAAGTTATATCTACAAAAGCACATTGATGATGCTTAAGGAAGAGCAAGGGGCAACATTATTGCAAATGATAACCGCAAAGCCAATAGCAGCACTCAATCTAAGGATTATAACAGAAAAGGATAAAAAACACAGAAATAGCTAAATAAACTAGAGTTGAGTTAGATAAAGATACAAGGTTGGGAGTTAATGAGTAATTACCAGAGTGAACTCAACAAAAGCAATTCGAGTTGAATGATGGTAATCCCCAAGGAGCCTCAACCGTTGAACCTGGATAACACACCAAAATGAAGGAAAACATTTTACAAGACGATTAAATTTAACCAATAACAGAAACTAAAACATTTAACCCCGATGAATTCACCAAAAAACATTGGAAAGTCTCGTATGGTCATATGATGTTTACAATTCAACCAGCAATAAACATAACAAGCCTAGTTCCATGAAAAGCTACAAACCTCTCCACAAATAGATTCAAAGAAGTGTTTGACATCGGCTTGAGTAAGCTGCAGGGGTAACAAAAACGGAAATTTTAAGAATTGAGTAATAATTGTGGCAAAAGATACGTGAAAAAACACCAAGCATTTCCTCCAGCAAGATTACAAGTAAGAAAAGGTTAAATCCTAAACTACCTTCTTGTCAATATTTGTGCAATAAATTGTTCTTGAACACATCTCCCTTTCATCTTCAGACTGAGAAATATAGCAGCACAATGCATTATCAGCAACTCTACTCAATCATCTTATAAATGGAATAGGCATCTCAACAAAGAAATATTACCCTGGGCAAAAATGTCGGGTTAACAGGTGCAATAGCAGTTTTTGAAGGCAGAACTCGCAAAGGGTAATACCCGAGCATGGTTCCCGATAGGCTCAAAGCAGCTCTTGCACCTTCTGCAGGCACAACACTATTAATATAATGAAATGTCAATAATAGTCACAGCTTATGAACTGCCAACATTTGACGCTCATGTTACCTTCATCTGTAAACTCGATGAAGGCAAACCGAAGAATAGAATTAGGATCTCCGCAAACACGGCAATCAACAACCTATAGCCAGGAGTCGAGTTCATTCAATCAATAACATGGTCAAGGATTATCTAGAAGAAAAACACCAATTGAAAACAAGCTGTAACCGTTTCTACCTGGCCACAGTTAAGAAACAGTGCTGCCAATTGCTCTTCAGTGACCTACATTACAACAAAACACAATTAAGTCCTCTAGTGAAGCCACGTGGCAACCATTGCATTGAACTAAACCAAAGAATCCACATAAAGGCTAAATTGAGTACCAGCTGATCAATGTCAGACACATAAACAGTCCTCTTAATCATCTCCTCTCTTTTCTCCATATCCATTTTATGATTCACTCTCCGCTTTCCATTATTATAACCATTCTTCCTCTGAAACACATAAGCATCATAATAAGAAGAGTGAAAACATTGTGATGAAAATCAGCAATAGAATAACCATGAAAATCAAGGCAATTCATTCATACCCTTCTGTTAGTTTGCCCGTTAGCATTACCATAACCATTGAGCAGAATAAAATTATTAGGGTAACCAAACCCGGTACCGGTACCGGCACCAGGTCCAGGCAGGTAGCCAAGAGTATTGGTTAGTGAATGGGGCACAAATTCCTCAGCCATGGGATTCAACTTTGACAAAAGCTCTTCCAAATCCCTCATGTCCCGCTTGAAACTCTCACCCCCATTCTCCTCATCCATCCCATATCCATCATTGCTCACCCCATTTGCATGCATCTGACCCATTTGAGTCTTGTAGTTATAATTGCCATTGGGCACTGACATAGTGCTAGGAACTCTATCTTGGTGGTTGAACACGCCGTTGTTCAGCTTCTGATCGCCGTTGATGGACCCGCTTCGGGGTTTCGATTGTTCAACCTCGCCCGAGTCCGATGACACTACACTGTTGTCCAAATTTTGACTGGAAGAACCGATTTTGGCCCCGACATTCTCAGGAACGGCCATAATCACTTGTGTAGAGGTATAAAGGTGCTGTCTTTTTTGTTCTTATGCAATCAGATTATTCTGGGAATCTGTGAAAATAGATTAGTATAAGAAAACAAGAACAATTGACCCAACAAAATACATGTTTGATTAAGAAAGCATACCGAGTTCTCTCTAAAAAAATTCCATTGATATAAGATCAAAGTGAGAAGATCGTCAGGTACAACTACTCCAAAACCCCACAAGAGAACAATTATGAATTTATGTTGTGATACATGTAACAAAAAAGCTAGAAATTAGTGAAAGAAAAAGAGGTTTATCTTACTGTTTCAGTGAAGAAGAGGAAGATGGTGATTATTGTGAGGAGAGGTGAAAAGGGTATTCTTCGGATCGTCCGTTTTCGCTGCACTGACTTTTTGGACCTTCCTGGGAAGAACGTCCCAATTTGATGATGATGTTGATGATGATGAACGTATCAAACAAATAAGAAAAATGGACCCAAATTTTCGTTAATTTCCATAACTGCCCATTCATACATGTCATACATGATATATATCATATCATATATCGTAATAAATATTAGTAGAACATCATGCAATGCCTCCCCAAGGATACATGATAAATCCAACAAAAACTAGGCATAAAGTGGATTTGACAATTTAAACACCATCTAATTAATCACTCACTTTTGTTTAAGAAAAAAATTAAGATGATGAAATTTAGAAAAGGTACAAAATTTCAAGTCATAATCTATGCCTATACGATCTTGCTTCTTCTTTTTCTTTTCTTTTTTTACACATTGAAAATAATAGGTAGGGGAGTTTTTTAAGTATAAAAATAAAATAACTATTAGATTTGTTAGAGGAATATATTTCAATTTTAATTAAGAATTATTTTAATTTTCATAACTTAAATGTGAATAGTTACATTAACAATTTGTTGGGTAGCTATAATATAAGAAAAAATAATTATTTTTTTCAGTTATAATCTATAGTTTGGTCAAATAAAAATATAATTATCTTATTATTTATATATTCAGTTTATTTAAAAAGCCACAAATTAAGTTAAAATTGAAATGATACAATAAAACAATTTCTACATTTACACCTTAATTTTGGTGTTATTAATTTTTCAATTTATCTTTTAAGTAGCTTTTTTTAAATTTAACTTTTTTGTTTAATTATTTTCTAAAATTATTTATGTTTATTTTTATAATTATAATTTTATTATTTTTTGTTAGTGAACATATAAGTATGTGTTTTCAGCAGTTATATATACACCTAATTATAGTGATGATTATTTTTCGTAACTACTCCGTAACAGATTTTTGGTATATACATCTCATTTTTTATTTTATCTTTTTTAATGTAAATTAATTTATTAATTATTTTATCTTTTAAATGTTATATTTACTTTTCTTTATAGTTATTTTTTTAAATATAAATTTTTTATATATTTAATAGCATTTTAATTTAAAAGTAATAAGAATAATTAGTTTTTTTTTATAATTATAAAATAAAAATGGATACACATCCACTTATTGGAAACGTTTATTTTCACATGTTATTATAATATAATTTAGATGTATATATGTGTACAATTATTTTTCTATATTGGTGTATTTTGAATTGAACATATTTTTTAGATGATATTTCCTAATTTTAATTGTCACGGGATTGAATTCAAAGACAACCATAGAAAACAAAAATGTTAAAAATAAAACCAAAACAAAAGAATTCTTTAATGACAAAGACAAATATAGTTTCAATATCATAAATAAATATGTTATTAAATAATTATTTTGTAGTATTTTTTTGTTGATTTTTATTTTTTTATTAAATATGTTTTAAAATCAAATATTCGTTTTTTTACTCACACATTTGAAAAAATTTAAAGAAAGATAGTTTTATGTTTTTGTTTTTTCATCAATAAAAAAAAATATATATATATATATATATATATATATATATATATATATAATTACATAATTTTTTGGGTTGTGTTATTTTATTACAAAAGCATTTATCTATTGTAAACATTATATAGTTAAACTTAACAAAATTAAGTTAACTCTCTCTTTAGTAATCATATATAAAGTGACTACAAAGTTTGGGTTTGTAATCAAGCATCAACTGTAACAAATTTGTAATATGTTGTTTAGTTCTCCATATCCATTCACTGCTACATCTTTGTTCTGCATCTGAAATTCCTCCTTGATTTTCTACACAGACAGAACAAGTGTCAGACTAAAAGTATGACATAGTTAGATTGTCAAGGGACAAAACATCTGACTCGCAATTCTTACTTCCTGATAGGCATGTCCCTCCCCCATTACACAAACAGAACAAGTGTCAGACTAAAAATCTTACATAGTTAGATTGTCTTAACAATTCTTTCTTCCTGATAGGCATGCCCCTCTCCCCATTACACAAACAGAACAAGTGTCAGACTAAAAGTCTTACATAGTTAGATTGTCTTAACAATTCTTGCTTCTTGATAGGCATGTCCCTCCTCACAACCCCTCCCCCCAACCCACATTTTTAGTGTGACAGAAGGAGGTTATAGCCCCTCACTTTTTTTTTTTAAATATTAGATTTTACATCTTAAATTTTTTTAAAGTTTGTTAAAAATTTTAAATCATATACACCATTGATGAAAATTAAATTAAGTATATTTTTATTTCTTTTATAAAACATAAAATCTAATGTTAATAAATAATAAAACATAAAATTAAATATAATAAAGAATAAAATATTTATTAATATGTATTTTTTATTTTATTTTTCTTGTTTTTTGAGTTTTTCATTTATTGTACTCATTAACCACTTTCACTTTTTTAAAAAAAAATTAGACATAAACTCACTATTTTTGCTTTCATTTCTCATATGTTTTCTTCTATTTTTGAAAAAAAAAATATTTCTCTTTGTCTCACTTAATAGTGAAATATTAGTTTAATAGTTAGCACTTTTTTTCTTATTTTATGAATCCTTGTATATTCATTTTTTATGAATATAGAAGAAAAAATAATATATTTCTTGTGTTTTTTCATAAGTAGTTTTAAATTATGATTTGATTATTAAAGTTTTTAACTAATTATTTCTCCAAATTTTCAATTAGATTATGATAATTTTTTTTAAAATTTTAATTTTTTAAAAATCATGTATATTGATGTAGAATAAAAGAATAAATTTATGTCTTTAAAAGTAATAAAAAGGGAGATGAAGATGAAAATAAGTAGATTCAACTTTCTTCCATCAAGCATGATACTAAAAATTTAATTAGAAAAGTTAAGTTAGAGGTGAGGAGTTTGATGTTAATTATTTCAAGCATGATAAAAAAACATTCCCAAATATGAGAATCTCCCATGAATGAAAAGGATCAAATTAGTATAACGTATTTAAAATGGAACCCATATCAAATACAATTTTAAAATTATTAATTTTGAGTATATTATTTTGGCCACCTAAAGTTATTGGTCAAGATTTGTCACTAGAAACAAATACACCCTTCCATAACCTATTTTATTTACTATTAAGGGTCATTAAATCAATTGTTGGAAATAAGTTTTAAGTTGATTATGATCCACGATTCTCACTTCCACCCACCTGTTACATGTGTTCTAAATCTTTTTTTGTTATATTGCAAGTGAGAAATAAGTGTGTATTAGTCTCTTCTTCTAGCCCACGGAATACACAAGAAACATCAATTAATTGTACTACTCTTCTCCTAAGATCTTATTCATGATTAACCTCCAAGCCAAAAATTGTGCAAAAAGAGCTACCTTTACGGTCCATAACATAGTTTTTTATGCAATATAGTTTTTTTATGTTTATAGTATTACCTAATTTAATTATCTTTCCACAACCTTAAAAAATGATAACCTAAAAATGTGATGAGTGTGTCTTATCAAGAGGTTTGACTATTTGACATTTAATGAAATAATACCGTTTTGAGCTTCAATCTTGTATTTGACATGTAGACATTTGTAAATAACTTCAAATCATATAAGAAAATATCAATATCCTTAAAACATTTTTTAGAAATTATTGTCCATTTTTACTACAGTGTATAAAACGATATTTATTCCACATTAACAAACAAAAATCTTTAAGAGTGCCTTACTAGTGGATAATATTTTTAAATTAGTTGTTCGTAAGGAGATGTTCCTATACAATCTTATATTTTGGCTTTTGACATTTTAATAGAGAAATTCTAGTTCTTAATTTCGAAACAATTTTATTTTTCATTTACATAAACAAAGTCCAAATGATAAAATCCTAACACTTTTAAATAAAAAAATAACAAAAAAACATATCAGATAAAATTCACATTAGTTGTATATGTGTATATTATCATTATCATTATGTTAACTTGAGATTCTAATGGACAATTAAAGTATTGTAGCATCCACCATAATCTGTGGAAAAGATTTAATTGGGTAATGTTACAAACATAAACGGACTAAATTGATAATTTTAAAACACTAAGGATACAAATAATATTTTAACTATTAAATTCTATTAATCAATATTTAGTGTGACATTACATTTTATTTATAACTTTGTAATGAAAGTGTGGATTATTCATGGACAAATTTATAGTATTATTGACTTTAACAAGAAGAGATAAAATATGTTCAAAGAAAGAAGAAACCAAACTATTAAAAACTAGTAGAAACATATGGATGTAGTAGTGTATGTATGTTTACTTCTTCTTTTTTATAATAACAAAAAATTATAAAAATTATTAGATAATGGCATTGAAAAGGAAAAGAAGTAATGGAAAAGTTATTAAATTCTGAACATTTTGATACATTTTAAGTGTGCATTCAAATTCAGTAGTAAAAATCGAAAAAATGTAATTAATAAAAAAATAAGAACAAATGCCGAAAATTAAGAATAATAAAATTAAAAAAAAAATCCTTTTTATTTAGTAAAATAAAAAATTTAAGTATTAAAGAATTAACTTGAAGTGATGTCATCCTAGCAAATACATTTGTTATATCAAAGTAAGTGGACCAAACAAATACACGTGGAACTGTCAAATTTATTGCATTTTGATTATCGATACATATCACATTATCACAATACAATACTGATATATATGTCATAACATTATAAATACTACTCGAAAGTCGGATCCAATTCTCCAGTAAATTATTTCTGGACCACATTAATATTAATTGTTTTTTCAATATATGGTTTAGTAAACACTTTTTCTTATAAATTTTAATTTTAATTTACTATTTGGTATGATATTCAACATATAACATTATCAATTTATGAGTATCATTTTTCTTTGATAAATCATTTATCATATTTATAGTTTTCTTTTTTCTTATCTTCATCTCTTCACTAAAAGTTAAGGTGCTTCTTCTGTCAGTTATTTCTTACATAAGAGGAGTTGATAATTAATGAGATTAACAGTATAAACATGACCTTTTTTGCTATATTTTATTTAAATAATTTTTATGATAATATTTTATAGAAATATTAAATAGAAAATAAATTTTCCAAAATATAGTAATAAAAATGTAATAATCAAGCTTAGTCATCTATTTCTATTGAAACAGTTTGCGTTAGATATATACAAGCATGTGTGTTGTTTTGTGCAATGAACTGTTTTACTAGGGAGCTTTTCGAAATAGTAAAATTAATAGAGTCCATTTTTTTATCATCCTTCATAAATTTTTTAAATATGATGAATTACTTACTTTCTAACATTTCTTTTTTATTTTTTATAAAAACTAAACACCCATCCATCATTTTAAAATCATATTATGTCAACATATTTAATCTGCAAAATTAAATAGAATAAATATTTTCTTCAGGATTATCATCAATATGAACAATTATTAGTTCTTCAATATTTTTTGTTTATTTTAACACGAGATTAATCCTTACAAAACACTAAACATGTATCGATTTAAATCTTAGACGACAAATCCATAATGATATAAATCAGTTAATCACAGTGTCAGATTTTAGCATAAGCTACTAAAAAACGATATTTTTTATTTGTTTATTTGTGGTAGTATGTTTTTAGAGATAAATTTAGTTATTTTTTTATTTGATAATTTGAAAGTAACAAAAAAAAAAGACGGTTTTAATCATTTGAATGAAAATTATTGTAGTTTAAAATTTATAAAATAAAAAACGTCTTTATTCATTAAAAAATCTAAATAAAATGCATGTTTTGTAAAACCGATTTTAGTTTCAGAAAATAAAATCATATCAGTTAAAATGTAAGAAATGTTTAAATCATATTTAAACGGTACAATATATTTTTAAAAATTTAGAAGATTAAAAGTGAATTGAACTCAATTTTTGGAATTGAGAAAACAAAAATAATATTTTTAATATTAGTCCTTAGTTAATGATTTAAAAATCTACAAGTCTTTCTTTACTTTCTACTTTCAACAGTACAAGGCCTACTTTTTAATTAAGAGAAGGTTCTAATTTAATTTTAAAATTTATAATAAGCACAAAAGCAAATATGTTCTTTTGGTTAAAATATCATTTAGTTTTGTTTTCTTCCAATTCTACACGTTTGGAATTGAATTTGAGAAAAGGAGAGAATGGTATAAAAGTACTATGATGTTAATGTCATGACTCGCGAGTTATATAATAATTATTCATAAAATGATAGCATCAGACAAAATGATAGCATAAAAACGTTCTTTTTGTTTATTTGTATGTTATGTTTACGAAGCGATCAGAAATGTAAAATAAAACCAACGAATATAATATTTTATGATGAAAAAAAAACATAAATCAAATCACATGTTTTTTGATTTGGAAAGAGAAAAATATTTAATAAGATGGGAAAAAGTAATATTTCATCATATTGTAGTTTTTTAAGAGAATAGAAGATTAAACCATCTAATTAAATAATATATTTTGAAACTCTGGTGTGTATAATTAATGCCTCGGATCATATTATCGGATAAATAAAGAATTTTAATGATAATAGTGAAATAAAAACAACCTGTGGAATAATAGATGTTTTAATGAAACGATTAGCACTAATTTTGCTTAACTCAGGGATTATCTTAAACAATATTTTTTTTTCCAGTATCCCAGTTACTCTTTTGTTTGAACTTTAACTAATGGATTATTTTTAAGAATACTAATTTAAATTTATATGGATAAAGAAACACGCGATTGACGTTGTGACTATGATAGTCTTTTAAAGTTTGGTAGATTGAAGAAAACAGAAAGAAAAGATAATGTTAGAAGTAAGTAATCAAGCTTATATATAAATCATTAAATATTAACACAGTGAACAAAAAGAAACATGAATTTTGGCTGTGCTTAATTAAAGAACCTCCACTGTGTTTGGGGAAATAACTTTGAATCAGTCTATCTATGTTCATATTTGTTTTTATTTAAATAAATTTTTAATTTTAAAATTACTTACAAAATAAATAAAAACTATTTATCATTAAATTGTAAAAATTATTTATATTTATATTAAAATAAAAATAATTATTTTTATTATCATAAAAAAATAACGCACATGTGTATTCTCATTAATATTAATATAAATGATTATTTTACATTACTTAAATTTTAATCCATTTATATCATATTGGAGATATAATTTTCCATGTTTTTAGTTGACTCATATAGGTTCTATTAAGTTACATTATATTTATTATATCATTACACATTTCAAATGTTATATATGTATATATATATATATATATATATATATATATATATATATATATATATATATATATATATTATTTATGGATATGTTTATCGTGAGTAATCTACTTCTATGTAATCTACTATCATTACAGTTGAAACAACATACAACAAAAAAAAGGTAAGATAATGTATACTCATTTGTTCACATTACTTCATCAACTAATTAATATCAAAAGTATAAATTGTTATTGACAATTAATTATATTTTCAAATTAGATAAGAAAATTTTGAACCTATCATATCATATGACCTTTAATTCAAGGTCTTATAAAAATAAGATTGTAATTTTGATATTATGTTTGAATAGAACAAATAGAATTTTAACTTTTTTTATAAGTTAAAAAATTAGATGCTTCATCAACAACTAAAAAAATATTATATTATGATTACAAAATAATGATAACTACATAAATAATTTATTTTCATTTTTATATTTAAGAATTCTATAATATTTTATTTATGTAACAATAAAATATTTTTATTTTATTTCGGGATTCTTTAGTTGTCTTGTGCAATTTTGTAGTTTTGATATACTCGAAGTTCTTAAATATTTGATGTGAGATCTCCATCACAATGCAAAATTTAATTTTGTTGAGACGCAGATATGCATTGAGATGCGAGGAAGGTGAGTGCGACAGCAGCATTTTGTTGGTAAGAGAAAACGTTGTTACCTACGATTCTTCCAAATTATCATTGCCTCACACATCTTCGCAATCACTGTCACACAGGAATGGGATTCGCAGAAACACTCCAATGTCTTTCTTTTTCCTCTGTTACCCCTCTCTCTCTTTTATTCTTATTAACTTATACCATTATTAAGCTTTTGTTGTGGTAACTTACAATGTGGCGTGTTTGGTCGAGTTTGAAACGGAATAAAAGGAAAGTTTAGTTTTTCCACGTTCAACCATGAGAGAGTCAAAGACCTAAACCTTAGGAGGTGGTAATCTTGAATTCAAGAACCTTCAATTATGAATCACTTGTTCAATCAAGGTGTGCTTCCATTTTTTTTCCGCTCACAGAAACAAAATCATAACACAAATCTCTTCGATCAATGGTCAACCGTGTCGTGTAATCATAAAAAACAAAATGGATAAAAAAAAGTGTAGTTAAAAGACAACAAAAATTGAGTTTGAACACGAATGCATTTTGCGGATATTTTAATTATATTTCTTGTCATGTTTCAAGTAAGATTAATATAATTATTGTAAATTCTTTGAATAATATTTTTACCATGTTCTCTTCTTTTTCATTGGTCCTAATTTAATAATGTACAACCTAATAATATCATGTTGTTTAAGGCCTAACGGGTCTTTGACTTTTTTTCTTTTCCTTTGTTAGTTTCTTTTCTTTCTTCACTTTTTCTTTCTTTTCTTCTTTTGCAAAGTTTTCCTTCTCCATCATTTTTCTTCCTCTTTCAAAATTTAACTCCAATTCTCTTTTGAAGTCAAATTCCGACTTCAATGGTAGGTAAGTTCAAGATCACACTATGCAAATAATTTGTAACTTGAAGTAAATATAGCTTTATTCTATCTATTAATTAATTAATTAATTAATTTTTATGCTAATACCGGACATATTTAATGGTTTTGTTAATTGACAAAAATATTTCTCTTATGTTATTTAATATGCGATTACAATTTTTTATTGTTTAGTTAGATTCTTAGGAATTTTGTAGCTTCTTATGACAAATATTTAGGTCATAAGTGACTCTCACACAGAGAAATTACCTTACACTATAATTAATTTGTTTGTTTAAATATAAGAACAATCGTTGTTGACGTAATTGATTTGTTTTTATTGAATTTCAAGTTATTATTAGGTTTACATTGGAATAGGGGTTTAGCATGGACAAATTAAATATATTGGTTTTACCATGAATACCAGACTTTCTATGTATTACATTTTTTTTATAGTTGTTAGAATAAGTAAATTGGTTAGTTTAAGATATAAGGTTGATTTTGAAAGGTTATGCAAAATTGTTAATTATGCTTAATTTGTTCACGTGTAGGATTATAAATGAATTGATTTTCAAAAAAACTTGATCCACTCAACAGATTTTGAGGCGTTCAGCGGATTTTGTCTTAATAGTCAGTTTCACTATCAGATTAGTTGCTCAAGGAATAAACACATTGGAATATGCTCAATTAATTTATTCAAAGAAACAATTAAGATAAACTCTTAATTTAATCCACTCAATAGATTGAATTTTGTTTAACAAAAACGCTTTATTTTAACTTGTTATATATTTAATTCATTTGGATTATTTAAACCATGACTACTATTTATGAATATGTGTTTTATATTATTGTTTAATCTCAAGAAAGTGATGAAGAATTTATATTTAAAGATGATATGAATTAAGTTGAAATCATATACATAAGATAATATGTTGACTAAATTTATGATTGTAGGGATTAAATATCAAGTACAGAAATTTGTGATTACAAATATATGTTGATTTCAATCATGTCCATTAATGTATAAGTTGAAATTAAAAAAAAAAAAAAAAAAGAGTCTCTTGTATACACAAAAGACATGCATATTTGAATAAATAATATATGTACCAGTAACTCAAGGACTAATTTAAAATATATTTTTACACATGAATAAATAATACATTTACTAGTAATGTAAATTTTTATATTAGAATAAAATATAATTTTTCATCTAAAATTTTGTCTATTCCCTTCAATTTAAATTTTTTTACATTAATCCTTGAGAGTATCTTACACCAAGTACTCCGTCCATATTTTGTTTTACATTAGTTTTGATTGAGTCTCAAATTTTCAGACATGACATCTCATAATTTGTGACATAAAACAAATAGATCAATATATTGACTTTATAACAATTATTTTAATAATCATATAAAAAATCAATAAATTTATAGTATAACTTATTTCAGTGGTAGTATATATCTACTACATTCTTTATATAATCAAAAGTAAACCCAATGTTTTTAGTATGGAACACGTAGCTGCTTGACATGACATATTACTTACGATGGGATAATTAACTAATCTGACTAATAATGATTTTATTGGTTGCACGGAGTGAACTTTATATTTATGCATTATAATGATGAACTGTTTAGTCAACCCTTCATAAGCAAGGAACCTATATGACTTTTTTTGGAACAAATAAGATTAGTTTTTATTATATTTTAGTGAATAATTTTCTTATAAATGTCGGAAATTACAATTCAAATTTCATGCTCAAGTGACAATTAATTTTATTTTTTCACAAAAAATAATTTAATCTTTTAATGGTTAATAAACCATTCAAACAATAAGTATAGGGACACCTTACATTATTTTGAAAACTCAAGATAATGGTACAAAATATAAAATATTTTTAAGTTAATCAAATAAATTATTTAAATTAACAATTCTAGATTTAATATATAAATAAAAATATGAAGACATTCTTAAAATTAATAGAAAAAAGAATTCCCTTCTAAATCTCTATCGTAGTTATTGGATACAAAAATCTATTAATCTCTATCTACCTACATTTATTTTTTATTTGCCATAACAAATTATTTATCTATATACGGAACAGAAACAAAATATAATTTGTAATAAAACGTGTTTTAAAATATTCTTCTAGGTACAATACGGCATCAAGCATATTTTAGTATTACTTAAAATAGTTAGCATCTCGCACAAAACTTTAAGGCCTGTATACAGTATAAATCTGGTAAAACTTAAAATCTATTTTTAAGATAAACTTGAAATAAGTACTTTAGATTTAGTTTTATAATTATCTACCTAAAATAAATAAACTAATTGTCGAAGAACCGATCCCTAAAAGTTGAGATAATTTTCATTTTAGACTATTAAAGTCGAAAACAAAAGATAATATAATATTCTCAAAAATTAAAAAAAATATAGCTTTTAACTCCAAGCATTAAATTAAAAGATAAAAAAAAACATTTTTTTAAAACTCTTAGTTTAATTTTAGAGTTTATAAACTTTAATAGTATTTTATTAAATTTAAAGAATTAGAATTAACTTTGTAGTTTAAGAAATTTTAAAATAATAATTTATAATTGTGTAAATGTAAAATTTAAATTATATAAATTTCAAATACAGAAGGATAATTATGAATACATACATTTATTTTAACAATACGCTTTCTTCTAAGATTAAAAAAATAATTTATTAAAATTTTATAACAAAAAGTCCTACTTAAATCTATAATTTTAGAGGAATCTTACAAAATCTATGTAAGTTCTCTAATGGAGGGATCTTGCAAAATAAGAGTCTTAAACTTATAACTCACTCTAACCAGGCATGCCAAATGTTTGTACCAAAACAAAGTGAACAAATGAATTCCCTTAATGCATAAGAAGACAGTGTGTTGTTGCAAAGGAGAACTCCACTCCAAAACAGAAAAATGTAGAAACAAAAAGTAGCGCAAAAATCGGAACATGTTTGGGCAATATTATGAAACCAAATGACTTGGAGACTGAGTAGGTGGCTTCCACCAACCACATAACACTAGCAGCCAAAACTAGTGTTCGCAATATACTCTAACACACTTCTCACACATCTTTCATTATTGGCTAAAAAATTTTGAGGTAGAAGTGGTGGTTGGTGCATGCAAGATAACAAACAAACAAAAACAAAAAACAGAACCTAACTAAAACAAAGGCTTTGTAAGATGTTTCTTGAAGTAAATTCCAGATGTTAGAAAAATCCAACTATAAAATTTTCTCCTTGCAAGATCAACCCATCATAAATTAAGCCTTAGAGATCCTCAAAACGCCACCCAACTCTACATCTAAACACATAATCCACGATCCCAACAGAAAACAAAGATACCATACTGCAAGTCTCATCAAGGACAAAAGTATCAACAAAACGCCACAGGTACCTTAGAATATATCTGTTTCTATGTATGTATATATGTAAATATATCTCCGAGCACCAGCAACCCCAGAAACATGCAAAAGGACGATTCAGTGGATGGAGGATCGGGGAGCGCGAGGACGGACAGGTGTCTTTGACGGACTTACCCTGCTCAACATACCATGTTTCAAGCAACATTAACGAAGGTTGTAGTAGGTTTAAGGATAGGTCAGTTGAAATGAAAGGAAGATATGTTAGTCTAACCTTATAGGCAGTGAACCCAAAATAACACCACTACAGCTCAGTGCAGCAATTGCACTCTCAGCCTGCAAGAATGAGGCAAATAAAAGCAAATATTAGCCAAAACATTTGGAGACAAGATACTTTCCTCTACAACAACATATAAATATTGGGAGTAGAACATTTTATCACAGATACAAGAATTTTACTGGGACCACACCATCATGTTACAAAAAGAGACAAATTGAAACTGACAAAGATGAAACAAAATTCCAAACACTACAAAGGCAACCGAGTGTAGCATCTTATCGTCGTCTGAGAACTCTTCTGCATTAACAAAATAATCAGCAAAAAGAACAAAACAACATTTAACTTGCAATAGATGTTGAAATAAGGATGGAAAATGGATAAAAAGATAAATACATCAAAAACAACATATCCAAAAAAGATTAAGCAAACACGTCTATGCTATTAACAAAGTCTATGCTATTAACAAAGTTAAACAGCAGAAAGTTTGAGTATGGGCACATCAAAATTGAAGACAAGGTTTAATTGAATTTATCATCATATCTAAAATGTATCAATTTTAGATTATTTAATTTAAACAAGACAAACTCAATAGCATGACTGAGCCACCAGAATGTGATCTATGAAAATCAACAAGCCCAGGTAACATTGCCTAGCTCAATAGGCTAGAAACTAATACTAATGAACTTTGTCAGGTCTCCATATTATAGTAATCCTAACACTGGCTAGAAACTAATGAACTTTGTCAGGGGTCTCCATATTATAGTAATCCTAACACTCATGTATGGATAGAGGTGAATATCATTCTCTTATTCACGGATGAAAGAAAGCAGCGCAGCCTTCCTCTAATAATATAATGGGAGCCAAAACAAGGCCTACTAGTATGAGATTCAACCAACCATCTCTAGTTATATGAAAAAAAAAACCACTATTGCAACCTTTTTTTCACCACACTACATGTTTCAAAAACGATTTCATGGATTCCTAATTCAGTTTTCTTCCTTTCAAAAATTATAAAAAAGGAAAATAAAAGAGTGTTATGCTAAAAAGGCATGCAACATGTTTTCTTTATACAAAAGCCAATTGATTTAGGTGTTATATGAATTGCATCTATGATTATTGTTGTAATTTAATATTTAGTTTGTCTTAAAAAAATAAATTCAATTTGTCTTCTGACTTTTCTCCCTCCTTTTCTGTGGTATCACAGTGTAGCTTGAATTCAAACCAAAATTGTCAACATTAAGATCCTAACTAGAATCAGAAGGGAGAGAACAACACCTAAAATGTGATTACAATATAGATCATAAGGTCCTACCTATTATGCACATTTATAATAAAAAATATATATAAATATAAGATAACAGATAAGAAAAATAATCTTAAAAATCATTAGTTCGTTACTAAGATTTAATTAAATTTCAATAAAAAATACATAAGTCAGTTGAAACCTACAAGTGAAGTTAAAATTATAGCTCCAATATAAATGAAATTTTTATTTATCATTAGTCAAACATTACAAAGTAACAAAAGTTTACGATTCAAGAGAAAGGGACATGTTTTCTACAACTCCTACAGTTAACTATTAGCCACAGCCAGTATAATGTTGTTTGGCACAGTCAGCAAGCAATCAGAAACTAGTTAAAAGGGGAGATATCATTTGGAAAAATGTAGAAAAAAAACTAGTATGGACCACACCCAGCAGTCCACAACCAATTTTGACTTCAAAGGAGATAATTGGTAAACTGCAACTGTGATACAAACAAATTCCAACCACCACATTCCATCAGCCATCATCAACAAGAACAAATCAACCACAGACCAATCATAGAACACATACTGAGAGATGACATCAAACAAGGAATTGTGTTCAGATGGATATAGTTTTCTCTTCTCTCCAAATTGGTTTTGGCCCACCACCAAAATGGCAGCTCACTACAACATTAAATGTGTGTGATTTTATGTCAATGAAAAACCAAAATATATCATTATCTAATTTAACGTAGAAGCAGTTTTATATAGCTTCTGAGATCTGCATCATTTATGTGCACATATAGGTAGCAGATGCAAATCAAGCACTCAATAAGATTGGCAATTTCAGCGCTTCTACGATCTTATTTTTAGTTTCTCATTTTACACTATAAATAGTAATGTTTTACTATATTATCCAGCATTAAAAAAAATGTTTGGGTGATTCTAAAGATCTAGCTTACTGACACTACTAAAAAAAATTAGAAGGATCATCACGACTCCTTTTACACACATTTCTGTTGATTCTTTTCTTCAAAAAGACTGTTTTGGAGCTATTTCAGCAGGCAGTGTGCAGCTACTATAACTATGAAAATATGAATCACAATTATTGACAGAAGTTTACCCACAGGCAGTAATAATGGATTCCCTTTTTGGGGAGGGGGTGGGAATAGAAGAGTAGCACTCCAATAGACAATACATAAAATAGCCGTAAACCAGAGTTCACTCAAAAGAAAACAATACATTTGAAAAGTTAGAAAGTAATTACCAGTGCAAACTCAACAAATGCAATTCGAGTTGAATGATGGTAATCCCCAAGAAGCCTCAAGCGTTGAACCTACATGAATAAATGAAAATATTTTACAAGATACTCATTAACCAACAACAAACGGTATTCAATCTAAACGAATACACCAAAATAATGGAAAATTTCTCATATGGCACTTAAAGTTAGCCATCAAAAAATACTATAATCCTAGTTCCGTTAAAAGCTACAAACCTCTCCACAAATAGATTCAAAGAAGTGTTTGACATCTGCTTGAGTAAGCTGCAGAAACAATAATTTTTTTTAAGAATAGTGAGATTCAAATGCAGCATAAGACATGAGAGAAGACGAAGTAGTTCCTTCAAGCAAGATTCTACAAATGTGTCAAATCCTAAAAGTACCTTCTTGTCGATATTTGTGCAATAAATTGTTCTTGAGCACATTTCCCTTTCATCTTCAGACTGAGAAATACAGCACCATCAGGAAGGTTAATAGCAATGCTAATTCACTATGGCCAAACATCTTCAAATATGTGTAATAGGCATCATGAACAGAAAAATATTACCCTAGGCAAAAATGTTGGATTCACAGGTGCAATGGCAGTTTTTGAAGGCAGCACTCTCAGCGGGTAATATCCAAGCATGGTACCAGACAGGCTCAAGGCAGCCCTTGCTCCATCTATGCACACAACAACGTTATACAGTGAAATATCAATAACAATCACAGCTTACAAGCAACATACATTTGGAAAAAATGTTACCTTCATCTGTAAACTCAATAAAGGCAAATCGAAGAATAGAATTAGGATCTCCACATACGCGGCAATCAACAACCTATAACCAGCAACAAGGTATCAATTTAGTAATACGATCTCCCATAATTAGGAAGAAAAAGGCGTGTCCTAAATAAATTGTAACCATGCTACCTGGCCACAGTTGAGAAAGAGAGCAGCCAGCTGCTCTTCAGTAACCTAGACACCAACAGAAACACAATCATTTGTGTGTATTCCAACAGAGAAAATAATCAATTGCACGAATACAGGCAGCAAACATCGCAAGCTAGTTGAAACAAGAGAATCCACAAGGCAGCTAGACAACAATCATTAGCATGAATGCACGTGGCAAACATTGCAAGCAATCCACAACACCGGCTCAAATGAATACATGTTGCAAACATTGCAAGCTAGCTGAAATAGGAGAATCCACAAAACAGCCAAACAATAGTGATTGGCACTAACATGAATACTCGTTACAAACTAGCTGAAACAAAAGAATACACAAAAAACCCTAAACAATAATGATTGGCACTAACAAACGTGGCAAACATTGTAAGCTAACTGAAACAAGACAATCAACAATAGAGATAAAATTTATACCAGTTGATCAATGTCAGACACATAAACGGTCCTCCGAATCATCTCTTCTCTTTTCTCCATATCCATTTTATGATTCACTCTTCGCTTCCCAGGATTATAGCCATTCTTCCTCTGTAACACATGTTATAGTATTAAGAAAAAAGGTAAAACATTCATGCTAGGGAGAGAACATAATCTAATTGAAATCAAAAACAATTTACTCATACCCTTCTATTGTTAATTTGTCCATTAGCACTGCCAAAGTTATTAGGCAGCATAAAATTGTTAGTGTAACCAAACCCAGTATTAGGTCCAGCTAAAAAGCCATGAGTATTGGTTAGTGATGGGGGCACAAATTCCTCGGCCATGGGGTTCAGCTTTGATAAAAGCTCTTCCAAATCCCTCATGTCACGCTTGAAACTGTCACCCCCATTCTCCCCACTCATAACCCCATTCATCCCATACCCATCGTTGTTCACCCCATTTCCGTGCATCTGAGTATTGTAGCTGTAATTTCCATTAGGAACTGTCATAGAGCTGGGAACTCTCTCTGGATGCTGTTGATGGGTAAACACACCGTTGGTCAGATTCTGATCGCTTCGAGTTTTCGATTTCTCGACCTCACTCGAATCCGCAGACACTACACCGCTGTCCAAACTCTGACTCGAAGAACCGATTTTGGCCCCAACATTCTCAGCAACCGCCATAATCACTTGCGTAGAGATGAAAAGTCGCTGTCTTTTTCTCCGCTTTAAGGTTTTTTCGTGAATCTGTATCAACCAGTAAAACCTTACAAAAAGGAAAAGACCCAGAACGAGAAAACCTTATTCAGAACGAAAACAAACCTGGGTTTTTGTCTAAAAATTCTTCATTGACATAAGATCAAACTGATCCTGGAGATTGAGACACAACAACAACCACAACCAAAAAAACAACCTTAAAACCCCAGAAAAGAAACAGAGAGAAATTGGTGATAGAGGTTTATCTTACTGACGATTAATGTTATAGAGAGATGTGAGAGGGTAATATTCTTCGGATCGTCCGTTTTCACTGCACTGACTTTTTAGACCCTTGCAGCAGAGAAGAACGTCCCAACTTGATGTCTTGATGGTGATGATGAATGCATCAAAGAAAAAATTGAACAGCGTGACTCAATTTTTTTGTTTGTTTTTTTTTTTTTTCATTAATTTTCCACAACTGCCCATTCAGTCACACATGTCGCCACGCGTCTGATGCATCCGCCAGGATACTCATAAACCAAAGCCACGGATTTGATATTCAAAACATCAATTAATGAGACACTTATCTTTCATGCCAGATGATGTTAATGCCATTAAACATAATTAGAGGGATTAATAAGAAGAGCCGTGGCTACTAATGTAATATTAATGTAAAAGATAGAATAATCTTTTTATTCTTTTTAATGCAAAGGGTATTGGTTTTCTAAGTTTGATTTTGACGTTTTCTCGATATAATGATAGTGATATCAACACTTAAGAAAATCAAAATGAAAGTTTTGTTAAACAACAAAAGTAAAAAACTTATAATCTGCTTATTGTGAAAAGATTTTTTTTATAAATATTTTCATAGTTTTAGGATATTTTAGGTGAGTTTGTTCGTTGAATTAGTTACAAGTAAGAGAAATAAGAAAAATATTGAAATTAGTTCTTTTTATAAATTAAAATTAGTTTTTGAGCAAATTTTTTTAAAAAAAAAGTCTATACTTTTATTAATAAACAACAAAATTAGTTTTTAATAAGTGTATAAATTAGTTTCTAGCTTATTAAAAGCAAGTAGATACAATGTTATACTTCAAAATATTTGATTGAGGAATATTTTAAAAAATTACACGATATAGTTATTTTAATTTTAAGAAAAACTTGAAAAACAAAATATTGGCAAATGATAACATCTTGAATCATTCATGATGACTATAATTGGTATTCATGTTATATAATTTAAATAAATGGAGAAACACAGTATTTTCTTCAATACAAAGTGAGACATTTTATTTATAATACAAAAAAAAAATATTTTTAATATAATAATTTTAATTGTCTTAATTTTTTTTAACTTTCATTAATATTTAATATAATTGAATATATATTACTATATATGTTTATTATAAAAAATGAATATAAACATGAAATTAATACTTAAAATTATTAAAAAAATTAAATTTACAAAAGACAAAAATAAAGCTTGAAAAACTAAAAATAAAGTTAACTAAAATCTTGATTTGGATGACAATAATTAAAAAATGGGTAAAAAATGATTAAATTTAAAGAAAATAAAATTGATAAAATAGTTATTTTAATTTAAAAAAGTTTTATTTAAAAAAAAATTAAAAAAAAAATATGTGAAAAGAAAATCCTTTTATGTAGGTATAAAAATGACGTTTAACTGAGTTAATATAATTACTATTATTTTTTTCTCTAAATAAATTGTTATTTTTTTATAATGTATCGATATGCAATGTATTGTATTTGGTTTTATATTTTTAGTGAAAATATAATGACCATTTTATTTTAGTAATTGAAAAGAAACTGATTTTGTAAACTAGTTTTATTTCTAAATCAATTTTGATAGTTATAGACGTCTAAAAACTACTCCTCGCTGTAACAAGTAAATTTTGCATCAATTCATTTTTCAGGATTCTTGCATGCTTCGTGAGTGTAAGCTACACAACTTTATTTTCACATCTTTCAATGTCTAAAAGAAAGGTTGACTAAAAAACTGCACGCATAAAATGAAATAAAATATCTCAGTCATCAATATTAAAGATGCACATTTTACCAACAAATGAGAGGTAGAAGGTTTATGTGTCAACAATGAAATTTAAACTTTGTAAATGAGCCAATCTTATGTTTTGATTATGGGTAGAAAAATAAAAATATATGAAAAATTAAATGAATATATAGATAGAAAAAATATATATTTCAAGCCAGCTTGATAACTTATTTATAAGGATTTTAGAATAAAAATGTATAAACATAAAATAAAATTAACTTATAAATAAATTATATATAAGACACTTTTTACAAATTAAGTTAATTATAGCATTGACAAAATTTATTTCTTTTTTTTTTTGCATAAAAGAGTTTAGAAAAAAAAATTATTCAAACAAACTTTATGTTATTTCTTATTTTTATTTCTTTTATCAATTTGGTGAATCAATGAATAATATTTAAACATTGGATTAAGAGAAAAAAATGAAAAACAAATATATTAACACTTTTAAATATTGTGTGAGTAGAATGGTATTTGTATATATAGGGTTAGAATCGGTTTACTTACCTCGAATCTTAATCTTTAATTTTATTAAACTTTATATTTTTTTCACGCATATTCATTTTTTCTTTCATTAATTGTTAATGATAGATGTTAATCTGAATTGATTTTTGATTTGAACCATCTTAACATCATATAAAATTAAGGATCAAAATTTGATATAAATATTTAAAATTAAATATGATATAAATGAACTTTAACACTCTTATTTGTGCATGTAAAAAGTAGGCATAAATATGCTATAAAGGAGCTTTATGTCATATTTGAATATACATCATTTGCATCAACTTTAAATCTCTTATTATGTTATTTTTAATATGATTAATTCTATATAAATTGGTTGTAAGATAATAATTCAACTTTTAAATATTTAAAAAAAAAAATAGGAGTCTTTGCTCTGTCTTCCATTGATTAATTGGAAAATAAATTTTACGGATATATCTCAAATTTAATTTTCAACTCTCCTAATGATGAATCTCTATATTTTTTAATCTATGGTCACGCAAAAAACGAAATCTCATCTCACAAATAAATTATGCCATACATGCGTTGACAATGAATGGTAGTTTAAGAATAAATTCCAATTTTAGTTCACATGGGAGTTTACATAGGATAATGTAACAATGAAAATAAAATATTATTTTTGTTTTCTTAAGCTACGTATAACTTTCAGTCGACTATGTGTATATGAATAGTTTTAACTGTTTATTTTGACCAATATTTTTACATACAAAAAATATTTTTATATACAAACAAGTCGAATGAAATTGAAAAAAAAAATCGATTGAACGAACAGAGTAAAATACAACAAAGCGTGTGACTGATAAAAAAAATTATAAAATTAAATAATTATAAAATTTTAAAAAGTAATAGATAGAGATGCTTGTAAAACTCGTAAATAAAGTAATTATAAAATAGTTAAAATAAATAAATAAACAACTTGGGAATTTAGGGAACTTAGAAGAAAAGGGAAGAAACAACGCGATCAAAGAAAATTTTGAGAAATTGAAGGGCAAGAGTATAAAAAAGATGCAAAAATTAAAAATAAAATAAAACAAAAACCAAAAGTGCATATAAGACAAATTATTGAAATGGGTGGTTGAAGGCATGACTGATTGAAGTAGTAGTAATTGTTGAATGTGATTGGCATGTACATATATAGTGTTACAAAGTGTTCTAAAATAAAGTTTCGTAGCCGTCTACGAATTACATCGAATTTATAAATGTTTCAACATTAATGATTGTTATGCTATAAAAACACATGCTACATAAACTCACTGCATGATCAACGATGTTCTTGATTTGAATATTGATAAAAACAGCAAGATTTTTCTATTTTTAGATTTTTTTTTCTTTTTTACATCAGAGGATACTTTTCACAAAATCACCCTTTTTAACAAAATTAACGAGACAGTGAAACCTTAAAGAAAAATGAAACTTCTGTTACAAATCTTCTTTTGAAAAATTGCAAAAACAACCTCCAATTTTTATTTATTCAAACAGAACCACTGTTAATATTTAGTTTTGAAGGACCAAGTTACGACCTTGTGGGAAAACTGGTTGGCATTTGCTTGTCAGGGAATCGACTTAGATCTATGTTCTCTATTTTTTTTTTCACAAAAATAAATATTAAAAAGTAAAAAGTAATTAATAAAGCTTAAAATAAATGATAGAAAATTTGTAATATAATTTTTTTAATTAATAATGAATTAAATAAAAATATTTAAATAATAAAATAATCTATTTAAAATAAATAAATATTAACTGGTGTTGTAAAATTTAATTTAGAATAATTATTTTTATTATTATATTGATGGATATAATTTAATAAATTAGATATTTAAATTTTTAAATAATTTAAGTAATTAATAAATAAGTTACTTTATAAATTTCGTTGATGAAATTTGGAAATTATTATTAGAGACGTGGAATAAACAGTACACTTAGAAAAATTATTTTTAAATATGTAAGAATTTAAATTTAAAAAATAAAATATATTTATAATTAATAAGCATTTAATTGATGTAAAAAAGTTATCTAACACATAAATTTAAATAATATTTAATGATGAAACATTTAAATTTAAATATGGAGAGATTTGAATATTTATAACATTTATAACAATATATAAAGAGATTCCCTCTTTTGTGTCCACATTTCAAAATATCAATTTTACCCTTTAAAATATAATTATTTATTAAATTTTTAAAAATTGACTGTTATTTTTACAATTTTTTTTTTTTATTTATCAACAATTATTCTCTCATCTTTTATTATATATTTCACTTTATTTTTAATAAACATAATTTTATTATATATTAACTTAATAATATTATATTATCATCACCTATTAATATAATATCATATATATTTAAAAAATGCGTACACATATGTACGTCAGTGTATATAAGAGTAATTGAAAATTTACTTATTTGAAAGTTAAAGCTACATGAAATGAAAAGAAAAGTAAATCAAATTGAAAGAATAAAACAATAGTTCAAATGAAATAAATGCACATTTACTCAAATGTTTTATGTAGGTATTATTGTATTGTTAATCACAAACAAATTCATAAGGGTACAAACAAATTCATAAGGGTAGGTTTATCCAAATCTTTGGTTTGAACAATGTTATTCTATTATTTTTAATTGAACATTGGTAGTTGATTTTTGTGATTTGCGTATAGTTTTTGAAGTCTTTGGTGATCTTATGAAATAGCTTATCGAAAAATTAATTGTGTTTGGTGTTACAACATTTGTATGCAAGGTTATAATAATTTATAATTTTCATTATGGTAAGTTGTTGAATAAGTCTTCTAAAGTAAAATACTGCTCAAATGAAAGTGATAGGTTAAGACTGCTAGAAGACCTTACATTATGTGAGTTTAGAAGCATCACAATTTTCATAAATATATAAAATGTAGCATATAGTTCAATCATAGTATCTAAATGAAATTGAGACTTATAAAATATCATTTGCTACATAAACATCAATTAATATCTCGACACTATCAAACTTAATTTCTCCACACTATCAAACTTAATTAGGTATCAAGAATATCCAAAACAATGCATACTCTTTCTTTCAAATTAGTGAAGGTGTTGTTGTACGGGATCATAGAAAATTTAGTAAAAGAGCATTGAAAGTGGGCACCTTCCTCATTTTGTGTAATTTTCTCATTTGTAAAAATAATTAAGATACAAATTGAAATAATTCTCAATATATGTGCTCCATTTGAAGGTGAATATTATAAACAAAAGGATGACTTTCTCTGTTTATGACGGAGGGTGAATTTCAATAATTTCGTAAATGGTTGAATTTATAATTAAAAAATAATTTAGTAACACATAAGTGTGATCCATGTGTGTGTTAAAATTGTTATAGCTATTACCTTTCAACCAAGAGGGGGTGTTGAAATGATTGTATCAAAATTTTGATCCCTTTTAACTTTTCAAAACAATTTACATCGATCTTCTTTTAATCCATTAACAAAATTAGTATAAGATGTATTGTCAACATCTAATCAATTACAAAGAAGAAAAAAGAAGAAATTTAAAGCAAGAAAAAGAATAAGGCATAAGATTTTTATACTGGTTTGATTCAAATGAATCTACACCCAGTTTTCCTCTAACAACCTTAGTTAGAAGTTTCACTAAGATCAATAGTTTCATAATTACAAATGCACCTACATAATCCTAAGACCAATATCTAAGCAAAATCTTAAAGAAACACTTCAAGAACCACAAATCTAGGTGATGTTATACACAATCACCACACAATACACCTTAACAGGTGAATTATGACACATAATGAATGAAAATCAAAGAAAAAGATGGAAAAGATATCACATAATGTGAAGATTTTACAGTTCAGACCTATGTTAAACAAGAAGCCTTTGAAACACTTAAATCTTGATGAACACGTGAATCCCAATTAAGTTCCCTTTGAAAACTCTCTAATATCTCTCTCTTATGATTTTAATTTGAAAAACTCACCTTTTGAAATGAGAAAGAATATAACTTTTAAAGAAAAATATTTTCTAAGTATTTTAATCAATTACATGAGTTGTCTAATCGATTAAAATAGTTCATACTTGAATTCCAAAAAATAATAGCGTGTTGCTTTAATCCATTAAAAATTTGTCTCCTCTTCCAAGCTCTCACTTGAATCACTAGAGGTGCTAAAGACATTGTTGTCCCAAGGTATATAAGCCTTTTTCTTCTTTTTATATTTGTTGGCTTCACTCTTTTATTCAACTCTTGCTTCAACTTGAAAACTAGACAGTCAAGCTTTATATGACCTTGTTTGGCACATTTGAATCATGTTGGAACAACAACTTGTTCATGCTTCTTGAAAGGTTTCCTTGTTCCTACATATTTATGGTTAATTTTTTTTTTATATATGGGAAATTTGAAAAACCTTTTTACCATTAGATTCCTAGTTCTAACTCATGATCTCTTAACTTTCCAAAAATAGTAGCCATATTTATGCTTGTGAGATCTCTTGACTTGGAAATTGTAGTGACCTTGGGTTTCCAAGCTCTGTTCAAACTTTTCATAACCTTGATATTCAATTCCTCCTTATCAAAAGTCTTTCCTAAAGCCATTGAGTGATTTACTATGTGGGTAAATATTTTCTGTACATCATAGATGCTCTCTCTAGTTTTCATCCTGATGTGAAGCTTTTACAGTTCAAGCCTATGCCAGACAAGAATCTTTTGAAAAACTTCAATCTTGATCTTGATGAACATGTGAATCTTAGTTAAGTTCCCTCTGAAAACTCTCTCTCTCGCTCTCTCTCTCTCTCTCTCTTTCTCTCTCTCTCTCTCGCTCTCTCTCTCTCTCTCTCTCTCTCTCTTGCTCTCGCTCTCTCTCTCTCTCTCGCTCTCTCGCTCTCTCTCTCTCGCTCTCTCTTTCTCTCTCGCTCTCTCGCGCTCTCTCTCTCTCGCTCTCTCTCTCTCGCTCTCTCTCTCTCTCTTTCTCTCTCGCTCTTGCTCTCTCTCTCTCTTTCTCTCTCTCTCTCGCTCTCTCTTTCTCTCTTTCTCTCTCTCTCTCTAAAGAAAGATGTTATCTGAGTATTTTAATCGATTACATAAGTTGTCTAATCATTTAAAATAGTTCATACTTAAATTCTAGAAAACAAAAACTTGTTGCTTTAGTCGATTATATTAGTAACCTAATTAATTAATACCATTCAAGTCTCAAACTCAGTAATTGTGCTTGTCAACTTAATTGATTAAGTTTGTAAATTAATCAATTAACATAGAGGAAATCAATTTTTCAAAAGTCACTAATTAATAAATTATATCATGTGCTTAATCGATCAATTTGATCATGAAAACAATGTTTCTTTTCCAAATTTAATCTAATTTATTATGTTCTTAATGTAATCGATTAATATGATAGTTTTGAGAATTATACATTTGAAAATGACCTATTACACATCATAACTACCCTTAATCAATTATGTTGTAATTGAATTGATTTTAAAGACATTTTAACTTGGCTTACAACACATCTAGACTCAATTACAATTAATCTAGATTTAATATGTCCTAATACTAACTATTAAAGACTTTTACCAATATCTTCTTTGGACATCAAGTCTTTATGTCATTTAGGCAATAATGTGTTCTTAAATATATAAATAAGACTTAGCATAATAGTGTGCTTGGATTAGAGAGTGGAAAAGGAAGGAAGTGGAGAAAAATAAAATATCAAGTGAGATTGTTTGATTAAGAAGAAGAGAATAGAAAGTAAAGAGAAAATTTGTAAAGGTTTTGTAAATGATTTGATTAATGTAATAAGTTAAGAAAAATATATAAAGTGATATAATTAATAAATTGATCAAATTATCTTTATTGATATAAATTAATTTTAATTAACTATTATATTATTGTTTTTTCAAATATTGTTATTTTGATTGTATTTTCTTTATATAATTACATTTTTCTTCTTCATCTTCTTATTATTTGTAGTTACTTTTTATTTTATTTTTTTATTGATAAATATTTTATTTTTATTTTTATTTTAGTTTTATTATTATTTTATGGGTTAAATATGTTTTTGGTCCCTTAACTTTAAGTGAATTTTGAAATTAGTTCATCTCGAAACTTTGGACCAATTTAGTCCTTCATCTTTCGAAATATGTGGATTTAGTTCTTTTAATCAAATTTTGTTAAGTTTATTTGACATTTCAAGCGTGTTTCATAATGTATTTGACTTAACATTAAAGAAAAAATGTGTCAAAAAGTATAAACAATTCAAATACAATCCTGAAATGCATACAAAACATCAACTAAACCTAACAAAATTTGATTAAAAGGACTAAATTCACGTATTTCGAAAGATGAATGACTAAATTGATCCAAAGTTTCAAAATAGACTAATTCCAAAATTTACTGAAAATTAAGAAGAAAAAAAAATATATTTTATTTAACCTTATTTTATTATGTTATATAACATAATCGATTATGTACTAGTGTGGTTATATAAGATAATTGATTGTGGTTATGTTATTTATAACATAATAAAACTTTTTCAACCTTTATACAATACCGTACACCATTAAATTACCACCGGTCCAACACCATGACAACATTGTTGCTACAACATCACAATATGACTATATTATTACAAAACATGTGTTATGGCTAATGAAACATAAGAAATGACACTATATGTTGACAAAAACAACTTCATAATCAATTGCTTCTACACCGATAATCAATTATGTGCTTCAAAAAATTGATTTGATTTTATTAGGAAAGTCAAAAAAATTTATACTTGCAGGTATTCATAGATAAAATCTTCAACAAGTAGGAAATGAATATTATAAATAGATATCCGAGAGTAACGGGTACGGGTATTTCGTATACTCGCATGTTAACGGACGGGTATGGTGTCATAATATTTGTACCCGTAAATAATCTTACCCGCTAAACTCTGATTTAAATTAAAAATAAAAAATAAAACATGATTAAAATATTAACATATTGATCTTGAATGAATTATTTTTAAAATACAATCTTCCTCTATGTGTAAAAGGTCATTTAACACTATTTAAATGAGTTATTTGGACTTTGTTTGAAATTCATTATATTTTATTTGAGTTTGTAGTTAAAATATGTTATTAAATTATTATTTTTTTGTAACAACTCATGGATACCTGCCGATATTTGTGGATATCAGTATAACAAATACCCACACGAATATGAGACGGACACGAGACAGATATTTATCCAACAGGTCCGTATTCTACCTACCTTGTTGAGATCCTAGATCTCACTAACCACAACATTTAAGCCGTAAACAAAAAAGATTTTCTAAAGCAATTTTAGATGAAACAACAATTACTTTCTCAAAGCAAGGTAAGCATAAACAATAAACCAAAAAAACACGAAGTTGTGGTCGTAGATGAAGAAGGAAGCAGAACCAACAATAAAATTAGCAACAAATTAGACACATCTAGAATATTATCATGTGATTCCCTAACTATGCAGAAAAAGGTGGAAGCAAATATGTTAAATGCTAAAATTCCATGGGTATTTCTCCTTCTTTTTCTCTCACTTCATCAGCGGACCAAAAAAATATATTTGCACATTTCTCTATCACATTTATACTTAAGGTATTAAAAACAAACATACAAAATTATCACATTTCCATCTGCACGAACAATCGATAAGCGTAATTGACGATTTGTTTACACAACATTAATAGTGGTGAGATTTCTAACTTGTTTCACAAATTGTTCATCAATGTCTCACGAACAAAAGAAAAGTTCGGATGGTTGTGAAAGCGCCTATTGTCAGCTAACACTCATTTATTGTTGTTACTTCACTTTATGCAATACAAATTTTTTAAAGTTATATTTTTTAAAATGCCGTACTAATAATATTGAGGATATTTTTAAAGTACTATTAAAAGTTCTATTAATATGAAATGAGAAAAGTATAATGACTTTGCATCTTAGTGTTTAGTTGTTTCTAAATGAAAAAGCAAACAATGTCTTAATAAAGTTTTAAATCTCTCATAAATTTAAGTATTTTTAATTAAGTTCGTATTAAAAAATTTGTGTTATTTAGTGTTTAAAGTCTTTATATCTTTCCATAGATCTATATCCTAAATTAGAGTGACGTGACTATTTGATTTTTAAGTACTAAACAAAATGCCACAAACTTCACAATAAAAAAAATGAAGTTCTAAAATCCTAATTGTTGTTATAAAAAAACTAGTGAAAATATATTACGTATTAGTATAATAAAATTATTATTATAATTATTGCATAATACTATAATTATAAAATTAAATATATTTTTTAAAATTTTTATTGTAAATCATTTTTATTTATTTTTGTAGGATGTTTTATAATTAAAAAATGATTAAGTTTAAAAAATGGTCAAATTAAAAAAATCGACTAAATTTAAAGAAATAGTGACTTAGAGTAAAATTGATAAAATAATTATTTTAATTTAATTTTTTTAAAAGTGTAATGTTAATCTCCTTTATATAAATAATTATTTTAACTTCTTATTTATTTTAATGGTTGTTTTATAATAAAAAAAATGGTTAAATAAAAAACGATTAAATTTATAAAAAAAGTCTTTTAAAGAATAAAATTGATAAAATAATTATTTTAATTTTAAAAAAATTATTTAAATAGTAAAATGAAAAAACAAATGTAGACAAGAAAAAATCTCTTTAAAAGTATATATATAAACTTACCAAAAGAGAATTAAAGATTCTATGTTGATTATAACGAAGAACCAACATATTTTTTTAGATTTAAAATAATATAGGTATACACTTTTTATATTGATTTTAGGTATTTTATATTAATTTTAGGTATAATCGATGTAAAAAATATTTTACTTTATTACAAAATTATCATGCGTATATTTTCTATGATAATTATAATGATAATCAGTATAAAAAAGATTATTTTATTATAAAATTGTGGTGTCACTTACTTTCTATGTCAGTCTGAGTGATAAGTAACATACAAAATTTTATTTTACGATTCCGTATCATTTATTATGTTGGCTGAATTATAATCAGTATAATAAATTGTCTTAAAAATATATTTTTGCATTAATGACGTTCGGGGTTGATTCAATGTGTTTTGGTATAGAAATGAGGATGGAGCACATGTTCTACATTTCATGAATTTGGTGTGAACCTGATTTAATAAAATCTAAAGATAACGATTGCTTTTTTTCTTTCATAACTAAATCACCCCATTCTTGTAAGCATCCTTCAATTTTTTATATTTGTTTTAATTTAAGTTATAGTGAATATAATATTCAAAATAAAGTAAACAGGTGGGTGTTATTTTTATTAAAAAACATAAAGGTTACTATAATTTATTAAATTCATAAAATATGTTGATTGTTATTAAAATCTATTCAATTTTATATTTGTTTTAATTTAAGTTATAGTGAATATAATATTCAAAATAAAATAAACAGGTGGGTGTTATTTTTATTAAAAAACATAAAGGTTACTATAATTTATTAAATGCATAAAATATGTTGATTTTTATTAAAATCTAGAAAGTCGTGTAGGCGTTATCTATATATTTATATATAAGGAGATACACCTCTTTGGTGTATATGTTTACTTTTCTATTTTACCCCTAATAATATACTTCTTAAGTGATTTGTTAAGCGTAATATCTAATAAAGCATGTGCTTGATATTTTAAATCAATAATATTACTTTAGGTTAAATTATGTTTTTTTCCCCTTTTTTTTTAAATATCAATTTAGTCTCTTTGTATATCTCAATTTAGTCGTTATTTTAAAAGATTTTATGTAATTGAGTATTTGTCATTATTATTGTATTAACAACGTTAATTATGTGTCACATGTGAGTTCGTATTTTTTTTTCTAATTTTTTAATTCATTACTTTTAATTTTAAAAAATTAAAAATTTGTTATGTGTCAAACTAAAGTTTTGCCATGTGGCGGTACAATGTGATAGTGTCATCAATCACCGTCATGTTAAGTGTCACTGCCTCGGTTTCAATTTGGTTCCTGAATTATAATTATGTATTCTTATTTTACCATTTGCAATATAATTATAAATTATTCTTTAAAGACTAACAATTACTTTTACATGTTTTTCTATAAAACTATCTAAACAGTTCTTTTTTTTATTCATAGTTATTTTTTTCATTTTGTTCTACTTTGTTCTTAAAAATATAAACTCACTTTGTATATTAACTTAGTGATACTAGAATATCACCATCTACTTATAGTGTTATACATATTTTAAAAAATACACAAAGACGTAATAACACCTTTGTTCACGCTAGTATATATATATATATAGAAGTAGGGACGAATGTACCTTAATTGGTCTTAAGGGGACCATGACCCCCTCATAATTTATTTTTTTTACTTTCCTTATTAAATTTCTAATTATATCTAAATTGCTTTCTAAAATTTAGCCAAGGTTTTAGCTACCAAAAGAATTGGTTTCTAAATAATTAGTGAACAATTTAACAACCAATTATAATATTTTATTCATAATAGTGATTATTTTAGTAACTAATAACTTTTTATTTTATAGATTAGTATCTAAATTGATCACACTAATTCACCAATTTTAGTTGTTAATGAAACATTTTCTAGTTTTACTTACTCACTATTAATTAATAATTTTGTAACTTGATTACTAATATCATATTTAATAAAAAATTATTTAAATTTAAACAAATCATATTAATCATATTTAATAGAAAATTAATATATTTAAATTTTAAATATATTATTGTAGCTTCCAAATTAATGGTCAATATATATATATATATATATATATATATATATATATATAATAAATAAGGAATTTTATTTTTTAGTATCCATATTTGTTTTTCAAATTTACCCTTTAATTTTTTTTAAATTAAAATAATTATTTTTTAATTTTACTGTATCTTTAAATTTAACTTTTTTTTTTCAATTTCACCGTCCTTTTAAACTTGGCCATTTTTTAATTATAAAACTAATTATAAATAAATAAAAAATATTTACAATAAAATTACAAAACATATTTATATTTAGTTTGATAATTATAATAATAATTTTATTATTTTTTATTATCATAAAAAGTTGATGTTTTCACTAATTTTGTTATAAACAATAAACAACATGCGCGCAAACTATTCTTTAAAATTACTTTTAATTAAATTTCAATAACTTTAAAAGACTTTGCATAATGATATAAATTATTTATTTTATATAGAATTTATATGTTTAAGAATATTTATTTATTATAAATTTTATTGACCATTAATATCTTATGATATAATGTTTTATTATTCAAGAAGTTGTTTAATATTATTCCAACCACAAGTTCGGTAAGGATTGTTAGGATTAACTACCACATTTTCAAGACATTATCCGTTTTGGAGTATGAAGCTTTGTTATGGTTCTGTCCTTAAAAGACGTCTTGAAAGGTGGAAGGAGAAAAAAATATTTAAATTACGTTTGACCTAGACTCTTAAATGATATGAGACTATTAGATGTGCGTTTGACCTCAAATCCTAAACGATGTGAGATTATTGAATATACCAGAACAAATATATTTATTCACTCGTGATATTGGAAGCCTATAAATATACTAGAGGGAATAATGAATCATCCATGTTGAATGGTTGATACTCAACTAAGACTCAACTTTCATATTCATATCTCTCATTTACTATCATTCTAATACAAATCTTCACTTTCTTACTAGCTCTCTCACGAAGAGACAATAACTAATTATTGAGAGTCTCGTAATTCACCTTGGAGATATTAACCAAATCTACTGAAAACATGAATAAGTAAATATAAAATAGAAAAATTGAAGCTAGCAGTAGCATGGTATGGAAAATGTGTTTGAAGAAGGTAAGATAAATAATAATGAGAATGTCCAATTAAAAGAATGAAAAAAATGTGAATCTTCACTTTTACAAGTTATGTATTTTAATTTATATTAGAAATCAAAGCATACAAAGTGTCTCACTCTTCAAAGTTTTTGATGATAATAATATGCATGTGTAGAAGAGAAGTGTTCCTTCAAACCTAAGATATTATTGTATAATTTTAGACACGTCTAAATGTTTTTGAAAAACTGAAGTCTAACCTCTAGGTAGATTTAATACAACTAACGTGCCTACGTAATAGGAGTGTCCAACTTCTTGAACGTCCAAACTCTAATATCTAAAGCGCTTACAGCCCTATGTTTATTTTATCTAAGGTTTCTTATGTATTCAACTTCTTATTAACCCTAAATGCTTGAGATCTTTGTACTTTCTCTAAAATTTTGAACTCTTTTAACTATTTTATTGAAGCAAGATTTTCTAACAAGTATAACCTAAAAAAAAGTTAGCTATGACAGTAAAAAAAATAATTAAAGAATGGATGAAATATAGGTTTCTAAGATGGATATTACCTACTTTTCTTGTGAGATTTTTTTTTCTCTCTTTACAAAAAAAATATAACAACCTATAGATATATATTTTATGAAAAGATTTATGTGAAAATGAAGACTCAACTATAATTAAATTCCAAAATAATGTTATATTGCACATAACTTTGATTTTATTCAACAAAATATAAAAAAATGTAAAATGAAAAAAAAAATATTAATCTCATAATATTAAGTCTTTTTAAAAATATTTCCATTCATTTCTTTCATACCAAAACATGCCAGTGTTACCAAACCGTTGACGAGGCAGCTGATATAAAAATGAAATTATACTTCGCAAGTGTTAACAATTGTCAAAGCAACTTTATAAAAGGTACAACCGCAACCGCTAGGCTAATATCGAACATTTTTGTTTGAATGAAACAACACAATAACCGAACTGGTAAACATTTACCAAGAAACAGCCTAGGTACATCACAAGTTTGCCCTTAGAACAATTCAGATCAACTTAAATATAATTCTGATACTGCCTAGACCGGGGACAATATCTCCAGAGAACCACCTGCGTCATTTTAGAAATTCATCCACTACCTGACAGCACCTACAAAAAAATAGTTCAATGCTGTCAATAAACACAGATTATTCATTTATGGTTCATCATGTAAACTCAAACAGGGAGGAATAATCAAAAATTGTGTAATTTACTACAAAAATTACACTTAATATGTTTTTCATAAAACATACTACAATTTAGATTTGAACAAAAGAAAAACAAGACGAACAAAATTCTGAATACATAAAACATGCTAAATCCTCAAATACATACGGATTCATCAGAAGACTTGCAAAATTATGTCATGTTCCGAGTTCACAACAGAAATATTATATTTTAAATTTTTAAATCAAAAATACCTGGCGAGGAGATCCAGACCGTGAGCGTGATCTTGGCCTGCATAATTCAATGAAAAACTCAGATGCATGTAGAAGGTATTGCAGACAATTTACTCAACATAGTATGTTTTACATACCTTGAAGATTTGATGGGTGATGCTGATCGTGATCTGGATCGTGACCTAGACACAGAACGCTCCACGGATCTACTGTAGAATGAAATGAAACAGGTTTTCCATGAGTAAAAGTAAAATGTCTAAAGGCTATTTGGCAATGAAATTTAACAAAAGAACTCACCTTCTGGCCCTTTTCGGACTTCTACTCCTGCTGGGGCTTCTGCTGCGGCTCCTAGAACGACTGCCCTCATACTTTCTCACCTGCACAAACACCAGTAATTTTTTGTCCAGTAATCTATATTAAAATGATAACAATCCACAAATCACTTTTCACAAAATCTCAAACCTTAGAATAATCAAGCACCCTCATGCGTACGGGTTACAAAATCATTTTATAGGGAAAAGAGGCAAAAGAAAGAGTACAAGATCTTTAAGCATGTCGAAAGGATGCTTGAATTAATATATGCCAGCTATTGAAGAATTCCTTTAGATATAACTTTAGGATGAGAAATTACCCGAATATAGGCTCGTGCCCAAGGATTTCTAAACTCGGTGTCATCCAGTTTCCGAATCTGTAAAGGTGTGTTAGAAAACGGAAAGAAGAGTAGAGCAGTAATTTTGGTATCAATAACTGGATGAAGAACTTACAGCATACTTCATGTCGTCATAATTAGTGTAATCAACAATGCCAAAAGTCCCTAAACATAGAACAATAGTATGAGCGATATACACTAAAACTACATTTTAAAAGTGTGTCAGAATAGGTATACATTTGCAGAATAGAAAGCTAAAAGTAAACGATTTGATATTCACACACAAAAGGCTAGTGTAAAAGTTGAGACACTTGCTCGAAAAGAGCCCCAGAATGGTGATTTCTGTACCCATGATAATAATTAAATCTATATTAAATACTCAATTTCATAGACTCCAAACCAGGGTTGATAAATTATCTGCTCAAAAAGTAGGCTGCTTTGTGCAATAAAGCCTTAATATAACAGATTAACTGGGATGCTTGATGTCTATTAATACAACGCCAGTGATGCATGAATGAATTCATACAAAAGGATATCAAGTGTTCATGGCCCTAAACTGCACACATTCTATCATAAAAATTGCAATTTTCCAACTTTATATAACTACAACCAACACAACAATACGAGTTGAATAATGTAAGGTGATCTGAAATTATACAGCAAAATACTTGACCATTCAACACCCTTCATGCTAAATAAAATTCTATAATACGTAAAATTCATTCGAGGCTTCTTATCAGCCATCACCATGAGAAAAAAATAACGCAGACACTTCTACATTCATCCGTCACCCCTTATCACCAAGAAAAAACAAAAACCGAGGCTTCTTCTCCCATCAAACACCAACTCCTTCTCACCCAATCATTGTGTCCCAGCAGTTGCAGAAAACACAGATTAAAGGCTGTCTACCAATGCCAGAGGTCACAGCCCATCTGGCAAGATGCAAATAGAGGAAGCAGCCACAAATCACTTCAATGCAACAGCCCTTAGAGGAGTGGCAATGTCACAACACAACACATTGGCGCAGTAGTTCAACTACTGTCTGTGATTTACAATTAAAGAAAGGCAATCCTCAACCTAGACTTTAATTTCCTTGGCAAGGTATTATGCATTCAATAAAGAATTACATACAAAAGCAGCAGGGTAAAATTTATATCCTGAATGATTGTTTAGGTCAAGATTCCCACTATTTAAAGCACTCACTGGGCTCTTTGTTAACCTTGGAGGCAGTGAACATCACAATTGCGCAATGGCACATTTAACATTACTCAGCCTATGAATTGTGGACTCCAAACTAATAATAATTCAAAAAATAATACAAAGATACATATACTGATTAGAACGTGTTGCAAGTTAATAGTGGAAATATGTTATATTTTCCCGCATGCCCTCTGGCACCATTATAAAGCAAACCCGTAGAAGACATAAAACAACAAATTTGGATGTCCTTGCCTAATTAAGAGTTTCATGTCCATTTTACAATGCTTCATTTCTTCAATCATATTAATTTAAAACATTAGACCCCACATCGCATTAACGTTCAAGATTGTGACATTCAAACCCCTGGGATCTTATAATATATTTTAATTTTCATAAAGAAGATGAAGATAGCAGGTGCTAAAACAAACAAATATTACTTATAACTGTATCAATGTAATCAGTAATTTAGCAAAACAAAAACCGAAATGAAGGTGTACCTTCACTATCACGAGAAACCTCAGCAAAACAAACATCCCCAGCTTTTCGCATATGATCCTGAAACCGAATATCATAACATTGTGAGGTGGGAACAATTTGAGTCGTAAAGTTTACAAGCATTAAGATTATGATACCTTCAAATCTTGCCAGGATGCAGAAGATGGGAGTCCACGAACAATAACTGCAGACGAAATAAAAACTTACCAAAATGCTGTGTGCAAAATATGAAAAGTTCAACTACAGTTGATTTATGAATACGTATTAAACAACTATTTCATATAAATTATGAACCATAAAAAATCAAAGAGAAGGCAAACAAAAAATGTTTCTCAAAATGAAAAATCCATAAAACTTGGCACCAACATTTAAGCATAAAGACTGAAAAATTAATATAATTAAAAAAGATACACAAACAAACAAAGGATAACTAAATGGACGAATGTGCAGTCTGGAGAAAAATAAGTAGCAATGCTCCCTATCCTTCACTATAAAAAACAAGATTACACCAAAAGCACAATGGGCATACCTCGAAATTCAGAATGGCGTGAGATGCCAAAACGACCGCCACCAGCTCCTCCACCCCCACCACTTCCTCCATATCCCCGTCGATCACTTGACGATGGCCCTCTACCTCCATGAGCAAGCTCCACCTGCAACCAGAACATATGAGACATAACATTATAGAGGAATTTACCTCAGAAACCAAAAGTTGGAACAGCTCCTTACCCTTAACCGACAACCGTCAAAGTTGTATCCATCTCTACCTCGAATTGCATCTTCAGCATCTCGAGCATTATCAAACTAGCAACCCAACAAACAATAAATGATCAAATGGTATAAGAAAAAAAAAACACATGGACAGGAGGATAAATACCTCAACTAGTACTAAATATAGAAAAGAAAAATACCTCAACAAAACAATAACATGGAGGGCGGGGAGGAATCTTCAATTCAATATCCATTATACGACCATACTGTAGTGAGAATAACATTGCAACACAGCTACATTAGTACACAACTATCAACTCCACTTATAAGAACTTAACTGTGAATTATATTAAAATGAACTAAACATGTAATTGCTACAAATGAAGGACGCAAGTGTAAAGCAGATTTAGTAAATATAAACTATCAAAGGTAAACAAGGTCCATAACAAGAAAATATACAAATATGCTGGTCAAACATCATTTTTCCTTGTTCAAAAGTCATCATAAGAGTAGTATTCCATAATGGCTATTCATCAGTTAAAATAATCTCTAAATTGATTTCACTTTTTTTAAAATGAGTATGCGAATAAAAATGGTTCTAGTAAGGAAACTCACATTTCAAATTCTTCAAAAGAACTGGGAGAGAATTCCAGATAATGGGTCAACTTAAATTATATGTAGAAATATTCAGGAGGACCAAACAAACTGAACATGCACAAAATATAATCTACAGGATGCAACTAGTATATTGCACAAGAAAAGTAAAAATCTAACCTTGTAGAAGAGATCTTCAATTTCTGACTCTCTTATGTCAGAAGGCAGGTTTCCGACATAAATTGTGCGAGAAAACCGGCCACTCATGTTTGATAGTTATGCAGTCTGCTTGTCTACAAACAAAATTTGAAGCTCATCAGCAAAGTGGAGGACGTCTCTAGCTTTTTTAAAGCCTAGGCAAAAACCTAACATTTCTACTTATCATCATCATTACTCCAATGATTACACAAAAAATAAATAAAACCAAAACTATGAAGCAAACCAAGAGAGCAATCCTTGAGGTGAGCCGTGCTCCACAAGCTCCATTGCTCATTTGCTCCAAGATGCTCCAAAGCTATAACAATATTGAAACTAAATTGGATCTTCTCATCCTTTCCAGTATTTTAGCAGGCATACATCTTCTGAGTGAGCAAGAATCTCCAATAATTTTAAAAAAATAACCATAACTCCACCCCGATTCTCCCATTCCCTTTCTATATCCCTATGTTTGAGTGCAAAGCTCATATTTGTCCAAGCGCTTGTCATCTATCATAAAGAAAGCATTGATGTCATGAGATCAAATTAAGATCGACATAGACTTAAACCTTACTCAGCTCTCTTTTTAACAGCATTGAAAAATCATCCCTGGCAAAAATTCGCAACATGACCTCTTATTGTAATGGTATATACTAGTTAAATCAACTTAATTGTCCTGAATGTGTAGTGGGACTACAATTCTCTACCCTCCCTGTCTGAAACACACGCTTATGTACACAACCATTTACAGAGGAACACTGTTTGTTTGAATTATTATGGCAACCCTCAGAAGTTACAACGAAGAAACCGCTAACCAGGTTCTTGAACCACTTCTAAAGATTTTCACCCCCAGTGAATAACAACCTTAGCAATCAAATCAGGTAGTTTGGAGTATGCTAACTCCCTTAAAGATAACTCGAACAAACGACTAAAAAAAAGTGAGAGAAAATCGTAAGATTAAAACCTAACTATTGAGCAAAGACCTCAGAAATATGCCCACAACAACCCATGTTGTGTACGTCATGAAAAATAAATAAAAAGAATCCAAAACCTACCGAAGGAATCAAAGTCAAAACCCTAATTGTACAGTTGGTCACTCAAATCAAATAGAGGCATGCTAGAAGTGTAAATTCAGAAAGACAAGAATAATTCGATGAATGTCATACCAGAAACAGAGAAGGAACGGCTAGAGGACCCAATCGAACCGTTCTTCTTGCGGACGAGGCTGAAGGTGAGAAACACGATACTTCCGATGAGGAGAGAGCAGAGCAGCGTAGGTGGTAAAAGTGTAGGGTTGAACCAATTTATGGACCCAAAAGGGGTTTGGACCTCCACCACAGCGCTGGCCCAATTCTACTCTTCAAAAGTGAAAATAATCAATTAATAATGTAAGAAAATGGATAAAACTACAATCTATTAATAACACATTTAAAAAAAAAAAAAATATATATATATCTTGCTCTTATAAAGACCTTTTCTAATTTCTATAAATTCTGTGTTATCCTTAATAAATATTATGAGTATAATATTTTGTGTTTTGTATTAATAAATAACGAGAGAGAGAAAATTAAAGATTATTACTCATTACATTGGTACCATATTTCCTGAATTTAGTTAACTTCTTTTATTTAGTTATATGTCGGAAGGTCTTCGTATGTTACACATGTTACCATTAAATAGTCTTCATTATTTGTGTAGTTATTCTTAAACTAAAATTTATCAGTACTTTTACTATTTTATTTGTATTTTTTAATTTATAACATAGAAACTGATTCTTTCAGGATAACTTATTAAGTACTAACTTTCCATAAAAAGTAGGAGTATGTACAAATTAATGAAATATATCATTCATGGTTGAGGAAGGAGATTAAGTAGTAATTATAAAGTTTGAACGAATTTATTTATCTACATCAAATTTTGAATTTTGAATGCAGAATATCTAGTTACATGCGCACTAAATTAAGTAGTAATTATAAAGTTTGAACGAATTTTTATGTATAACATCTAAATTAATCATGTTGTTTAGATCATCATTGGGAGAAATTATGCTAAAACAATATAGTTAATAAAGGATATTATTTTTTTGTAACTTTTTTTTTACAGACAAACTCCTTATAGTTTTACTCTATATGTTTTGTAAATGTCTTTTACGTACATTTCTTTATTTCTTTTTTGTCTTTAAACTCGATTAAACTTATTTTATTTGTTTTACCATGCATAAAAAAATTATCGACAACAATATTGTAACAAATTATAAAAATTAATCAAATTGATTGATCTTTTATGGACATATTATTTATTTATTTAATAATACTTTTAATATTTATTATAGTAATTAATTTTTTATTTTTTATTATTATAAGAAAAAAGTGGAACCTTCACTAGTGTATTACTATGTATATAAACAAGTTAACTTATAAGTTAGTTTAATCAAATATTTCGATTGTTTATTTAATGATATTTTTTTCACTCCTCTTCGTGGTTTCTTCTTTATAAATTATTTAAAAAGTTTAACTTATTCATAAATCAAATTTTTGAATTACACATTTTAGAAACATGTTTTGAATTATACAACTAAGAATACATTTTAAATTGTGTAATTATATTATTATTACATAATTTAAAATATAGTTTTAAATTTAGAAATGCATCTTAAAATATGCAAAATAAAAATACATTTTGGACAGTAAAATATAATGCGTTTACAAATTATATGATCCATGTTGGACAATTCAAAATATATTTCAAATTTAAAAATAGATTTTAGATTATACAATAAAAAAAATGAGTTAACTGTATTTTTAAATAAAAAATTATGATATGAAATTGAATTTTGTTTATGTTCAAAATTTTGATATAATTTTATTCCTAAACATTAAAAATAATTGACGTACTCCTTATCACCAAACAACCTAAAGATTTGATTTTGTGACAAATAGTGTTGCCACACGCGTTGTCACGTGTTGACACATGATCACATGTGTGTGTCGCCGTGTTGACACGTGTGTGTCGACGTTTTGACACTTGTTTTCATATATTGACCCATGTGTATTTGTTCATGTGTTGACATGTATATCCAATTGTCCCTAACTTTTTTCGGTGCTAATATATCTTTATTAAATTGATTGAAAAAAATATGTTTGAGCAGAAATTTTAATTAAAACATTGTGGGTGACTATTAGTTTCTATTGGTACTTAAAATGATATTTAATGAGCTAAAAAATTAAATAAATCATATTTTTTTAGGAAAAAAAATAATGGTTAGCTATCTCTATTATCTTAATTTCTATCTTTTGTTTTCTCTCTATGTGATTTTTTATCTACTTATTCTTCTCCTTAACTTGTTTTCTTCTTGAATATTACTTTAGTAGTTCAATTTGATACATTAGTCAATACATATTTTATTCTCACATGTCATGCGTTGTGCATGTGTCTTAGTGTCTACATTTCAAATGGTAGAAGGAATTAGTGTTATATTTTATATAATTTTATTATATAAAATTATTATTCTCTATGTTATTATTATTATAGATTAGCATTAATAATAAATTAAGTTATTTGTTAATATTAATTATTGTATGGGTAATATATATAATTTTGGGTATTCTGATTGGGATTGGATTGTTTAATAAATAGTTTGTGATAGGCTTGAATAATCAAATACATTTTGAGAGGTCCATGGTCTCTGCTGAGGGGTTATAAAACTGATGCCCATTAGTCAGTTTTGAAGTAACAACGTAAAACACTCTTACTTTTGAGAATACCTATTAGAAAGAGAACAGTAGCATCTCATATTACGTGCTTCCGTGAATCCTTCATTCATTCCAGGTACACAATTTTTAACTCATACTTGAATATATTGTATTATTGTATCTTATACATGTTTTATTTCTATCAATTGGTATAAGAGCCTATAAGATACAAAATATAATTATTCTTTTGGAAAGTGTGTCATAATTTTCATAATCGTTCATTCTTACGGAAGACCTTAACTTTTGATTGCATTCAAAATTTGATTAAGGAGTTTAATTTTTTATTAATTATTGGTCTGATGTGGTTTAATTAATATTATCAAAGCACCAAATTTGGAATCCTAATTAGGAGTAAAATCCCCTTTCTGGAATTTCACGATCTGTGCTCGAGAGATTTTTTATTGTTTATCAAAACCTAATATATCAATATCAATTGTTTTTTGGATAAATCAATATTCGAAATCAAAGCCCCAAATCATTGTGCATCACGTTTCAAAGCCCCAAATCAAAGCCAGGTTTCTCCCGTTTGACCACCAACCATTTACATTTTCTCTTTCACGAGAAATGTTTGACACTACATCACGACGGTGCTCGATCTGCGTGGTGACGGTCTGCGTTATGCACAGCAGCAGTGAACGTCGTTTTTGTCGCAAAACAGTGGTTCACGTCGACGTTATGCGCAACAGTGGTTCACTGTGGATGATGGTCACTTTTGGTGGCTTAAGTTTCGCACCAATGGCCCACGTGCACTAGATTTATGTACCAAATTTATGTACATCTTTTTGAATCTTTTAAAACAATGAACACTGCATTGACTATAGGAAAAGAACCCCGTAACTACGGGAATAATAATAACAATTAATAATATAATTATATTTAGGTTTAATTATGCCTTTGGTCCCTATTTTGGAGTCAAAATCTCAAAATGGTACCCAAATTTTTAAAAGTCTCAAATTGGTCCCCTTTTTTGTTAAAACGTCTCACGTTTGCCATTTCCATTAAGTCAAGGTTGACGTCGTTAGAGGGAGTGCCACGTGTCAGTTCCTCGATTTTTTGAATTTTTAATTATTATTTTTTTATTTTTTATTATTTTTAATTTTTTTTAAAAATAAAAAAATTGCCACGTATCAAGCTATCATCGTGCCACGTGGCAGTGACAGAGTGATGTGGCAGTGACATGTGTCAGTATTACACCAGGTGTCATTTCCTTAGTCTCAATTTGGTCCCTTTATTTTAATTTGTCTCAATTTAGTCCAAATTTTTGTAAAAATTAGCAATTTTGTCCCTCTCCAAATTGAAATTAAATTAAATTTTTATATAAATGTACACAAATATTTCCATCAAAATTGATATTTCAAGTAAATATTTTTAACCAAATTAAGTTCATTTAATTAATATTTTACATTGAACTTTATTTAAAATTGTTTAAAAGTTGTTAATAGAAAATAATGTTAATAGAAAAAAATTCATAAATTAACTAGTTCATGTAACAATAAAACAAATATAAATTTAAAATTTGAAAACAATTTTAAGTAAAGTTGAATGTGAAACATAATTTTAAATAAACTTAGCTATGTTAAAAATATCAATTTGAATAAAAATATCAAATTTAATAAAAATATTTGTATAACATTTATATACAATTAATTTTTGTTTCAATTTGAAGAGGGACAAAATTGCTCATTTTTACAAAAATTGGGACTAAATTGAGACAAATTTAAATAAAGGGACTAAATTGAGACTAAGAAAATGACACCTGGCATAATACTGACACGTGTCATTGTCACTGTCACTGCCACGTAGCACGATGACAGCTTGACACGTGACAATTTTTTTGATTTTTTTTAAAAAAAATTCAAAATAAAAATAATAAAAAAATTATAAAAAAATTATAAAAAAATCGAGGAACTGACACGTGGCACTCCTTCTAACGGCGTCAACCTTGACTTAATGGAAAGGGCAAACGTGAGACCTTTTAACAAAAAAGGGAACCAATTTGAGACTTTTAAAAATTTGGGTACCATTTTGAGATTTTGACTCTAAAATGGGAACCAAAGGCATAATTAAACCTTATATTTAATAATAATAAAATAATTAATTAATTAATTAAATTAATAATAATAATTATTATTATTATTATTTCATGCATTATATAATTTATTATATTTTTGTTAAGCATGATATAATTTTATATAATTGTTAACTCACCTATCGTAGGTACAGTTGTATGAAATTTTGTGGGAATAATATAATTTAAATATTTTATTAATTAATTTGATATTACATTAATATTAATTATACCCTATCGATATTTTATTATTAATGCATTTTACTTTTCTTGATACAATGTATTTTTTGAATTTTATTATGTCAATTATTTGTCTTGTACCCTATCGGTATTAGATTTCTTTTGACATGAGATGTGCATTGTATTTTATTATATTTCTTAATTATTATGATCAGGGACCCTTAGGCGGGATCATAGTGAATGAGAAATAATTTGATATCATAGGCATATGTTGTTGTGTATTCAGAAACATTTATTTTGTTTATTTACACAATAAATGTGTATTAAATGTTTCTTTGTTATTTTGATACCAGCTTCTTTGCCTATGCCATTGACTTCGATCAAAACTTTAAATTGGACAAATTTTGAGGACTGGAAAGAATCTTTGGATTTGTATCTAGCAATTACCAACATGGATTTTTCCTTGAGAGAAGCAGAACCTTCAGCTCTTACGCCTGAGTCCACTATTGTGCAGAGAGCTTCTCGTGAAAAATGGGAACACTCGAACAGGATGTGCCTGATGGTGATGAGATATACCATGGAGAAGTCTATTCGACAGAGCATTCCAGATAATGACAATGCTAAGGATTTTATGAGATCAGTTGGTGAGAAGTTTAAAACTTTTGATAAAGCTCAAAAGGGTCAATATCTGTCACTTCTTGAGAAGACCAAATATGATGGTGTTAGTGGTGTTCGTGAGCATATGATGAAGCTTGTGCACTATTATAACAAACTCAAATCTCTAAAGGTAGATCTTGGTGATAGTTACTTGATTTGGCAGGTTATGGAATCTCTTCCTTCTCAGTTTGATGTGTTGAAGACTTCTTACAACACTCAAAAGGAAGAATGGACAATTGATGAAATGATAGCTATTATTTCTCAAGAGGAAGCATCGATTAAAAACATCAAGTCTCATAGTGTGCAATTTACAACTACTACTTCAAGCACTAAACCTATGAAAAAGGGCTTCAAAGGTAAATCTCGTCCTGAAAAAGGGAACACATGGAAAGCATCAGTGGTTTTGGAGCCTAAGAAGAAGTACTTCAAGGGAATTTGTGCCTATTGTAAGAAATTTGGACACAAGCTAGCTTATTGTTATATTCTTAAGAAGAAGAATGCTGATAAGGAAGGTATACTCTTATATGCTCTAGCTTGTTTTGAATCTAATGTTATTGATGTTCCTCCCAATTCTTGGTGGTTAGACTCGGGTGCTACTATTCATGTTGTGAATTCTTTATAGGGGTTCACAAGTCTGAGAAAACCAAGTGATGTCGAGTCCAAGATGATCATGGGAGATGGAGCTAGAGCACTAGTTGAAGACATAGGAGTAGTTTCTTTAAATTTACCTTCTGGACATGTTTTGTTATTAAAAGACGTTGTTTATGTACCTTCTATGAGAAGGAATTTTATTTCAGTTTCAATTTTGGACAAATGTGGCTACACTTTTGAATTAGGCAATGGTAAACTTGTTGTTTATTTTAATTCAATTATTGTTGGCTCAGGAGTTTTATATGATGGACTTTACATGCTGAATATGAATGATATGTCTGTTAATTATGTTATTGGACATAAGCGTAGTAGAGTTGATGAAAATTCCTCTATGTTGTGGCATAGACGTCTGGGACATATTTCTAGACCTCAGATTGAAAGGTTGATTAAAGAGGGTATTCTGCATGATCTGGATTTTTCTGATTTTGATACTTGTGTTGATTGCGTTAAGGGCAAGCTTACCGCAAAAGTAAGGAATACAGGAGCAAACATGAGGGATAATGTGTTGGAGCTTATTCATACTGATATATATGGACCTATCACACCCACTTCCATGGGCGGATATAGGTATTTTATTACGTTTATAGATGATTATTCCCATTTTGGTTGGATAGATCTCCTACAGGAAAAATCAAGTTCCTTGGATGCTTTTAAGTCTTTCAAAGCTGCTATTGAGTTGAAAACAGGAAAAAGGATAAAATGTGTAAGGTCTGATAGAGGTGGAGAGTATTATGGCAGATATGATGAGACTGGAAGAAATCCTGGACCTTTCGCTAGATTTCTTGATGAATGTGGTAAGCTCAGTATACTATGCCTGGTACTCCTCAGCAAAATGGTGTTGCAGAAAGGAGGAATCACACTCTTTTAGAGATGGTGAGATGCATGTTGAGTCATTCCTCTTTACCAGATTTCCTTTGGGGAGATGCTTTAAGGACTGTTGTGTATATCCTTAATCAAGTACCTAACAAGTCTGTTTCAAAGACTCCTTATGAACTCATGTCTGGGAAGAAGCCAAGTTTGAGACATTTCCATGTGTGGGGCTGTAAGGCGGAGGTGAGGCCTTATAAGCCTCAGTTAAAAAAACTTGATCTCAAGACTGTCAGTGGGTTCTTTATTGGTTATTGTGTGGGTTCTCGTGATAACATGTTTTATTGTCCTTCTCACTCTATGCAGGTTATTGAGTCTGACCGTGCGGTATTCTTTGAGGATGATTTGGACAGTGGGAGCAATACACCACGGCCAGTTACTTTTAGAGAAGACCGTGTTGTTATTCCCGTGCCATCCATTTATCTTCCTGCAGATAATGTCATTCCAGTTGTCCGTGATGAAAATGAATTTGTTCCAGATCTTGTGGATGCCACATCACCTGTAGTAGATGAACAAGTTCATGATGATGTTGTTGA